>JACCEB010539659.1_pt1 | contig 26338 bp, 23 predicted proteins | sample 7454761 | NCBI WGS metagenome assembly JACCEB01 (sample SAMN15323454, study PRJNA562643) | freshwater metagenome | isolation source: river surface water | place: USA:Blue River Watershed | collected 2017-08-18
ACCGCCCTTTCAGGCGACGAAAAATGTGATCGAAGATTGTTTCAGCTTCGACCCGCTCAGCTGTCGAACTCAGCGACTGTTTGCATCGCGTTGTTCGTAAGAACGAGAACAGTTAAGCCGAGCCCCTCTAGACTGACAACACCTTTTTGGAAATTTTTTGCACATTCGTCAAAACAGGCCGTTTTCCTGAGGTTTTCTTGGCGTTTTTTCCTGCAAGATTGCTGCGATCGATCGCTCTCTGCCCATCGCTTGACCCGGGCAACGAGGCTCCAGGGTGTGCCAGTGCAGAGCTCTGCGCCTTCGTGCCAGGCTCTGTCGATTCATGTTCGAGGCCGGTCAACAGGGGCTGCGCTTGGGGTTCTCCCAGTGATTTCAGGTTCCCAATGAGGACGGTTGGCACTCGCCGAACCCAGACCCCGCTTTCTTCGGCACCTCCGGAGAATTTCAAGAAAAGCGGCCGTGAGCCTCACCATTTCTCGGTGCCGTGGCCGCTGATGACGACTGGCAACTCAACCCAGCAGGTAGCCGCTTGGGCAGTGACTGCATCAGCTTCGACCCAGCTTGAGAATTCCCCGAGACCACCCAGGACAACCTGTCCCAGTGCGCACTGAATACCCGATATCGGCTCGTGGCGGTCTGGTCGTTCCGGCTCCCACTGGCAGGTCTTTCCGCTTAGGCTTTCAGCATGCTGATGTTGCGTCGTTCGGTCGACCCGGACTGGGCACCCAGGGTGACCCGTGATCTGAATGCCCTGCTCGTCGATCATGCCCACCTCGAGCGGAAGGCGGCGACCACCGCCATTCAGCTGGAGAAATACCGGGAGCTTTTTCCGAAGGTACATGCGCTCAATCAGATCGCCATCGAGGAGCTTCAACATTTCGAACTGGTGCTCGGACTGCTGGAACGACGCGGCTGGTCTTTCGGGCAACCCCAACGCAGCGAATGGATCACCGGCATGATGCGGGGTGTCCGTCAGGGCCGGCGCGAGTCGGCCATCGACCATCTGGTGGTCTGTGCGCTGATCGAAGGGCGCAGTTGTGAGAAGTTCCAGATTCTGGCCGCCCATCTTGCGGGTTCAGAACCGGAATTGGCCCGCTTTTATCAGTCGCTCGTCGAGTCCGAAGGCAACCACTACGCCACCTACCTCATCATGGCCCGCGAGATCGATCTCGATGAAACCGATGTCCGTCTCGACTGGTTTCTGGATCGGGACGCCGATCTCATGGCGCTGCGCCACGACCTGTGCATCCTGCACTGAGCGGGAACTACGCCCGATTCAACTCGGGATCGGCAGCAACCGGGGCCACTGGCAGTCGTGACAAGCGACCGCCGCCGGGGTGAATTGGCTGCGACATCGCGGGCAATACTGGGTATGGGACGGATCGGTGGCCGACGGGGGCTGATCCCATGCGGCCGGGTTCAACCCCCGCTCCAGCGCCAGCCGTTCGATCTGGCCCATCCAAGCTCGGCGCTTCGCCAGTGCTGATTCGGAGGAAGCCTCCAGGCCTGGATCGTTCCTTTCGGACTCTGCGTGGTTCAGGCGTCGCCAGTGGACGGCAGCCGCCTTCTCCCAATCGCGGAATCCGGGCAAAGCCGCCGCCACCGCCAGCGGGTGGAAGCCCTCCAGAGCCTCCTTGTGGACCAGATCGGCCGAGCGGATCGCCGCCAAGGGAGACAGGCTGGCGGAAAGGACCAGCCTGAGCCGTTCATCTCCGGATTCCGGGTACTGCCGTCGATGCGTTTGAAACACCCTGACCGCATTGACAGCCATGAGCACCAGCAGCGGGGGGAGCACGATCCAGAGCATCGACCGGAGTCCGATCCACTGAAGAGTCACCGGGGCCACCACCCATACCAGACCCATCAGGCTCCAGGACAGCCAACGGAGCTCCCGGAAGGCCATCTCCACCGAGTTGCGGCGGCGCTCCACCTCGGACCTTGAAAACACCGACTCGAGCCCCGCTCCGCCCTCCGGATGGGCGGCAGGAAGATTGCCCGTCGTCCACGGCACCGCATAGGCACGGGCCCACCCGGGAAGCGGATAGACCCAATGCAACGAGCCGCGAACCGTGGAGATCAAAGCCCCTCTGGAGGCCAACTCCCAGCCCCGTCCGCGACGCCGGAACAGACCGACATCGGGACGAACCCAAACCACGAACTCCGACAGGTGAAGCACCAGAAGAGCCAGCAGGAGCATCGGCACTTCACCCATGGCGCATCCCTCCGGTGTGGATCACAGATCCAGGGCTTGTCCCGGTGCCGGTTGAAGAACCTTGATCTTGGGGTGACGAGCCTGGATCTGCTCGCAGATCCAACCCTTGGCATCGGTGTCGCCGTGCCCCAGCACCACGACTCGGGGGTTCACTTCGGCCACCATGGACATCAGATCATCCCGGTTGGCATGCGCGGTGAGGTCGAAATCGTAGACCTCGCAATTGCGATTCAACTTGCCCACCGACGGGCTGAACTGGAACCGCTCACCCGGCTTGGCGGCCTTGAGGCGCCCTCCGGGGGTCTCGGAGTCGGCGTAGCCGACGAAGAAGATCCCGTGCCGCTGGTCGCCGACGATCCGCGCCGCCAACGCATGGGCTCCGGTGTTCTCGCTCATCATGCCGGCGGTCATCACGAAGATCCTTCCCCCGCGGAGCGACATCGATTCGATGTCGTTGGTGGAAATCACCTGGAGATTCAGCGCGTGGGTCAACTTGAGGTTTGGATGATGCCGGTGGGTACGGTTCGATTGGAGGTCGTAGATCTCGGTGAAGACACGGCCCAGACCACCGATGTAGACCGGTTGCTCGCGGAGCTTGCCCGAGCGCATCAACAGCGCCAGGAACGCCAGGATTTCCTGGGTTCGGCCGAGTGCGAAGGCCGGAATGAGCACCGTTCCCTTGCGGGCGAGGACCCGATTGATTCCTTCGGCCAGGCGTTCGAGTTCCTGATCGCGGCTGAAGTGGGGAGGCAATTGCCGGTTGCCGCGAGTGGTCTCCATCACCAGGACGTCGGCACGCACCCCCTCGAAATCCGCAGACCTGAGGAGCGTCTGGTCGTGGAAGCAGACATCGCCCGAATAGAAGAGGCTCTGCTTGCGACCGCGCACCAGAACCCCCGCCGAACCGAGAGCATGGCCGGCGTCGAAGAACTCCAAGGTCGGGCCGCGCCCGCGACCGGGCGCCGAACCCTGGGGACGGGCGAATTGCGCCCATTCGATCTCCCGGCGGTAGCCGAAGCCCTGGAACACCGGCGCGTAGTCGTCGACCTCCTCGTGGGTGTAAAGAGGGTATTCCCGGATGCCCAACTCATCGCGCTGGCGCACCATCACATTGACCGAATTGTGGAGGACCCGCTCGACGATGAAATAGCTCAGGTCCGTCATCAGGACCTTGGCGTGGGGAAAGTACTGGAGCGCCACCGGCAAGGAACCGACATGATCGTGGTGGCAATGGGTCAGCGCGATGGCGTCGACCTCCAGATCCTTCACCGATTCATAGAGAGGCAGGGAAGAGAGACCTTCGCGCTTGGGGTGGGTCCCCGCATCCATCAAGAGCTGGTGCCCGTCCACCGAAAGCATCCAGGCGCTGGCTCCGATGTCGTGGTCCGGGTTGAGATTCGTAATCCGCATCGCGGACATGGATAGACCCTGCGGACCCCTCACCGCAAACGCGGAAAGTGTTTATTCGATGCTCGGGCTTCCGGAAGTCTGCCCCTCATCGAGCGGTTGCAAGACCAGCGTGGCGACCAGACCACGCTCAGGACCATTGGCCAATTCCAGGCGTCCGCGACAGGCGGCCATGCAGCTTTTGACGATGGCCAAACCCAATCCGGTGCCGCCGGTATCGCTCGAACGGGATCGGTCCGGCCGGTAGAACGGCTCCCCCAGCCGGCGGAGTTCGGCCTCGGAGACCCCCGGCCCGGAGTCGGCGACCCGCCACAGGATGGAACCCGAGGCATCGACGAGGGACTCGATGCGGATGCCCCCCCGACCGCCGCCGTGGTGGCGTGCATTGCGGAGCAGATTTCCCATGGCCCGCTCGACCAGTTCGGCATGCCCCAACGCCTGCATGCCGGCCGGCACATCGACCGAAAGCCCCGAGGCCTCGGGCCACTCACGGGCCACGACCTTGCCGGTGAGCTCGTCCAACGAAACCGGCCCCATCACCGCATCGATCGGCTTCAGCGCGGCCTTGGAGAATTGAAGCAACTCGTTGACCAACCCGGACATGTGGCGCACCTCCTCCCGGACATCGTCCACATACGAACGGGTGTCTCCGTCGGTCCGCTGCTCCAGGATTCCCAACGCCATCTCCATCCGGGCCAGCGGAGAGCACAGTTCGTGGGCCACATCGCCCAGGAAGCGCTTCTGACCATGGACCAACCCGTCCAACCGGCCGGACATGCGGTTGATCGCCCCGCCCAGTCGCCCCAACTCATCTCCCCGATCGTCCGGCACCATCGTGTCGAAACGCCCCTCGGCGATCTGCTCGGTCGCCGCCGTCATCCGGGTGACCGAGCGGGTGATTCCGCGCACGAAGGGCAACCACCACAACACCGAGACGGCGATCACGGCCGAGGCGGCCCAGAACCACGAGTGGACATCGAAGAACAGCCCGCCCGCCGACAAGGTCTGAGACACCATCGCCATCCGAAGCCCGCGGGGAAGACCGGGGCCGCGGATCGGATTGCCATGGACCAACCAATACCGGGCCGGACGCCCGGAGCGCAGAAAGATCCGAGGCCCTCCGCTCTGAGGGCGCGGGCCCGCCCGGGATGGCGGCGGTCCGGGATTGCCTAGGGGATCGGGATCAAAACGGTCTTCAGGAAAGGCTCCGGGGGGCGGCCCCGGCCTGCGGTCGTCGGATCCCGGACCCGGACCCGAACCTGGACCGGCGATCTGCCGCAATCGGGACGGGAGTTCCGGCGGATTCTCCAACCGGGCACCCAGGAAGCGGGATCCGTCTTCGCGCAGCAACAGCACCCGGACCGGGTAGGCTTCTTCGAACCGGGCGAGGGCGTTCTCCCACTCGGGCAGCGGCCGGTCTCTCAATTCGGCCATGAGGGCATTGGCCGCGGCCATCGAGCGATCTCCGGCCACTTTCCCCAGCAGGGAATCACCGCCCAATTCGGTCCACAGGAAAACGCCGAACGCGACCCCCAGGATGAGCAGGTTCAGCAGCGACCAGATCAGGATACGGCCCAGCAACGGGAGCCTGAGGATCATTCTGGATCCTCCGGGTCGACCATCATGTAACCCGCGGAACGAACCGTGCGGATGAACCGCGGATGCTTGGGGTCGTCGTCGAGTTTCTTGCGCAGGGCCGAGATGTGCACATCGATGGATCGATCGAACACATCGTAGTCGCGCTCGCGAATCTCATCGAGCAACGCTTCGCGGGTCTTGACCCTCCCGCAGGCCTTGGCCAGCGAAAGCAACAGGTCGTATTCGACCGGGGTCAGGACCAGCGGAACATCTCCCAGAACCGCCGTGCGGGAGGCGGGCCGAACCCGCAGAGCCCCCACCACATGCTCCTCGTCGGCGGCGGTTTCGGCGTTCTGGGAACGCCCCGTGCGGCGGGTGACGGCCCTCAATCGAGCCAGTAGCTCCCGGGTGGAGAAGGTCTTGGGAAGATAATCGTCGGCCCCCATTTCCAGACCGACGATGCGGTCGGCTTCATCGCCCCGGGCCGTGAGCATGAGCACCGGCACATCCACCTTGGCGCGGATCCGCTTGAGCACCTCGAAGCCGTCGAGACCCGGCAGCATCAAATCGAGAAGAATCGCGTGCCAAGGCTCACCCACGGCCCGTTCCACCCCCTCCGGACCGGTGTGAACGGCCTCCACGGCATAGCCCATGGGAGCGAGATAATCGCGGATCAACCGACACAACTTCCGATCATCGTCGATGACCAACACCCGCGGCAGGGCATCGCGCGCGGCAGAATGAGGGGTGAGAGAGTTCATGACCAAGACCTTCGGGACGCTTCCGCCTCCATGCCAGGAACGCTCATCGGGCGACCGGTCACTGGGGAGCACATTTACGCCTGCTTAACAATTTTCCCTTCGGGCGACATCATTTCATTACAGAGCCAGGCTTTTATGTTGCCACAACAAGACGCCGACAATTCGCCGGCAACCGACAACAAACACCTCCCACACAATACTCCCATGACTCCCATGAACACACTCAACCGCACCCTGATGGCCCTGGCACTGGCGGGCGCCACCCTCACTGCCATCGCCCAGAGCGATGACGGCGGTCGTCCCCCCGGTGGCCCCGGTGGCCCCGGCGGTCCCGAAGGAGGTCGTCCGCGCATGGTTTCGCCCTTGATGGAAGCCTTGGATACCAACCGCGACGGAGTCATCGATGCCGACGAACTCAAGAACGCCTCGGTCTCGCTGCTGAAACTCGACAAGAACGGGGACGGCAAGCTCACCCAAGACGAATTGCGCCCGAGTCGGCCTCCAGGGGGCCCTGGTCCTGGCGGTCCCGGCGGTCCTGGTGGCCCCGGTGGCCCTGACCGTGAGGGGCGCACGAGGGGCGAAGGACGTCCGATGCGCCCGGAACAACGCTGACCGCCTCGGCCACACGAGGTTCCACTGGACCTCGGCGTTGAGCCCCTCGAAGACCGGCAGCCTTCTTCTCCGCGGAGGAAGGTTCGCCGGTTTTCTGCGTTGGTGTTCCCCACGACTCGGTGCCGACAGCATCAGTCGACCATCTCAGCGATTGCCGTCGAGCCCCAAGGGCGGTGGTCGTACCCGGCACCCCCGGATTTCAACGTCCGAGGACCCACCGGAGCAATTGGGCCAGCGAGGCCGGTTGACCGGTGCGCAGCACGGCGATCCGGAAAATCCGGGCGCACGCCCAGAGCACGACGATATCCGAGACCACCAGCAGCACGAGTGTGCCGATCACCTCCAGCATCGGCGGATGGGCCGCGACCCGGTTCATCATCACGAAGGGCGTGTAGGGAGGGATCCACGAAAGCACGGTCGCCACCGGGCCATTCGGATCCTTCGGGATGAAGGTGATCGAAACCAGCGGAACCATCATCAGCAGGGCGATCACCCCGGTGAAATTCTGGGCCTCCTTGAGGTCGTTGCAGGTGCTGCCCAGAGCGAGGATCACCCCGGCATAGAACAGGTAGCCCAACAGGAAATAGAGGCCGAAGGCCGGCAGGAGCCAGGAATCCCCCAGCAGGGTGGCCAACTCGATCGGCAGCCGGGTGACCATCGAATCGGGAGCGAGGGCGGCGGCTCCGCTGGTGTGGATCATCCAGAAGGTCACCAGCACCAACGACCCGATCCAGGCCAACGCCATCACCGTTCCCACGGCAGCCACACCGATCAGCTTTCCGGCCATCAATTCCAGAGGGGTCACCGAAGACATCAGAACCTCGAGGATCCGGTTGGAGCGCTCCTCGATGAGGGAGTTGAGCAGCATTTGCGAAACCCCGAACACGGCGATCCACAACAGGTACACGAAGGCGCTGGGGGCCCATTGTCTAAGGAGATCGGCCGCCCCCACCCGCTCTTCTCCCGCGGCCTTTCGAGGGTCGAGTCCGATGACTCTGGCCTGTCCCTTCTCGACCTGGTCGACCACCACCGGATCCATCCCCAGGCGGGCATACTCGCGTCTGCGGAACTCCCGTGAAAGAGCCTCCCCCATGCGTTCGCGCAACTGGGTATCGGCCTGATTGACCGACCAGAACCTCAGGCTGGGAGGGGCATTGGAGGCCGGATCTTCCTCCAGGATGGCGACGGCGAACAAGGACACCTCACGATCGGATCCCTCCGGCCGGAAGGTGCGATCCTCGCGCATCCAGTCGCGCAGCCGGCCCTCGAATTCACCCCGATCGCCCCGCCATTCCAACTCCTTCGGCAAGGCGACCCGCCGGTGAAGTGGTTCCGGGGGCGTGAACCGGCCGGCATCGTCCTTCATCCAAGGGGTCAATTCCTGCTGGAGCCTCTCCCAGGGCCGGGACGCCGGATCCAGACCGGAGAGGGGTTGATCGGAGCGGAGCCGGGGTGCCACCCATTCCCGGAAACGCAGGTTTTCCCTCCGGGACTCGACCTCCTTCAGGCGCCCCGACACGACCGCGCCGAGCCGGCCGTCGGCCGAGGTGTCGATGAGGGCGAAATGGCGGGTGGGAGTTCCTTTTCGGGCCAGGAGCAGCGGCACCTGCGAGGCGACCATCCAGATGAGGGGCACCAGCAGGATTCCGAACCAGAACCCGCGGGTCCTGGCATTGTCGAGGAATTCACGGACGGCGATCAACAGGGTGTTTCTCATCGCAGGGTCGCCTCCCGGGCACCAGGGCCCACAAGATGCACAAAGACTTCGTGGAGATCGTTCTCACGGACCTCGAATCGGCGCAGGCGCAACGACCGCTCGAAACAGGCCTCCAACACCGCCGCGGCCGAGGCTCCGGAATCCAGTTCCAGGCACCAGATGCCGCCCTCCTGTCGGGTGCGACTGCGGACACCCGGCAGCGATTCGAGCGCCTGCGCGGGATCGACCCACTCGACCCGGATCTGGACGGGCATCCGGCGACGGGCCTCGGCAACGGTGCCCTCGAAGAGCCCGCGCCCGCCCCCGAGGATGATCAACCGATCGCACAGCCGTTCGGCATGGGCCATGACGTGGGTGGAGAACAGGACCGTGCAGCCCCGCGCCTTGAGGTCGACGATGACCTCCTCGAGCACCTCCTGGTTCACCGGATCGAGTCCGGAAAACGGTTCATCGAGCAGGACCAGTTCGGGATCGTGGGCGATGGAGGCGAGCACCTGCACCTTCTGACCCATTCCCTTGGACAACGCCTCGATCTTCTTGTCGGCGAAGGCTCCCAACCCGTACCGGCCCAGCAGATCACGAGCCCGTGCGCGGGCAACCCGACCTGAAACCCCTTTGAGGGTCGCGAAATAGGCGATGGCCTCGACGGCGGTCATCGTTCGATACATCCCTTTCTCCTCGGGCAGGTAGCCGACCCGGTTTCGGACCGCCATGGCCGAAGGGGATCCGAGCACCGACAGTTCGCCGGAATCGGGCAGGAGCATCCCGAGGATCATCCGCAGGCTGGTGGTTTTTCCGGCCCCGTTCGGCCCCAGGAATCCGTACACCGAACCGACGGGCACCGACAGGGACAGGTCTTGCACCGCATGGAACGTCCCGAACGACTTGCAGACATGCCGAAGTTCCAGGGCGACAGACATGTGATCAGCCTGTTCACCGGGCGAAGCCGGGACAAGGACATCCCGCCTGGGCCTTCCGCCGGGTTGCACAGGGAGCGTTGCAAGATCGGCACCGCTTCTCGGATTCCCTCCGGCTTCGGACGGAGGCATGATGGGCCCGCGCAATGAATCCGACAGCCCCTTCCTTCACCGTCAATGGACGCACCTACACCCCGCCGGCCCGTCCGGTGGCCGTGCTTTGCCTCGATGGATCGGCCGACGCCTACCTCGATGCCGCCATGGCCCGGGGGCTCATGCCGCAGGTGCAACGACTGGCCGTCCAGGGATGGCGCGGCTCGGCCCGGGCCGCGATGCCCACCTTCACCAACGTGAACAACAGCGCGATCGTCACGGGGGTGCCACCGGCGGTCCACGGGATCGGTGGCAATTTCTTCTTCGACACCTCCATCGGGCAGGAGGTGATGATGAATTCCTCGAAGTTCCTGCGCGTGCCCACGCTGTTTCCGGCCGCCCAGTCCGCCGGACGCAAGGTGGCCGTGGTCACCGCCAAGGAAAAACTCCGGGACATCTTCGCCAGTGGTCTGATCAGCCGGGGCGGCATCGCCTTCTCCTCTGAAAAAGCGCGGGAAGCCATGATCGCCACCCACGGCATCGAAGGGGTGGAAGCCCTGGTGGGGCCGACGCCCGCCATCTATTCGGGCGACGCCTCGCTGTATGTGCTCAAGGCCGGCGTGCAACTGCTGCAGGCCGGGCGCGCTGATTTTCTCTACCTCAGCACCACCGACTTCATGCAGCACAAGTACGTGCCCGACGCCCCGGAGGCCCTGGCCTTCTATGCCGGCATCGATGCCGAGGTCGGACGGCTCTTGTCACTGGGTGCGGTGGTGGGCATCACCGCCGACCACGGCATGAACTCCAAGCAGCGGGCCGATGGATCCCCCAACGTGGTGTATCTCGAATCCGAGTTGGACGCCCGGTGGGGCCCCGGTTTCCGGGTGATCCTGCCGATCACCGATCCCTACGTCGTGCACCATGGGGCGTTGGGCTCGTTCGCCCAGGTGCACCTGCCGACCGACCGATCATTGCCGTTGACCGAGGTGCTGGACTTCATCGGCAGCCTGCCCGGCATCACCGAGGTGATGTCCCGCGACCAGGCCGCCAGGCTCATGGAATTGCCCGCCGATCGCATGGGCGATCTGGTGGTCTGCTCCGGACGTGATGCGGTCATCGGCCGCACCCCGGCCTATCACGACCTCAAGGCCATCGAGGGCGGACTCCGCTCCCACGGCGGTCGATACGAGGAGATGGTGCCCTTCATCCTGAGCCATCCGCTGAAGACCGCCTACGCCGCGCGGGCTCTGGGCGACCCCCGGAACTTCGACATCTTCGACTTCACCTGCAACGGCACCCTGGCCGCCTGAGCCGCTGTGACTTCCTTGAACGACTCCTGGACCTCGCGGGCCCTCCGGCGTTTCCCCGGCGGTTCCAATGGTGAATTCGGGATCCCTCCGGAGCTCCTGGTGGTTCCGGAACGTGGCTCGGGAGCCCGGATCTGGGACACGCAAGGCCGGGAATTCCTCGATTTCACCATGGCCTGGGGATCGGCGCTGGTGGGCCATGCCCACCCCAAGGTCGTGGAGGCGGCCGCCGCAGCCGCCCGGGACGGCATCAACTTCGCATCCCTCAACCGCCGTTCGATCGAACTGGCCGAGCGCATCGCCTCGGTGAGCCCGTGCGCCGAACGGATCCGCTTCGTCGCCTCGGGCACCGAAGCCACCCTGCTCTGCCTGCGGGTGGCCCATGCCGCCACGGGCCGACCGAGGGTGCTGCGCTTCGAGGGAGCCTATCACGGGCAGCACGCGGTGGGAGTGGCCGGAATGCTCCACAGCCGCCCCACGGCGCTGCCCGCCTGCGACCCCGCCGGGGCCGGGGCTCCATGGACCGAACACGACGTCCTGGTCGCCCCTTACAACGACCTCGAGGAGACCACCCGCATCGTCGAAGCCCATGCCGCATCGCTGGCCGCGGTGATCGTGGAACCCCTGCATCGATGCCTCAAACCCCGACCCGGATTCCTCGAAGGGCTGCGGGAACTGACCCGTCGGCGAGGCATCGTGCTCATCTTCGACGAGGTCGTGACCGGCTTCCGCCTCGCGCCCGGAGGCGCCCAGGAATACTACGGCGTGGTTCCGGACCTGGTGGCCTATGGCAAGGCGCTGGGGGGCGGTTTCCCCATCGGCGCCTTCGCGGGCCGGTCCGAGATCATGGAAGTGCTCGAAGAGCGGCGACTGCCCGGACCGCGCTACGTTTGGAGTGCCTCCACCACGGGCGGAAACCCCGTGTCGTGCGCCGCCGCGTTGGCCACGCTCGATCTTCTTCTCCAACCCGGGGTGCACGCCGAACTGCACGCGTTGGGGCGACGCTTCCGGGAAGGTCTCCAATCGGTCATCCGCAACGCCGGTGAATCGGCCCAGATCCTCGGTGACGGCCCGCTGGGTCAGGTGGCCTTCTCGGCCGAACCGGTCGTCGATCAGGCCTCCTGGCTGGCAAGTGACCGCGCCCGGGGCGCCCGTCTGATGCTCGAATTGCTGGCGCGCGGCATCTTCCTCAACCCGATGGGCACCAAGCTCTACTTGTCCCTCGATCATTCCGAAGCGGTCTTGTCCGGCTTCATGGAGGCCTTCGCCCAAGCCCTGCCCGCCTCGGCCACAGCGCGATGAACCCCGCTCCCCCAAGCGCCCCCTTTCCGATGAACCTCAACAGCCTCGTGGCCGGAAAACCGATCGTCTCGGATTCCGTGCTCACCGTCCGCAACCCCTACGACCAGTCCGTCTCGGGCACGGTCACCCTGGCCTCGCGTCGGCACGCCCTGGAGGCCATCGCGGCCGCCACGGCATTCCGCGACACGCCCACCCGCTACCAGCGGGCCGACATCCTGGAAAAGACGCGCACCGCTCTGGAGAACCGTCGCGAGGAATTCGCACGCATCATCACCTCGGAGGCCGGTCTGGCGTTGCGGGAAGCGCGCTACGAGGTCGGACGCACCATTGACGTCCTGCGCTTCGCGGCCATGGAGGCCCTGCGCGATGACGGTCAGATCTTCTCGTGCGACATCTCCGCCCAGGGCAAGGCGCGCAAGATTTTCACCACCCGCGAGCCCCTGCGCTGCGCGGTGGCCATCACCCCGTTCAACCATCCGTTGAACCAGGTGGCCCACAAGGTGGGTCCGGCCATCGCGGCCGGCACGCCGATCATCCTCAAGCCCTCCGAGAAAACCCCTCTGGTCGCCCTGCGTTTCGCCGAACTGCTGCACGCCTCCGGGCTTCCGGGTCCGATGTTGAGCGTCCTGCTCGGACCCACCGCCGAGGTCGCCGAGGTGCTGGTCGGTCACCCGGAGGTCGAGGTGGTGGCCTTCACCGGCAGCGTTCCGGTCGGAAAGAAGATCTCCACCACGGCAGGCTACAAGAAGCTGGTGCTGGAGCTCGGGGGCAACGACCCGCTCATCGTGCTCGACGATGCCGACATGGATCTGGCCGTGACGCTGGCGGCCGAGGGCAGCTACCGCAATTCGGGGCAACGCTGCACCGCGGTCAAACGGATCCTGGTCCAGGAGGCCATCGCCGAGGAGTTCACCCGGCGCTTGGTCGAGAAGACCCGCGAGTACCCCTGCGGAAACCCCGCCGACGAAGGGACCAAGGTGGGCACGGTGATCGACGAAGCCTCGGCCCGGTCTCTGGAGGCCGTGGTGCAGGATGCGGTATCGCAGGGGGCACGGGTCCTCATCGGCGGCCAACGGCAAGGCGCCTTGCTGCAACCGACCGTGATCGACCGGGTGCCCCGCGACTGCCGCATGGTGGTGTGCGAGAGCTTCGGCCCTCTGGCTCCCATCGTCACGGTCCGCGATCTCGATGACGCCCTGGACGTGGCCAACTCGACGGCCTATGGCCTGAGTTCCGGCGTGGTCACCAACAACCTGGCCCATGCCCTCAAGGCGATCCGAACCCTCCGGTGCGGCACGGTGAACATCAACGAAGTGCCCGGGTTCCGCGTCGAGAGCTCGCCCTTCGGCGGGATCAAGGACAGCGGGCTGGGAATCAAGGAGGGCGTGATCGAAGCGATCAAGGGCTACAGCTACGTCAAGACCTTCAGCCTGCCCTGGTAGGCCGGTGAGGGATCTCGGGGCGGCCGGCCCGGGCCCGACCGGTGAAGGCCGAACCCGGCCGCCCCGACTCCCGGGCCCATCACCAGATCTTCGCCCGGTCCTCGGGCTTGCGCCACAGGGGCGAAGTCTCGGTGATGCCCCAGGCCTGGTAGAATTCCGGAAGGTTCACATGCGGTCCGATGCCCCGGAATTGTCCCGGTGAATGCGGATCGACCACCAGGCGACGCTGGAGTTCGGCCTCGCGCCAGTTGACCCGCCAGAGCTGGGAGAGGCTCAGGAAGAACCGTTGTTCCGGAGTGAGTCCGTCGATGACGCGGCGTCGGGAGGGATCCTTGGCCAGAGCCCGCTGCAAGGCTTCGAAGGCGATGCTGGTGCCCCCGAGATCGGCGATGTTCTCGCCCAGGGTCAACCGTCCGTTGACCCGTTTGCCGGGCAGGGCTTCATAGGCCCCATACTGGTCGACAACCTTCGCCGCACGTCGGTCGAACTCCTTGCCGTCGGCCTCGGTCCACCAATCGCGCAAGTTGCCCTCGGCATCGTACTTGCGCCCCTGGTCATCGTAGCCGTGGGTGATCTCGTGTCCGATCACGACACCGATGGCCCCGTAGTTCACGGCATCGTCCATCTCGAGATCGAAAAAGGGCGGCTGGAGGATGCCCGCCGGAAACACGATCTCGTTGAGCGGCGGACTGAAGTACGCGTTGACCGTCTGGGGGGTCATGTGCCACTCGGCCCGGTCGACCCTCTTGCCGATACGCGCCAGTTCCCGACGGGATTCGAACGCGTTGGCCCGAAGCACATTGCCCAGATGATCGTCCCGGCGGATCTCCAGCCCGGAGTAGTCGCGGAACTGCTTGGGGTGTCCGACCTTCTCGGTAAACCGATCGAATTTCTGGAGCGCCTGGCGTCGGGTCGACTCCCCCATCCACTCCAACTTGCCCAGGCGTTCGCGGAACACCCCGCGCAGGTTGGCGATGAGCTCCGACATCCGAGCCGCGGCGGCGGGCGGGAAATGCTCTTGAACATAGAGCCGCCCCAACGCCTCACCCAGAGCACCATCGATGGACTTGGCCGCGCGCTGCCAGCGCGGTTCCTGCTGGGGCTGGCCCCGCAGGACGGTTCCGTAGAAGCCGAATGATTCGTCGGCCGGAGCCGCGTGCAGGTGTTCGGCCAGGCTGCTTACCAGATGCCACCGGAGATAGGCCAGCCAGTGATCGGCCTCGACCTCGGAGACCATGCGATCGAGCTCCTTGAAGAACTCGGGCTGGCCCACGATGACCGTGGCCGGATCGGTGATGCCCGCGGCCCGGAAGTAGGCTCCCCAAGGCAGATGGGGAGCCAGCTGATCGAGTTCGTTGCGGGAGAGCTTGTGGTAGTTCTTCTCGCGGTCGCGCAATTCGGTGCGCGTGCGACTGGCTTTGGCCAGGCGGGTCTCGAGGGCCAGGACGGCCTCGGCGGCGGCTCCGGCTTCGGACTCCCCGTCGCCCAGGAGTCGCAACTGGGCGGCGATGTGCCGCCGGTATCGGTCGCGCTGGCTGGTGAAACCCTCGGCCAGATAGTAGTCGCGGTCCGGGAGACCAAGCCCACCCTGCACGAAGTGCAGCGCATAGACCGAGCTGTCCTTGGCGTCCGGTTGGACGCCCATGCCGAATCCCGCGGCGATACCCCGCAGATGCCAGTCGGCCAACAACGCCATCGCCGTCTCCGGATCACGGACTTCCTTCAACCGGGACCATTCGGGATCCAACGGAGTGAATCCCAGACGCTCGATGCGGTTGGTGTCCATGGCCGCCGCGAAGAAATCGCCCACCTGCCGGAGGGGAGAAGCGGCGGGGGCCTGGGCCTCGGCCGCGGCCTTGACCAGGATACCTCGGATCAACCACCAGTTCCGCTCTTGGAGTTCGTCGAACCCCGCCCAGCGCGATTTGTCGGAAGGCACCGGGTTGTTCTTGCGCCAGGCGCCGGTGGCGAATTGGTAGAAATCCGCCTTGGGATCCACCGATCGATCCACATAGCTCATGGAGAACCGGGGGACGGGTGGCGGATTCTCGGCGGCCCCGACTGCGACGGGCAAGGTCAGCCACAGGGCCGAAGCGGACAGGCTCGCCCAGGCCCGACAGACCTGATGAAGACGGCGACGTTGGATTCCGGACATGCGGGCAGGTTGCCCTTCATGGAATGGAAATCAACCCGCTCGGAGGCCGGCGACCGAGTGAGCGTGACCGCGGGCGCATCGGTGCCGGTCGGTCCATGGGCATGGTCCACACCGGTCCGGGAACCCCTCGGCCCGGGAACGCCTCGGCAGGCATCCTTAGATCGACGTGAGCAGTTCGGTGATCTTGATGCCGAAACGATTCTCGACCACCACCACCTCCCCGCGGGCCACCAGTTTGGTGTTCACATGAAGGTCCACAGGGGCATCGGCCACCTTGTCCAACTGGACGATCGAGCCGTTGGTCAGGTTCAACACCTCACGCATCGGCAGATGACAGGATCCGAGCTGCACGCTCACTTCGACGGGAACGTCCAACAGGATGGAAAGATCGGTGGTTTGACTCATGGAAAGTGCGTTCAGGGATTGGAACCCAGGGTGATTTCGTCGATTTCAACGGCCCAGCGTCCCTCCACGGTGCCCAGGCGACCGTAGTAGCGTTTCTCCGAGGCCAGCTTCACCTGGACCCGCTCGGCGAATTCCGGCGGCAGCGGGACGACATCGCCCACCCGAAGTCCGACCACATCCTTGGCGCGCAGTTTCAACCCGTTGGATTCGGCCGAGACCCGCATCGGCGTGTCATCGTAGTGGGTGTTCCAGCTGCCGCTGCGTTCGGTGGGGACATCCGGCAGGTCTTCAGGGCCCGGCTTGAGCCGCGAACTCAGCAGGTGGACGATCGGCTCGATGGTCCAATACGGAAAGGCGACCTGCAGGGTCTCGGTGCAGTCGTTCACCTTCGCCTCGATGGAGAGCACCAGCATGATGGCGTCGGGATCGACGGTCTGGAGGAACAGCCCGTTGCTTTCGTGACCGAAGAGCGCCGGTCGCAGGTCGCGATACCGGGCCCAGTGGGTGCACCACTCCGTCAGGATGAGCAGCACCACCTGATCCAACAAAGTGACCTCCAGTTCGGAGAGTTCCCGGTTTCCGGTGACCGAGTGTCCCGGGCCTCCCAACAGCCGGTCGACAATGGTCAGCCCCAGGCGCGGCGGGACATCCAGCAGGCAGATCCCGCGCAGCGGCTCCACTCGGAAGAGGGAGATGTGCGTCGGGCTGTTGAGGCTCTCGCACCACTGACGGAAGGAGATGGTGTGCAACTGCGACATCTGCAGCACGAACTCCACCCGCAGGTAGATCGACAGACGGGCCGCCAGCGACTGGATGAATTCTTCGTGATGGATGCGCAGCTTCCGCAGCTCGATCGGCGAGAGGAAGACCGGTGTCCGGAAGTCGTAGGCCGAGATGGAGTCCCGATTCTGGTTGCTCCGGCGACCGTTCGACTGGAGGACGACGGTGTTCGACTCCTCCTCCTGCACCTGTTGGAGCAGGCGCTCGACTTCTGACTGGGAGAGCACATCTCCCATGGATCCGGCCGGGTCCTGCATAAGGTCTTGGGGGGATTCGGTTACTGGACGGCCATGTCGGGGATCACGACCTCGGAGAAGGACCCCTGGCCGATGACTCTCGCGAAGGCGTTCTTCAACTCGGCCCGGATCGTGTTGCGGGCCCCTTGACGCTCGATGTCCATCAGGGTCTTGGTCTGCAACAGCGACGAGGCGGCATCGCGAAGGTCTTGCGCCCGGTCTTTCACCAGGTCCGGAAGCTTGGGGTTGGTTCCCCGGATGCCGATCTTGGCCATCAGCAGGCGTGAGCCCATCGTGCCCGCCACATTGACGGTGACCGACTCGAGCATGTGGGTCTCATCCTTGGCGCCGCCGTGCCCTTTGGATTCCCCGCCATGGGAGCCGCTGCCGCCCGAGGATCCGTGGTCCGGACCAGCCGCCGGGGCATGAGACGTCTCCCCATGTCCCGAGCTCGATTCTCCATGGGTCGCCCCGTCGTCGCCATGCCCCGCATCGGCCGGGGCGTTGGCGCCCGCGGCCGCGGATTGATTCAGGCGCGGCAGCAGCACGAACTGGGTCATCGCGAAGGCGATCACCGGCAACAACACGAGATTGAGGATCAACGGCAGCATCGCCTTGATGCCACCGGACGACTCGGACTTGGAACCGTCGTTCTTGTCTGGAGCGGATGCAGCCATAAGCGTCGGGAGAAGACTTCGGATCAGCTCATCAACGCTTCAGGTTGATCAGCTCCTGGAGGATTTCGTCGGAGGTGGTGATGATCTTGGCGTTGGCCTGATAGCCGCGCTGGGTGACCATCAGGTCGGTGAACTGGGTGGCCAAATCGACATTGGCCTGCTCCAGGGCCTGCCACTGGATCTGCCCGCGCCCGGCCTGTCCCGGGGTTCCCAGCCCCACCGGACCCGCGGCGGCCAGGTTGCTGAAGCGATTGCTGCCCACCTTGGTCAGGCTGTTGATGTCGCGGAAGGTCTGGACCTGGATCTGGGCGATCTTGAAGGGCTCCGGAGGCGTCGCCGGAGGCGGAACCAGCGTGCTGCGCAGAGTCAATTTGACATCGCCATTCGATTCGATGCGCCACGACACGGCCTCGGTGTCGGCCGGCAGATTGGACGGAGTCAGGGTGATGCGGATATCGCTGGTGGTGGTCACCGCCGGATCGGTCGAGACTCCCTGCACCCGCATGCCGTCGGTGGTGGTGAGGTATCCGTTGGCGTCGGCCCGGAAATCACCCGCCCGGGTGGCGTACACCGCGTTGTTGGAGGCGTCGCGGACCAGGAAGAACCCGCTGCCGTCGATGGCCATGTCGTAGGGTTGACCCGTGGCATCGATGCTGCCCTGGGCGAAGCTGTTGGAGACATCGGACAGCGCGACACCGCTCCCGATCTCGGAGGCGCTGGAGCCGGTGGAGAACTCCGAAAGCTTCTGGCTGAACACGTCGACGCCCTGGGCGCGGCCGGCCCGGAAGCCGACGGTGTTCACGTTGGCGATGTTGTTGCCGATGACATCCAGCTTGTCCTGCTGGAAATGGAGTCCGCTGATGCCGGTGTTGAGTGATCTGAGCATGGTTTGACTGGGGTTGGGTTCGTTTATCGGACAATCGATCCGAGGATCTGGCCCAGTTTTCCGGGCAGCGCCTTGAGTTCAGCGGCGCTGACCGGACTGGAGGATCGCGAATCGGCCTTGGGAAGAGAGTCTGGGCCGGCCGGGGCCGGGGCGGTCTCCGCCGGAGCCCTGACGAGGGTCACGCGGGACAGGTCATACGGCACGTCCCCCACGACCAACTGAGGGTTGCCCCCGTTGAATCGCACCTCGGTGACGGCCCCCTCGACGGTGTTTCCGGTCGCAGGATCCTTGAGGGACACCCACTGGCCCAGGAATTGGTTGGCCTGGGATCCTTTGAATTGGGTCCGCAGTCCGGCGATGTCGGCCTGCATCAGGCGCGTCTGGTCCAGGGTGTTGAACTGGGCCATCTGGGCGATGAAGTCGGTGTCCTTCTGGGGATTCAGCGGATCCTGATAGGAGAACTGGGCGGCGATGAGCTTGAAGAAATCGTCCTGACCCAGCGTGCGGGTCGGCGTCCGCCCGATGATCTGCGCTCCGGAGGCATCGGTCCGGGTTCCGGTGGCCGCTGCGACCGGGGTTTCGAACGAATTCGAGAGGTTTCGGCTGGAGGGATCGAGTGTCATGGATCAGGCCCAGGATTCGAGCATGCGCGTGGAAGCGGATTGTCGGACCGGCACGGAGACGGACCGATTGGAATCCGGACTGGGTTGTTGCGGCCCGGCTTCGGCCCGTGTTCCGGCAGCGGCCTCTTCGGACCCCGACGGGTTGCGTCCCCGCCCCCCGGACTGCGGTGAACGCTCTCCGGCGGCCTCCGCAAGCGACCCGGACGCAGTGGCCGAGGGTTGACGCTCCAAGGGAAGCAACTGCACCCCTTGCACCTGCAATTGGCGCTGCAATTCGGGCCACCCTTCGGCGATGGCCTGGGCCTCCCCCCGTTCCAGCGTGGCCCGGATTTCAATGCGTCCCTCACGACGGCGGAGATCGACCCGCAATTCGGATCCGGCATCCGGCCTCAGCACCGCAGTCATCGACGCCGTGCGCATCCGTTGGAGAAGCACCACCTCACCGTTGAGTTGATCGGACAGGCGGGCGACCGAGGAATTCCGGGGGAGCACAACCCTCTCGGTCGTCTCGGCAGCCTGATCGATCTGGGGCATCCGACCGGGATCTCCGGCATTCGCGGCGAGCATGGACACACCCGGGTTGAGGTCGATGACCGGGATTTCGGACGAAGCGGTGGACGAAGCCGTCTCCAATTCCATCAAAGCCGAACCGCGCGGCCGTGGGGCCGCCTCGGGGGCAACTGGGATGGTCGGGACGTACGCCATGTCGTGGGCCTTGGTTGCAAATGTCATGCCAGCCCGATTCAGCAGGGTTCCCTCTTCGGGATTCCCCACTCTGTCGCCAGGAATCAAACGGCTCGAATAGGCCATTTTAATGGGTTTTTTGGGCTCCGTTTCAGAAATCGGCTGCAAAAGAGCCCCTTCTTTCGCCGGTTCCGCCTCTGAAGATGGCACCGACTCCACCGAGGCAATCTCTGCCGAGGCAATCCCCGTTCCGGGCACCGGTTGAGCGGTTTTTTCCGCCCCGGACAAACCCGTCGCATCCGGGGCGGGCACCAGGCCCGATTCGGTTCCCCATCCGGGAACACGCCGATCCGATTCCGGGACCCGCACTGAAAATTCCGATCGCGGGCCGTGGTCCGCGGCTCCGGTCCGGACTTCCACCCTCGCGAACCTCGACGAATCCACCCCCGCGACTTCCGAAAACCCGGATGGATCCGCCATATCCCCCGACAACCCACGCCCCGCAACAGGACCCTCGATCGGGTTCCCGGTCTTCGCCTCGGTCTTCGCCTCGGTCTGCCGGCGATGAGCCCACGGCCCTCGGCCCGGCAGCCGCGCTTCCAACGGCTGGATCCCTGGGGCGATCCCGGGATCGGCCATACGCCCCGTACCCAGGCGGGATTCGAGCCGGTCGCCAGAGCCGCCCGAGGATCCCGAGCCGGCCCCGGAATCCGGTTGGGAAACAGCATCCGAGTCGGCCCGGTTGCCTGCGGTGCGACGATCCGGGTCTTGCCCAGCGACGGACCAGGACTCCCCCGTCATCGCAATCGGATTCGGGAGGGATTCCCAGGAGGCGGTCCGGGGCGACGATGGCAAGCCTGAGCTCCGGAGCCCCTGGGGAAGATTCGATCCGGCAGACGGGCCCGCCGACTCAAGACTCGGACTCGGACTCGGACTCGGACCAGAGCCAGAGCCAGAGCCCCGAACCGAAACAGGAACCAAACCCGGTTTGGAATTCGGGCCATGAACCCACGGCGGCATGCCCGGCAACGGGTTCGAGGCGGGTGAAACCGCCCCGAAAACCAGCTCTGAAGCCGATGCCCGGCCGGCCAATTTCGAGTCGGACTCCGAGTTGGCCTCCGAATCGGGCTCCGAGTTGGCCAAGGCCTCGACATCACCGCTCGCGGGTGAGACCCGGTCTCCCACCAGGCCCGTGACCAGAGCCTTGCGGTGCCCGAGAACCGGACCGGCGGCGGCGCCCCTGTCCCCCGTCTCCGCTTGCCGGCGATGGACCCACTGCGTTCGACGAGACGCCGACGCTTCCGACGGTTGAACCCCAGAAGCGTTTTCAGACTCGGCGACTTGGCCGATCCCCGGGCGGGATTCGATCGGTTCGCGAGGGGTGCCACCGGGGGCTGGATCCGTCCCGGAATCCCGTCGGGCGGCGCCAATCGAGTGACCCTGGTCGCCTGCATCAAAATCCGGGGCCTGCCCGGCGGCAAACCAGGACTCCCCTTTCATCGAGGGCGGTTTCGGGAGGGATACGACAGAGTCGGTCCGGGTCACCGACGGCGAGCCTGAACCCCTGGGAACCGGGGCCGGATTCGACACGGCGGACGAGGCTTCCGGGTCAAGACCCCGGTCAAGACCCGGGTCAGGGCCAGAACCAGCCACAGGCACAGGCTCCCGATCGCGAGCCCGGCCCGCCACCCACGGGGCCCCCCACGGCAACGGGATCGAAGCGGGTGAAACCACCCGAGAACCCGGCTCCGAAGCCGACGCCCCCACGGCCGATCCGGAGTCGCTCTCCGATCCGGCCGACCCCTCGCCATCACCACTCGGCAGTGAGACCGCTCCTTCCGCGAAGCCCATGACCCGATCCTTGGAAGGCGCAGTCGGCTTGAAATCCGTCGGGGTCGCACGCCATAGACTCTCCACAACCCCAGGCTGTTGCGACGGGGTTGGATTGGCGGAAAACCCTCCGGTAACACGACCGGATATCATCGGCAGGGATGCCCTCTCGATCGATTCCTCCACCACCACCCCGAAGGCACGCCCCTCTCCGGCCTGAGCACGGAGCATCGACGGAGCGCTCGGGGTGACAGGGCACTCCGATGCAGCGAGCACCCCGGAGACCATCGACTCGAAGGCCGACGACTCCACGGATGCCCCCTCCAAAGGACCCGCGACGGCGCCGCCTCTGGGGAACGCCGGCGGCGCAAGGAACGGCTCACCCCCCGGCGGCCTGAAGGTGATCATGGCTTTTTGCCGGTCGGAACCAGGCGCAGCTTGTCGGAGAGGTTCGCCGCGAGCCGCGCACTACGGGCGTCGGTCTTGGCCAAGGCGTCCAGGATGGCCCCCATCTGGTCATCCTTCATCTGGCTCATGATCTTCACGACCAGTTTCTCATCCAGTTCGGCCACGATCTTCGCCACGCTCGTCGGTTCCATGCCGGCATAGGTCTTGGCCAAGCGTTTCACATTCACAACCTCGTCTTCCTGGATGCGAATGACCTGTCGGTCGATGTCGTCCCGGAGTCGCGCCACCGACTGGGTCACCGAGGCGAGTTCGGCACGCTCCACAGCGAGGCGTTGGGCCAGTTCGTCGAGCTCAATCTGACGCAGTCGGAAGGAGTTGCTCCGTTGCAGCAGTGCGGTGACCAGCGTATCGACGTCGGCATTGAAGAAGTTCCACGAGGGAGTATCGGCGACCTGATCGGCCGTTTTGCCGGCCAGCGGAGCCCCTTGGATCATGGAGGATTCGGGTGTCGCCTTGGCCTTGGGTGCGGAAGGTTTGGGCGGTTGGTAGCCCTTGATGAGCACGACCGCCGTGACGGCCAGATACAGCAGGGCTCCGATCAGGGATGCGACGATGGGAAGAATGGCGGATTTCACGGGGACTGGATTGTCGTTTGAAAGGAGGCGTCGACGCCGCGCCGGCGAAGGGCCATTTCATCGAGGTTCTTCTGCTCCTCGCGCAACTGTTCACGCTGATGGTCTTCCCGTTCCCGGGTGCAGAATCTCTCGACGACCTCGCGTTCACGGCGGCTGAGAAGAACAGCCTTGAGGGAGGCCTCGGTCGCGGCGCAGGCGTCGGCAACCCGGCGGCGTCCCTCCCGGCAATGTTCCTCGAGCATCAGCCGATAGCCGTCCTGCCGGGCCAACCAGGCGGCCGGACACCCGCTGTTCAACTGGGCCTGAATCTCGAGCTGGTGTCGTTGCAACGCCCCGATGCTGGCCTGGAGGCGATCCTCGGCCGTTTGTCGCTCTTGGAGAGCGCGCGAGTGGACCTGCAGCGCCTCCTCCTCACGCCGTTGGCGAAGATCGCGCAACGCGGTGACGCGGGACTGGAAACGCCTCATGCCGACGGGCCTCCATTGACCGCGGAGGCCAATCCGGCCCACGCACCGGTCGGGGAGATTCCTTGATCCACCCGCTGCCGGAGGAATCCATCGATGGGGGCCTTCAACCGGATGGCCGCATCGATGGCCGGATTGGACCCGGCCACGTAGGCTCCGAGACTGATCAGATCGGCGTTGCGCTTGTAGTTGGAGAGAAGTTCCCGGGTCTGGCCCGCCAACCGAAGCTGATCCTCGGAGCAGAGGTCGCGGGTCAGACGGCTGATGCTCTGGAGCACATCGATGGCCGGGTAGTGATTCTGCTGGGCCAGGGTGCGGTCGAGCACGATGTGACCATCGAGGATGCCGCGGACGGTATCGGCCACGGGTTCATTCATGTCGTCGCCTTCGACCAGCACCGTGAAGAACGCGGTGATGGAGCCGTTCTGCCCCGATCCGGCCCGCTCCAACAGTTGGGGCAGGAGGGCGAAGACGCTGGGCGTGTATCCCCGGGTCGCCGGGGGTTCTCCGACGGCCAGTCCGATTTCGCGCTGGGCCATGGCGAAGCGGGTCACCGAATCCATCATCAGCAGCACCGACTTGCCCTGATCCCGGAAGTACTCGGCGATGGCCATGGCCGAGTAGGCTCCCTTGAGACGTGTGAGAGCCGGTTCGTTCGAGGTGGCCACAACGATCACCGATTTGGCGCGCCCCTCGGCCGAGAGATCCTTCTCGAGGAACTCGCGCACTTCGCGTCCCCGCTCGCCGATCAACGCGATGACGTTGACGTCGGCCTCCGCCTGGGCCGCCATCATGCCCAGCAAGGTGGACTTGCCGACTCCCGAGCCGGCGAAGATCCCCAGACGTTGCCCCCGGCCCACCGGAATCAGCGTGTCGAGGGCCTTGATGCCGGTGCCGAATACCTCGCGGATCCGCTTCCGCTGCAGCGGATGGGGCGGTGCGGCCATGCAGGGGGCCCGGAAGACCGGCTTCACCGGAGGAAGGCCGTCGATGGGCTCGCCCAGTCCGTTGAGCACCCTCCCCAGCAGATCCGGTCCCACGGGGACCTCCAGCGGATGGCCGAGGGCCACCACCTCGGCGCCGGGATGGATTCCCTGGGTCTCACCCAGAGGCATCAGGAGAACCCGGCCCTGACGAAAGCCCACCACCTCGGCCACCGAGTCGCCATTGTTGCGGGCCCCCTCGATGCGACACAATTCACCCACGGCGCACAGCGGGCCTTCGCTCTCGATGACCAGGCCGATGAGCTGGACCACCCGGCCGCGATTCTCCACGACGCGTGTGCCGCGGACCCGCTCCAGGACGCCCCCCAATCGGTGTCCCGACGCTGTGCCGGTGGGGTTCATGATTCCATGGATTGCCGCAGCAGCTCGAGTTTGACCTCGCGACGGGCATCGACCGTCCCGAAGTCGGTGTAGACCAGACACCCACCGCGCCCCACTTCCGGCGAGGCCTCGAAGCGGATGCGCTCCCCGCCCAACTCCTTGAGCAGGACGGGGCTGTTGACCCCTTCGATCAGGGCCAGATCCTCGGCGTGGAGCTGCACCCGGACCCGACCGGTCTGACGCAGCGACGCCAAGGCCTCGTCCAAGGCCGCCTCGATCATCGAGGAGGAGATCTCCACGCTGTTGACCACCTTGCGCGCCGTTTCCCAGGCGATCGCGATCAACGCCTGCTCGCAGTCGCGCACCACCTGCGGGATGGTGTTCTCCAGCTGGGTGAACAACCGGTTCTGGAGATGGCGCAGATCGGCCCGCTGCTGGACGAGCTGTTCGCTCAAGGCCCGCTCGCCGTCTTCGACGCCCCGGGCGTAGGCCTCTCGTTCGCGCAGGCGCCATTTGCGCTCCAGTTCCGAGAGCGAGACCTTGACGATCCGTACCTCGCGGAGCGCCTCGTCGAACAGGATGGGATCGCTGTTGGGTTCCATGATCAGGAGGCGCTGAGGCCTTCGTTTTCGGATTCGGATTTGCGGACCAGCTCGATGATGCGCATCTGGGCGGCCTCGATGTCGCGGAGCTTGAGCGGCCCCATGAAGCTCATCTCCTCCTGCACCGTCTCGGCGGCACGCTTGGAAACCGCGCTGAGCAACGCCCCCTTGAGGGTGTCGCTGGCCGTCTTGAGGGCGATGGCCAGATCGCGCAGATCGACCTCGCGAAGCACCTTCTGGAGGACCGGGGTTTCGAGGGTGGCGACATCCTCGAAGGTGAACATCTTCTGGCGGATCTGCTGCCCCAACTCGGGGTTGCGCTCCTCGATGTTCATGAGGAGCGACTTGGTGAGATTCTTGTCGAGCGAGTTGAGCAGGTTGGCTGCGCTCTTGAGGCCGCCGGTGAGGTTGAGCGCCCGGGTGTGCTGGGTGCCGAGCTTGCGGTTGAGCTGTTCGACCACCTTCTCGACGATTTCAATGGGTGTGGGGGCCAGCGTGGCCAGCCTCTCGATGACCTGATCGCGGAGATCACCCCGGAGCATGATCAGCAGTTGCGAGGCCTTCTCGGGCGGCAGGTACGACAGGATCAGCGAGATCGTCTGCGGTTGCTCCTGCTTGAGCAGGTTGAAGATCTGGCGGGGCTCGAGCTCCACGATCTGGGTCATCGACGACACCGGGGTCCGGGTCGGCAGCACCCGGCTGATCACCGTGGCCGCCTTGTACAACCCCAGCGCCTTCTCGAGCATGGACTGGGTGAATTCGAACCCGCCGCGCAGCGAGGTGCTGGCGTGGATGGCCACGTCGGTGAACTCCTTGAGCACGGTGTTCTGCATCTCGATGGAGAGCATCCCCACCTTGGCCATCTCGGCGCAGATGGCCTCCAGCTCATCGGGTTGGAGGCCCCGGAGGAACGAGATGGAGGTCTCCTCGCCCAGGACCACCAGCAGCATGGCGATCTTCTGGATTCGGGTGAGTCGGGCGAAATCGGCGGGACTCGACGCCAGGAGTTCAGGAGTGGGGGCGGCCATGGGAGATCACTTCGCCTTCTCCGCGCCGCGGGTCATCCAGGTGCGCAGGGCGTGGGTCATGTTGTTGGGGTTCTCCTTCATGAGCTGGTTCATCATGTCGGCGGTCATCACGAAGGGCTGGACCTCCTCAGGCTCGACGGACGGTCCCTGACGAAGGCCTGCGGCGAAGCCGTTCATGCCCCCTCCACCCTCGCCCGCACCGGCGCCCACGGGTATCCCGATGGGGATCTCGTCGATGCTGGTCTTCTGGAA
>JACCEB010641405.1_pt1 | contig 26322 bp, 18 predicted proteins | sample 7454761 | NCBI WGS metagenome assembly JACCEB01 (sample SAMN15323454, study PRJNA562643) | freshwater metagenome | isolation source: river surface water | place: USA:Blue River Watershed | collected 2017-08-18
GCCGGGTGCGCCGTTGGCGCCCGCGGATCCGGGTCCCGTGGTGGCGAGTGAGCCGGGGCCGGCGGTGACGCCGCCTGCCGCGGTGCTGCCGCCGGCGGTGCCGCTGACCTCGGCGGGTTTTGTCGGCGCCGAGGCGGGGAGCGCGCAGGCCGTTCCGCCGCTGACTCCGCCGCCTCCGCCTGTGCGGCCGGTGGCGTCCGCGACGGCGTTTGTGCCGCCGCCGGTGAGCGTGCCGCACGTGCCGGTGGCGACGCTGCCGCGGGCGGGTTTCGGCATCCGGCTCGCGGCTATGTTGCTCGATTTCGTGATCATCGGCATCGGCACGGGCATGCTGAACGGGCTGCTGCCGCGGTTCATGCAGATCGAGCCGCCGGCGATCCTGCTGTTGCTCGCGACCTACGGGGCCGTGATGTGGAAGAACAAGGGCACGACGATCGGGGGCGTGGTGTGCAGCTTGAAAGTCGTGCGGCTCGACGACCGGCCGATGGATTGGACGACGGCGTGGGTGCGGGCGGGCAGCTGCTTCCTCTCGATGGCCGTGGCGGGGCTCGGGTTTCTCTGGGTGATGTTCGACGACGAGAAGCAGTCGTGGCACGACAAGATCGCGGGCACGACGGTGGTGCGGATGCCGAAGGGCGTGCCGTTGATTTGAGCGCGGGGCCGTGTTTTTCGGAACGTAGGGCTGCCGCGGGTCGGCCGGCGACGAGCGCCGGCCCTACGGAGCGGTGAACTGGAAAGCGGGACCGGTCGGGGCGTAAAGCCCCTCCCGCATTCGGACCGGGTTGCGGGCGGAGACGGGCGCGAGGCTTAGAAGAGGCCGCGGGAGACGACGCCGGCGGCGGTGATCGGGCCGGTGTCGTCGAGGCCGTCGAGGGCGCGGTCGGCTTTCTTCATGATGGCCTGCGCGTCGCGGAGCAGGGAGTCGTCGCTGAGGAGTTTGCCGAGGGTGCCTTCGCCCTTGGAGATTTTGTCGGAGACGGCGCGGAAGTTGGCGATGGTGGCCTTGAGGTCGTCGGCGGACTTGGGGTCGTAAACGAGCGCGCCGAGGGTGCCCTTGCCCTTTTTCACCTCGTCGATGATGGCCTGGGCATTGGCGATGAAGTTTTTCGCCTCGGTGGCGCCGCCGCGGATCTCGGCGAGGGCGGACTGGAGATCGGTGTAGAGTTTCCCGTCGTTGACGAGCTTGCCGAGGGTGCCTTCGCCGCGGTTCACCTTGCCGGTGATGTCGGCGAGGTTGGCGGTGGTGCGGGCGATGTTTTCGCGGTTCTCGGTCACGAGTTCGTCGACCTTCTGGATGATGCCGGGTTTGGAGCCGTCGCCGGAGAGTGCGCCGCCGATGTTGCCGAGGGCGCCCTCGAGTTTGCGGCCGAGGTCGCCGATCTGGGACATGACGGCGTTGAGGTCGGGCGAGGCCTTGGTGCGGAGTTCGGAGCCGGGGGCGAGGTCCGGGGCGGCGTCGCTGCCGAGGTCGAGCGCGATGTAGTTGGTGCCGATGAGGCCGGCCATGACGATGGTGGCGGTGGCATCGCTCTTGATCTTCACCTCGGGGTGGATGCGCAGGATCGCCTCGGCGCGGCGGCCGGCGAGGCGGGTCTTCTCGACCTCGCCGATCTTCACGCCGGCCATGCGGACGTCGTCGCCCTCCTTGAGTTCCTTGAGGGACGTGAAGCCGGCGGTGAGGTTGTAGCCTTGGTCGCTGAAGACCTTGCCGCCGCGGAGGGTCTCGAACGTGACCCAGGTGAGGGCGAGGCCGAGGAGGAAGAAGAGCCCGACGCGGGCGGTTTGTTGGGCGTTGTTCATGGCGGTCGGAGAACGGAAATGAAGGAGGGAAACGTGGGACCGCCAGTCGGGCGCACGGAGCGCGACGGCGGCGGAAGGGGATCAGGTTTCGAGCTGCTTGAAGCGCGGGTTCTTGAGGTCGATCTTCGGGTTCAGGAAATCCGCGACGCGCGGGTCCTTCGGGGACTGGAGCGCGGCCGGCGGTCCGAGGGAAACGAGCCGGCCGCCCATGAGGATGCCGACGCGGTCGGCGATGCTGAGGGCGAGGTCGCGGTCGTGGGAGACGACGATGCTGGTGACGTGATACTGCTCCCGGAGCGTGGCGATGATCTCGCTGATGGTGGCGGACATCACGGGGTCGAGCTCGCTGGTGGGCTCGTCGTAGAGCATGAGCTGCGGCTCCATCACGAGGGCGCGGGCGATGGCGACGCGTTTCTTCATGCCGCCGGAGAGTTCGGAGGGAAACTTCCGCGCGGCGTTCTCGAGCGAGAGGATCTGGAGCGCGCGCATCACCTTGTCGCGGATGCCGGCTTCGGAGCCGAGGCGGTGTTCGCGCGGGTAGAGCGCGAGGTTGTCGTAGACGCTCATCGAGTTGAAGAGCGCGCCGGCCTGGAACACGAGGGCCATGCGGACCTGGCCGCGGGTCTCTTCGGCGGCGGCGTCGCGGCCGTCGACGGTCACGCGGCCGGAGCTGGGCAGTTCGAGCCCGACGACGTGTTTCAGGAGCACGCTCTTGCCGGAGCCGCTGGGGCCCATGAGCACGAAGATCTCCCCGGGTGCGACGGAGAACGTGATGTCCCTGAGCACCTCGAAGTCGCCGAACTTCTTCGACAGGTTTTCCACGGCGACGCCGACCGCGTGGGTCGCGGGGGCGGGCGGGCTGGTCACACTGGAGTCGGAGGCGGCCATGGTCACATGAGGGCTTTCGTGACGAAGTAATCGAGCACGAGGATGAGGATGAGCGAGGTGACGACGGCCTTGGTGACGGCGGCGCCGATCTCGCGGGGTCCGCCGCGGGTGTTGAGGCCGATGTTGCAGCAGACGAGGACGATGGTGAAACCGAAGACCTCGGCCTTGATGAGGCCATTGGCGACGTCCTTGAACTCCATGAACCGCCGCAGCGCGGCGAAATACGCGGGCGGATCGATCGAGATGAACGAGGTATACTTCGAGATGATCGCGCCGCCGAACCAGCCGACGAGATTGGCGATGATGGCGAGCACGGGCATCATCACGAGCACGGCGGCGAGCCGCGGCAGCACGAGGATGCGGGCGGGCGGGATGTTCATCGTCTCGAGGGCGTCGATCTCCTGGTAGACCTTCATCGAGGCGAGCTCGGCGGCGATGGCGGAGCCGACACGGCCGGCGAGCAGGATGGCGACCATGACCGGGCCGAGCTCGCGGGCCATCGAGAGACCGACGAGCGAGCCGATGAACTGCTTGGCGCCGAAATTCTGCATCGAGTAGCCGGCCTGCAGCGCGAGCACGCTGCCGATGAAGAAGCTGAGGATGGCGACGATCGGCAGCGTGGTGTAGCCGATGAGATAGCACTGCTCGACGAACCGGCCGAACTGCCGCGGCAGGGTCGGCACGTGCGCGAGAGTGCGGAACAGCAACTGCACGGCGCTGCCGAAGCCGACGAGGATGTTGGTCAGTGGTCTCATGTCAGCGGGTCAAGGCTTGGTCTCCGACGCGGGAGCCGCGGGTGCGGCGGCGCGCCGGCCGGGGAAATCGAACCAGAAAGTCCGCCAGCCGCCACCGGGTTTGCGTTCAAAACCGAAGAGGCCGTTGCCGATGGCGATGCGTTTCTCCGCGCCCTGCTCGGCGACGCTGAGGAGCGGGCCCACGTGCAGCTCGCGGCGCTGCTCCTGCTCGCGTTTCTCCCACGTGATGGCGTTCCAGAGCAGGGAGGTCCGCGTATCGCCGGGGGCGCGCTGGTCGTGGCGGGCGAGCGCGAGGAGGGGAGACCACGTCTGGCGGACGCGGTCGTTGTGCGGGAAAAACACCTCGAGCGGGCTGGGAAACTGCCACTGTCTGCGCCCGGCGCCGTTGTCCCAATGGCTGACGAGCGGCCAAGCGTGCGTGAGCTCGGCGGAGGGCGACGGCGTGCGGCCGGCGGCGCGCTGCGCCTCGTGCCAGTAGAGGAAATACAGGAACTGCGTGCGGTGGCGGTCCAGGCCTTCCTCGGTCCACGCGGCGCGGCGGACGAGCGGCCAGAGATACCACTCCTTGTCGACGCCCTGGCTGACCGAGTGGGTGTAGAAGGGCGCGAAGCGGTTCACGTAGCGGTCGCCGCGGCCCTGCACGAGGAACGGCCAGAAGTAGCGGCGCTCGCTGTAGCGTTTCGGCGCCGTGCGCTCGGTGGTGCCGAAGAAGGGCCAGAGGTAGTCTTCGTTGCTGTAGCCCGGTCCGGTGCTGCGCGCATAGAACGGCAGCACGCCGAAATCCCGGCGCGGCGGCGTGCCGGGCGGATCGTCGGCGCGGGGCTGGCGTGTGATGTCGTAGCCGAGCGGCCAGAGCCACCACGTCTCCCGGGAGACGCCGGGGCGCTCGACGTGGTTGTAGATCGGCCACACGCCCCAGCCGCGCGCGGCGCCGTGGTGCCGGCGGCCGATCGGCCAGACGATGTAGGTCGTGGCGGCGCCGCGGCGGATGTTGCGCACGTAGAGGGGAAAAAGCGTCCACGAGAGGTCCTCGAAGAACAGCTTGTGCTTGATCGTGCCGTGGATCGGAAAGAGCGCGCGGTAGCTGAACGCCGGATCCGCCGTCTCCCGCGAGAACCAGAAGGGAAACACCTCGAACTCCGCGCGCTGGTCGAAATCGGTCGCGGGCGCCGGGGCGCCGGGCTTGCGATCCCAGCGGCGGATCAGCTCGAGCACGCTCCAGCGGTAGGTGGTGGCGTCCTCCGTGTAGTTGAAAAGCGGATAAAGGAAGTGTCCCGAGCGGAGCTCGCCCTGCGGCGTGTCGAACTGCACCCAGAACGGCCGGAAGCCGTGCGCGGTGTGGCCGTCGACGTCGGCCGCCTCGCGGCGGAAGATCAGCGGGCCGGCGGCATTCATGCGGTCCACGCGCCGCGCGGTGGCGTCCTGCTGGCGCACGACGAACGGCCAGCCGTTCTGTTCCCACTCCGCGGGCGCGGCGGCGGCATGGTTTCCACCCCCGAGCCAGAGCGCCACGGCGCAGCCGATCGCGGCCGGAAGGGCGCGCAGGCGGGAGCGGTGTGGGACGTTCATGGCGATCGGTGCGGACGCGAAAAAAGTCACGTGTTGCAGCAGCCGGTCGGCAGGCTACGGCAGTCACGAGAGTAACGGGAAACCATGCAGATTTCGGTCAGGAGGCGCAAATGCTATGTGGGAGGTCTGAAACGCGGGTGATGGGAGGGTTCCGTGGGGCGGTGGAGCAGCCGGCAGCCATGCCTCCAGAAACCGGAGACGGCCTGCTGCGGAAGCCACGAAGCCACAGGGATGGGGACTTCCGCTGGCGGCGGGTCCGCGGGCCTGGGCCCGAGAATTCCCGTTGCTGAGTGGAGGGCGGAAACGTCATGTGGAGGCGTGGGTATGAACGTAGAAACCAACCGTCGGCAAACGGCGGCCGTGTCAGCGGAATCGCGATGCGCATAAGCGGCGGTGTGGCACGGGGCATCCCGCTGGCGGTGCCGAAGGGTGACGCGGTCCGGCCGGCGACCGACGGCATGCGGCAGGGCGTGTTCTCGAGTCTGGCGGCGCTGGTGCCGGGCGCGTGGTTTCTCGATCTCTTTGCCGGGAGCGGCGCCTACGGGTTGGAGGCGGTGAGCCGCGGCGCGGCGGGCGGAGTCTTTGTCGAACAGAACGCCAAGGCCGCCGGTTGCCTGCGGCAGAACATCGCGGCCGTGTGCAAGAGTGTCGGCCGCGCCACCCGCGAACTCGAGATCGTGGCGGGTGACGCGCGGAGTGTTCCGGCCGGCAGCGTGTTTGCGGCGGGCCGCGTGCCGGACCTCGTGTTTATCGATCCACCCTACGAGATCATCCCGGATGTGGCGCCTGCCTTGTTCGAGCGTCTCGCGGTGCTGCTCGCCCCCAAGCCGGATGCGGTCGTGGTGTTTGAGGCGCCCGGGGAAATCGAACTCGCCCCCGCCGGGTGGACGCGCGTGAAACGTCTCGGCAAGGGCGTGCGGCAGCCGACGGTGTCGTTTTTCCGGCGCACGGGCGGCTGAGTTTTTCGCGGACGGGGAGGCTCGCGCCGGAGTCGGCCGGTCGGCGCCGGCGTTTACATCAAGCCGAGTTTCGCGCGCACGATCGCGAGTGCGGCGAGGACGGCCGCTTCCGTGCGCAGCACGCGGGAGCCGAGGTGAACGAACTGGAAACCGGCGCCGCGCAGGGCGTCGCGCTCGGCGGCCGACCAACCGCGCTCCGAGCCGATGGCGAGCGTGAGGCCTGCTCCGGCGGGAAACTCGAGGGCGCCGAGCCGCTGCGGCGACTCGTAGTTGTCGAGCGCCAGCCGGAGCGAAACGGCCGCGGGGGCCGCGCCCGGTGCCGGCGCATCGAGTGCGGCCGCCGCCGCGAGGCACGCGGCGAGCGGGCGGCCGTGCGTGATCTCCGGCACGCGGGTGTCGAACGCCTGCTCGGCGCCGGCGAGCGCGTGCCGCCGCCACTCGCCGCTCGTCCACAGTGAACTCGTGGCGTAGCTCGGCTCGGCTTTGTCGGTGCGCACGAAATGCAGCGCGGCCACGCCCGCCGTCGTGGCGTCGCGCAGGATGTCGCGGGCGGTCTGCGGCCGCGGCAGACCGACGAGCAGCGTGATCGGCGCCGGCGGGGCGGGAGGTGTCGTGGCGGCAAACACGAACTCGAGCGCGCCGTCCGCGCGCAGGGCGGTGAGTGTGGCCTGGCCGCGCGGGCCGTTGACGATCCCGGCATCGAAGGTGTCGCCGAGGCCCCGGCGCAGCACCGTGCGCACATGCACGGCGCGGCGGTCCTCCCGCGGCAGCGGGCGGTCGAGTTCGTCGGGGGCGAAGAGAACGAGGTTCACGCGGGACGGGGCGGCCGACAATGGGGTTTGCCCGAGGGGAGTCGCGCCGTAAGTTGCGCCGCCATGAAGCGGACGAGCCCGAGAAGAAGCGGCGGAGGTGCGGCGCCATGACCCCGCTGGCCTTTGAAGACATCGTCGCGCGGCTGCAGGCGTGGCGTTTTCCGGCCGGCATCGACGGGGTCGTCGCGATCGCGAGCGGCGGTGTGGTCCCGGGCGCGCTGGTGGCGCAGCGGCTCGGCGTGGGATTGAAGACCTTGGCCTTGAACTACCGCGACGAAACCAACGCGCCGCGCTACGCGGAGCCGAGGTTGCTCTCGCGGGTGCCCGAGCTGGGCGCGTGGCGCCGGGTCCTGCTCGTCGACGATGTGTTTGTGAGCGGCAAGAGCTGGCACGCGGCGCGGGCGCTCCTGCCGGCGGCGGTGGAAGTGCTGCCGTTTGTGCTGAAGGGAAAGGTGGACTTTGCGCTCATCCGCGACCTCGACGGCTGCGTGCAGTGGCCGTGGCGGGTTTACGAGTGAGCGGTCGCGCGCGCGGGCGGGCGGCGCCGCGAGCCGTCGGGGCGTAAAGCCCCGCCCGCATTCGAACCGGTCTATCGCGCAGCGGAGAGCGGGCTTGACCGGCGGGGATTCGGGGCGAAGCTCCCGCCCTGCGCCCCGCGGGCGTAGTTTAGTGGTAAAACTCCTGCCTTCCAAGCAGGCCTCGTCGGTTCGATTCCGTCCGCCCGCACCACTCCGCTCAGGCTGTGTTTCACGCCGAGCTGCGCGGGCCCAGCGTCCCTCGCGTCACGGCCGTCCGGATACGAGGCTGTTGAGGTAGTGTTCCAGATGCGTGTAGCCGTCCGCGGCCGGCTGCCGGCCGTCGGCGGGGTTGGCGGGATCCAGGCCGCGGGCGGTTTCCCAGGCGTCGGGGATGCCGTCGCGATCCCGGTCGGCGGGTGCCGGTCCGGAGCGCAGCGGCGGAAAACCGCCGACCTCGCGCGGGGAGTCGATGAGCTTGCCGGTGCGGTTGCGCACGTCGGCGATGACGCGGAGATCGACGGGATCGCGGTGCAGCGAGGCGCCGGCGTGGGCCAGCACCAGCTCCGCGGCTTCGGCGGCGGGCTGCGTGCGGGGCTGCGCCGCGCCGAGGGCCGCGGGCTCGTCGACGCGCCAGTCGGCCAGTTTGCCGGCGTAGCGGTAGCTTTTCCCGGGTCCCAGCCAGCGCTCGAAATCGAGCGCCGCGTAATTGTCGCGGGTGAGGTCGTCGCGGCCCTCGAAGACGTTGCCGCTCATGTGGCCGCGCGCGAGGTCGGGCAGGGTGCCTTTCATCGCGATCGGCAGCCGGGCGAGGTCGGTGGTGGGGCCGGGGCGCCAGACGTTGTTGATGCAGTTGATGAAGTGGTCGCAGAAGTTCGCGGTGCCCGGGCTCGTCCAGTGGTAGATGAGGTTGTTGCGGAAATCGACGAGGTGGCGCGGCGGCTCCTTCGCGCTGCCGAGCGAGGGGTGCCGGTCGCGGCACGTGGCGATGAGGTTGTGATGGAGCGTGATCGGGCCGGAGAGATCGCGGTAGGAGGCAGCCATCGCGTGCGCGCCCTTGGCGTGGAGGCTGTGGTTGAGGGCTTCGCTGATGATGCTCCACTGCAGCGTAAACTCGCCCCCGCGGCGCAGGTCGTGCGTGCCGTCGATCGCCCAGCTGAGCGAGCAGTGGTCGATGATGACGCGGCGGATATCGTCGGTGACAAGCGTGTCGTCGGCGCCCTTGGCGTCGGCCGGGCGCTCGTCGCCGAGCCGGAAACGCAGGTAACGCAGCACCACGTCGGTCGCATTCCGGATCTGCACCGAATAGTCGCGCACGGTGATGCCGTCGCCGGGAGCGGTCTGGCCGGCGATGGTGAGGAACGACCGGTCGATCCGCAGCGCGCTGCGCAGCCGGATCTCGCCGCCGACCGCGAAGACGATGGTGCGCGGCCCGGTCGCGGAGACGATGCCCTCGCGCAGCGAGCCGGGGCCGCTGTCGGCGAGCGTCGTCACGTGGTAAACATCCCCGCCGCGGCCGCCGCGCGCGAGCCGCCCGAAGCCCTCCGCGCCGGGAAATGCCGGCAGTTCCGCTCCCGCACCGTGGCTCGACGGGACCGTGAGGCCGAGGGTCAGCAGGGACAACACGACGCCGAGCCGCCGCCATCCCGGCCGGCGCGGCGGCACCGTTTCGACGGCGCTTCGGCTGGCGGAGGAGGCGGACGAGGGTGGATGCGGCATGGGGGGGCTCCGGCTGGGGGGTGAGGACGTGATACGCCCTCCGGCCGCGGTCGCACGCCGCAAATGCCGCACCGGGGTGGCGATGACCCACCTCGGCGTGAACGCGGCGCGCCGCGACGGCTTGCGAATCGCCGCCGTCCGGCCCTTTTCCCGCATGCGTTCCATGGCTCTCCCCGGCCCGCGGCTGCTCCTCGCTTTCCTGGTCTTTGCTCCCTCGGCCGCTTTCGCGGCGGCCCGCGAACGCACGGTGCCGCTGCCCGACGCCGAACCGCTCCGGTTCGGGTGGATCGAGCCCGGCACGTTTCAACGCGGCTCGGACGAAAACGAGGCGGGCCGCGATCGCGACGAGGGGCCGCGCCATCAGGTCACGCTGACGAAGGGCTTTTTCCTCGGCGTGCACGAGGTCACGCAGGGCCAGTGGCTGGCGGTGATGGGCGAGAATCCGTCCGCGTTCCGCCACGAGGCCGACGCGCTGCTCCGGCCGGTGGATTCGGTCTCGTGGCAGGAGTGCCGGCGCTTCATCGCGCGGCTCGAGGCGCGGGGGCTGGGCCGCTTCCGGCTGCCCACCGAGGCCGAGTGGGAATATGCGGCGCGCGCCGGCACGACGACGGCGTATCCGTGGGGCGGGGACGCGCGTGAGAGCGCGGTGCACGCGCGGGCGTGGGCCAACAGCCGCTCGGCCGGCACCACGCATCCGGTCGGCACCAAGCCCGCCAACCCGTGGGGACTCTTCGATCTCGCGGGCAACGTCTGGGAATGGTGCGCGGACTGGTATGGCCCCTACGCGGGTGGCCCGCAGACCGATCCGACCGGCCCGGCCACCGGCACCGAGCGGGTGTTTCGCGGCGGCAGCTGGAACGACTTTGCCCCCGCCCAGCGGAGCGCCAACCGGCACCGGCACGCGCCCGACGGACGCTACACGGCGGTCGGGCTGCGCCTCGTGCTCGAAGCCGAAGCCCCGCGGCCCGCGCCCGCCGCTGCCCCGCCGCGGCCGGAGCGCACCGTCGCGTTGGGGAACGGCGCCGGGATGCGATTCGTCGAGGTGCCCGCCGGCGCGTATGCCATGGGCAGCCCGGAGGCGGAGCCCGGGCGGGCGGCGGACGAAGGGCCGGTGCGCCGGGTCGAGATTCCGCGTCCGTTTTTCCTCGGGAAATTCGAGGTCACGCAGGCGCAGTGGCGCGCGGTGATGGGCGACAATCCGTCGACCTTCCGCGACCGCGACTGGGCGGATGCGTGTCCCGTGGAGCGGGTCTCGTTTCACGACGCCGCGCAGTTCATCGCGCGGCTGAACGCGCGCGGCGCGGGCACCTTCCGGCTGCCCACCGAGGCCGAGTGGGAATATGCGGCCCGCGCCGGCGCCACGACGCGTTTCCCGTGGGGCGACGATCCCGATTACCGCGAGCTGCGGGCGCATGCGTGGATCAACGGGGCCTCCGAAGGCCGCACCCGGCCGGTCGGGGAAAAGAAACCCAACGCGTGGGGACTGCACGACATGCTCGGCAACGTGTGGGAGTGGTGCGCGGATCGGTATGCGCCCGATGGGTCCGAAGTCGCGGTGCCGCCGGCGGGCGCGCCCCGCGTGATCCGCGGCGGCAGCTGGTTCAACGAGCCGGAGGCGCAACGCCCGGCCAACCGGCACCGCCATCCCGAGGAGTCGCGGCTGACGAATCTCGGGCTGCGTCTGGTGTGGGAGCCGCCGGCAGTCGCGGCGGCGAAGCCGCTCCGGCCCGACGGCACCGTGGACTACGGCTACCGCGCGATGCGCGACCTGCGGACGGATCCCTGGCACGTGCCGGTGGCGGGGCACGTCGCGGTCGCCCCCGGCGAGTATCCGCGGCTGCTCTTCCGCCGCGGCGATCTGCCGGCGCTGCGCGCCAAGGCGGAGACGCCCGAGGGCCGCGCGATCCTGCAGCGGCTGCGCCGGCTGCTCGATGGTGCGGACGGCACGGGCATGGCGCCGCATTTCAACCCCGCCACCGATGCGCGTGCGCCGGCGGCGGGCCCGCTGCCCGCCGGCACCTACACCTTCGGCCACGCGGCCGGCTACGGCCTGCTGTATCAACTCACCGGAGACGCGCGTTACGCGGCGTTGGGCCGCGAATGTTTCGAACGCGCGCTGGCCGGGACGCGCGACCGCGATTCCCGCTACAGTTTCCGCCAGCCCGGGGGTGCGCTCCGGGCCGGGCCGACGCTCGGCTGGATGGCGGTCGGCTACGACCTCTGCCGCGACGGCTGGGATGCCGCCACGCGCGAGCGCTTCGGACGGGCGTTGCTCGACTACCGCGAGCACCTCGCGGACACGCGCGAGGGCAAACAAACCGTGGACCTCGGGTCGCTGGCGCGGGGCACGATGCCGCCCTACAGCAACCACTTCTCCATGCAGGTCGGCGGCGCGGCGCTGGTGCTGCTCGCGCTCAAGGGCGAGCCCTGGGCGGACGAGGCGCGCCTCGCGGGTCTGCTCGCCGAGGTGGAACGCGGGCTCGTGCGCAACCTGAGCGAAGGCTTCGGCGACGGCGGGTTTTTCGCCGAGGGGGACGGCACCGGCTCGATGGCGTCGCAGATCGTGTTTCTATCCGCGCTGCAGGCCTGGCGCAACGTGCTTGGGCGCGACTTCATCGCGGGCCCGCGGCCCAACACGCGCATGCTCACGCTGAAGTGGGCCTACCAGACTGTGTTTCGCGACGGCCGGCCGGAAATCTGGCCGGTGCGTGGCGGCTACGCGCACAATGTCTGGGCGCGGAGCGGGCAGAGCGGCGCGGGGTATTTCGCGTTCGGCTTCGGCGCGGTGCGGGCCGAGGAGCGGGCGGCGCTGCGCTGGATCTACGAACGTTTTCTCGCCGCGGCGGACGCGGCGGCCGGCACGCCCGGCGACACCGCGAGCGACTATCCGCATGTCGCGGTGGCGGCGTTTGTGAACTGGCCCGCGGGACTCGCGCCGGTGGAGCCCGCGACGGTGCTGCCGCATGCCTACCGCGACTCCGTGGCCGGATTCCATTGCTGGCGCAACCGGTGGCGGGACGCCGATGACACGGTCATCACGGTGCTCACGAACGAAACGCGCGGCTACATGGGTGCGCCCGCGGAGCGCACGCTCTCGCTCAACTCCCGCGGCCGGCGCCTCACCTGGGGCACGGTGACCGAAGGGCCGCCGCGCCACTGGTCGATGTCGCCGCAGGGCGAGACGAGCGCGCTCACGCTGGCGGACGGCACGGCGTTCGGGGTGGATTTTTCCGGGGCGAGCGGGGCCGACACGCTGCTGGTCACCACGGGGCGCGCCGAAGGCGAGGCGGTGCGGGTGGGCGGAGCGGCGCTCACGTTTTTCTTCCCCACGGCCGACCGGCCGCCGCGCATCACGGTCGAGGGTGACGCGGCGGTGGTGGGCGAGCAGCGGGTGCGTTTCGCGGACGGACGGATCGTGTTTGCCGCCCCGGGCCGTTGAGCCGCGGCGCCGTGCGCGCTAGCGCCCGGCGGGAGCGACCGCCTCGAGCACGATCGACGGCGTGAGGATCTCGGGGAGGACGCTCGGGGCGTCCTGGCCGGGGCGATACACGAGGTTGAACGGCACAGCGGAGCGGCCGAACCGCGCGAGTTCCTCGGTGATGCGCGGGTCCTTGTTGGTCCAGTCGGCGCGCAGGGTCGCGACCTTGCGGTCGGCAAAGGTCCGCAGCACCGCGTCGGAGGCGAAAACGAGTTTCTTGTTCGTCTGGCAGGTGGCGCACCAGCGGGCGGTGAAGTCGACGTAGATCGTGCGGCCTTCGGCGCGGAGTTTCGCCACCGCCTCGGGGCTCCAGGGCTCCCACACGACGGCGGGCGCGGTGCCGGCGGCGGGCGTCGCGACCGCGGGCCGCGGCCAGCCGAGCCAGAGCCCGAAGGCGCCGACGACGACCAGGCTCGCGATGCCGAAGCGGGCGCGGGCGGGCTTGGCGCCCGGGGCGTTCCAGCGGCCATACATCCAGATCGCCAGGGCGATGAGCACGAAGCTGAAGAGCGCGTAGAGGAAACCGTCGTCGCTCGTCTGCGCCGCCAGCACCCAGATCAGGAAGCCGACGGTCGCGTAGAGGGGAAACGCCATGAACTGCTTGAACGTCTCCATCCATGCGCCCGGGCGCGGCAGCACCTTCACGGCGCCGGGGAAGATCGAGAGCAGCAGGTAGGGCGTCGAGAGGCCGAGCGCGATCGCGGTGAAGATCGTGAACGATTCCGCGGTCGAGACCGCGAGGGCGGCGCCGAGTGCGGGCGCGAGGAACGGCGCGCTGCACGGCGTGGCGACGACGGTCGCGAGCACGCCGGTGAAAAAGGAGCCCGCGTATCCGGATTTCTGTTGCAGATCGGAGCCGACCGCGGTGGCGCCGAGGCCGAACTCGAACACGCCGCTCATGTTGAGCCCGAAGACGAGCAGGAGCACGGCGAGTCCGTAGACGAACGCCGGCGACTGCAGCTGGAAGCCCCAGCCGAGCTGGTCGCCGCCGGCGCGCAGCACCGCGAGCACGGTCGCGAGCGACCAGAACGAAAGCAGCACGCCCAGGGTGAACACGAGGCCGTGGCCGACGATCCTGCTGCGCTGGTGGCCGGCCTGGTTGACGAAGCCGAGGATCTTGATGCCGAGCACGGGAAAGACGCAGGGCATGAGGTTGAGGATGAGGCCGCCGAGGAAGGCCAGAGCCAGCGTCGCGGGGAGGCTCGTGGCCGCGGTGGCCGGAGTGGCACTGGGCGCGGCGGATTTCGCGGTCGCGCCTTTCGTGCCGGCGTCGGTCGCAGGTGCGGCGGCGGCCGCGAGGGGCACATCGATCTGCAGGCCGCGCAGCGTGCCGCCGGGCAGCCAGCCGTTCTGCGCGGTGACCACGCCGACGAGACGCGCGGCGGTGGGTGCGGCGTCGGGGGCGGCTTTGAGTGCGATCGTGAAGCCGCCTTTGCCGTCGGCCGTGACCTGCTGCGGGAGGTCGTAGCCGACGAAGTTGTCGGCGGTGAAGAAATGCAGCCCGGTGGGCGCGTGGCCGCGGGCGGCGTCGGTCGGCACGAGGCGGAGCGTGACATCGGCGCCCCGGCGCGAGGCGGAGACCGTCCACGCGGCGTCGGGGCGCGGCAGATCCGCGAGCACGGCGCGGATTTTGGCGCCCCACACGGGATCGGGTGTGGTGGCGGCGGGGCGGACGGGGAGATCGAGGGTGAGCTTCGCGCCGCCGGGGACGCAGATGGCTTCGCATTCGAGCCAGTCGGCAGCGACCTTGAGGGTGACCGGGCCCGGCGTGGCGTCGGCGGGTGGCGTGAGGGTGACGGGCAGCAGGGTGTCGCCCTCGTAGCCCTGACCGATGACGGCGCCGGTTTTGTCGCGGAGGACGATGGGCGCGGGCCACTGGATGCCGCTGGCCTGCCAGCCGGGCGGGAGGTCCCATTTCAACTCGGTGGGGAGGCCGGTGCCGGGATTGAGCCAGTAGGTGTGCCAGTGGGGATTGTGCTCGAGGCGGAGGGCGACGTGCAGCGGTTGGCCGGGCCGGGCGGAGGTGTCGGCTGCGACGAGCGAGGCCTTCACGTTGCCGCCGGATTTCTTCGCGGCGGGTTGCGCGAGGGCGAGGAACGGAAGGGCGCAGGCCAGCAGGACGGTGAGCAGACGACGCATGGGAGCAACGTGGCGGATTGAAAGGAGAGAGGCAAACGCCGGGGTTTATTCCGGAGCCGCGAGCGGACGCGGGCGACGGGGAAAGAGTAACGCGGGCGTTACGGCGGCCCCACGCGGGAGGATGGAATTTCCGCAGAATCGGGGACGAACCATGCCGGTGGAGGCTCTGCCGGGCGCTTTTCTTTTAGCGGAAAGGGGCGGCTACGGGGTTGAGACGACGGCGCGGGGCGGTTGCACTGCGCTGTCTGCCCGTGTCGTCCCCGAGTCCCGAACAGTCCCGCTGGTTTGTCGAGGAGGTGCTCCCGCACGAGGCGGCGCTGCGCGCGTGGCTGCGGGTGCGTTTCCCGAGCGTGGCCGATGCGGACGATCTCGTGCAGGAGGCTTATGCGCGGCTCATGCAGGCGCATGCGACCGGGCCGATCGCGTGCCCGCGGGCGCTGCTGTTCGTCACGGCGCGGAATCTCGCGCTCAACCAGCTGCGGCACCAGCGCGTGGAGCGGCCGGAGGGCGCGGAGGAGATCGATGCGCTGGCTGTCGCCGACGAGCGGTTGGGCGCACCGGAGGCGCTGGCGCAGGCGGAGGATTTCCAGGTGCTGATCCGCGCGATCCATTCGCTGCCGGAGCGGTGCCGGCAGATCGTGACGCTGCGGAAAATCTACGGGCTCTCGCAACGCGAGGTGGCGGCGCGGCTGGGCATCGCGGAGCACACGGTCGAGGCGCAGGGCAGCATCGGGCTGCGCAAGTGCATCGAGTATTTCCGGCGGCACGGCTACGGGCCGGGAGGTCGCCGATGAACGCGCAACCCGACGGGCCGCGGACGACGGCCGAGATCGAGCAGGAGGCGGCGGCGTGGGTGCTGCGGCGCGACCGCGGGCTCACGGCGGCGGAGCAGGACGCGTTGTCGCACTGGCTCGCGGCCGATCCGCGGCACGGCGAGGCGCTCGCGCTGCAACGCTGGGGCTGGGACGAGCTCGACCGGCTTACCGGTCTCCAGACCTCGCTCGGCGCGGTGCCGGACCCGGATCTCTTCGCGCCGCCGCGGCGGCGGCGCGCGCGCGTGGTGCGCGGGACGGCGGCGGCGGCGTTGCTGGCGCTCGCGGGGGCGGTGGCGTTTCTCGCGTGGCCGCGCGTGACCATGACGCCGCCGGCGCCCGTGGCTCCGGCGGCGGCTCCGGTCGCCACGCGGCTCGCGCCGCTGGAGCGGCAGACGCTCGACGACGGCTCGGTGGTGGACCTGAACCGTGGCGCGGAGGTGCGGCTCGTATGGACCGCGGCGGAGCGGCGCGTGGTGCTCCTGCGCGGCGAGGCGAGTTTCACGGTGGCGCGCGATCCGGCGCGGCCGTTCGTTGTCGCGGCCGGCGGCGTGGAGGTGCGCGCGGTGGGCACGATCTTCAACGTGCGGCTCGATCCCGCTGCGGTGGAGGTGGTCGTGGCGGAGGGGCGCGTGAAGGTCGATGCGCCGTCGGCGCCGGCCAACGACACGCCGATTCTGGCCGCGGGCCAGCAGGCGCTCGTGCCGCTGGCCGGCACGGCCGCGCCCGCGCAGGTGGTGACGCTCTCGCCGGCGCAGCTGCAGACGCGCCTCGCGTGGCAGCCGCGGTTGCTCGACTTCACCGACGAGCCGCTCGCGGCGATCCTCGCGGAGTTCAACCGGCGCAACGACGTCGAGCTCTCGGTCGCGGATCCGGCGCTCGGCGCGCTGCGGCTGAGTGCGACCTTCCGCTCGGACAACGTGGAGGGTTTTCTGCGGCTGATGGAGTCGGAGTTCGGCATCGCGATCGAGCGGACGGGCGCGCGCACGATCGTGCTGCGCCGCGGGCGCTGAGGGCGGCGATGGCATTTGAGAGTTGGGAGTTGAGAGTTTGGAGCTGAGAGCTCGATCGGCATCCCCACGCGGAGGTGACAATTCGGTGGCGAAACGCGGGCGGGCGGAAATTTTTTAGCGGAAAGTGACGGGTCGCGTTTCGACTCTGGAATCCTCCCGCGTTCCGACCATGCCGACCGATGTGTTCCCCTCCCTCCGCCACGTGCGGAGCCTTTTCCTTCCGGCGTTCGCGCTCGTGTGCGCGGTGCCCGCGCTGCCTGCGGCGGAGGCGCGGCGGGCCTTCGACGTTCCGGCCGGTGAGGCGGCACAGACGTTGAAGCAGTTCGCGACACAGGCGGGTCGCGAGATCGTGTTTTCAACCGACACGGTCGGCGCCGTGCGCACGCGTCCCGTGCAGGGGCAGCTGACGCCGCGGGAGGCGTTGGACCTGATGCTGGCGGACACGGGGCTCGTTGCCGCTCAGGAGCAGCAGACGGGCGCGTTTGCGGTGCGGCGCCGGGCGGGAGAAGAGCCGGAAAAAAACGCCCCAAGCCCGGCGACGCCGCGGAACGCGGCCGTTGACGGGCCGGCGGTGGCGATGGCGTCGTTTGTCGTCACGGGTTCGCACATCCGCCGGCTCGAGACCGAGGGCCCGCAGCCGATCGCGGCCTACCCGCGCGACGAGATCGATGCGCGTGGCTTCCAGACCACGGGCGATTTTCTCCAGAGCCTCTCCTTCAACAGCGGCACGACCAATTCCGCCGGCGTGCCCGCGGCGAACCCCGTGAGCAACGTCCCCTTCGCGCGCGGCGCGGTGACGCTCAATCCGCGCGGCCTCGGAGCCACGCGTTTCCTCGTGCTGCTAGACGGCAAGCGGCCCGCGAGCTACGGCCTGCCCGACAACCGCGGCGGCGCGGTCTTCGATCTCAACAGCATCCCCACCGAGGCGATCGCGAGCGTGGAGTATCTGAAGGACGGCGCCTCCGCGATCTACGGCACCGATGCGATCGCGGGCGTGATGAACGTCCGCCTCCGCACCGACTACAGCGGCTTCAGCACGAGCGCGATGTATGGCAACACGCTCGGCCACGACACCAGCACGCGCACCCTCAGCCTGCTGACCGGCGAGAAGACGGCGAAGGGCTCGTATCTGCTCAACGTGAACTGGTTCAAACAGAACTCGAACTTCGCCATCGACTACGACCGCTCGAAGACGACCGATTACCTCGCGGCCTTCGGGCCGGTGAAGGGCCAGAACAACAACAGCCCATCGAATTTCCCCTTCAACCTTACGCTCACCGCGGCGCAGGCGACGGCGGCCGGGTTCACCAACGGCGCGGGCTTTTATGTGATCACCGGCGGCACGCCGACGGCCACGCCGCGCGTCGCGAACTTCTCGTATGCCGGCGCGAACCAGAACGCCGCGACCAACGCCAACCGCTATGACTTCGCGCCGCTGACGCAGCTTACGCCCGACCAGGAGAATTTCAGCGCGATGCTCTCCGTGAAACGTGAACTCACCGCGACAATCCGTGCCTCCGCGCAGCTGCTCGCGACGCAGAACCGCACCGGCATCGTCTACACGCCGATCTCGATCAACAGCCAGTCGATCACCAACGCCGACGGCACCTTCCTCACGATCCCGGCGAGCAATCCCTACAATCCCTTCGGCGTCGCGCTGAACAATTTCCGCGGCCGCGGGAACTTCGGGCCGACGCGCACCTTCGACGTCGAGACGACCGGCACGACCACGATCCTCGGGCTCGAGGGCAAACTCGCGGGCGCGTGGACGTGGACCGCCGGCTTCATCTACGGCACGAGTCTTTTCGACCAGGTGGCCGGCAACCAGATCCGCACCTCCGACATGCAGGCGGCGCTCAACGGCACGCTCGCCGGCTTCAACGGCCAGTTCTTCAATCCGTTCGGCCCCTCGGCGAACCAGGCGCTGGTGAACAGCCTCTTCGTGAAATCCACGGCGAACTCGAAGAGCACCACGCTCGGCTTCGACCTCGCGGCGAGCGGTCCGCTTTTCGCGATGCCGGCGCTGCTCGGCGGGAAGTCCGCGGGTGACGTCGCGCTCGCCGTCGGTGCCGAGACGCGGAAGGACAACCTCGACAACAACTCCGATCCGGTCGGCTACCTCGTGACGATCGGCGACCTGCCGTATTCCGGCCACCGCCGCGTGGGCTCCGGCTACGCGGAGCTTGCGGTGCCGGTGCTGCCGCGGCTGCTCACGCTGCAGATCGCGGGGCGCTACGACCGCTACGATTCGTTCGGCAGCACGGTGAATCCGAAGTATGCGCTCGTGTCGCAGCCGGCCGGCTGGCTGAAGCTGCGCGGCTCCTATTCGACCTCGTTCAAGGCGCCCGACATCGGCCAGCTCTACCAGCCGGCGATCACGACCTTCACGACCGCGATTGCGGACCCGCGCAATCCCGCGGCCGGGCTGAACACGTATCCGTTCGTTGCCTCCGGCAACCGCGGGCTGCAGCCCGAGAAAGGCCGCGTGTGGTATGGCGGCGCGGTGTTCGATGCGGACCGGGTGGTGAAGGGCCTGAGTTTCTCGGCCGACTACTTCGATATCGCGCTGACCAACGTGATCACGGCGTTCACGACGCCGACGACGTTCTTCAATTTCTTCCCCGAGCGCGTGGTGCGCACGGCGACGGGCGCGATCCAATTCTTCGACGCGCGCACGATCAACGCCGCGGGCTACAAGTGGAAGGGCGTCGACCTCGGCGCCGACTACCGGCTGCGCGGGACGCGCGCGGGGGATTTCACCTTCAACGCGCAGGTGACCTACACGGACTATTTCGCGCTCAACGCCGGCAGCGGCGCGGGCTACGTGAACACGGCGGGTCGCTACAACAATCCGCGCCTCGCGGGCTCGGGTTCGGTCGGTTGGCGGAAGGGTGGGCTCGGCGCGACGCTCGGCACGCAGTTCAAGGGCCACTACCGCATGGACCAGTTTGCCCCGGCGTGGGACGAGAACGCGCAATTCCTCCTCAACGGCACCGTCTCGGCGGACCTGCCGTGGAAGACGCGCGTGACGCTCGGCTGCAGCAACCTGTTCGACCGCGATGCGCCGCGGAACGGCAAGGCGATCCCGAGCTACGGTTTCGACATCGCGACCTACGCGGCGTGGTCGATGGGCCGGTTCGTGTATGTGAAGGTGAAAAAGGACTTCTGATGTTCGCGCGCGGGGCACGCGGAGTTTTTGCCGCCGCCCTGGCGTTTTTGGGTGGCGCGCACGCGGCGACGATCGGAGTCCGGTTGATCGGCGTGCGCGAACTGGAGGTGCCGGCGGCCTCGGCCGGCGCGCCGCGCGTGGGCGGGCTCTCGGGCCTCGATTACGATGCGGCGGCGGACCGCTGGATTGCGGTGAGCGACGACCGCGGCGAGCATGGCCCGGCGCGCGCGTGCGCGCTGCGGCTCGACTACGATACGCACGGCTTCACGCGCGCGGCGGTGACGGGGACGATCTTGCTCGAGACACCGGCCGGCGAGCGGCCCGACCTCGAGGCGGTGCGGATCGATCCGCGGGATGGCCGTTTTTGGCTGGCGACCGAAGGCGACGCGGCGCGCGGCACGGGTCCAGCGCTGTGGGTCGTCGATCGCCACGGGAGCAAAGCGGGCGAGTTTTCTCTGCCGGCCGCGCTGCGTTTCGATCCGGTAGGTCGGCGTGGGCCGCGCGGGAATCTAAATCTCGAAGGCCTTGCCTTCACGCCCGATGGCGCCGCGCTCTGGCTCGGGTTGGAGGCGCCGCTGCTGCAGGACGGACCGGTGGCCGGGGCAGCGCGCGACGCCCGGGTGCGGCTGACGCGGTGCGGCCGCGACGGCGCGGTGCAGGTGCAGCACGCGTATGAACTCGATGCTTGGCCGTTGGCGCCGGCGGCGGGGAAGCGCGCGGACAACGGGCTCGCGGAGTTGTTGGCGGCCGACGCCGCGACGCTGCTCGTGCTGGAGCGGGGCGGGGCCGAGGACGCGGCGGGCGGGTGGCGTTTCGCGGTGCGGCTGTATGCGGCGACGCTCGCCGGCGCGACGGACGTGCGCGGCGTGGCGACGCTGGCCGGCGCGGCGGTGACGCCGGTGGCGAAGCGACTCGTGTTCGACTTTGCCGCCGCGGGTGCGACGCCCGGCGGAAACGTAGAGGGCCTCGCGTGGGGCCGGCGCACGAGCGCCGGACGCGCGACGCTGGTGGCGATCTCCGACGACAATTTCGATCCGCAGGCCCGCACGCAGGTGTGGGTGTTTGAAGTCCTTTCCTCCCCATGAAAACCATCGTCCGACTCCTCCTCGTGTTGCTCGCGCTCTGTTCCGCCGTCGCGGCGGCCGAAACGAAGGCGCCGCCGCCGACGAAGAAACCCAACTGGGACGATCACTTCGACGGCGTGGTGCATGACGAGAAGAAGATCGGCGGCTTCGTTGGGTCGTATCGCTGGCTGAGCAATTTCTACAAATGTCGCGTGGAGTGGGAGGGGCGCGTCTACACCTCGTCGGAGGCGGCGTATCAGTCGGGCAAGTATCCGCCGGCGGAGCGCGACGTGTTCACGACGCTCGATCCCGATCCGGCGAAGAAGCTCTCGCGCACCAAGCCCTACGACACGGCGGCGTGGGAGACACGGAAGGAGCGCACGATGCGCGAGGTGCTGTGGGCGAAGTTTTCGCAGAATCCCGACCTCGCGGCGCAACTGCTCGCGACGGGTGAACGGGTGCTCGAGGAGACGAACTGGTGGGGCGACAAGGTGTGGGGCGTTTTCCAGGGCGAAGGACAGAATCTTCTCGGCAAACAGCTGATGGAGATTCGGGCGCGGCTGCGCGCGGAGGGGGCAAAGAAGGCCGTGAAGTGAGCGGGGCGACGCCGTGAGATCGCGCCGCGAGATCGTCGAGAACTGGCTGCCGCGCTACACGGGCGTGGAGTTGGGCGGCTTTGGCGGCTATGTGCTGCTGACAAACTTCGACCGCTACGTGCGGCTCTTCGCGGAGTGGCACGGCGTGCCGGTGCAGGGCGCGGAGCGGCCGATGCCGAGCGCGACGGCGGGGGACATCACGATCATCAACTTCGGCATGGGCAGCGCGACGGCGGCGACGGTGATGGACCTGCTGAGCGCGATCCACCCGAAGGCGGTGCTGTTTCTCGGCAAGTGCGGCGGCTTGAAGCCGCCGGCGGCGCTCGGCGACCTCATCCTCCCGATCGCGGCGATCCGCGGCGAAGGCACGAGCAGCGATTACTTTCCGCCCGAGGTGCCGGCGCTGCCGGCGTTCGCGCTGCAGAAAGCGATCTCGACGACGATCCGCGACCACGCGCGCGACTACTGGACGGGCACGGTTTACACCACGAACCGTCGCGTGTGGGAGCACGACGAGGAGTTCAAGGCCTACCTCCGGCGGATCCGCGCGCTGGCGATCGACATGGAGACGGCGACGGTGTTCATGACCGGCTTCTACAACGAGATTCCGACGGGGGCGCTGCTGCTGGTGTCGGACCGCCCGATGACGCCCGACGGCGTGAAGACGCAGGAGAGCGACCGGCGGGTGGATACGCTCTTCGTGGAAACGCATCTGCGGATCGGGATCGATTCGCTGAAGCAGCTGATCAACCGCGGACTCACGGTGAAGCACCTGCAGTTCTGAAGGACACGACGATCCGGATGAAGCGGAGAGCTGAGAGCCCAGAGGCCAGAGCAAGAGCCGGTGGGGCATGGTCGGGCGCCGTGGGAGCCGGCGGAGCGGCATGAGTGTCTGGCAACGCATCGCGGGCGAACTGCGGGCGCAGCCGCCGCGGCCGGTGACGGCGGATGCGGCGACGGTAGAGCGCGAGTATCGGCAGTGGCGGGTGCGCGTGATGTATGCGATGACGACGGGCTACGCGCTCTTCTACCTCGTGCGGAAGAATCTCTCGATGGCCGCGAAGGCGATCACGGACGAGTTTGGGTTCACGAACACGCAGTGGGGCGCGGTGCTGAGCGTGGCGACCGTGGTGTATGCGTTGTCCAAGTTCCTGAGCGGCGTGATCGGCGACCGGGCGAATCCGCGGTGGTTGCTGTCGCTCGGGCTGCTTTTCTCGGCGCTGGTGAACCTCGTCTTCGGCTTCGCCGCGGGGTTGGGGACGTTCGTGGCGCTTTGGGCGCTGAACAATCTGTTCCAAGGCGCGGGCGTGCCGCCGTGCGTGCGGTTGCTGACGTGTTGGTTCAGCCCGCGCGAGATCGGGCGGGCGTGGGGTGTGTGGAACGCCTCGCACCAGATCGGCGGCGCGGTGATCGCAGTGTGGGCGGGGTGGCTCGTGACGCATTACGGCTGGCGCTCGGCGTTCTGGGTGCCGGGGCTCGTGGGTCTCGTGGGCGCGTTCTGGCTGATGAACCGGCTGACGGATTCGCCGGAGTCGCGCGGGCTGCCGCCGGTGGAGGAGTTTCGCGAGGGCAGGGCGGCGGGCACGGTGGCGGAGGAGGCGGCGCCGTTCTGGGGTGTATTTGCGCGCTACATCCTGACGAACCCGTGGGTGTGGGTGGTGAGCGTGGCCAATTTCTTCGTCTACATCGTGCGCATCGGGATTCTCGATTGGGCGCCGAAGTATCTGCAGGAGGCGAAAGGCTTCGACCTGAAGAGTGCGGGCGTGTCGCTGTCCGGCTTCGAGCTGGCGGGGATTTTCGGCGCGTATGCGGCGGGCTGGCTTTCGGACAAGGTTTTCCGCGGCCGGCGCGGGCCGGTGTCGGTGGCGTTCATGCTGCTGCTGATCGCGGGGGTAGCGTCGCTGCTTTTCGTGCCGCGGGGGGCGACGTGGACGATGACGGGCGTCTTCGTCGCGCTGGGTTTCCTGGTTTACGGGCCGCAGATGTTGATCGCGGTGGCAGCGGCGGATTTCGCGACGAAGGCGGCGGCGTCGAGCGCGGTGGGGCTCACGGGGCTTTTCGGCTATCTCGGCGCGGCGGTGTGCGGGATCGCGACAGGCTGGTTGGCGGACCATCACGGGTGGGATGGGGTTTTGTGGTTCTATGCGGGAGCGGCGGTGGTTGGAGCGCTGCTGCTGGTGACGACGTGGCGCGCGACGGTGCGCGGGCCGTGACGGCGCGGCGGCTTGCGGGGTGCGCGGGCGGGCCGCACGGTGGCGCGCGATGAAAACTCGGCTTTTCGGAAATACCGGGCGCAGCGTCGGTGAAGTGGGTCTCGGCACGTGGCAGCTCGGCGCGGGCTGGGGCGACGTGAGCGAGGAGACGGCGTTGGCGACGCTGCGCGCGGCCCACGAGGCGGGGACGACGCTCTTCGACACGGCGGACGTCTACGGCATGGGCCGGGCGGAGACGCTGATCGGGCGTTTCCTGCGCGAGACGCCGGACGCGCGCGGACGCGTTTACATCGCGACGAAGCTCGGACGTTTTTCCCCGCCGGGCTGGCCGGAGAATTTCTCGCGCGCGGGCATCCGGCAGCACACGGAGGCCTCGCTGCGGCGGCTGGGCGTCGAGGCGCTGGACCTTACGCAGCTGCACTGCGTGCCCTTCGAGGTGCTCAAGCGCGGCGAGGTGTTCGAGCATCTGCGGGAGCTGAAGCGCGAGGGAAAGATCCGCGACTTCGGCGTGAGCGTGGAGTCGATGGAAGAGGCGGATTTCTGTGTGCGCGCCGAAGGCGTGGCGGCGCTGCAGATCATCTTCTCGATCTTCCGGCAGAAGCCGGCGGCGACGCTCTTCGCCGAGGCGCAGCGGCGGCGCGTGGCGCTGCTCGTGCGGCTGCCGCTTGCGAGCGGTCTGCTCGGCGGCAAGATGACGGCCGCCACGACCTTCCCCGCGAACGACCACCGCAATTTCAACCGCGACGGCGCACAGTTCAACGTGGGCGAGACCTTCGCCGGGCTGCCGTTTGCCAAGGGCGTGGCGTTGGCGGACGCGTTGAAACCGCTGGTGCCGGCGGGTCTGACGATGGCGGACATGGCGCTGCGGTGGTGCCTGGATTTCGACGCCGTGGGCACGATCATCCCGGGGGCGAAGAACCCCGGGCAGGCGCAGGCCAACGCGCGGGCCTCGGACCTCGCGCCGCTGGGCGAGGAGCTGCACGGGCGGCTGCGGGAGTTTTACGCCCACGAAGTCACGGCACATATCCGCGGGCCGTATTGACGGGGCAAGGACGCGGCTGCGGCGGCGAATGGGGGCAGGGAAGCCGGTGGCGGCGGGGCGGTTGTTTGCGCCTTGGACCTTGAGCGCGGGCTGGGGTGTTGCGAAGTCGGGGCGTAAAGCCCCTCCCACCGCCAAACTCCCGGTGCGGAATGTGCGGACGTTTGACACCGATTCGCGGGCGTGAACGTCTTGCCGGCTCCCACGTCATGGCTACTGCCCCGCGCCTGTTCCTCACCGGTTTCGTCCTTTCGGCCGCCGCGCTTTTCGCGCAGAGCGGCGACCGCAGCGGCGAGGAGCAGAAGCCGTTGCCGGCCGACCTGAAGGTGCCGCCGGCGCCGGTGCGCACGCCGGCGGAGCAGGCGGCGACGTTTACGCTCGCGCCGGGGTTCCGGGCGGAGCTGATCGCGGCGGACCCCTTGATCGGCGATCCGATCGCGCTGCAGTTCGGGCCGGACGGGAAACTCTGGGTGCTCGAGATGCGCGGCTACATGCCGAACGTCGACGGCAAGGGCGAGGATGCGCCGGTCGGCGTGGTGGCGACGCTCACCGACAAGGACGGCGACGGCCGTTACGATACGCGGGTGGAGTTTGCGACGAAGCTGGTGATGCCGCGCGCGCTGGCGCTGGTGGGCGACGGCGTGCTGGTGGCGGAGCCGCCGCGGCTGTGGTTTTTCCGCGACACGAATGGCGACGGCGTGGCCGACGCGAAGACCGAGGTGGCGGGCGACTACGGCAACACCACCAACCCGGAGCACAACGCCAACGGCCTGCTCTGGGCGATGGACAACTGGATCTACTCCGCGAACCACACCGTGCGTTTCCGCTGGCTCGGCGACGGGAAATTTGCGCGGGACAACACGGTGACGCGCGGCCAGTGGGGCATCGCGCAGGACGATGTGGGGCGGCTCTTCTACAACTCGAACAGCGACCCGCTGCGGCACGACGCGGTGCCGGCGGAATACCTGAAGCGCAACCCGGGCTACACGCCGGCCGGCGCCAACGTGCAGCTCGTGCCGGGCAATCTCCGCATCTGGCCGGGCCGCATGACGCCGGGCGTGAACCGCGGCTACCGCACGCTCGACGAGGAGTTCAAGATCACCTCGATGACGGCGGCCTCGGCGGCGGTGGTGTATCGCGGCGCGTTGTTTCCGCGGGAGTTTTACGGCGATGCGTTTGTGCCGGAGCCGTCGGGCAATCTGATCAAGCGCATCAAACTCACGGAAAAGGACGGCGTGCTCACGGGGGCGAACGCCTACGAAGGCCGCGAGTTCATGACCTCGACCGACGAGCGTTTCCGGCCGGTGAGCCTCTACAACGGGCCGGACGGCGCGCTGTATGTCGTCGATCTCTACCGCGGCATCCTGCAGCACCGCGTCTACATCACGAGTTTCCTGCGGAAGCAGATCGAGGAGCGCGGTCTGGACAAGGGCCTCGCGAAGGGCCGCATCTGGCGGATCGTGCCGGACGGCGCGCCGCGGGCGGGCTACGCGCTGGGTCTGGCCCGGGCCAGCTCGGCCGAGCTGGTGGGCAGACTCGGCGACGCCAACGGCTGGGTGCGCGACACCGCGCAGCGGCTGCTCGTGGAGCGGCAGCTCAAGGCGGCGGAGCCGGCGACGCTCGAGGCGCTGCGGGCGACGGCGCGCGACGCGCAGAAACCGGCGCTGGCGCGGCTGCACGCGCTGTGGGTGCTCTCGGGCGCAGGCAAGGGCGCGCTCGATGCGGCGACGGTGCGGGCGGCGTTGCGCGACGCGGATGCGCGCGTGGCGGCGGCGGCGATCC
>JACCEB010258548.1_pt1 | contig 26294 bp, 22 predicted proteins | sample 7454761 | NCBI WGS metagenome assembly JACCEB01 (sample SAMN15323454, study PRJNA562643) | freshwater metagenome | isolation source: river surface water | place: USA:Blue River Watershed | collected 2017-08-18
CACTCCCGATTTTCGTCGATGGTCTTCGACAAACCGGATGAGACGTCGTTCGGTGAAAGGATCAATTCGAGACATAAGTGGCTGAAACCACCTTCTACCACGTTCGCGGCAGAAAATCGGATGCTTGCCCGCTCGCTTCCCCGCCAGTACCCCTCTGCTTGGGGTTTCAAGAAGGGGGAAAATGGGTGAGCACGACTCGAACGAGCTTCTGGGCGCGCGTGAAGACACTTCTCTGGGTTCTGCCTTTCGCCTGGTTCCTTGGCCACGGCACACGACCCGCGCACGCGGACGAAGGAGAGCCCCAAAAAAAGCCTTCAGCGCCTGAGAAGAAAAAGATCCTCTCGCAGCGCGCCCTTCAAGGCCAAGCGGCCTACTTGGAAGCCATTCGCACGCTCGACCGAGCGCTCGCAAATCCTTCTTTCCGCGAATCCAAAGCCTACCCGAACGCTGTTCAGCTGCGCTCGAGCCTTCCACGGCACACTTGGGAAATCATCGATGCACAGGACCCCCGGCATCCGGTTCTTTGTTTTCGTCCTAGTGCCGAAGCTGGACCCAACTGGGTCGAAATCGACGGCTTTTTCAGCTCGGATCGATGCACCTACCGCGCAGCCTTAGGCTTATCTTGCTCGATCGTCCTTTGTCCGCGCGCTTTCGCAAATCCGGACATCACCGTCGAGACCGTGCTTCACGAAGCAACTCACGCTACTGCCGGATCGGACGAATGCCGAGTCACCTGGCTTTCAGTCCTAGTGATGATCTACGGGGGCGCCAAGCCCGTAAAAAACGGCTACATTGAGCCGTGCGGCTACCTTCCTCTTTATGAACAGTGGAAGAAAAACTTCAGTCCGTCCGTCCCTGATTCCTCATCCGCTGAGTCTTCATGAAACGAATTTTGCCCCTTCTTCTTGGCTTGGTTCTACTGGTCCTGCTTCGCACGGCACTCCTTTCCACCTCAGGGGATCTCGGCGTTTATCTGAATACTGCGAAACGCCTTTGGGCCGTCGAGCCCCTCTACGTGCCGCACTTGGATGGACTCCAAAGTTTTAAGTACCCGCCTTGGATCGCACCGCTTTTTGCGCCTTTAGCTTTTTTGAGTCCGAGCGGCGCAGAGATGGCCTGGCGTCTCTCGCAATGGGCAAGCCTGCTTGGGATGCTGCTGATTCTGCTTCGGTCAAAAGACAGCGATTCAAGCGTTTATCGCGAGCGCCTACCGATCGCTCCTTTGGCACTCGCTTTCATCAGCTTTCAAGGAGTTTGGAACTACAATCTGCTGGCAGGCCAGATCACCCCATTCCTGTGCCTCGCGGCCCTGTGGGGCGCCGCGCGCCCGACTCCGGCGCGCCTGGCTGCCGCGATGCTTGCGCTTTCGACGAAGGTATTCCCGCTGGTTGCGGCCCTGCCGCCACTCATCGACTTAGCTCAAAGCGGCAAATCCAGGCGCGCTCTTCAGGCCCTGGGCCTTGCGGCCCTCGCGGCGGCGGCGCTGAGCGTGCCCGCCCTGCGCGCCACGCCCGGGGCTTCTCCACAAGCGTTGCTCACTTCGTTCTTTGCCACCGCCTCGCAAGGTGGCGAGAACCTGGCGGGCGCGCAGAACGGCCTGCCGGCGCTCTTGGCGCGGCTCTTCGGTACACCAGACGCTATCGCTTCGGCGAGGTCGCAGGTGGGCCTAGCAGCGGCAGGCCTGGGCATCGCCGCCGCCGCGTGGCTCTGGGCGCGCCGGCGCCTCTTGGGGCGCCCACTGGCGCAAGCGGCTCTTGCGCTTGCCCTTTCTCACGCCATCAATCCCTTGGCTTTTGATTACGGCTTAGCTTTGGCCTTTCCCTGGTTCGCGCTTCAGCTTGGCCATTTCTCGAACACAGGGCGCCCTAAAGAACTCCTCAAAACAGCGGCTTTTTGGCCGTTTTTCGCCTCTTGGGCGTGGATCATCCTACCCTTGCCTTACCGAGCGCTTGCGGTTTTTCCGAGCCTGCTCAGTCTTCTCGGCACGCAACAAAAGATTGCGCGAAAGGAGCGTTAGACTAGGTGAATGACTTTCTCGTTTGCAATTCGCATCTGAGGGCCCCAGGTGCCTCGCTCGCCTTCGCGGCCCACAGCAATCACCATGACCACGCGAGAGGCGCCGCTCAGGCCCAAAAGCCGTTTCACTCGCGACTCATCAAAGCCTTCCATCATGCAAGTCGAGTAGCCTTGAGCCGAAATCGCGAGCACGAAGTTCTCGGCTGCGAGCGCTGCTGACTTGATAGCCACTTCCTGAAGGTCCCGCTTGGAAAAAGGTCCTCGCGTGATGGGGCGAAACAAACCCGTCGCCGTCGCCAACAGCCATTTGATCGGCAAAAGGCTATTCAAGAATCCCCAGCGGTAGGTCACTGGAATCAATTTCTTGTAATAAAAGAGCACGGGCTTCGGAGCGTTCACGCTCTCGACGAATTGAATCATTTCCGGGTTGCTGCGGCGCCAGAGCCGAGGGTCAGCAGTGACCACCACGAGCTCGGCCGCCGTGCGAGCAGCCGACTGCCCGAAGCAGTACTCGACTAGCTTCGCTTTTCGATCCGCCGTGCGAACCCAGTAAAAATCCCAGGTCTGCATGTTCGAAGAATTGGGAGCGAGCACTGCCGCTTCCAAAGCCTTTTGAACCACGCCCTCTGGAACCGCTTCCTCACGGAAGCGGCGAATGCTGCGCCTCGCTCGAACGGCCTCGAAGAAATCCATGAAAGGCTCCAATCAGTGAGTCAGCTTTTTGAATTTGATGCGGTGAGGATTGATCGAATCCGGCCCCAAACGGCGCACTTTGTCGGCCTCGTATTCCTGGAAGTTGCCTTCCACCATCACGACGTTCGAATCGCCTTCGAACGCCAAGATGTGGGTACAGATTCGGTCTAGGAACCAGCGATCGTGGGAAACCACGAGCGCGCAGCCAGCAAAGCTCAGGAGGCCTTCCTCGAGAGCCCGCAAAGTGTTCACGTCCAAGTCGTTGGTCGGTTCGTCGAGAATCAGAACGTTTCCGCCGCTCTTCAGGAGCTTGGCCATGTGAACGCGGTTGCGCTCACCGCCCGAGAGACTTCCCACTTTTTTCTGCTGGTCGCCGCCCGTGAAATTGAAACGTGCGCAGTAAGCACGCGAAGGCACTTCGCGGTTCCCCAGCAGGATGGTTTCGTTCTTCCCGTCTGAGATTTCTTCCCAAACCGTCAAATCATCGCCCAGCGAATCGCGGGACTGATCGACGTAGCTGAGTTTCACGGTCTCACCGATCCGCAGCACGCCATCATCGGGCTTCTCTTGGCCCGTAATCATCCGCATCAACGTGGTCTTACCGGCGCCGTTCGGCCCGATCACGCCCACAATCGCGCCCGCCGGGATATTGAACGAAAGATCCTGGAACAGAACCTTATCTCCGTAGGCTTTCGAAATTTTGTTCGCTTCGATGACCAGATTTCCAAGGCGAGGCCCGGGCGGAATCTGAATTTCGATATCCTCTTCCCGTTTATTCGTTTCCTCGGCCAAAAGCTTCTCATAAGAGGCCACACGCGCTTTGCTCTTTGCCTGACGAGCGCGCGGCGACTGACGAATCCAGTCGAGTTCGCGCTCCAAGGTTTTCTGGCGCTTGGTTTCTTGCTTCTCTTCCGCTTCCAAGCGCTTCGCCTTTTGTTCGAGCCAAGCCGAGTAGTTGCCCTCGAACGGAATGCCGTGACCGCGATCGAGTTCCAAGATCCAGCCCGCGATATTATCGAGGAAGTATCGATCGTGAGTCACCGCAATCACGGTGCCTGCGTAGTTTTTCAAGAAGCGCTCGAGCCAAAGCACCGACTCTGCGTCCAAGTGGTTGGTCGGCTCGTCGAGTAGCAAAATATCGGGCTTCGAAAGCAGGAGGCGCGCCAAAGCCACCCGGCGCTTTTCACCGCCCGAGAGCTTATCCACCGCCCATTCACCCGGAGGGCAGCGAAGCGCGTCCATGGCGATGTCGAGCGTGCGGTCGACTTCCCAGCCGTTTTTGTGTTCGATTTTTTCCTGCAGATCAGCTTGCTCGGCCAAAAGTTTTTCCATGAGATCCGGATCCATGTCCGGGTCAGCGAAAGCTTCGCCGATCTCATTGAAGCGCTTCAGCCACTTGGCCAAGTCACCCAGGCCATCCAAAATATTGTCGCGAACATTCTTCGTCAGATCGAGCTGCGGCTCCTGTTGAAGGTAGCCCACCGAAATGCCTTCGCCGGGCTGCGCAGTGCCGTTGAAGTTTTTCTCGACGCCCGCCATGATTTTCAACAGCGTCGATTTACCCGAGCCGTTCAGACCCAAGACGCCGATCTTGGCGCCGTAGTAGTAGGACAAGTAGATGTCGCGCAGAACTTGTTTGTTCGGCGGATAAATCTTGCTGACGCCCTGCATGGTGAACGCGAATTTTTGTGCCATGACTGAGACTTATAGCGATCTCGTCCCCCCGCGGCAAGGCCAGGGAAGCGCTCGGCTCAAAACGAAGAACCCCTGCTCGCTTGTTCAGCCAGCAGGGGCACTCACTTGGGTCAGTGACCCTTTTTCAAACCTGCTGGACGGGAGGACCGCAAACGCAGGTCCAACCCGCCCGCTCCTTTGGAACGGGGCCGATCTCAGCCGCCGTTCGATTCTTTTTTCGGATCAGCGCTCGCGCCGTCCTTCACCCGCACCAGGCGGAGTGCACCGAAGTAGCGGCGCGCGCTGGCGCCTTCTACCGGGCTTTTCGTCGTTTGCTCATAATAGGTCACGATTTCCTGCCCACCCCGGAGCATCCTTGCGTTCAAAAGCGCAAAGTCGTCTTTAGAGGCGTCTTCAGAATGAGCCAAAAGATCGGCAAAATTGCGGGTCTGAGCAGCAACACCCCAAACCCTCTCGGCTTGGTTGCGCTCAGTGAAAATGCCGACATCCGAAGGATCGGTGTGCAAGAGAGCGCGGAGCTCGATTTCGACTTTCCCTTCGAACTTGCCGGAATCACCCGAGGTTCCGCCGACGCCCGGAAGGCCATTCATTTTCAAAGTGCCTTCAGCCGTCTGATTGAAGGTGCGGATGTGCCCCAGATACGGCGTCTGCCCCCGGGGTCCAGGAGCTTTCACCTGATCGGCTTCCGTCTTCAGAGTGGCTTCCTGAATCTTAAACTCGAGCCGCGCCGCACGGATGGAAGCCTGAAGGTCTGCGGGCAGGTCGTTTAAGGTCACTTGGGTCGTTTCGATCTTTCCGCCAGGGAACTGATCTTCGCGCCACAACCCACCCGGAGTTGCCACTTGTCCGTAAACGTAGGTGCCTTGGGTTTCAGTCAGGCCGTGATACCAGACCACTTTCCCATTCAGGGACTCCGCCTGCGCTAGGGGCATGCCGTACACAACTGCCGTTGTCATGGCCAAGCCTGCGCAAAAACTCACTTTTAGACCGAGCATCGAAGCACCCTCCCCAAAGTCCGAATTCCGGACACCGAACAGCACTTCAGCGTCAGTAAATCGACGCACCGCAGAACTCAAGAAATTAAATAACGCGCCGATTCATAAATCATGAAGCTGCGCGTTATCGCCCTCGCCGCCCTCCTCGTCAGCATTCCTCTTTCCCTAGGGCGGGCAGGCAACCCCTCGGACCCCGATGCAGACTACGACCGCTTGGACGGCCAAGGCCGTTCCGGAAAGACCGTGAACGTCGTGGAATGGGAGGGAAACTTGGAGGTTCACGTTTATCCCGAGAACAGTCTCGTGGGACTCGCAGCCAAGCTCGACCAAAATTCCCGAGGCACGAAGGTCATGGTGCTGTCGTACCGCATGGACAGCGACCCGAAGCTTCCGCTGATCCGCCGGGCGGTCTTGGGCATTCCTTTTCAGCCCGGCTTTCAGGCCTGGAAAGACACTTCAGCCGAAGGTTACGACAAAATCATCCTGTCGAATCGCCCCCTGAAAGGCCCTACCCTTCAGCGCTTCCCGCTCGAGCCCGAGCCGAAACAGCTGTACCCTGAAGGCCATCCCGGCCTGAAAAATCCAGACGGGCATCCGGCCTTGAAGGCCGAGCCTGCTTCACCCGAGGCCCCAAAAGCCGCGCCCGACCGAAGAAAGCCTGCCGCAAACGCAGGCGACTCCCAGCGCGTGTCACCCAAAGACAGCCTCGACCCGGAAACAGGAGCCATCCGCCCGTTCGGGGTTAATTAAAGGAAGCGCGCCTCTCCAGGTCAAGGGAGTGCCCCTTTTCAAGAGCCGCCCTCTTTAGTTTTTCAGCTGAAGCAATACCCGAAGGCGCTGCCACGAGACCCCTTCCGTAGGTCCCTGTCGGGAAGGCTCTGCGTCGCTCTGGCCCACGATCGCGGGCGCTGGGTGAACTTCTGTCACCCAAGCTTCTGCCGAGTGTAGCTCGAGGCGCTTTTCCAAGCCCTTCCAAGCGCGCGATCGGACGGTGTAGCCGAAAGCCACCGGATCAAAGGACATCGTTTCTGAGTAGCGGTGTTGAGCCTCTGGAAAGCCCTCGCGCTCGTAGGACACCGAAACCGTCCAAAGCCCCGTTTTGACCCAAACCCGGCAATTCGTCCCGAGCTCATCAAGAGGCCCCAGGGTCTTGGAGAGCTCCACGCACTCTTCATCCACGACCGGGCGAAGTTCTTCCCGAACCGCTCCGAGTTTCAAATTCACTGCGTCGGCAGGAAGGCTCATCTCCAGGCCTGGCTGTTCCGCCCAAGCCAGTGATGAAAATCCAAGAGCCAGACCCCACACGTACATCGGTTTCATGACCCCTGCCTTTAGCCAGAAGACAAGACTCCCTCAAGGTCAAACCTAGATTCAAACATTTGTTCAAATTGAGGGTTTGAAAATCCTCGGCCTCGATCTAAACCCAAAGAATGAACCTCGCTGACCTGTCCATCAAGCGCCCGACCTTCATCACGTGCATCATCATCCTCATGCTGGCCGTGGGTTGGCTCAGCATGAAGAGCTTGGGCGTGGACCTCTTTCCCGATGTCACTTTCCCGATGGTGACAGTCACTACCCCCTACCGAGGTGCTGGCCCCAGCGAAGTCGAGACCTTGGTTTCTAAACCGCTGGAAGATGAAATCGCGACGCTCTCGGGCATCAAGCGCCTTTCTTCGATCAACCGTGAAGGCGTCAGCGTGGTCTTTGCGGAATTCAGCTTGGAAACCGACATCAAGTACGCTGAACAACAGGTTCGCGACCGCGCGGGTTCGGCCAAGAGAAAGCTGCCGTCCGGAATCGATGACCCCATCATTCGCCGAATCGACCCTTCCGACCAACCCATCGTCATCTTGTCGGTTCAAGCCGATCTGCCCGACGGAAAACTTTTCGACATCGCTGACCAAGTGATTCGCCCGAAGCTCGAACAAACCCCGCAGGTGGGCTTGGTGGAAGTGGTCGGGGGAAGGAAACGCGAAATCCAAATCACTTTGGACCGCGCGAAACTGAATCGCCGCGAGCTTTCGGCTTCTATGGTGGCTCAGCGCCTGGCCACCGCAGGTGAAAACGTACCTGCTGGAAAGGTAACGGAAGGCCGGCAGGAAACCGTTTTTAGAACCTTGGGACAATTCACTTCGCTTTCGGACATCGAAGGCACCCTGGTGAACTTCTTTGGCAATGATGTACCCACCACCGTGAAGGAAGTCGGTACCGTCGTCGATACCCTTCAGGACGAAAAGACTCGCGCTTTCGTCAACGGAAAGCGCGCGCTACTCCTGAACGTCTTTAAGCAATCCGGCGCGAACACGATTGCGGTCGTCGAGCAGCTCAACAAGCGCATCGCAAAGCTCAACCAGGAACTGATGGGCCAACCTGGAAAGCCTGCGGTCACCGTCATTCGTGACGGCAGCTGGTGGATCAAAATCAACGTCGAGGACGTGAAAGAATCCATCCTGATCGGCATCGTCCTCGCCGTCATTGTCGTTTTCTTCTTCCTCGGCTCGGGCCGCTCGACCCTCATCACGGGACTTGCGCTTCCGAACTCCCTGATCGGCGCCTTCATTCTGATGAAGTACGCCGGCTTCACGATCAACATCATGTCGCTACTGGCCCTGTCGCTTTCCGTGGGCCTCCTCATCGACGACGCCATCGTGGTTCGCGAAAACATTTACCGCCACATCGAGATGGGCGAAGACCCGACGACGGCCGCCAAGAAAGGCACCGACGAAGTTCGCTTGGCCGTCATCGCCACCACACTCACCGTCATTGCCGTGTTCGGCCCCGTCGCATTCCTGAAAGGCGTCGTCGGCCAGTTCTTCAAACAATTCGGTGCGACCATCTGTTTTGCGATGGCCATTTCGCTCTTTGACGCCCTGACCATCGCTCCGATGCTCTCAGCGTATTTCGCGGGCACGAGCCATTCTGGAAAAGCTGGGCATGGCCTTTGGGGTGCCACTGTCGGACGCGCCCTCGAAGGGTTTAACCGCTTTCAAGAGCGCCTCGAGCAAGCCTACGAAAACCTACTCAGGCGTTCGCTGAAGTATCCTCTGCGTGTTCTCGGAATCTCGTTTGTCATTTTCCTGGGCTCTTGTGCTTCGGTTGCGAAAGTCACCAAAACCTTCCTGCCTCCGCAGGAACAAGGCGAGTTCCAAGTGGGCCTCGATCTTCCGCCGGGAACCAGCCTCGACCAGATGACGAAGCTCGCCCTCGAAGTGGAAGAAACGATCCGGAAAAACCCCGAAGTCGAAGTCACTTCAACCACCGTGGGTTCGCGAGAAGGCGAAGCGAACTCCGCAGAAATCTTCGTGCACCTCGTGCCTTCGAAGAATCGGAAAATCGGCACGGGCGCATTCAAAGAACGGGTGCGCTCACAACTCAAGACCTCCGCCGGAAACCCCAAGGTCAAAGACTATGACGCAGTGGCCGGCGGCCAGCGTCCTTTCAACTTGAACATCATTGGACCCGATCAAGCTCAGCTCGAAAAAGTGGCCAAACTTTATTTCGATCGCTTGAAAAACGATCCTCGCCTGAAGGACGTCGACATCGACTTCCGAGCCGGAAAACCGGAATTTCAAATTGTTCCGCAAAAACAACGCATGCAGCAGCTCGGACTTTCCACGGCCGCTGTGGGCTTTGAACTTCGTACGCAAGTGGAAGGCACCACCCCTGCCAAATACCGCGAAGGCGGCATGGAGTACGACGTCCGTGTCCGAATGCAGGAGAATCAAAGAAATCTGAAAGAAGCTTACTCCGAGATCCGCGTTCCAAACGTCAACGGAAGCATGGTGCGCTTGGCCGACGTGGCGAAGCCCGTCGAGACCGTCGGCCCTTCGAAAATCACCCGACAGGACCGCGGTCGCTACATCAATATCAACGCAGACAACGCTCCCAACGCGGACTTGGGCAAGCTGCTCAGCGACATTCAGAAGTGGTCAACCGAAGACCCGGAACTGAAACTCCCCACCGGAATGCGCTACATCACCCCGGGGCAAGCCGAGAACTTCCAGGAACTGGGAGCCAGCATGGCCATCGCAGTGGTCCTCGGCGTGCTGTTCATCTTCTTGGTCTTGGCATCGCTTTACGAATCGTTCGTCACGCCTGCCACGATCATGCTGGCACTTCCCTTGGCGCTCTCAGGGTCGTTCGTCGCTCTCTTTATCGCAGGCCAGTCGCTGAACATCTTTTCGATGATCGGCGCCATCATGCTGCTGGGCGTATCGACCAAGAACTCCATCTTGCTCGTCGATTACGCCAATCAGCAGGTGGAAAAAGGGAAGGACAGAATGCAGGCCATGATCGAAGCCGGGCGCGTCCGCTTGCGCCCGATCCTCATGACCACCATGGCTTTGATCGCAGGAACCCTGCCCATCGCCTTGGGCTTGAACGAAGCTTCGAAGCAACGCACTTCGATGGGTGTTTCGATCGTGGGGGGTCTGATCAGCTCGACTCTCCTGACGCTCCTCGTAGTCCCTGCCGCTTACAGCTACATCGACCGCTTCCGCTTGTGGTCGAAAGCGAAACTGAAGCGCTGGGTTGCACCCGCTCCTGAAGATCGCGTTCGCGTCTAAACTGGCCTCGATTTTACCGTTCAAAACTGGACGAGCCGCCTGGCGTCTGACACTCTTTCCTCGACAAAAGAACGAGGGGGAAGAGCAAGGATGCGCTCGGTTTCTCGGAGCAAGACTCTCAAGGAAGTGACGTGGGCTTTAGCGCTTTCTCTAGCGCTCATCGGAACCGGTTGCCGCGAAGAGCGCCCCGATTCAGGCCAGGCCATGCTCGATGCTCTGGGTTCAGGATGCGGCTCCGCTGGGCAATGGACGCAAGCGGCTCTGGCACAGACTTCAGCTCTCAGCAGCCTTTTCAAATCCCTGCGCGATACGGATGCCTGTAAGCCTTACCAAGCCACTCTCGGAGCGCTCGATGCAGCCACATCGCAGCTTTCTGCGCTCGTGGGCGATCCGACCTACGCCAATCACCGCTTAGCTGAAGAAAAACTCCAAGAACTGACCTCGGCACTTTCCGGCGCAACCGACCCTGCCCTTCAAGCGTCTCTCAGCACCAGCGTCCTGATGGCGCAGCTGGATCTGATCAATGCGCGTGCTGCACGCGACTCAGCCCTGTCGCCCGAGCGTGACCTCTATTCGCGAGCCACGCGCGACTTCCACAATCAAGTGCGCCGCATCTTGACCGATACTCAAGGCTTAGGCCTTTGCCTGAAGCAATCGCCTGCTGCTGCCTTTCAAATCGCCGCAGGACTCGCGGGCACCGCTGGAAGTTTTGCATCACCCGTCGTCGGCGCCGGCATGGTGGCTTTGGCAGGGCTCGCACAACTGGGAATCGAGAATGTGCGACAGAAAGCTTCGAGCGAGGACCTTTGGCGCGCCTTTGAAGTTCGGATGCCGACGGCTCTGGCGTGCAGCTTGGAAGGCATGACAAGCTTTTTCTGCCAGGCGCAAGACAGTTACACGCTCCTCAGCCAGACGCCTCCCACGCCGGCAGACCCGCTCAGACTTCCCGAGTCCGAGATCCTTCGAATCATCGATCTTCTCGGTCGCCGCTTACCGGTTGCGCTCTCTTGGCTCGAGCGGGTTCGAAGCGGCGGGAGTGCAAACGATTCGGCCGATGCGCAGCGCCGCAATCGGATTCTCTACAAGCTCGGCCGCTTACTCCCCACCCGCAACGACGTCGATGGCGCGATCAACGAAGCCGAGCGCCTTTCGCGCACTTATCCCGATGAAGCCACTCGACGTGCGAACTTCGTAACCCTGGTTCAGCGCTTGTCGCACCAACTGGCCGTCCGAGACGATCCCACGAATCCCTTCAATGAGCTGACAACGGACACTTGGCGGTACGCTTGCTTTCTTTTGAAAGGATACTCATCGGCTCAAGCTTGCCCTGCGGCCGGCCCCAAACCCGCTCCGGGTAACTTCAGCCCGACCCCAATCGAAATCGAGCGTTGGTTTGTGGACTCCTTTGCAGCTCAGCTGAATTTCGAATCGCTCCGTCAGGGCTGGGAGACGGCTTTCAGCGTGGTCACCGACCTCATCAACCGGCAGTTCTCCGAGTTCATCGTCATCGACGCACGCCTCCTGCTCGTCGAAGGCCACAACCGCTTGCCGTCGAATTACTCGCCTCGCGAAGTATTCGACCAAATCCTGCGCTACGCGCGGGAACTACGTCGAGACGTCGCGCGCCTGAATAACCCCCAGATTCCGAAGACCCTCGATGAAACGATCCTCCTCCTCGAGCGCAGCATGGCGGTCTTGGACAATACGCAGGAAACGCAGCCCATCGCTTGCCCCCCCGTCCCCGATCCGGCCAATCCTTGCGACCCGACTCTGACAAAACCTTACACTCCGGTCGATAAAGTGGCCCAGATCGCAGCGATTTTTCAGCTTCAAACCGGCACCCAGTACTTCGCCGAACGGGTCAGGCGATTTGCCGAGACCGACCTTCTGCAAAGACTGGAGGCAGGCCAAGCCGGAGGAATCCCAGACGAAGTTGCTGAGATCCTGAAGTCCTCGACCGGAGAAATTCGGGCCCGTTTGCTCGCCGCAGGTCTCGACAAGGAGACGGCCCGAATTCATCAGGATCTGGCCGATGCCCGGAGAATCGCACTCGAAAACGCGCTGGCCTTCCGAAAGGCCTTCTCAGGCTCGATCGAAAAATCTCTCGAAAAGCTGAAAGAGGGCTCTCAGGGCGGACCTGGCTGTGACCACCCGAAAAAGCCCGAGGAACGCGAGCGCTGCGAAAGCCAAGCCGAACCCCTGCACGGCGCCGGCCGAATCTACGGGCAGCGCTTGGGGCAACTCTGCCTTCTCGTCATCTCCTTGGAAGGCCGCTGGCCGAGCAAAAAGATGGAAACCGCTTGTCACGGAGCGCTCCTGGAGAGCCCTTATTGGGAAGAACACCCCGAGCTATCGGTCTCCCTCGACCAGGTCAGCCCCGTCTTGATCCGCCAGAAGCCGGAAGTGAGACTTTGCACCTACTGGCGGTACCTGCGCTCGAACCGCTTGGCCGATCAGAAGCTCCCGAGCTCTTGGAATCCTTGAATCGAGGCTGACTCCGACTCCGGAGGTCCGATTTCAATCCTTGAAAATCCGCACCCCAAGCGGCTAGACAGTCCCCGGGCGGAGGCCCCAGGACTGCAAATTGTTGCGTTCACAAAACGCCGCTTCGGGAATAAAGTGACCCACATGAAAACCATCGAACGCCGTCAATTCATCAAGACCTCGCTTTTTGCTCTTGCCGCGCTGGTGTTCCCCGGAAACCTGCGCCGCGCTCTGGCCGCAGCCCCGCTGCCGGCAGGTCAGAACCTGGTTCCCGCAAACGACCCCGTTGCTACCGCGATTGGCTACAAAGCCGACGTGAAGGACATCGACTACAAGCGCTATCCGGCACGCAAAAAGCCAGAAGCCAAAAACCAGTTCTGCGAAAACTGCGCACTTTACTCCAAAGTGGATGGCAACTACGGCAAGTGCTCGATGCTGACGAGCGGCCTGGTCGCCAACAAAGGCTGGTGCGGATCTTGGAGCAAGAAGGCTTGAAACACGCCTGGATCGCACTTCTGATTCTCGGATCATCGGCGCAGGCACAAACGCCTGCGCCGGTTTCCTTTTCCGGAACGGATGTCTTTCAAGGAACTGAGACTTCCGTTGTCCTGAAAGCTTCTCCGCAGCCCACGGTCGTCGTTTTTGTTTCCGCCCTTTGCCCTTGCTCGGCGGCCCATGAAGAGGCGCTTCGCTCTCTTGCGAAAGACTTCCAGCCCAGCGGATTTCGTTTCATCGGAATCCACTCGAACCAAAACGAGTCGATCGAAAAAACGCGGGAGCACTTTCAAGAAGCCAAGCTAGGTTTCCCCATCGTTCATGACCGAGGCGCAGCCATTGCCGATCAACTCGGCGCACTTAAAACGCCGCACGCTTTTGTCCTCAATTCGGATGGAAAAATTCTTTATCAGGGCGGTGTTGACGATAGTCATGAAGCAGCTACCGCAAAAAAACACCACCTTCGCGACGCGCTCTTGGCGCTTCGACAGGGTAAACCTGTCCCCGTCGCCCGCACTCGGGCACTGGGATGCATGATTTCACGCTAATTTACTTCTGCCCGGAGTACCCATGAAAGTACGATTCCTTGCATTGCCCGCTGTTTGGATGCTGCTTTGGGGCTGCGGGGTTTCTCCGGCGCTCCATCATCACCACGCGGATTCCCTAAAAAAAGAGGCCAGCACCGAGCCTCCCGTTTCCGCAGATTGCCCTTTTTCATTCCCGAAGTCCGGGCTCTGCGCATCGTGGACCTGGACGACAAATCCTACGCTCGATGCGGGAGCTTCAGCGACTTTGAGGTTCTGGAACGCAAAAGAGGGTTCGCCCAAAGGGCCCTACGTCAATCCTGGAAACACCATTCGACCCTTTCTTTGGATGCCGTCGATGGGGCACGGAAGTTCTCCCATCCAAGTCACCTCTCAAGAGCCTGGCGTTTACCTTCTCGAAGACATTTTTTTCACCATGCCAGGGGATTGGACCCTCAACATTGAATTGAAGTCGGGAAGCCAAATTCTTGAGCGAGCCAACCTTCCCATTTCAATGATGGGGACGGAGGCCTCGTGATGAATCTTGCTTGGAGGGCGAGTATCTCGCTGATCCTTTGCGTAGCTTTCCTCAGCCAGGCGCCTGCAGCGAAAGCCGCGGCCTGCTGCGGCGGAACGAGCGCTGCACCGGGCCTCCTGACCGGCGACGACACCCATCAGCTCACATTCTCGGCAGCCACTTCGAGCGTCATTGGGGACGTGCCCGACCAAGGATGGGCCGTTTACCGAAGCTCGAGCACTTCGGAAGTCATGCAGACTTTCCGAATCGATGGGGCCATGCTCGTCAGCGAGAGCTGGCAGATCGGCTTGGCAGTTCCCTTGATTCGCAAGGAATTTACCTCGGTCAGAGGCTCCGACTCTCAAGCGAGCTTGGGCGACTTGTCGCTCACTTTGGCACACGAAACCTGGCCAGAGTTTGGCTATTCCGCTTGGAAGCCTCGCGGGTTCACCTTCCTCAGCGTCAATGCACCCATGGCTGCGTCGATTTATGAGACCACGCGCCCCGGAGCAGTCGATGCCATTGGTTCCGGCTTTTGGCGGATCAGCGGCGGAGCATTGTTTTTGAAATCGTGGAACAGCTGGGACCTCTCGTTTCTCGGCGAAACACACTATTCCTTCACCCGTAATTTTCCGGGATATTTTGGGTCAGATCGCCTTTGGGTGAGTCCGGGCTGGGGCATGAGCGCCGCTCTCGGAGCAGGCTGGAGTTTTGCCGGTGCACCGGTGCGCGTCGGTGCACGCTTTCAGCCCATCCTGAATCAGGGGCGAAGCACCCGGTACGACGGCGAGACCGATACACCTACCCCTTCCCAACTCGTTTGGAACTCTGGCCTCGACGTGACGTGGCTCGCTTCCCCCGAGTGGAGCGCAGTGGCCGCTTACACAGACCAAACTTGGCTTGGCCCAGCGAAGAACACCACGCTCAGTCGAGCTTTCGCTTTTAACCTTCAGAGGAGATGGCCTCGGTAACCATTCCAGGCTAAACAGTCGCCATGAAAAAAATCGCACTCCTGACTTTCACTCTGGCTTCCGTTCTGCTGCCGATTTCGGGCTTCGCATTCGAAGCGCAGCAAAAAAAGCAGGCGCAGTGCCCGATCGAGTTCAAAAAGGTGGGCCAATGCGCATCCATTGAATGGCGCGTAGCCCCGAAAATCGACGCTTACGCTGAAGCGACGCTCAAATTTTGGTCGAAAAAAACCGGCGCCCCCACTGGTCCGTTTGAAAACCCCGACTGCAAGCAACTCGCAGTCAGCCTTTGGATGCCTTCCATGGGTCACGGCTCGTCCCCCGTTCGCCTCACCCTTCGTGAGACCGGGATCATCGATGCCACACAGATCTATTTCTCGATGGGAGGCCTCTGGGACCTGAGGATTCTCCTGAAAAACGGCAATCAGGTGGTCGACCAGGCTATTCTTCCCATCAACCTCACTGAAAAGCGCGAAGAGTGAGCCGACCAAACCCTGGTCGAAACGCTCGCTAGCCCCTCAGAGTTATTCGCTTATTCCAGTTGAGCGGTCTGTCTAAACCTTTCCTATTGCGGCGCGTCAACACTTCCCTTAGCGTTGAAAGGGTAAGGAGCACGTACGCACATGAAACCGCAGCGCCAATTAGATCGAGCGCCGTATGTCACCAGAGCCAGCATCGAGTGGCCAGAAACCGGTCCTCCGCGCACCTGACAGCGTGGGCAAAGCCGGACCGACGTCGACGGCGCTCACGGACTGCCGGACTCCTCCCTGATCCGGAGGGCCGCGGCAGCAACTAGAAAATTCCCAAACACAATTTAAAAAATGAAAGCCGAGAAGACTGGACCGCATCGACGACGAGGTCGAAGCGAAAACAGGGTCCCCTTCCCGCACTGACAAGCGGAGCTTTCAGACTCCGCATACCGACTCACCCCAGTGGTGAGAACGGATCAGAAAATGGGCTCCTTCCGGCACGATCCGGAAGGAGCCCTTCTGATTTTCTGGCTTCATTTCACAACGCGCACTTCGGGCGCTGCTCGACCGCGACGCGCTGATACTTCTCGAGTGCAGGCGCCATCTGTTCCTGTAATTCGCGAATGCGGTTCTCGCTCGCCGGGTGAGTAGACATGAATTCAGGCCCCCCTTTGCCGTTGGCAGCAATCATGTTTTTCCAGAGGTCGACGCTCTGCCGCGGATCAAAACCTGCGCGCGCCATGAGATCTAAGCCGATTCGGTCGGCTTCCGATTCCTGAGTTCTGGAAAACGGGAGCAATACACCCACCTGAGTTCCTAAGCCCAGAGCGCCCAAAATCAAACCTTGGTGTTTCTTTCCTTCAGTCATCACTTGAGTGAGCGTCAGCCCAGCCTGAGCCAAAACCCCCTGGGACATGCGCTCTCCTCCGTGACGGGCCATCACGTGACCCACCTCGTGTCCCAGAACTGCCGCGAGCTGATCGGGAGTTTTAGCGACTTTCAGAAGGCCCGTGTGAACCCCGATTTTTCCGCCCGGCAAAGCAAACGCATTGGCCGAATCATCTCGGAAGACCACCACTTCCCAAGTTTTGGTCCGTGCTTCACCTTCACTCAGAAGCCTCACCAATGGCTGCGCCACGCAGTTCACGTAAAGATTCGTTCGAGAATCTTTCTCGACCGGCTGCTTGGCTTTCATGTCTTGAAAGGCTTGGGCCCCCAGCTGAGTCATCTGTCCGTCGGGAATCAAAATGAGCTGCTTTCGCCCCGTGGGAGAAGTGGCGCACGCCACCCCCAAGCTCAAAGCAATTGCTAGTCCCGACCGACGAATCCAAGTGCGCACTTTCATGCGCCCCACCCTACCATAGGGAGGAACAGCTCCCCAGGCCTGCGAGCGGCCAGGGACTCAGGCACTTGAGGCCGCAGACATCAAACGGCGACGACTTCGATGACTTCCGGAATCGCTTCTCGAAGGCGGGTTTCGATTCCCATCTTGAGAGTTGCGGTGCTGGAAGGACAGCCTGCGCAAGAGCCCTGCATCTGCAGGTAAACCACGCCGGCTTCGAAGCGATCAAAAGTGATGTCGCCCCCGTCCATTGCCACGGCGGGACGAACTTCTTGATCCAAGAAAGAACGAATCTTGGATTCGATTTCAGTGCCGCCCCCTTTGTGGGCATCTTGACCGACAAAATCCGCGTTCACAGCGGGGAGTCCCTGCGACAAGTGCTCTTCAATCAGATTCGAGCAGTTCTTGTGGACCACATCCCAATCGCCACTTTCGGCCTTGGTGACGGTGACAAAGTCTTTGCCAATCATGACGCCGCAAATTCCCGGAACCGAGAACAAGCGAGCAGCGAGCGGGCTTTTCTGAGCCGCTTCAGCCGCATTCATCACGTTCATAGCCCCACGCTCCAGAAGCGTCCGGTTGACGGAATACTTCAGGGTATTGGGATTGGGGGTGAACTCGAGGGAAACATACACGGGATTGGACATGCGCTCTTCTTACACTATCATCAAACAGGATGAAACCCGCGACTTGGATGGCACTTCTGGGACTTTGGACGACTACGGCCTTAGCGGCCCCCGAACCGAGCCTGACTCTCGATCGAATCGATGGAAGCACCTTGATCTTCCAAGCCGGAAAACCCTTAAAGACCAACCTCTTCGAGCTGAAATTCCTGGGCGTTTTGCGAGACTCGGGCGAGGCCCCTTTTCTCGTCATTTCGGGACGCAACTGCAAAGATTGCTCGACTGAAACCCAAGTCCATTTAGTCCGTCGGGACGGGGAACTCACCCAGACCTTCGTTCATCCGGGCAAAGTCTCGGATCCCAAGACGGGGAACGTCCTTCTCGATAGCCGGGCGTTTTTCGGAAAGTGCCTGCCCGGACAAGCCGACAGCTATGTCGTCCTTCAAAAAGAGCTGATCGAGAAAAAACGTCGGGGTGCCCGGGTGCGCCTGACTGAGAGCAGCCTTTTCACCGCCCAGCCCGAGGCGGGCCGTTTGTCCGAGAAACTCACCGAGCTTCGGTCGGTAGGCCACCTGACCAGCCGGCAGCGAGAAGTCTTGCGCCAGGTCAAAGCCAATCGCTGCTTTGAAATTCCTGGAGCCTCCCGCGTCGCCACTCAGAAACCCTTCGAAGTGAAGAACCATCGGCTCGACATCGAAGCCGAGGAAGAAGTCGAGGAAGACGAGACCGAGGCGGCACAAGCTCAGGACTCCGCATTGAAGCCAGGCGCTGAGACTCCCGATGCGGCCAAGATCTCGACTGCTCCTGCCCGTGAGCCCGAGGACGAGAACACGCGTCCCGCCGCTCTGCGCCTGGAATAACCAGGAGCGTTCCGGGCATTCTCCTTCCAGCCAAGGAGATTTGTTCAGATGAATTTCATGACCGACGCCCTGGACCGACAGGGGTTCCTCGACCCTCGGTACACTTGCGACCTGGACAACGCTTCACCTGAATTCCGCTGGGAAAACCCACCCGAAGGAACTGCGGCTTTTGCCCTGTTGATGCACGATCCGGACGCACCCTCTCCGCCTTTTTATCATTGGGTCGTTTACCGAATCCCGGCCTCGCTGCGACACCTGCCGACTGGAATTCCCCCGCAAGAACAACTTCCGAACGGGATTCGCCAAGGACAAAACAGCTTTGGAAAATTGGGTTACGCCGGCCCCTGTCCGCCTCGGCAGTCGGAAGGACATCGGTACATCATCGAGCTTTTGGCCTTGTCGAAGGACTTGGACCTACCCCCGCGACTCCCGGGGGCAGGCCTTCTCGAAGCTGTGCGGCCCTTTCTCCTGGGCCGAGCCGAGCTGATCGGCCGCTACCGCCGCCAGAGGCTCCACGCGGGCTAGCCCACCCGGCCAAAACGTGCGATAAGCACGCGCATCATGGCCGCAACCAAAAAGAAATCCGCAAAAGCTCGAAAACCCGTTTCAGACAAATCGAACATCACGCTTTCGAACCTAAGACCCAACGGGGCCCAGATGATTCGCGAAGCGCGTCTGATGCGGTTTGCGAACCGGACCACCGTGCGTCGCTACACCGTGGATTTCACCTGCCCCGAGTTCACCTGTGTTTGCCCGGCTTCCGGCTTTCCCGACTTCGCCACGATCCAAATCAAGTACGTTCCCAAAGATTGGTGCGTGGAGCTGAAAAGCTTGAAGCTCTATTTGAACCAGTTTCGGGATCAGGGAATTTTTCACGAGGACGTTTCCAACCGAATTCTCGATGATTTGGTGAACCTGCTCGATCCTTGGGAAATGACGGTTGTGGGCGACTTCAGCGTCCGCGGCAATATCAAGACCGTGGTCACAGCGAGCCACCGACACCCGGGAGCTTGAGTTCTCGGCTCCTTCCGTTCTCCTGAACGGAGGAACGGTCCCCCGAGGGCAACACCCCCGAAGGACCGATCCCGAGGTCGCTTCAGTCTGTTTCTGCAGACCGATGGTCAGAGCGACCCTCACTCGCTCTCAGAGCACTTGGAGTTCAGCGCGCAGAGTGTCCACTCGCTGATTCAAGAGCGTCTCCATCTCGTTCAGAATCGAGAGCACTTCTCCGGCTTCTGCCACTCGGTTCAGGCGGCGAACGTCCCGCAGCTCGAGGTCAGACTCCCAGTAGCCGCCACCCGGAAGCGTCTCCACGCGCTCTTGGAAGGACTGCCCCAACTGGGTGGCCGCTTTTTGCAAACCAGCCAGGACTTGCCCATGAAGCTCCCGCTGATCGTCTCCCACGCGCCGAACCTCGGAAGCCATCTTCTGACTTTCACCTCGGATCGAAGAGGCTTGGAAGTCTTTCAGGTCCACTTGAGCTTGCGCCAAATCTTCCGTGAGCATTCGCTTTGCTTCACGACGTAGAAACGCTGAAGCCGTCTTCAACTGACTCAGCAGGGTTTCGTCTTGAGGCAAAAGCGGGTCTTCCAAGAGCCATTTCAGTGCAACCCAAGCCGACACGACATGTTTCCGGTCCTGGAGTGCACTTGCTCCGCGAGCGCTCGCAGCTTCGACTGCCAACCGAGCTTGAGTCATCGGGATACTGAGAATCTTGGCTCGTGCTTCGGCATCGAGTGCCTGGAAAGCTTCAGTGCCGATCAGCAACTCATCGAACTCCGCAGCCCGTTGGCGTTTCTCACGCAAACTGAGCGGAAGCATCGATTCCCGACTCCACACAGAATAGGCTTCCTGGGGAGCAAAGACCGAGACCACTGCGCGCTGAGTGATTTCGCCCGTTGGACAACAAGCACCGATATGCTCGTCTCGCAGGTTCAGCTGAAGATCGATCGTGACTCCACCGCGAGTCAAATCCACCAAGATCGCTTCGCCTGAATTCAAAGCCCGCTGGGGCGCTCCATTAAACGCCACACTCGGGTTCCCACTTAAAACGACGCTTCCCCACCCCGCCTGATTGGGCGTGTAACGATTATTCAAAAGCAGGTCTTCGAGCTTCACCCACACCAGCGGCGAGCAGCGCTGTGGATCGCGGCACTCGGGAAGGACGGTACGACCCTGAATCGAGTAGTTCAAGCGAGTCGTCTGGTCCTCTTTTCCCCCCTTCTCACGAAATCCACCATGCGCTTGGGAGCGCGCCAGGGCCACAAAACGCCGGATCGTGCCTGGATGAACCGATTGGCTGTCTCCAAACTGCTCCAAGTCCTCGGTGTAAAGAGTTCCCGAGAACATCGCATAACCATCGGTACCGCCGGGATATCGCGCATCCCAGCGCCAAGCGACGCTCTCTTGCGAATCGGACTGAGCGGAGTGTTTTCTTCGGTAAGCTTTCAATACGGCTGCGCCACCGGTGTCGCGGCCGCCGTGTCGGCCAATCACAGCACCTCCGCTCATTTGGAAAGTCATGGCCTCGCCCCAAGCTTTTTCAGGTGTGCCTGCAGAGGGTTCCAGAGCAGGAGCGTTCGTTTCAGAAAGCGCCTGAACCGCGTTTGAAGCCGTTAAGAACGGACGAAGATAACTGCGATCGGTTAAACTCTGAGAATCCTCGGCAGTCCGCAAAACACGAAGCTTCCGAAGGGTTCGTTCCTCACGAGCGCTCGCTCCCAGGAGTTTGCCTTCCCACGCTTTCGCATCGAGCTGGCTTGCACTGAGAAGTGTCTTTGCCGTCTGGTTGACCAAGATTTGCAGGCGTTTCTGAAGTTCTGGGTGACGCCCTTCCGCCTGGCAATCGCTTTGAAGTCGAGTGAGCCGCCCCGGCACCTCAGAAAGGCTGGCCTGAGCCGCGTCATTCGAAGCCCCTTTGCCCTCGGTCCTCAGCACGAGCCAAGCATGATCTGCGAGAATCGGTCCAGCATCTCTCAGGGTACGAGCCAAGATGAGGGATCGATCCAAACGCTTCCCGTCTTGCATCTCTTGCTCAACCAAGTTCCAAAAAACCTGACGGAGAAGATGACTCAGGCGTGGATTCTTATGAGGCTCTCCGCCTTGAAGCCCCAGCACCGTCTGGCGAACCAGTTCCTCGACCGAGGCGCGGTGCTTTCCGTCCTTCACACGGTAGCGTGACAGCATCTCAATCGACTCGTCCATCTTCCCAGTCATCTTCCCATCTCGAAGACTCTGAACCACCTGACTGAGTTGGGACGCAAATTCAGCATCCAGATCAAACACGATCGGAGTCGGCGCCGGCGCGGGGCTTACGACAGGACCTGCTCCTGAAGTCGGCGGACTTTGATCGCCCGGCGTCGGTGCTGGATTCCCGTTCCCCGGATCTGCATCCGCCTCATCGCCCGTTGAATCCGATTCGTCACTCGGCAGCGGAGAAACCGCCTCCGTTCTGCTTACCGGATCCTGGCCTTTACCACCCCCTTTGGACGAATCCGAATCGTTGCATCCCGAAAGAACCGCCAATCCCACTAACAACGAAATCTGCTTTTGACTGAGACACTGACTGAAGACCGACATACTCACTCCCTCTTCGATTTCTGCGTCTGAATCAGCTGTTCCAGACGCGCTAAACTGTCGTCCACCAAAGTCGACGACACTTCCCTGGCCGAACCCTGCTCCCGCCCGTCCAGGTAAACTTTGAATGCAGCCACGGCGGCGTTCTTACTTCGCGCTAACTCTTTTCCGTCCTGCCGCTTGCGGAGAAACTCGAGCAGCGCGCTCTCGCCTGGGAAGCCCTCTGTTTCCGACTCAAAAAGCCGCACCAGATCCGCACGACCCATCCGGTCCTCCGGTCGGGTCAACTGAAGGCTTTGGTCCAATAGGGCGCGAGCCACTCGAGCCCGATCCACCCACTGTTTACGGCCCTCATTCGGGTCGCTTTCGATCGCAGCCTGGACCGAACGGTCGTACTGCTCGAGGACCCTGGCAAGAGTCGAAGTGCGCCCCATCCACTGCAGGGTTCGGCGAATCTTCTTTCCCGCTCCCACCAGATCGTCGAGCTTCTTTGGATTCAGCTGATCGAGCCCGGAAGTTTGCTGGAGAAGAAGTAAATGCAACACCTCGCTCGAACGCACCCAGTCCATGATGTTGGACTGTGACTCCAAGAGCACATCGAAGCCTGCCATCTGATAGCCCAAAGCATAGCCACCCAGACGGAACTCACGCTCGCCGCGTCTCAAAGCGAGATAAAGATCAGGGGTTTTTACCGGGATGGACCCACGACTTTCTTGATTCGAAAAATGAACCGCCGAATCATAGAAGTAATTGAGGCACTCACTCAGTGCTGCGTCGGAGAGTTTCTCCACTTTGGAGAATCCGCCTAGGCAAGAATCCTGCTTCAACTTGAAGTTTTGTTCATACTGATCATTTAAGCCCGTTTGAATCAGAACACCCAGGTCTCGAATCTCCCGATCAATCTGTTCGAGCTCCTTTTGAATTTCGTGGATTTCGATTTTTTGTTCTTTCAAAAGAAGGAGCTGCTGATCGAGCTTGCCTGTAATTCCATCGAGCTTTTGATCGATCCCATCGAGACGGCGATTCATCTCAGCGCGGAACTCGCTCAAACTTTTCTGGATTCCTTCGATCGCCGAGAGCACGGCCTGCTGGTCACCGCCTGCGGAAAGAACGCCGAACCCTTCCAACAAGTGTTTTGCTGCCCCCAAGAAATTCCCGGTCAATAGCTGCGATCCGACATCCCCTGCTTTGAAGTGACGAACCAGACCCGCCAATCGAACGACCGCGCCGCCGATGGTTTCGATGTTCCGAGCCACTTCCGGACGTTTCAACACATGTTCCGCGAACAGACCTGCCAGGCGAACGGCCACCTCGGCGCGCCTTTGAAGGCGATTGGCCCGGGGTGCATCCTTCTCCAAGCGAACAGACTCTGAAACGGTATTCACCCACTGGAAGGTCGACTGCGCTAATTCTAAGGCCTTCTGAGTTCTTTCGGAGGAACTCAGTTTCTTCGCCTTCTCGAGAAGGTCGTTTCCCAGAGCCTCTTTGAGACGCACAATCTCGGGCACTTCTCCCGGGACCAGCTGACTGAGCTCAGCCAGCGAGGCATCGACTCGAACCGCAGCGTGCGAGGCCTTTTCTAAAGGCTTTTGAATCTGCGTTTGGAAGAAGCGACGAAAAACCTCGGCGTCCGCTTCCAGATAAACCGTGTTTGCGGCCTGAAAAATCTCGGGAGCCCACCCCTCGAGGCGTTCCACCAACTCTCTTTCCGCAACTGCCGTTCCAAAGTCTTCTGCCTTCTTTCGGAACGTTTCCAGCTCGCGAAGCAGGTTCAGAGAGTTCAGCGCGGGTTGCTCGTCTTCGAGCTCGAAACGCTGCACCCGTTCCAAAACTCGGTCCATGTCCGACTCGAAGAGCCCCGAAGAGCCTCGCACCCAGGCATCCGAGCTCAGCTCGGTGAGGCGCTGAATCCAAGGCTTCGCTGAATCTGAAACAACGGAAGCTCGGTGCTCGAGGGTCGCCGTGAGAAGCTCACCTAAGATTCGAGGATCTGCGCCATTCTGAAGGGCACTGAGCCCGTTCATCACGGCCAGTTGTTTACCGAGCTCGCCTTGCGTGGCTCGGAGTGCGGCGCGAACGGGCTTGGGAGAAGGTTGCCCCGCCTGCTGGGTTTGCATGGGAGGTGACATCCCTGCGGCTGGTCTTTCTCCACTGCAGCCTGGAAGTGCAGCTACCAGCAAACTCGGAACCATTCCCTTTGCGACTCTTATTCTCCAACGATCCATTTTTCCCCCTCGGCACAGGCACATGGCCTTTGACCTGCGGGGGCCTTGAGCAAGGGCGATGCCAGCTTTTTTCGCCCTTTTTCGAAGGGGCTTGAGTGAAATCAAGACAAGACGGATCTTTCCTGGACCCAAGTGCCCCTTTCCCTGCCCTTTCCGGGGAAAACCTGATAAGAGCGGTCGCATGCAAAGCGCCGACAAACTCAGGAACATCTGCATCATCGCTCACGTCGACCACGGCAAAACCACCCTGGTGGACTTCCTGCTGAAACAAGCAGGAACCTTCCAAAGCCACCAAAAAGTGGAAGACCGGGTGATGGACTCGGGCGATCTCGAGCGCGAGCGCGGCATCACCATTTTGGCCAAAAACACCTCGGTTCGCTTGGGCGACACCAAGATCAACATCGTGGATACCCCGGGCCACGCCGACTTCGGCGGTGAAGTGGAACGCATCATGGGGATGGTCGACGGCGCCCTCCTCCTTGTGGACGCGGCCGAAGGCCCCCTTCCCCAGACCCGCTTCGTGCTCCAAAAGGCCCTGAAACAAGGCCTGCAGATCATCCTGGTCATCAATAAAGTGGACCGTCCGGATGCGCGCATCGATGACGTCGTGAACTCCGCCTTTGACCTGTTCGTGGACTTGGAAGCATCCGAGCAACAAGCCGACTTCCCGATCATCTATGCCTGCGCCCGCCAAGGCTGGTGCACGCTCGAGCGCGGCGATGTTGACGCTTTGATCGCAGGCGAAAAGAAATCGACCCTGCAACCCCTGTTCGATACCGTTCTGAAACACATTCCGGCTCCGAAAGTCACCGAAGGCGCCGACTTCCAGATGCTGGTTTCGAACCTGTCCTATTCGGATTACGTGGGCCGCTTGGGCATCGGCCGGATCATGGCCGGCACCATCAAGAAGAACCAGCGAGTCATCCAGCGCACGATCGATGCAGCCGGTAACCCGAAAAACGTGAATTTCACCTGCAGCCAGCTCTACACTTTTGAAGGCCTGAAACAGGCCGAAGTGGACAGCTTGAGCGCAGGCGACATCGGCGTCGTAGCAGGAACCGAATCGGTCGAGATCGGTGACACCATCGTCGGCACCGAGGCCGTCCCCGCGCTTCCGCGAATCGTGGTCGAAAAGCCCACCCTCGGAATGATTTTCTCGGTCAACACTTCGCCCTTGGCTGGCCAAGAAGGCGAAGCCATTCAGTCGCGAAAACTGCGCGAGCGCTTGCTGCGTGAAGTGCGCACGAACGTGGCCCTTCGGTTTGAAGAAACCCAGCAGCCCGACCAGTTCCGCGTATTGGGCCGAGGTGAACTTCAGTTCGCCATTCTGATCGAACAGATGCGCCGCGAAGGCTTTGAATTCATGGTGGGTAAACCCACGGTTCTTTATCAGCGCGGCCAAGGCGGCGAACTGCTGGAACCGATGGAGCGCGCCGTTCTCGATATGCCCGAGACCGCAGCAGGCGACGTCACGGCCATGTTCCAGGGCCGAAAAGGCATCATGACCAAGTACGAGTCGGCCACTGCCCACGGTTCAGGTTCGGGCCGGGTCCGCCTTGAATTCGACATTCCTACCCGCGGCCTTCTCGGTATGCGATCGAAGTACCTGACCGTCACTCGCGGTGCAGGCCTTTTCTCGACGCTGCTCTTGGGCTACGGCCCGCATAAAGGTGACATCCCTCACCGCACTTCCGGATCACTCATTTCCGACCGGACCGGCGACACGGTGGAATACGCGCTTCTGGCTTTGGAAGATCGCGGCATCTTGTTCTTCGGACCCGGCGTGCCGGTTTACGAAGGCATGATCATCGGTGAACACGCGAAGGATAACGACCTGAACGTGAACCCGTGCAAAGAGAAGAAGCTCACAAACATTCGCGCTGCTTCGGCTGAATTCTTGGTCACCCTTTCGGGCATTCGCAAAATGTCGCTCGAACAGTGCTTGGAATGGATCGACGAAGACGAGTGGATCGAAGTCACGCCTGAGTCGATTCGTCTTCGCAAGAAAGTGCTGCCGCAGAACATGCGCAGCGTGAAACGCGAAGAGCGCATTCGTCCTGCCGGAGAGTGATGAAAGACTCGGGGTGCACCTGATACCCGGTGCACCTCACGCCTTTTTCAGACTTCGCTGGGCCTGAATTCAGGCCTGCGCGTCGGGCTTCAATTTTTTGAGAAGCACACCCAGCATCTGAGGGTCGTACTTCTCGATCGGGTTTTCCGTGGCCATTTCCTTGGAAAGCTGCAGA
>JACCEB011106610.1_pt1 | contig 26278 bp, 28 predicted proteins | sample 7454761 | NCBI WGS metagenome assembly JACCEB01 (sample SAMN15323454, study PRJNA562643) | freshwater metagenome | isolation source: river surface water | place: USA:Blue River Watershed | collected 2017-08-18
CAATGTGCCCGCACTGTTTGGGCCAGCGCGGCGATGTAGCGCGGGTCGTCGTGGTAGCGGTTGACAAAGCGCAGCTCGGGGATGAGCCGGGTTTTCAGGCCCCAGCGGTAAACCGCGTCGAAGACGCTGGCCGTGGTGGTGCCGCTGTATTGCGGGTAGGCGGGCACGATCAGCACGCGTTGCACGCCTTCGGCCTTGAGGGCGCTCAGTTGCTCGGGGATGGACGGCTGGCCGTAGCGCATGGCGTAACGCACGGTGACGTGGTGACCACGCTCTTGCAAGGCAGTGCCCAGCGACTGGGCCTGTTGTTCGGTGAAGGCTTTCAGAGGCGAGCCCTGCTCGGTCCAGATGCTGGCGTATTTGGCCGCCGATTTGGCCGGGCGCACACGCAAGATGATGCCGTGCAGGATCAACCACCAGATGGGTTTGGGGATCTCGACCACGCGGCTGTCGCCCAGAAACTCGGCCAGGTACTTGCGCAGGGCTGGGGCGGTGGGGGCGCTGGGCGTGCCCAGATTGCAATACAGCACCGCGGTGCGGGCGGCCTGACCATGCTGGAAGGAGGGTTCTTGTTGAAATGCCATGCGGTATTCTCCCACCACCATGATTGACATTTCCCGAATCAAAGCCATTACCCTGGATCTGGACGACACTTTGTGGCCCGTTTGGCCCACGATTGGCCGGGCCGAGGTGGTTTTACAGACCTGGCTGAGCGCTCATGCCCCCGGTGCGGCCGCGCTGTCGGCCGATGCCGAACTCAAAAAAGCCATCCGCGCCGAAATCAACGCCCGCCACGCCGACCGCGCGCACGATTTGTCGTTTCTCCGTCGGGAGTCGATCCGTGCCATGCTGCAGCAAGCCGGGGAGCCCGTGCACCTGGCCGAGGCGGCTTTTGAGGTGTTTTTTGCCGAACGCCAACGGGTCGATTTGTTTGACGATGCGCTGCCTGCGCTGGCGTTCTGGAGCCAGCGCATGCCGGTGGTGGCGTTGTCGAATGGCAATGCCGACGTGCGCCGCGTGGGCATTGGCCAGCACTTTCACGCCAGCGTCAGTGCCCAGTCGCTGGGCGTGGCCAAGCCGGACTTGCGCATTTTTGTGGCCGGTGCTGCAGCGGCGGGTGTGCAGCCCCACGAGGTGCTGCACATTGGCGACGATGCACACGCCGATTGCGTGGGCGCTTTGGCTGCAGGCATGCAGGTGGCTTGGCTCAACCGCGAAGGCCACGACTGGACCCATGGCGACATGCGCCCACATCTGGAGGCGCGGGACTTGCACGCGCTGTGCGCCAGCTGGCCTGATTACCAGCGTTAGGACAGGCCTTCACGGTCTGACAACACTCTTTTCGTGAATCGACACTTGAGGTGACCCACATGACTTTGAAAATTTACGGCATCAGCGCATCTCGCGCCGCTCGACCCTTGTGGGTCGCACTCGAATTGGGCGTGCCCTTTGAGCACATCGCCATGACCTACAAAGCGGGTGCGACACGCACGCCCGAGTTTTTGGCGCTCAACCCCAACGGCCACATACCAGTCGTGGTGGACGAGCGGCCCGAAGGCCAGGTCACCGTGTGGGAAAGCATGGCCTGCGCCCTCTACATCGCCCGCGTGCACGGCAATGCCGATGGCCAGTCGATCACCCCCGCCTCGCCCCGCGAGGAAGCCGAAGCCATGCGCTGGAGCTTCTGGAAGGTGACCGAGCTTGAAAAAGACGCGCTCACGGTGCTCATGCACCGCATGGCCATGCCCGCCGACCAGCGCAAGCCCGAGCTGGCCGAGCAAGCCGAAAACCGATTGAAGGTGCCGCTGGCCGTGCTGGAGGCGCATCTGCAAGCTCAGCACGCCCAAGGCCAGGCGCATTTGGCGGCCGATCGTTTCACTGTGGCCGATGTGTGTGTGGCCAGCGTGGCCAACTGGATTCGGCCAGCTCCAGGTTTGTTACAGGAATACCCGGCGGTGAATGCTTGGCTCAAGGCCTGTTTGGACCGTCCGACGCATGTGAAGTCGCGATCTATGACCTGATTTTGTACTTATCTCTTTCGCCACAATTTTGGGTTTTCTCGTGGGAAGTCCGGTATTGCGCATTGACCGTAAAAGTGTATTATTGATTCTTTGATAAACCAACGTTTCTTTGGTGAAACAAAGGTCAAAGAATGACACAGGACTCCAAGATCCCCGCGATTGAATTTATCGGGGTTGAAAAGCGATTTGAATCCCGCGGCAGTTCCTCCGCTGTTTTGGCTGCACGCGATATCAACTTTTCGATTGCGAAAGGGGAAGTGGTTTCCATCATCGGTCCTTCCGGTTGTGGCAAAAGCACCTTGCTCAACATGGGGGCCGGCTTGTCGAAACCCTCGGCAGGCTTTGTCAAAGTCAACGGGGAAGTGGTGTCTGGTCCGAGCAAACATGTGGCTTTCATGCTGCAAAAAGACCTGCTCATGCCATGGCGCACGATTGCCGAAAACATCGAGTTTGGCTTGGAACTGCGTGGTGTTAAGCGTGAGGACCGCCAAATCATCTCCGATCGCCTTTTGACTCAATGCCATCTCAAAGGTTTCGGCCAGCATTACCCCAACCAGTTATCGGGCGGCATGCGTCAGCGGGCTGCCATGGCTCGAACACTTGCAGTTGATCCTTTGGTGCTGTTGATGGACGAGCCGTTTTCAGCCTTGGACGCGCAGACCAAAATGATCTTGCAGCAAGACCTCGCACAAACCGTGCAGCGAGAGGGTAAGACCGTGGTGTTCATCACCCATGATTTGGCCGAGGCAGTGGCATTGTCCGACCGAATTTTGGTCATGAGTGAGCGTCCCGGGACCTTGATCGAAGAAATCCGCGTGGATATTCCCGACCGAGCCAATCCGCTGCAAAGGCGCAAACACACCTTGTTGGCCGACTACGTCAGCCGATTGATGGAATTGCTCAAGCTCGACGCGCACAGCGATGTGCATTAATTTTTTTCTTCCCACCTCAAAAAACTGGAGACGACTGTGAAAAAAGCCCCTGCCTTGATGAACAAACGCATGACTTGTGTGAGCTTGCTGGCTTCGGCCTTGATGGCGGTGCTGCCGGGTGTGTCACACGCGCAAGCCCCATTGCAAGAGATCACTTACTTGCTGCCTGCGCCGGGCACATTGCCAGCCTTTGGCCCATGGATGCTGGCACAGGCCAAGGGCTATTACAAAGCTGAAGGCTTGGATGTGAAATTTGTGGCCGCTCGTGGTGGTGTCGATGTCGCCAAACAAGTTGGGGCTGGCAATGCTGTCATTGGCGGCGCCATTGGCGACACGCCCATCATCGCCCGTGCACAAGGTATCCCCGTTAAGGCCGTGGCCGTTTTGGGTTCAGGATCTTTGGCGCAGTTGGTCAGTCATAAAGATGAGCGAATTGAAAGCCCGCGAGAACTCAAAGGCAAGACAGTCACGGTCATCTCGTATACCGATACCACCTACTACGCCTTGTTGGGCATGTTGAGCAAAGTGGGCTTGACCAAGAACGATGTGAACATTCAAGCTGCAGGCCCAGCCGGAGTGTGGCAACAATTTGCAGCAAAAAAAGCCGTGGCCATGGCTGGCGTGCCTGACTGGACCGCCACCGCGATGGAGGCCGGTGCCCAGGTCGACATCTTGCCTGCCGACGTGTACTTCAAAAGCATGGCCCAAGCTATTTTGGCTTCTGACGAGACCATACAAAAGAATCCGCATTTGATTCAAAAATTGGTTCGCGCCACGCTCAAAGGCATGAAAGACATCATGGTCAACCCCAAAGATGCAGCCATAGCGTATGTGCAGCACGTGCCGGCTCACAAGGGCAAGGAAGCCAATATTCAAAACGTGTTCGAGATGTACAACAAATATGTATATGCCAACCAAAAAGTACTTGGACAAATGGACGAGGCTCGTTTGGCTGATCTGCAGAAGTTCTATGTCAGCAATGGTGTCGTGCCCAAAGAAGCTGCACCCAAAGACCTTTACACCAACCAGTTTGTGGGCGGCAAATAAGCCAAGCCTTGGAAGCCCCTGACCAAGCCTGGACAGAATCGATATGACCCAAGAAAAACTGATGACCTCGGCCTGGAGTTTGGCTGTATTGGTCCTTTTCCTGCTTTTGTGGGAGTACGTTCCCGCGTGGTTGGGTGTGCCCCAGTTTGTGTTGCCACCCTTCAGTCAGGTTCTGACCGAAGGGGCGCGCATTTGGCAGGCAGAGCGCTTGCTCTGGCACGCCGGGATCACTGCAGCTGAAGTGGTGATCGGTTTCATTTTGGGTTCTGCTCTTGGAGCCGTCATTGGTTACGCTTTGGGTGTTTCGCCACGCGTAGAGGCCATCTTGTCGCCCTATTTGCTGGCTTTGCAGATTGCACCCAAAGTGGCTTTTGCACCCCTGTTTGTGATGTGGCTTGGCTACACCATCTACCCCAAAATTCTGGTGGCCGTGTTGATTGTGTTTTTCCCGGTATTGATCAACGTGTTGTCGGCCATGCGTGCCATGGATGGAGATTTGATCAATTTGGCCCGCTCTTTCTCAGCGACACGCTTTCAGGTTTTTCGCATGGTCGAGTTCCCGACCACTTTGCCCCCATTGTTTTCTGGCTTACGGATTGCAAGCACGCTGGCCGTGATTGGCGTTGTCGTGGGCGAGTTGGTGGGAGGCAACATGGGGCTGGGTTATTTGTTGGTGTTTTTTGAAGGCCAGGGCAACACATCAGGGGTTTTTGTGGTGATTGGTGCGTTGACGGTGATTGGCATCTTGGCCTATTACGCTGTGGTTTTAGCTGAAAAACGCGTCTTGCATTACCTGGTCAACGCACAACGGCCTGGCGCCTAAGAGATCGATCCATGATGCAAGAAATTAATCTTCAGGGCAGCAAAGTGTTGGTCACCGGATCTGCCCGTGGTTTAGGCGAAAGCTTCGCGCGGGCTTTAGTGTCAGCCGGTGCGCAAGTGACCATCAGCGATGTTTTGCATGAACGCGGCCAAGCGCTTGCTGCAGAGCTCGGTCCGCTGGCTGTTTATGTGCCATTGGATTTGCTGGATCCTGCCAGTATCCGTGCAGGTGTCGACGCTGCGGCATCGGCCATGGGCGGCTTGACCGGCCTCATCAACAACGCAGCCATTACCAACTCAGGTGGTCGCAACATGGATGAGTTGACGCTCGACATGTGGGACCGTGTGATGGATGTGAACGTGCGCGGAACTTGGTTGGTGACTCAGGCTGCCAAGTCGCATCTGGCGGCCAGTGGACGGGGGCGGGTCGTTAATTTGGCCTCGGACACCGCTTTGTGGGGCGCTCCCCGTTTGCTCGCTTATGCAGCGAGCAAAGGTGCCGTGATCGCCATGACCCGGTCGTTGGCCCGAGAGATGGGCGACGATGCCATTACCGTGAACGCCATTGCGCCAGGCTTGACCTTGGTCGAGGCCACTGAATACGTGCCTCAAGCTCGGCACGACCATTACCTGAATGGGCGCGCCATCCAACGCCCCCAAATTCCAGAGGACGTGAACGCGGCCGCCTTGTTCCTGCTGACGCAGGGCAGTGGCTTCATCACGGGCCAGTTGCTGCCGGTCAACGGCGGTTTTGTCATGCATTAAATACAAGGAAAAATCATGGACGCACACGCGAAAAAGGTACTGGAGGCTGCCAATCAGCCGCATTTCAATGAAAACGGTTTGCTCAATGCCCAGATCCCGCCCGAGATGCAAATCCAAGCGGGCATGCTGCAGCAAAGCGGCCAGTCCTTTGCTGATTGGATGCAAAGCCGGGTGGCGCTCAAGTCGACCCGCCGCTATGACTGGGACGCACTCAAGTTCCAAGCCGACTTTGACCCCAAATACCGCAGGGCCCAAATGCGTTATGTCGGCACTGGCGCGACGGGTGTGGCCAAAGATGGCAACACCGTGCCCTCGGCCCATTTCACGTTTTCGACCATGCTGATTCCGGCCGGTGGCATTGGGCCATCGCACATCCACTACGACGTGGAAGAAATCTTCTTTGTGCTGCGCGGGACCATGAAGGTCATCTGCGAAAAAGACGGTGAGCGTTGGGAGGCCACGCTCGGCGAACGGGACCTGATTTCGGTGCCGCCGGGCGTGTACCGCGAAGAGGTGAATATCGGCGACGAAGATGCACTGATGTGCGTCATGCTGGGCACCCCCAAGCCGATCACGCCGGTGTATCCGCCCGATTCGCCCTTGTCCAAAATCAAGCGCTGACATGAAGTTCGCCCCCTCGGATGCTTTGTCGGGCGTGGTGCGGTCCACAGTGGACACCGCGCTCGGCAAGGTGCAGTTCCGCAGTGCTGGCATGGCCCCGCAGGTCACGCACGTGTTGCTGCATGGCATCGGCTCGGCTTCGGCCAGTTGGGCTTTTCAGTTGGGCGCGGCTGTAGGCCGCAGCGACATTCGGGTGCTGGCTTGGGATGCGCCTGGCTATGGCCGCAGCACGCATTTGCCCATGGATTGTCCCGGTGCGCAAGACTACGCCGAGCGCCTGTGGTCTTGGTTGGATGCCCTGTATGTGAACCAGCCCGTGGTGCTGGCAGGGCATTCATTGGGGGCCTTGATGGCCGCCAGTGCCACACGCTTGCGCCCGCAGGCCGTCAGCCGTTTGGTTTTATTGGCACCTGCCCGGGGCTACGGCGATGCCCCCTTGGCTGAGCGCGAACGCGTGGTGCAAGGCCGACTGGGTAATTTGCAGCAGCTCGGCCCCGATGGCATGGCCAAAGCTCGGGCAGCGGCCATGTTGTCGCCCGGTGCTGCGCCTGCGTTGCAAGAGGCCGTGCACGAGACCATGGCCCAAATTGACCCGGCAGGCTACGCCCAAGCGGTGCAAATGCTGGGGCAGGCCTGTTTGGCGCAAGACCTTTACAAACTCAACAGCCCTGTGCTGGTGGCCAGTGGCGAAGCCGACACGGTGACAACGCCAGCAAATTGCGATGCGGTGGCTCAGGATGCAGCCGCCAAGCGCACCAGTTTAGGCCCTGTGGGCCATGCGTGCCCGCTGGAGGCGGCCGAGGTTGTGAATGCATTGCTGGGGCTGCCCGCTTTGGGTGGATTGGAGTGAACGTGACATGAACGACAAGCCTCAAAACGAAGACCGTTACACCGTACCTGGCTTGGCGCGCGGCCTGCAGTTGCTGATGCAATTCAACCGCGATGAAAGGGAGCTGAGCGGCGCCGAACTTTCGCGACGCATGGGTTTGCCTCGCGCCTCGGTGTTTCGCATGTTGTTCACGCTGGAGCAAAGCGGATTTTTGGAGCGCTGCCCAGACGGTGTGAGCTACAAATTGGGTCTGGCTGTATTGCGTTTGGGCTTTGAATTGCTCGCGTCCATGGAACTGACCGAGGTGGGGCGTCCGGTGATTGAAGCCTTGCGCGATCGAAGCGGTTTTTCGGCCCATTTGGTGGTGCGCGACGCCCGTGATGTGGTATTCGTCGCCAAGGCAGCAGGCGGCAACGCCATGTTCCACTCGATCCAGGTGGGCGCGCGCTTGCCTGCGCACGCGACGGTGTTGGGCAGAACCTTGCTGTCCGATCTGGCGATGCAAGACCTGGCAGCGCTTTATCCTGAAAAAGTGTTGCCTGTATACACCCCCAAAACGCCGACCAACTTGCAAGACCTGAAGACCTTGATTGACCAGGACCGCGACAAAGGTTATGGCGTGAGCATGGGCGGGTACGAAACCGGCATCTCCACCATTGCTGCGCCGGTCTTTAATGAGCAAGGCCGTGTGACGGCCGCCATCAGCATTTCGGTGCCTTCGCAGCGCATTGAAGACGAGGCGCTGATGCCGCTGGTCGAGCTGGTGCGAGAAGCGGCCGCCCAATTGACAGAACGTCTGAGCCATTTGCCCCAACGGGGTGCATGGCCTGCCAAATCCAAGGAAAAGAAAATCGCATGAACTCGACTTCTGACAGCATCACCGTGGGCGAACTGGTTGCCCGTTTTCTGGAAGCCTGCGGTGTGAAAACCGCCTATGGCGTGATTTCCATTCACAACATGCCCATACTGGACGCCTTTCACACGCGTGGGCAGATCCGTTTTGTGTCAGCTCGAGGCGAAGCCGGTGCTTGCAATATGGCCGACGCCGCAGCCCGTGTGAGCGGCGTGTTGGGCGTGTGTGTGACCAGCACCGGCACCGGTTGCGGCAATGCCGCAGGGGCCATGGTCGAGGCCATCACCGCAGGCACGCCCATGCTGCACCTGACGGGCCAGATCGAATCGGAATTTCTCGACCGGGATTTGGGCTTCATCCATGAGCACCCGGCGCAGCTGGCCATGCTCAAGTCGGTGGGCAAAGAAGCGTTTCGCATCCGCAACCCCGAGACCGCGCTGGCCACTTTGCGCGAAGCCGTGCGCTTGGCTTTCACGCCGCCCTGTGGCCCCGTCAGCATTGAAATCCCCATCGATGTGCAGGCCATGCGCTTGCCTTTGCCCCTCGACCTGATGCCCTGGCCGGTCGCCCCGCTGGTGCCTGCGCCCAGTGCTGTGCAGACCTTGGCCGAGCTGTTGGCCACCAAAAAACGCCCTCTGCTGTGGCTGGGCGGGGGTGCCCGGGGCGCGGGGGCCGCGGTGCAGCGACTGGTGGCGATGGGCTGGGGGGTGGTCACTTCGGTGCAAGGGCGCGGCGTGTTGCCCGAGGACCATCCGGCCAGCCTGGGCTCGTACAACCTGCAAAAGCCCAGCGAAGCTTTCTACCAATCGGTCGATGCGTTGCTGGTGGTGGGCTCGCGTTTGCGCAGCAACGAGACCTTGACCTACAAGCTGCAACTGCCTGCGCACCGTTTTCGCATTGACGCCAACGCACTCACCCAGAACCGGGCTTACGACAGCGAGTACTTTGTGCAAGGCGATGCCGCCTTGACCCTGGACGCCTTGGCCGATGCTTTGGAAGGCCGCATGCAGACCGACCCGGCATTCTTGACGGATCTGAAAAAAACCCGACGAGAAGCCGAGGCCTTGGTGGACAGCACTTTGGGGCCTTACGTCAAGCTCAAGAACAGTTTGCAAGCAGCGACTGGAAAAGACCTGTGGTGGGTGCGTGACATCACCTTGTCCAACACCATGTGGGGCAACCGTGCTCCAGTGTTAGACCACCCGCGTGCGGGCGTGCACGCCCTGGGCGGCGGCATTGGTCAAGGCTTGGCCATGGGCATTGGTGTGGCGCTGGCCAACCATGAGCATGCGCTGGGGCGAAAGACCGTGGTGCTGGCGGGTGACGGCGGCTTCATGCTCAACGTGGGTGAGCTCGCGTGCGCGGCGCAAGAGCGCGCCGATATGCTGATTTTGTTGATGAACGACAGCCGCTATGGCGTGATCAAGAACATTCAGGACGCTGTGTATGGCAGTCGCCATTGCTATGTGGAATTGCACAACCCCGACTTTGCACAGTTTTGCGCCAGCTTGCAGGTGGCGCACCACAAACTGAGCGATCCGGCGCAGACCGATGCTGTTTTGCAACAGGCCCTGCAAACCCCCGGCCCCGTGGTGGTCGAGGTGGACATGGCCGCATGGGGCACGTTTGCCGTGAAGTTTGCCGGCCCGCCCAAAAAGACGGACTGAGCCATGCGCATCCAGGAATTGACCCTGATTGGATTTGGCGCCATCGGGCGTGCTGTTCACCAGCGCATGCTGGGGCATGCAGGGGTGCGTATCACGCACATCGTGGTTTCCCCTGCCAAAGTGGCGGCTCTGCAAGCCGAATTGGGTTCGGGCGTGACGGTGACGCACCAAGTGCCAGACACGACCCCTTTGGTGCTGGAGTGCGCAGGCCACACCGCCTTGACCGCGCATGTGTTGCCGGCTTTGCGGCGTGGTACCGAGTGCGCCGTGCTGTCGATTGGGGCCTTGTCTGAGCCCGGCTTGCCCGAGCAGCTGCAAGCTGCTGCCGAGCATGGCGGCACTCAACTGCACTTGCTGGCAGGTGCCATTGGTGGCGTGGATGCACTTTCGGCTGCACTGCAAGCGGGATTGGACAGTGTGACCTATATTGGCCGCAAGCCGCCAGCAGGTTGGCGTGGCTCGCCTGCCGAGGCTTTGGTCGACCTCGATGCATTGACCGAACCCACGGTGATTTTGGACGCTACAGCACGCGAAGCGGCCCGCTTGTACCCCAAGAATGCCAATGTGGCCGCCACCCTTTCTTTGGCTGGTGTGGGGCTGGATAACACCCGCGTGCGCCTGATCGCCGACCCGGGTGTGACCGAGAACATCCATGAGTTTGAGGCCAAGGGCGCTTTTGGAGAGATGCAGCTGCGCTTGCGCGGCAAGCCCTTGCCCGACAACCCGAAAACTTCAGCGCTCACCGTCTTGTCTGCGGTGCGTTTTTTGCACAACCGCACGGCCAGCTTGACCACCTGACCCGGAGCCCTCCTTGATGACTGAACAAATCCAGACCTTGCTTGCGGGCCGCTGGCGTGACGCCTCTGGGCCTGCCTATGAGACCGAATACCCGCACGATGGCTCGGCTGTGGCGCAGCTGCATGCAGCCACAGTGGGTGATGTGGACGAGGCCGTTCAGACGGCCGAGCAAGCGCGCTTGCAGCCCGCGTGGGCTCGCCTCATGCCCCATGAGCGTGCAGGCATGCTGCACCGGATCGCTAACGGGATCCGCGAACAATCGGAAACTTTGGCCCAATTGCAGCGCTTGGACAACGGCAAACCCATCAAGGAATGCCGCGCCCTGGTGGCCAGTGCGGCTGGGACGTTCCAGTACTTTGCTGCTGCAGCTGAGACCTGGGAGGATGCGGTCACGCCCACGCGTGGGGACTTTCTCACAATGAGTGTGCACGAGGCTTTGGGCGTGGTGGGAGCCATCACGCCTTGGAACTCGCCCATCGCCAGTGAGGCTCAAAAAATGGCCCCGGCTTTGGCTGCAGGTTGTGCCATCGTCATCAAACCGGCCGAGATCACGCCGCGCATGGCGATCGAGCTGGCCCGCATTGCGCAGCAAGCGGGTGTGCCCGATGGCATCGTGAGTGTGTTGCCGGGCAAGGGCTCGGTGGTGGGCGATGCGCTGGTGCGCCACCCTCTGGTCAAGCGCATTGCATTTACCGGTGGCACATCGGTCGGCATGGGCATTCAGCGCTTGGCCGCCGAAAAATTGATGCCGACATCGCTGGAGCTGGGCGGTAAGTCGCCCACCATCGTGTGCGCCGATGCCGACCTCGACCACGCAGTCGCGGGGGTGATTTACGGCATTTTCAGCTCGTCAGGCGAGTCCTGCATCGCAGGCTCCCGGGCTTTTGTGCATGCCTCGGTGTACGACGAGTTCAAGTCGCGCTTGTTGGCGGCGGTCAAGAGTTTGCGCGTGGCCGATCCGTCGCTGGAAAGTACCCACATGGGGCCTTTGGTGAACCGGGGTCACCGCGATTCGGTCGAGCGCTATGTGCAAATCGGTCGTGATGAAGGCGGCCGCATTTTGTGTGGTGGTGCGCGCCCACAAGGCGGCTATTACGAGCAGGGCAGCTATTACCTGCCCACGGTGATGGAAGGCTTGTCCAACACCGCCCGCATGTGCCGCGAAGAAATTTTTGGACCGGTGTTGGCACTCTTGCCCTGGAGCGATGAGGCTGACCTGATCGTGCAATGCAATGACAACGATTACGGCCTGGCTTCGGGCATCTGGACGCGTGACTACAAAGCCGCTTGGCGCATCGGACGGGCCTTGCACACCGGCACGGTATGGATCAATACCTACAAATTGTTCTCGGTCAGCACGCCATTTGGAGGCGTCAAGTTGAGTGGCACCGGGCGTGAAAAAGGGCGTCAGGGCATTTTGGAATACACCACGCAGAAAAGTTTTTACTGGGGCATGAACACCGCCCCCATGCCTTGGGCCTGCGCATGAAATCTTGGCCCGTGCATGGACGGGCTTGAGCCTGAACCCACCGAACCACAACACAAAAAAGGACTGAACCCATGGACTTGGGCATTGCCGGAAAGAAAGCACTGGTGTGCGGCGCCAGCGCTGGGCTGGGTTATGCCTGCGCGCAGGCGCTGGTGCGTGAAGGGGTGGATGTGTTGATTGTGGCGCGCACCGAAGCGCCTCTGCTGGCCGCCGCTGAGCGCTTGCGTCAAGAGGCTGCTGGCGCCGTGCAGTGTGTGGCCGCTGATGTGACCACTGAAGCTGGGCGTGCAAAAATTTTTGAGGTACAACAAGACTTTGACATTGTGGTCACCAATGCGGGAGGGCCGCCGCCGGGGGACTTCCGGCACTGGGACCGTGACATCTGGGTGCGTGCGATCGAGGCCAATATGCTGGCACCCATTGAGTTGATCAAGGCCACGGTGGACGGCATGATGGCGCGAGGTTTTGGGCGCATCGTCAACATTACCTCCAGCGCAGTCAAGTCACCGGTCGATGGCCTGGGCTTGTCCAATGGCGCGCGCAGTGGGTTGACGGGCTATGTGGCGGGCCTGGCGCGAACCACTGTGGCGCAAGGCGTGACGATCAACAACCTCTTGCCGGGCACCTTTGATACCGCACGTTTGGCGGGTAACTTTGCGGCCCAAGCCGCACGCCAGGGCATCACGGCCGAGCAGGCCATCGCTGCGCGTTTGGCCAAGCACCCGGCCCACCGCTTTGGACGGCCCGATGAGCTGGGCAACACTTGCGCCTATTTGTGCAGCGTGCATGCCGGGTACATCAATGGGCAGAACATATTGCTCGACGGTGGTTCCTTCCCCGGCGTCTTTTGACTGGCCGTTGGCCCACAACAGGTTTCATTTTTCAGGACACTTGAACATGACGTTTCAGATGAACATTGGCATTGTGGGGGCCGGCATTGGCGGCTTGACCGCTGCCATTGCCTTGCGTGCGCAGGGGCACATCGTCACGGTCTATGAGCAGGCCGCGCAATTCATGCGTGTAGGCGCCGACATCAACCTCACGCCCAATGCGGTGCGCGCCCTTGATGGTTTGGGTGAGGCGGTGGCGCAAGGCATTCGTGCCAGCGGCGCACGCCCGACTTTTCGGATCAGCCGTGATTGGGACACTGGGCTGGAGACCTCGCGCCTGCCCATGGGTGATACGGCCGAGCAGCGTTACGGCGCGCCACAGCTGACGATTCACCGTGCCGATGTATTGGCGGTGATGGCCAGTGCCGTGCCCGCCGATTGCGTCGTTTTTTCCAAACGTCTGCGCAGACTGAGCCAAAGTGATGCGGGTGTGCAATTGGTGTTCGAAGACGGGGGGCAAGCATCGCATGATGTCTTGTTGGGTGCCGATGGCATCCACTCCAAGGTTCGCGCGGCTTTGTTTGGTGAAGAGCAACCCCGTTTCACGGGGGTGGTGTCTTTTCGTGCTGTGGTGCCCACCGACAAGGTCCGGCAGGTGCCCGAGATCGAAGCTTTTACCAAGTGGTGGGGCCCCAACCCGCAAAGCCAGATCGTGACTTTTCCGCTCAATCGCGGTCAGGACACCTTCATTTTTGCCACTACGGGGCAAGACTCCTGGCATGAAGAGTCCTGGACGAGTCCGGGCGACGTGAATGAGTTGCGCAGCTTTTACCGTGGCTACCACCCGGATGCGCGTGCGCTGCTGGACGCTTGTGACAGCGTGCTCAAAAGTGCTTTGTACGAGCGTGAACCACTGCCGAAATGGTCGGTGGGCCGTGTGACTCTGTTGGGTGATGCTTGCCACCCCATGTTGCCCTTCATGGCGCAAGGCGCGGGCATGTCCATCGAAGACGGTGTGGTGGTGGCGCGTTGCCTGACACAGGCGCAGCAATTGAATGATGTGGCGCCGGCTTTACAGCGTTACGCAGCAGCCCGACAGGCACGCACCGCTGAAATTCAGATCGGCTCTCGCGGTAACCAATGGATGAAAACCCAGGGCAACGCCGATGGCGTTTATGGGTACGATGCTTGGGCGGTGCCTGTATCCGCCTGAAGTGCGTGTGCCCAGGGTGTGAGCGCCTGCGCGCTCAGAGGTCCAGCACCAAACGCTCGCTTTTGCAACCCGACACGCACACCATCATGACCTGGTTGCTGGCTTGTTCGGAAGCACTCAGCACCATGTCTCGGTGATCGGGCGTACCTTCCAGTACACGGGTTTCACACGAGCCACAAATGCCTTCTTCGCAGCTGAAAGGCACATTGACTTTCAGCGTCAGCAATTGTTTGTGCAGGCTTGTGTCCGGTGTGACTTCAAAAGTTTTTTGGCTCTTACGCAACTCGACGGTGAATTGTTGACGCGCATCGTCTGCGGCCTTGACCTCGACCGCCGTGAAGCGCTCGATGTGCGCGTTGGCATAGGCCAATTCGGCGCAGGATTTTTCGAAAGCGTCGAGCATCACAGCCGGGCCGCAGGCGTAGTAATGGGTGTTGCCCTGGGGGCTGCGCTGGGCCAACAAGGCTTTCAAGTCAGGGGGGCCGCCAGCTTCGCTGTCGAAATGCCAATGCACCGGGCAGGCCAGTGCTGACAGGGTGTCGAGGAATGCAGCCGCCGCGCGCGATCGCGCCAGGTAAATCACCTCGAAAGACCGACCCAAAGCCTGCAAGCGCTGCGCCATGCTCAAGAGGGGTGTGATGCCAATACCGCCTGCGATCAGCACCGAATGATCGGCATGTTCGTGTAAAGGGAAGTTGTTGCGGGGTGCGCTGATGGTGAGTGTCATGCCCACGCGCAGTTGTTCGTGCACTGCGCGTGATCCACCCCGGCTGGCTTTGTCTTTGAGGATGCCCAGCAGGTAGCGGTGGCGCTCGCGGCAGTCGTTGGCCAATGAGTAACTGCGCACCAGGCCCCCCGGCAGGTGCAGATCGATGTGGGCGCCGGCCTCGAATGCGGGCAGGGTTTCGCCCTGCATGGGGCGCAGCTCCACACTGATGATGTCCTGGGCTTCGTACTTCAGGGTGTGCACCCAGGCTTTCAAAGTGCTCATGTCAGGTGTTGGCTTTGCTCAGTTGTTCGGTGGCCAGTTTGCGCAGGTGGCGGCGCAAGCGAACGATGCCCATGTCGTGGGCATACAGGTGCTCGCGCTTGTTGGCGTCGGGCTCCATGTTTTCCACCGCCACGCGGTCTTGCTCGAGCACGTTCCAGTGGCGTTGCTCCAAGCGGTTTTTGTACAGGAAACGCCAGGTGTCGCGCTGCCAGCCCTCGACCTTGCGGCAGCGCCAGTGGAAGACGGCGGCCACGCGGTTGGTGATCGGCGTGTAGCTGCCAATGATGGAGAAGTTGCCACCAGGTCCGCCTGTTTTGGGGTAAGGGATTTCCAGGCGCATCAGGTGGATGTCGGTGTCCATCCACTCTGTCCAGTCAAAGTTCACATCGCGTTGGTGCTTCTTTTCAAAGATGAAGCCATGGTCGAGGTCACGGATTTGGAACTCAGCCGTCATGTCGCCTTCGGCCATGGTGTGCGACTGTTTGTGCAGGTAGGCCCCGTGCATCGGGTCCATGATGTTGTCGAGCACGTAGCGGTAGTCACCCCCCCATTCGGTGTAGCAAAGGAAGGACGACCATTCCGGTGAGGTCAGTTGTTCCGGCAGTCGAAGCGGGGGGGCCTCGTCCAGCGCCGGGTTGCTGGCGTTGAACAAAAAGATGGCGCCGTTCGATTCGGCGGTGTGAAACCGGCGTGTGGGCCGGGAGCCTTCGAGCTTGCAGCCGGGGCTGCCGGGCACGCGCATCACCGTGCCGTCATGACGGACCTCCACACCGTGGTAAGGGCAGGCAATGCGGTCACCCAAAATGACGCCCAGCGACAGCGGTGCCCCACGGTGCGGGCAATGGTCTTCTAGCGCATGCACTTGGCCGGTGGCATCGCGCCACAGCGCGATTTTGTAGCCCAGGCGGCGCAGCGAAACCGGGTTGTCCTTGACAAAGCCTGAAGGACACACTGGGAACCACAGGTCCTTCAAACCGACTTCCAAGGCGGCATCGACCGGGTCGAGTTGAACGTTGATGACGTGGGCGTTCATGGGTTTTCCTTGTGCTTGAATCAGGTAGCGGCCAGACGGGCCATTTCTTGCTGGTAGGTCTCGGCTGTCCAAGGCTGGCCGTTGGGGCCGGACGGTCCAGTCGTGTTCAGGTACTGGACCAGACGGTCCAGGTCATGGATGCCAGCGCCAAAGGCGCGCTCAATGGAGTCGCCCAGCAAGCTTTCGTAACTGGTGGGCGCGGCTGAGCGTGCTTGATGGGTTTCGTTGTACAGCGCAGCGGGGTGGTGTGCCATGGCAGAGAGCTCCGTGATTCAGGGTGAGGGTGCAGTGTTTAAGCCTTGGGCTTGTCGGTCATGAAGCGGCCACTGGGTGCTTCGGCATTTTTCTGTCGGCGTGTCTCCCCGTCGATGCCACCCTTGATGGCCCATTCGGCGAACATGGTCGGGCCTGGCGTGAATTCACGGGCCTGCCAGTTTTCGGTCAACTCGTCTTCGTCCGCGTAGTACTCGACCAGAGCACCTGCAGGGCTGGCGAAGTACCAGAAGATGGCTGACGAGATGGGGTGCCTGCCGGGGCCAAGTTCCGTGTCCCAGCCGCAGCGCGACATGTGCAAACCACCTCCGAACACTTCATGGTGATCGCGCACGGTGAAGGCGACATGGTTCAGGCCGTTGCGTGCTTCGGGCAATTGCAGCAGGAACAGGTCGTGATGGCCGCCACGTGGGGCGCAGCGCAAGAAATGGCCACGACCTGGATAGCGGTCCGAGATCACAAAGCCCAAGACGTCTTGGTAAAACTGCGTGACCGCGTCCAGCGATTTGACAAAAAGCACCACATGACCGACCTCGATGGGGCGAGCACGCTCATAAGCAGGACTGGCTTGGTCAACGCGAGACCGATCGGTCCAGGTGTTGACTTGCGCGCAATCCAAGGCAACGTCTTTTTTGCGGCTGATCTGCACACGAATCGCCAAGCCACTCGGGTCTGTGCATCCCACGCGATCACTCTGCTGAACAAAACCCGGCCACTGTTTCATGGCTGCGCCGTAATGCGCCATGTCTTCAGCGTTTGCCACGCCCCAAACCACCTCCCTCAGTGTGGGGTCTGCTTCTATCCCCGCAGGCAGTCCCGGTGTGTCGGAGTGGGCCACGATCACGCGGCAGCCATTGAGCGACTCGTACACCAAGCGCAGCGGTGTTTCATCGACCAGCGCCAAGCCCCAATCCAGAAAAAATTGGCGGCAGCGGGCCAAGTCTTGGGCCCCGAATGTGATTTCGTCGATACCGAGAACGCTCATAATGTTTCTTTGGTAAAACAATGTTTCCAGATTGAAACGGTTGGTTGATTATTTGACGATTTGGTTCATCGGTCAATAGAAATCCGAGTAAGACTCCGGGGCTTAGGGAGATGCTCAGAAAAAGGCTGGACGCCTAAGGCTAAGGGCGTGAGAAGGTGCAAGCCCAATGGTTGGTTGGCCAGATTTAAAAGAACAGCAGAATTGTTTCATTCAGGTGGCCTGACATGTGAAATCAATGCGCGCTCGCCAATCAATTGGGCTGCATCTCGGAGTGCACTCAAGCACTGAGCCACGATGCTGGGTTCGTCTGTTACTTTGGGCAACCAAGAGCAGCTCAAAGAGGCCAACAGTTGGTCGCCTGCAAAAACCGGAACGGCGATGGCGCCAAAACGTTCGGGTGACTCGGAACCCAGTTCGGAGGGGTCGCGAGAACAATACCCTTGTGAGCGACCCGTTGCGATGAGTCTTTGGATGGCATCTTCACGTAAAAACGTCCGATCCTGTGCAAGGGCCGAGCTTCGGGCTAAAAGCGCCATCAAAGCGCGTCGTTCTTCATCAGGGCAAAACGCGAGATAGCAACGCCCGAGCGAGGACACCCACATGGAAGGTCTGAAACCCAAGACCCGATAGTTCACCGCAAGACCATTGATGGGGCGGTGGGCATCCAGGATGAGCATGCTTGCGCCATCGCGCACCGCCAGATCGGTGGGCCAGGGAATGCGCCGCTCCAAGGTGGCACGAACAGGGGCGGCAAGCGCTGACAGACAGCTGCGCCAATGGGAGTGGGGCCCCGAATCACCGGGTGAGGCTGCAGGCATAAAGCGTCGCTCCAATTCGTTTCGAACGACCCAGCCCGATTCGATCAGCGTCTTGAGAATTCGCAACAGTGATGCCTTGGGGATGCCGGTTTGCAAATGCAACTCGGCCAAGGTCACGGCCGAGGATTGTTCAATGGCGTGCATGACCATCAAGCCGCGTCTGAGCGCGTCCACCGATTTCACATTGCTGGTGCCAGTCATTAGGGACAACCCTGTAAAAGTTTCACTGGATGAAACTATGCCTGTCCCTCCTGCGTTATGCAACATAGAGTTGAAAAGCTCAACAACGAGTTCACTAACTTGGAGAACCGAATGAACCGCAACCGTCGATTTTTGATGCTCGCATCTTTGGCCACCACATTGGCCGTGGCCAGCCCCATCATCCAAGCGCAGGCCTTTCCTGACCGCCCAATCACGATGATCGTGTCTTATCCTCCAGGTGGAGACACGGATGCGATGGCACGTTTGTACGCAGAAAAACTCTCCACCCGCCTCAAGCAAAGTGTGGTCGTTGACAACAAACCCGGCGCTGGCGGCACGGTCGGAAACACCTTGGCGTTGCGAGCCAAGGCTGACGGCTACACCTTGTTGTTCACCCCGAACCCGTTCACAACGGCCCCCGGCTTGTTGCGTCTGAACCCTGCCAGCAGCTACGACCCGGTCAAAGGTTTTGATCCTGTGATCCAAACTGGATGGCAGTCGGTGCTGGTGGTGGCGCATCCGGATACGGGCATCAAGACCATCAAGGACTTGGTCGCCCAGGCCAAAAGCGGCAAGCCGCTGAACTATGGCAGCCCTGGCGCAGGCTCGCCCATGCACATTGCGGCTGAACTGCTCAACCGCGCAGCAGGCATCAATGCCCAGCATATTCCTTACCGTGGCATCGGACCGATGATTCCAGAGTTGCTGACCGGTCGCATTCAATTGGGTTACACCACTTATGGTCCGGTGGCGCAACACATTGCAGCGGGCAAGTTGGTGGCGGTGGCCTTGACCGATCCGGAGCGCACGCAGCTGATTCCCGGCGTCGCCACTGTCGCGGAGCAGGGTTATCCGAGCGTGAAGGAGGGTGCTTGGCACGGCATCATGGCCCCTAAAGGCACACCACCGGCCGTGATTGCGACCTTGAACGCGCACATGAACGAGATTTTGAAAATGCCGGATGTCATCGAAAAGATGGCCGTCTTTGGTGCCCGTCCTGCCGGTGGAGCGCCAGATCAACTTTACAAAGTCAACGCCGATGATTACGGGCGTCTGACCAAAACCATCTCCGATCTGAAAATCACCGCAGACTGAGCGGGATGACTTCACGACCTCTCAGGAAAACAAGCCATGAGTGAATCGACATTGGGTCGGGATACGCCGCAGGTCAATGCGCGCGCCAAGGTGCTGGGCCGCGCTGCGTATACCGGCGACATCAAGCTGCCAGGCATGTTGTTTGGAAAGGTGCTGCGCAGTCCATATCCCAGCGCGCGCATTGTGTCGATTGACACATCGGCCGCATTGGCGTTGCCAGGTGTCAAGGTGGTGATCACTGGAGAGGATGCCCCAGCAGCGCGTTGGGGCATTGCCCACAAAGACCGGCATATCCTGGCCAAAGGTCGGGTGCGATTTGCTGGAGAGGAAGTGGCAGCTGTTGCAGCCGTGAGCGAAAAAGTCGCCCGCGACGCACTGGATTTGATTCGGGTGATTTACGAAGAAGATGTGCCGATTTTGAGTCCGCAAGAGGCCTTGGATCCCGAGGCGCCGCCTTTGCACGATGGTGCTGACAACGTCTCGCACCAGATTCGATTTCATCGGGGCAATGTCGATGCGGCTTTCGCCACAGCCCATTGCGTGCATGAACAAACCTACACCACCCATGCGCAATACCCTGGTTACATGGAGCCCATGGGCACGGTCGCATGGCTGGATGCGGACGAGCGGCTGCAGGTCTGGGCATCGACCCAATCTGTCTTTCTGGCCAGGGCCAGGTTGGCTGGTGCTTTGGAAATGCCCGTCTCCCGCATCCGCGTGATGGCACCTGCCATCGGAGGGGGGTTTGGCGGCAAGATTGTGGAAGACGCCAACACCCTGGTGGCCGCTTTGTTGGCGCTGAAAGTCAGAGCGCCTGTTCGGTTGGTTAACGATCGCTTGGAAGATTTTTTGGCCGCTTGCAGCAGCTTGCCAGAGCGCATCACCTTGCGCATGGGCATGGACCGGGAGGGGCGCATTGTTGCCAAGGATGTCCAAATTGTGGCCGATTGCGGTGCCTACAGCGGGCTGTGTGCCGAGATCATGCACGTCAGCGCCATGCGCAGTGACAACATGCACCGCCTCGAGCATGTGCGGTGTGATGCGAAGCTGGTTTACACCAACAACCCTCCCCACGGAGCGTTTCGTGGATTTGGGGGCACGCAAATGTTGTTTGCGCTCAACAGCCACATCGACACCATGGCCCATCAACTGGGTTTGGATCCGGTGGCAGTTCATCGGCTCAACGCCATCGGCGTGGGCGAGACCTCTGTGCACGGCTGGAAGATTGGCAGCACCGGTTTGTTGCAGTGCTTGACGCAATGCACCCAAGCGTTGGGCTGGGAAGGCTCAAAGGCTCGCCCCAAAACGGGCTCTCGTCACCGCGGGTTTGGTGTCGCGACAGCCATGCACGTTAGCGGGAACCGCACGATTGGTAATTGGGATGGTTCGACGATTTTTCTGAAAGTGAACGAGGACGGCCGTGTGGTGGTGCATTGCGCCGAGGGGGACATGGGACAAGGCGCCATGACCATGCTGGCTCAGATCGTGGCCCACGAGTTGGACATGCCTTTGTCGCATGTGCACGTGTCATCGCCAGACACCGACATATCGCCTTATGCCATCGGCTCGCTCGCTTCGCGGGTGACCGTTGTATCTGGCAATGCGGCCATTGTGGCCGCGCAGGCGGCACGTTTGCAGTTGATCGAGGTGGCTGCGTCGATGCTCGGTGTTGACACGCAAGCCTTGGTGTTGGCTGGCGGTGGTGTGCATGTCAAAGAGCAGCCATCACAACGCCGAACACTGGCCGAGTTGGCGCGGCAACACATTTGGCGGCATGGTGGTGAGGGCTTGCAGGTCAAAGGCACTTGGGATGCCCAAACGGTGATGTTCGACAAGGACACCTTGATGGGCAACATCGCCCCGGCGTATTCATTCGCTGCGCAGGCGGTCGAGGTCGAGGTGGATACCGAGACTGGCCAGGTGCAGGTTGTACAAAGTTTTGTCGCCGACGACTGCGGCAAGGCGCTCAACCCGATGGCTGTTCATGGACAAAGCAGCGGTGCAGCCGCGCAAGCCATTGGCTGGACGCTTTATGAGCAATTGCATTTGGAGGGCGGGCGCTTGGCCAACACCGATTTTGCGGATTACACGATGCCAACCATCGATGCTTTGCCCGAAATGCGCAGCGGTATCGTGGAGTCCATGGACCCCAATGGTCCCTATGGCGCCAAAGGGGCCAGCGAAACGGCCATTTTGCCGGGGGCTCCAGCCATCGCCAATGCGGTGTTTGACGCCGTAGGGGTGCGCATCGTCGACTTGCCGATCACACCCGAAAAAGTGCTGGCGGCACTCAAAGCCCAGTCTGCATCAGGAGTCAGCCATGCATGATTTGGATTATTTAGAGCCGCCCAGCGTGGCGGAGGCCAGCCGGATAGCGGCCGACCTGGGTGACAGCGCCCGCTTCATGGCCGGCGGCACAGCTTTGATGCTGGCTCTGCGCCAACGCATGTTGCAGCCCTCGCATTTGGTCAGCCTGTTTCGGCTTGCGCCTTTGCGCGGCATCGAAGTCGATGCACAAGGGGCCTTGCGCTTGGGCGCTTTGAGCTTGCACCACGAGGTGGCGGCGAGCCCCATCGTTCGCCAACACAGCGCCATGCTGTCTGACATGGCCGCCCGAGTGGCTAATCCGCAAGTGCGCAACCAAGGCACGCTCGGCGGCAACCTTTGCTATGCCGACCCGTCCACCGACCCGCCGGGGTGCTTGCTGGCGCTGGATGCCCGGGTGGTTTTGGCCAGCCACAGAGGCGTGCGCGAATTGCCCATGGGAGATTTTTTGGTGGACTATTTCACCACCGCCATCGAGCCCGATGAATTGTTGCAAACCATTGTGGTGCCGGCCTGGATGCCAGGCACCAAGGGGCGTTACGACCGGTTCTTGCGCACGGCTGCCGAACACCGACCGATGGTCAACGTAGCCGCTGTGGTCAATCTTGAAGGTGGTGTGTGTGTGCAAGCGCGCATCGTGATCGGGGCGGCTGTGGCGGTGACCCAACGCGTTGGTGCAGCCGAGGACTGCTTGCTCGGCCATGCACCCAGCTGGGAGCGCATTGAAGCGGCGGCAAATGCGGCCATGTCCAGCATCACGCCCTTGGATGACTTGCGCGGCAGTGCTGATTATCGGCGCGACATGGTGGGCGTGCAGGTGCGTCGGACCTTGGCCCAACTGTTTAACTTGACAAGGAATTGACCCGTGAGCCAGTACACCATCCATCTCCAGGTCAACGGCGATCCGGTCTGTGCCGATGTGCCTGCCAGCCGTCTGTTGGCTGATTTTCTGCGGGACGACTTGCACCTCACGGGCACCAAGCGAGGTTGCGAAACCGGCACTTGCGGTGCCTGCACCGTGCTTTTGGACGGCCAACCCGTCAAATCTTGTTTGAGTTTGGCCGTGATGTCCGACGGACGGGCGATTCGCACGGTCGAAGGATTGGGCAGCGCTGAAAACCTGCACCCCTTGCAAACCAGTTTCATGGCTTGCGCAGGCCTGCAGTGCGGTTACTGCACGCCTGGCATGCTGATGTCGGCCTGCGCTTTGTTGGAATCCAATCCAAACCCCGATCAAGAGGCCGTGCGTGCCGCCTTGGCAGGCAATCTCTGCCGTTGCACGGGGTACACCCAAATTGTCGATTCGGTGCTCGATGCCGCCAGGAGCATGCGCGATGGAAATTGACAAGTCACTCAGCTTGGATGCCTGTGCCAGCCGTGTCTGGGCCTTGTTGCTGGATCCTCAAGCCATGGGCGCATGTGTGCCTGGCATGGAGTCGATCGAGGTCCTCAGTCCCGATGAATACAAAGCGGTGATGAAAGTCAAAATCGCTTTTGTAAGCGCCCGATTCACGTTGCGCACGCGCATTGTGGAACGGCGCGAAGCGCGCTATCTGAAAGCTGAGGGCACGGGAGAAGACGCGGTTGTTGCCAGTTCGCTGAAGTACACCTCAGAAATATTTTGGACCGAACGCCCCGACGGTGGCACCGATTTGCAAATCAAAGTCCATGTGGACTTGCTGGGCCGGATGGGCAATTTTGGTCTGTCGGTGATGAAGACCAAAGCCGATCGTTTGTGGGATGAGTTTGGCGTTCAGCTTGCTGCCCAATTGGTGGAAGTTCCACCGGGAGCAGTGGCTGGCTTGACCAGTCCTTTGCCCAAAACCGAACAAGCGGAACTCGGCAGTGCGCCAACAGAGGTGGCGACGATGCCCTCTGTGCAAGGCGGTGACACGCCATCCAAGACGGTGCCAGCCATGCCGGCGCAAGCGCCTGGCTTGTGGTCCCGATGCCTTCGTGCCATGGGCATTCAGCCAAGTCTGGGTTCAGTGGATACAGGTTCAATTGTGGTGGAAATCAAACGCCCAGACCAGACGCAAATCCGGGTGGTGTGGCCGCAGAGCCAGTCTGCCGAGTGCTTGCAATGGCTGAAGGATCTGACGCGCTGAAGCGCATTTTTGGCGCAAGGTATCCACCACATCGTCATTCAAAGACTCGCCATGCACGCTCGAAAAATTGTGGTCGTCGGTGCGGGCGTGATCGGCGTCACAACGGCCCATGCTTTGCGTGCCGAGGGGCATGAGGTCACGCTGTTGGAGGCATCGCCTGCAGCGGCCAGCGGCACCAGTCACGCCAATGGGGGGTATCTGTCGGCCGCATTTTGTGCGCCTTGGGCCATGTCCGGCTTGCCCAAGCAGGCTTGGACGGCACTTTTCGATCGCCGAGCCCCGTTTCGTTGGCGTCCAGATGGCAGTCTTTCGCAGTTGCGTTGGTTGCGCGATGTGTGGGCCCACTGCAATGCCGCCGATTTTTCAACGCACCGTCAACGACTGGTCAGACTCGCGTTGTTCAGCCGGGTATGCCTGCAAGATGTGGTCGCACAGACCGGCGTGAGCTTCGATTTCCAGTCCTCGGGGGTGTTGCAGATTTTTCGCCAATCGCCCCCATCGCAAATTGTGGAGAAACGTCTCCAGGAGCTGCAAGCCTTCGGTTGTGACGCCCACTGGTATGAGCCCCATCAAGTGCGTGCCATGGAGCCAGGCCTGTCTCAGTCGGTACGCATCGCAGGAGGCCTGCATGTACGCGACGATGCCAGTGGCGATTGCGAGCGCTTCGTACAGGGGCTCTTGGCCTGGAACCAGGCGCGGGGCTTGCATTTTGAGCCCAATGTCCGTGTGGAGTCGCTCGAATTGGATACCCGTGGTGAACGCCTTTGCGCGATCCGCTCTCAGACGCAGCGCTGGCAGGCCGATGCCTTTGTGTTTGCCACAGGGGTCGACACGGCGCGGCTGTTGAGTTCCTATATGCGGGTGCCCATCGTTGCGGTCAAAGGTTACAGCGTGACGGCATCGCTTGCACACAGTGATGGCGCTCAAGGTGCTGTGATCGATGACACCAGCAAGTTGGCCATCGCTCGCCTGGGTCATCGCTTGCGCCTGGCAGGCATGGCTGAAGTGGTGGGGCATGCGCGCCACATCGACACCGCTCGCTGCCAACAATTGGTCGATCACTATGCATCTCTTTATGGGCCATTGCCCGAAGAAGGCCTACAACTTTGGGCTGGTTTGCGACCCATGACGCCCGATGGCACACCGATCATTGGTGCGACGTCCGTTCAAGGCCTTTACTTGAATGCAGGTCATGGCACCTATGGTTGGACCTTGGCCTGTGGCAGTGCGCAGTTGTTGGCCGATGTGATCGCCCAAAGGCCATCTGCTTTGAGCCCAAACGCCTATGCGCTGGACCCGGCGCTGCGGGCGCTGGCTTGAGCCTCATGCCTTGAAATCACCTTCACCTTACCAAGGAACATGATGCCCATCATCCGAATCGACTTGCTGGCCGGGCGCAGTCCCGAAATCAAGCAACAACTCGCTGCCGAAATGACGGCCTCCATGGTGCGGATCTGCGGGTGCGATCCAGAGCATGTGTATGTCATGTTCAATGATGTACAGCGCCATGACTGGGCGGTGGGCGGGCGGGTTTTTGCTGCTGCACCGTCCGCCATGCCTCAAGATGCAGGGCCAATGCCATGACGCCTAGACGCATGAGAGTTTTGCTGGTGGGTGCCACTGGCGTGGTGGGTCGCTGTGTTCTGAGATCTTTGCAAGACAACCATGATGTCATTTCAGCCAGCTTGGATCCTGCCCAAGGCGCTCATGAAGTTCAACTGGACTTGTCGGATGCGGAAGAGTTAGTCAAAACACTGAAACAACTGGGGCCACTTGATGCGGTCATTTCAGCTGCAGGGCGGGCACACTTTGGTGCATTGACCGATGCGAGGCCTGCATCTTTAGATGCGTCGGTTTATGGCTTGGGTTTGCATGACAAATTGATGGGGCAGGTCAATCTGACCCTGGCAGCACGCGAAGTTTTGCGCCCCTGGGGATCGATCACCCTGACCTCGGGTACCACCAGCACCGAGCCTGTACTGGGTGGGGCAGGTTTGAGCATGGTTAATGGTGCACTGGAGAGTTGGGTTCGTGCTGCAGCCACCGAGCTGCCACAGGGCTGGCGTCTGAATGTGGTGAGCCCCAGCTTGGTGGAAGGAACGCCAGAGGCGGCGTGCCTTGACTTTCCCGGTTTCGAGAAAGTCAGTTCCGAGCGTGTTGCTCTGGCTTATCAGCGTTGCCTGTTCAGTGGTATCCGAGGGCAGGTCGTGCGTGTGTAATTTTGTCAAAACTGCGAATTTTTGTGGCCGGTGCCGCAGTGGCGGGCGTGCAGCTCCACGAGGTGCTGCACGTTGGCGACGATGCGAACGCCGACTGCGTGGGCGCTTTGGCCGCAGGCATGCAGGTGGCTTGGCTCAACCGCGAAGGCCACGACTGGACCCATGGCGACACCCGTCCACACTTGGAGGTGCGAGACTTGCACGCGCTGTGCGCCTGCTGGCCTGACTACACCTTGTAGGTCGGCGGCTTCAGCCCCGACATGGGACCTATGCGATTGAAATGTCAGGAGACGGACATGACTTTGAAAATTTACGGCATCAGTGCATCCCGCGCCGCGCGGCC
>JACCEB010393403.1_pt1 | contig 26241 bp, 23 predicted proteins | sample 7454761 | NCBI WGS metagenome assembly JACCEB01 (sample SAMN15323454, study PRJNA562643) | freshwater metagenome | isolation source: river surface water | place: USA:Blue River Watershed | collected 2017-08-18
GCGCCACCACCGACGGGGCCAGATAAGCGACCATCACATGACCTGCCAGCAAATCGGGCATTTCTGCACCGATGGCCTTGTAGGGCACTTCGCGCATGCGCACGCTGGCGGTCAGCTTGACCAACTCACCGAGCAACTGCGTGATCGAGCCGGGTCCGCCCGAGGCAAAGGTCAACTGGTCGGGTTGAGACTTGGCCAGGGCGATCAGCTCTTTCAGGTTGTTGGCTGGCACCGAGGGGTGTGCCACCAGCACCAGCGGGGAGGACGTCATCCGCGTCACCGGCACCAGCGCTTCGTTGAGCTTGCAGCAGGGCTGCGGGCTCAGCAAGTCGTTGAGTGCGTTGTTGACGTTGCCGTGCAGCATGGTGTGGCCATCGGCGGCCGCACGCGCCACTTCACGGGCGCCAATGCTGCTGTTGCCCCCGGGCCGGTTTTCCACAATCACTTGTTGGCCCAAAGCGTCTGACAACCCGGGTGTCAGGTCGCGGGCCACCACATCCACTGCACTGCCCGGTCCTGCCGGCACAATGATGCGGAGCGTCTTGTTCGGGAAATTCTGGGCACCGGCGTAGCCCGCCGCCAGCATGCAGAGGCTGACCACCCAGGTACGCGCCACTCGGTTCATCTTCAATGCTTTCACGTCATAACCCCATGTAATATTTTTTGACGAGATCACTGCCGTAGAGCTCCTCAGCACTGCCCTCCACAGCAATCTCGCCGTGCACGATCAAGTACCCTCGGTTGGCGACCCGCATGGCCTGCGTGAAATTCTGCTCGGCCATCAGCACGGTGAGGCCCGCCATTCGCTTGAGTTCGCGAATCTGGTCGATCACGTGCTTGACCAGAATGGGCGCGAGCCCCACAGAAGGCTCGTCAATCAACAGGATGCGAGGACGCGACATCAGGGAGCGGGCCAGCGCCACCATCTGCTGCTCGCCTCCACTCATGCTGCCCGCGAGCTGTTCCTGTCGCTCTTTCAGCCTTGGAAACACCTCATACACCTGTGCCAGCGAATTGGCCAACTCGTTTCGCGCAGCATCACGGTAAGCCCCGAGTTGCAAATTTTTCGCCACGGTGAGCTTGGGGAACAAATGTCGCCCTTCGGGCACCAGCGCAATGCCACTGTTGACAATCTGCTCCGTGGTCATTTGACGCAGATTGAGTTCGACGCCATCCACCCGGGCGATGATCTCGCCGGCCGAGGGTTTGACAATGTTCATGAGGGATTTCATGAGCGTGCTCTTGCCGTTGCCGTTGGTGCCCAGCAAGGCAACGGTTTCGGCTTCACCCACCCGCAAGTTCACATCTTGCAGAACATTGACTGCACCATAGCCAGCCCGCAGGCCGCGAACCACAATTTCAGTCGCCAAGATAAATCCTCTCGACAAGGGGATCACGCAGCACCGCTTCCGTCGGACCATCGGCGATTTTCTTGCCAGCGGCCAGCACCACCAGTCGCTGAGAAAACGTCGATACCGCTCGCATGATGTGCTCGATCATGATGACAGCAATGCCCATCTCATTGAGCCTGAACAGCAAGGCCAAAATTTCATCGGTTTCCGAGGTGGCCAGACCCGCCATAGATTCGTCGGCGATGAGCAGCTTGGGTTGTGCTGCAATGGCACGTGCTAGCTCGAGTTTACGCAAATCAATCTGCGTGAGGCTTCCAGCCATGTCATCGCGTTTGTGCTGCAAGCCCACTTGATCCAACGCCTGCACAGCCAGCGCTTCCAACTCGGCGCCACTGTGGCGCTGGCCGAGCCGGTGCTCAGCGGCAAACATCAGCGGCACGCGAATGTTTTGCAGCACGGTCATGCGCACGAAAGGGCGTGGAATCTGAAAGCTTCGCGCCAGACCACGGTAGGCCCGTTGGTGGGGTGGCAGCCCCATCAGCGACTGGCCATCAAAGTCAATTGTTCCGAGCTCATTGGCCAGCACGCCCGACAGGCAGTTCACCAGGGTGCTCTTACCCGATCCGTTGGGGCCGATCAGGCCTACGCGTTCGCCGGGCTGGACATGAAAGTCCACATCATCCAGGACTACAAAGCCGCCAAAGCGCTTGCCCAGCTGACGCACTTGCAGCAAGGGTTGCGTCATGACTGCCTCCTCGATCGAATTTTCTGCCACAGACCCAGGATGCCGTTGGGGGCGATGGCCACGAACAGCATCATCAGCACCCCCACAAACAAGAGGCTGAGTTCAGGCGTGATGATGTTTTTGGAGCCGAAGTACTGCTGCACGCCCCCTAGCAACAAGGCGCCCACCACAGGGCCGGCCCAATGCGTCATGCCACCAATCAGCGGCATGGCAATGCTGTTGACGGTGTGCACCAGGTTGAAGGCCCCGATCGGGTCCACGTAGGTCACAAAATAGGGAAAGATCGACCCCGCCGCGCCCATGAGCGCGCCGCTGAGTGCCGTGGCCTGCAGCTTCAACCGCAAGGTGGGAACGCCTGAACATTCGGCCGAATCTTCATCATCGCGAATGGCCTGCAAGCCAGTTCCCAGTTTGTTGCGCTCCACTGTGCGGGCTATCCAGATGGAGCACAGGGCGATCACCAGCATGACGAAGAACACGAACTCGGTGGACGAGGCAAAGCCTGCCACTTCGGCCGGCTTCATGACGTAAGCCCCGCGCGCACCGCCTACATAGCTCCAGTTGAGCACCAGGGTTTGCGCAACGACTGCCAGCGCCAGGGTGGAGATCGAGAAAAAGACGCCTCGTAACCGCAAGGTCAGATAGCCCGTGCACAAACCCACCACGCCGGCCAGCAGACTACCCAACACCATGGCGCCCGGCAGAACCAGATAAGGCAAGTGTGAGGCCCCCAACGTCACCAGGCCCAGGTCCAAACTCTTGAGTTGCTGAATGCCAAACGCCTTGTTGAAAAACACCGTGCTGTAGGCGCCAATGGCAAAGAAACACGCAGAGCCAAAGTTCACGTAGCCGCCGTAACCTCCCAGGATGTTCCAGGCTGTCGCCAGCACCACGTATTGCAGGATGTAGAAAGCCACCAGCAGGTAGTACCCTTCGCCGAGCGCTTTCACGCCGAAAAAGATCAACAGCCCGGCCAACACCAAAGCGATCACAAAACCCAGGTTGGAACGTGCCATCAGCGTCTCCCGAGCAAGCCCGAGGGGCGCAACCCCAGGGTCAGCAACAACAGGCCGAAGGCCACCGCAGGCGACCAGGACGGCCCCACGAAGGTCGAGGTCAGGCTTTCAGCCACGCCCAGCAGCAGTGCCGCGAGCAAGGTGCCGGACATACTGCCCATGCCGCCGAGCACGCACACGGCAAACACGCGACCAATGTATTCTCGCCCCAGCGAGGGCTCCACCGGCTGGATGATGATGAGTGCAGCCCCCCCCAATGCAGCCGTGGCCACCGACAAGCCAAAGGCGATTTGCTTGACCCTCACCGGGTCTACGCCCATCAGGCGCAGGCCCAGTTGCTCTTGCGCCACAGCCGATACCGCCAGACCGAAATAGGTGCGGGTGAGAAACAGATGAATGCCCACCACCAGCAGCACCCCTATGCCAAAGGGAATCAGCAAGCGCAGGGGTATACCCACCACCCCCCACTCGATCATGGCATCCACATACGGCGCCTGCACGCCACGCAAATCGACGCCGAAGACCAGGATCAAGGCCACATCGGTCACGAACAACAAGCCAAAAAAGAAGGCCAGTCCACGACGCGGATCTTTTTCCCGGCTCTCAAACAGGTTGTAGTACACACGGTAAATGAACATGCCCAGGAGACCAAAGAGCGGGCTAAGCAACAACATGATGAACAACGGGTCCCATCCGAACCGGTCGTTGAGCCAAAAAGCCATAAAAGAACCCAGCATGATCATGGCGGGATGCGAAATATTGGCGATATCGAGCATGCCAAACGCAATGGAAATGCCAATCGAGACAGCCGCATAAAACCCGCCAAGCAAAATGCCGGCTACCAGGGCATTCACCAGCAAATCCAGAATGGTTGAAATATCCATGAAAGTTCCCCGGACTCAAGGTGTCGGCAAGGTTTGCAACCCGCAGGGCCAGCCCGGTAGTTGGGCGATCTGCTCGGGGGTGAGCGACGTGTCCCAGGCGTTGGCATCGAAACGACGGCCATTGGTCCGGTCGGCATACGAGGACACCAGCCACAACAGAGGGGGCACCATGTCGTCAGGTTGCACCAGTCGAGGCATGTCACCGCGTGCACTGGCGTCGCGCACCTCCTGCGCAATGCCCAAGGTGTTGGCACCACCCCCGGGGTTGAGCACGTTCACCGTCACGCCGGTGCCCTCAAGTTCCTGCGCCCACACCATGCTCGCCATTTCCAAGGCTGCCTTGGATGAACCGTAAGGACAGAATCCCGGACGCTGCATCGTGGGCTGCATGGTGGTGACGTTGAGAATGCGCCCCCAGCCACGCTCAACCATGGCCGGCGCCAGGCGGGCGGCCATCATCTCGGGGGCCATGCAGTTAGTTTCGTAGATACCACGGATCACCTCGTCCGAGCTTTCATAAAAGCGCCGTGGCGTTTGGCGAGTGTAGAGGTCAGGCGCCACGAAGGTCAGGGTCAGCCCGGCGTTGTTGATCAAAATATCAACATGTCCCGTGTGCTGGCGAGCATGCGTAACCAGCGCATCACACCCGCTGGAACTGCGCAAATCGACCTGGAAGAACTGAAGGCGATCCGACAGCCCCTGCGCGCGCGCTGCTTGCTCGAATGGCTCCCGGTCCTCGGCCAGATGGCCAGCCGCGACAACGGTACACCCTTGCTCGGCCAGCGCCCAGGCCATGGCTTTACCCAGGCCCCGGCTGCCCCCCGTGACCAGGGCCACTCGCCCGTGCAGTGACCCCACCTCAACCCCCGATTGGGAAGGGTGTCACGAGTTGCCCTGATTTGAATTTTTCCGGATACAGAATGACCTGGGTGCCCGGCTGATCGAACTGCCCCAGCTCCTTGCCATTGACCTTTTGGAACTGCGTCATCAGGATGCGCGGCTCGGCCCACTCGCCACGAGCCCCGAAGCGGATGTCGCCCATCACCGTCTTGAACGGGTTTTTGCGCAGATAGTCGGCCAGCACCTCGTCCTGCAAGGACTTGGTGGCCGTGACCGCCTGCTCGAGCACTTGCAGCTGGGCAAACGTCGTGGGCGGCACGTAAAAGCCCAGCTGGTCCAGCCCCTGTGTGCCGGCCACGGCGCGGTAGCGATTGATCAGCTCACGCGTCCCCTGGAATTGCATGGTGGGCTCGGGCAAGTACAACTCGTAATTCACGACACCGTTGATAACACCCGACAACTGCTGCTTGAGCGCAGCCACTTGCAAGCCGACCATGGCGCCGCCAAACAGGGTGCACTTGAGCTTCACCTCGGCGGCTGCACGCACCAGGCCCGAGGTGTCCGCCACGTAAGACCCCACGAACACCAGGTCGGGCTTGGTCGCAGCGATGGCGCGCACCACTGAGAGGAAGTCCACCTGGTTGGGCGGGTACGACTTGTCATACACCACGCGAAAGCCCAACCGTTTGGCATGGTCACGTGCGCCCTCGAGAGCGTTGTTGGCAAACTCGGCGTCTGCCCCCACCAGAGCGACCGTCTTGGGTTTGGGATTGAGTTTGGCTGCGATTTCGAAAAAGCCCCTGGCGAGTTCGTCCTTGCCATTGGGACCATACGGCATGATCTGGAAATACTTGTCGTAGTTGAATGGGTCGTTCACCGCCAGCGCCAGGTTGGCCACGATCAGACGCTTGCGCTCGATCAAGAGCGGCATGGCCGGCGCGACCAGGTTGGTGCCCGTGCCAATAAGCAAGTCCACTTTGTCGACATCCAACAACTTGGTATACAGGCCAGGCACCAAGGTGGGGTTGGTTTGGTCGTCGTAAATCATCAGCTCGACCTTGCGCCCCAGCAAGCCCCCACGCTTGTTGATGTCGTCAGCCCAAATTTGGGCCGTGGCCTGCGCCACCTTGCCAATCGAGGCGTTACCACCCGTGAGCGGCATCGTGCCGCCAATTTTGATCGGACCGGACTGCGCCAAGGCGGGTGACGACATCAAGGCCGCACTGCCGGGTAGAGCCCACAACACGCGACGACGAGAAAGGCTGGACGAATTCATCAGGATCTCCTGCGGTTGATTGATCGGTTGCTGGCTAACAAGTCGCGACAGTAACCAAAAGGTCCGAGCCTCGCAAGTTGTACAACCCTAGACAGGTGAGCCCGAGGTGACACGCGGGATGACGGTCTATAGTCGACTGATTCCGTCGTGCTTGTCCGGGTATGCAATTTCCCCTACAGTGCCGCGTTGCTGGTTTGAATTGTTTTTGTGTCTGCTGCTTTTATTCTGGATGATCCAACATGAGACTTGGTTACTTCACCATGCCGGTGCACCCGGCCTCCCGCAACCCCACCGAGACCTTGCGCGAAGACCGCGAGATCATCATCCTGGCGGACCAGCTTGGCTTTTACGACGCTTTCGTGGGTGAACACCTGACCGATCTGGTGGAAAACATCACCAGCAGCATGATGTTCCAGGCCACCCTGATTCACTCCACCAAGAATATCAAGCTGGGCACCGGCACCACCAACCTGTCGCACCTGCACCCGGTGCTGGTGGCCTGTCACGCCGCCATGTTTGACCACATCGCGCAAGGTCGTTTCATTCTGGGCGTGAGTCCCGGCGCTTTGCCATCAGACGCGGAGGCGCTGGGCATCTTCCACGAAGACCGCAACAAGATGTTCGCCGAGTCCATCGACGTCATTCTGAAGATCTGGGAATCCAAAGCCCCGTTCGACATCGACTTGCCCGACAACCGTTTCAAGGTGTCGACCAAGCTCACCTATGACGAGGTGACCAACACCGGCATGATGTACAAACCCTATCAAAACCCACGCCCAGAAATCGTGGGTACAGTGGTGGCTCCGTTCTCCAAGGGTGTGATCGCCATGGGCGAAAAGGATTTCCACCCCCTGTCAGCCAACTTCCTCTACGACAAGTGGATCAAGTCGCACTGGGACAACTATGTGCAGGGCAAGGCCAATGTGGGACAGAAAGCCTGCCCGCTCGACTGGCGTGTGGCGCGCACCATCATGGTGGCCGATGACGACAAGGTGGCAAAGGATTACGGACGCAATTCGGAACAAAGCCCGTACCGCTTTTACTACCGCAACCTGTATCACAAGCTGCGCAAGGGCAAGCGCGATGCCGTGTTCAGCATGGACGGCAAAACCCCCGAAAATCCGGTGCCGCTGGACGAAATCCTGGACAACCTGGTGATCGCCGGCGGTGTCAACGAGGTGGTGGACAGGATTCTGGCCTTGCACGAACAAGTCGGCGACTTTGGCGAACTGGTGTACGCTGGCCTGGATTGGGCCGACCCGGTGCTGGCGCGCCGCTCGATGGTGCTGATGGCGGAGGAAGTCATGCCCCGGGTCAACAAGGCCCTGGGGCATACCCGCATGGACCGTTGCAGTGCGTGCCAAAGCGGTTCACAGCCGCTGTGCAAAACCTGAAGATCTGTCCATGGGATGACTGAACCTCAGCCCGGTCGCTTAGGCTTTCGGGCTGCGGAGCCAACACGCCGGGTTGCAGCCTTTTGCTTTCTATTGGGACCCGTTTCATGACCTCCACGCGCATCGCCCTGATCCACGCCACACCGCTGGCCATGGACCCCATCAAGGACGCCATCGTGCGGCACTGGCCCGAGGTGCAATGCCAGCACCTGCTGGACGACTCGCTGTCACAGGACCGCGTGCGCGAAGGCCGTTTGACGCCCAGCATGGTGCAACGCTTTGTCACCCTGGCCCGCTATTGCCAAGCGGCTGGCGCGCACGGCATCCTCTTCACCTGTTCCGCTTTTGGCCCTGCCATTGAAACCGCCGCACAGGCCACGGGGCTGCCCACCCTCAAACCCAATGAGGCCATGTTTGAGGAGGCGCTGGCGCTGGCGAAGTCCGGACATCCTCTGCGCGTGGGTCTGGTGGCCACCTTCGAAGCGTCGATTACCTCGATGAGCGATGAGTTCATGGACCTGGCCCGCACGCGCAATGTGCAGGCCGAGGTGACCGGCTGCTTTGTCCCCGAGGCGATGAGCGATCTGGCACAAGGCCGTGCGCAGGATCATCACGACAAAGTGGCACGCGCCGTGGCACAGTTGCCGGCATGCGACGTCATCCTGTTGGCACAATTCTCGATGGCAGCCGCGCAACCGCTGGCACAGCTTAGCACCACGACCCCCGTCCTCTCCAGCCCCGACTGCGCCATCCTCGCGCTTCGCAACCAGTTGAACCATGTCTAACTCCACCGTTCACGTTCGACAACTCGAACGCTACATGACCACCACCCTGCAGGCTGTGGGTCTGCCCGCAGATGACGCCCACACCGTGGCAAAGCTCATGGCCGAGGCCGACCTGCAAGGTTCGGATGGCCATGGCGTGATTCGCCTGCCCCAGTACTGCAAGCGCATTCTGGCCGGTGGCGTGAACACCCGCCCCAATATCCGCGTCGAACAAGAACGCGCCGCCACCGCCTTGATCCATGGGGACAATGGCATGGGCCATCTGGTGATGAAGCGTGCAGCCGAACTGGCCATCAGCAAGGCGCGCCAGAGCGGCATGGCCTGGGTGGGCAGCCACTTCAGCAACCACGCTGGTCCCGCCTCCCTCTACGCCCGCATGGCGCTGGAGCACGACATGATCGGTCTGTACTTCGCCGTGGGCAACGCCAACCACCTCCCGCCCTGGGGTGGTCTCAGCATGCTGTTGTCCACCAATCCGATCGCTGCAGCGATTCCAGCGAATGAGGAACCCGCCATCGTGCTGGACATGGCCACCACCGTGGCGGCCTATGGCAAGGTCAAAGCCAAGGCGCAACGCGGCGAGATGATGCCCGAGGGCTGGATGATGGACCGACTCGGTCAACCCTTGCTCGACCCCCAGCGCAGCGACGAAGGTTTCCTGTTGCCCATTGGCGGCTACAAGGGCTACGGCCTGGCCTTGGTGGTGGGCTTGCTGGCGGGCACCCTCAACGGTGCTGCGATGGGCAAAGAGGTAATCGACTTCAACCAGGACACGCACAGCGTGACCGACACCGGACAAGCGATTGCCATCATCGATCCCGCCGCCTTTGGCGAGGTATCGCATTTCAAGCAGCAAGTGGATGTGCTGATCCGCGACATTCGCAACAGCGAGCGGATTCCAGGTGTGGACCGCATCTGGCTGCCTGGCGAACAAAGCCATGCTCGGCGTGCCGCCTATTTGCGCGAGGGCATTCCCATTCCAGGGGCACTCATGCAAACCCTGGACCGTTTGTCCGAGCAACTGCAAGTCCCCACGTTGTCGGCGACCGCCCCCTGACCTCCACATGCAAAGGAGCGACTCCATGAATCGACGTCATTGGCTGTGGATGACGGCCAGCCAAAGTCTGGCGGCATTGGCCGCCGGCCTAGGGTCTGCGCCCGCCGCAGCACAAGCAGGCTATCCCAACAAGCCCATCAAACTGATCGTGCCCCTGGCCGCTGGCAGTGCCGTGGACAATGCGGCGCGCATCGTGATGCAGAAAGTGGCCCTCAACACCAACGGTGCCGTGGCCATCGAGAACGTGGTCGGGGCGTCAGGCATGATCGGCACCGATCGGGTCGCCAAATCGGCGCCGGATGGCTATACCCTGGGCGGTTTCAACGACAGCATCATGACCATGCTGCCCAACCTGAACCCCAAGTTGCCCTGGGACATCGTGCGCGACTTCGCACCGATTTCCCTGGTCGCCACGGTCGAGTGGGGGTTGGTCGTGCCAGCGGACTCTCCCATCTCCAACGTGGCGGAGTTCATCGCCGCCGCGCGGCAGTCGCCTGGGCGGGTGAATTACGGCTCGGGTGGCAACGGCAGCCCGCAACATATCGCGATGGCCTTGTTTGCCAACCAGGCGGGTCTTCAACTCACCCACGTTCCCTACAAGGGCGCCACACAGGCTGCCGTGGGGGTGGCTGGCCATGAAGTGCAGGCCGCGTTCCAAGGCATTGCCACGGTGCATTCCCTGGTCAAGGCCAACCGGCTCAAGTTGATTGCTGTGTGCACGCCCAAGCGTCTGGCCCAGTTTCCCGATGTGCCCACCGTCTCGGAATCCGGTTTGAGCGGCTATGAATTCAATTCGTGGTTTGCCCTGATGGCGCCGGCGGGCACACCCAGGCCCATAGCCCAGCGCCTGCATCAGGAGGTGGTGAAGGCGCTGGGGGACACCAGCGTGCGCGATCAACTGATAGCCCAGGGACTCACGCCACGTGGTACCAGCCCAGACGAGCTGAGCACCACCCTGGGGCAGCAATTGGCGCGTTACGAAGCCCTGTTTCGACAAGCCGGCATTCGCGCCGATTGAAGGCGGTCTAAGCCGAACAGGCGAGCCAGGCAGCTGCCTGGCCCCACCTCAATCAGCCTTGATGTTGTTGTCGGCGATCAACTTGGCGTACTTGGCTTGCTCGGCTGCCAGAAACTGACGGAACTCGGCGGGAGAAGTCATCGTGGCCTCGACCCCCAGACCGGCAAAGCGCTCTTTCAAATCGGCGTTGACCATGATTTTGCTCAGCACGTCGACGTAGTTGTCGACCACAGGCTTGGGCGTGCCAGCAGGCAGGAATACGCCCCACCAGTTGTTGGCCACCAAGCCGTCCAGACCTGCTTCAGCAAACGTCGGGATGTCAGGGTTCATGGCGGAACGCTTGGCGCTGGTAATGGCCAAGGCGCGCAAACGCCCCGTGCGGATGTGTTGAGACACCGGCAAGGCGTCGGACACCATCATGTCGATCTGACCGGCCAACAAATCATTCACCGCTTGACCGCCCCCCTTGTAGGGCACGCCAGTCATCTTCACCCCGGCTTGCCGCATGATCATCTCACCCGCCAGGTGCGACATGCTGCCTGGGCCACTGGTGCCAAAGTTGACGGTGTTGGGCTTGGCACGTGCGGCAGCCAGCAAGTCTGCCAGGCTTTTGTGGGGAGAAGCTGCGGGCACCACCAGGATGTTGGGGCCGACAGCCGTGAGCGCCACCGCGATGAAGTCACGCTCCATGTTGTAGGGCAGCTTGGTCAGCAAGGGGTTGACGCCGGCCGGTCCGAGATTGCCCACCACAAAGGTGTAGCCATCGGCGGGTTGGCGTGCGCTGTATTCCATGCCGATCGAGCCAGCCGCGCCGGGCTTGCTTTCGATGATGACCGGTTGACCCCACACCTCGCTCATTTTTTGTCCCATGATGCGGGCCATCAAGTCTGAACTTCCACCAGCGGGGTAGGTCACGACAAGTCGCACGGGTCGATTCGGAAACCCTTGTGCCAGCGCCTGCCCCATGCCGCACAACGAAAGCCACCCTGCCAGCAGGGTTGTGGCGGCGATTCGCCAAACCATGGGCCGAGGGATTGCAAAAGTCTTCATGATGTCTCCTGTTTCATGCATGTGTTCAGGGTGAGATGGGTCTCATTCGCGTCAGGTGAACGCACCACAGACGCGATGGATGTTGGTTTTGACTTATATTAACAAAGCCCCCAACTTTGAGTGTCACCTTTTATGCACCACGCCCCTTCTCCGGCTTCACGTGCCGATCAAACCCTGTCGCACAACATGAAGCTGCTGGCCCACCACGAGTTGGCGGGATTTGGCGGCTTGGGCGAGGGCATGGCCATGCAGCAAACGTCGGATGGCCGACGCATCATGTGGCTGGCGCATGAATCTGCCCCCAAAAATTTCTCTGGCGTTGATGTCACCGATCCGCGCAATCCCAAGCTGATCGTGCAGACCGATCTGCCGCACATGAAGCTGCGCTCCAACTCACTCGACGTGGTGGGTGACACCATGGTCGTGGCCTATCAAGCCAGCAGCGTGGGTATCAAGCCTGCGGGCATCGACATCTTTGACATCAGCAAGCCCGAGACACCGCGCTTGATCTCCCACTTCGACTGCTCGGGCCCACACTCGCGTGGCGTGCATGCGGTGTGGTTCGTGGATGGCCGCTATGTCCACATGTCCTCGGGGGCGCCGGACTTTCAACCGCGCAACCCGCTGGACGATCAGTTCTACCGTGTCATTGATCTGGCCAATCCCAGCAAGCCGCAAGAGGTGGGTCGCTGGTGGTACCCGGGCACGCGGGAAGGCGATGCCGCGCCGCCGCCAGCTCGCCTGCCTGCGCAATTCGACACCGGGTTTCGCACGCACAACACCAACGTGTTTCCCCAGCGGCCCGACCGTGCCTTCATTGGCTACATCGACGGCGGCTCGGTCGTGCTCGACATTTCCGACCTGAGCAACATGAAGGTGGTCTCGCAGTGGAACCACTCGCCGCCGTTCAACGGCTTCACGCACACCGTGCTGCCCCTGTTTGACCGCGGGCTGTGGATCGTGAGTGACGAATGCGTGCAGGACAACGGCGCCGACTGGCCCAAACTCGTGTGGGTGGTGGACGCGCGCAACGAGGCCAACCCGGTGCCGATTGGGACCTTCCCGGCGCCGCCTTACGAGGCATTTGCCAAACGCGGCGGTCGCTTTGGTGCCCACAACCTGCATGAGAATCTGCCCGTGCCCACGTCGTTCCAGTCGGACACGCTCATCATCGGGTCGTTCTTCAATGCCGGCGTTCGGGTATATGACACCACCAACCCCTACCAGGTGCAAGAGGTGGCGTACTTTGTCCCGGGGGCTCCCAAGCTGTCGCCGGCTGGCGCCATTCAGCTCAACGACGTGTACGTGGACGATCGCCGCATCGTCTACACGGTGGACCGCTTCACCGGCGGTCTGTACGTGCTGGAAATGAACCTCTGAGCCCTGCCCGGTTCGCATGAGCTTTCAGCGAGATCCCCTGGCAGGCAAGATCCCGGTCTCGCTGATCACGGGCTTTCTCGGCAGCGGCAAGACCACCCTCATCTCGCGCCTGGTGCGTCACCCGGACATGAACCGGGTGGCGGTGGTGATCAACGAGGTGGGCGAAATCGGCATTGACCATGACTTGGTCAGCCAATCCTCGGAAAACATCAGCCTTCTGGCCAACGGCTGCATCTGCTGCTCGGTACGAACAGATTTGCAAGAAACCTTGCGCGATCTGTTCGCGCGTCGGCAAGTCGGCGAGGTGTTTGACTTTGATCGCGTGATCATTGAAACCACCGGGCTGGCCGATCCGGCACCGGTCATTCAAACACTCATCAGCGACACCCTGATCGGCGCGCAGTTTCGACTTGACGGCCTGGTGGCGCTGGTGGATGCGGTCAATGGCTTGTCCACGCTCGACACCTTGCCCGAGGCGGTCAAGCAAGTGGCGGTGGCGGACCGGCTGTTCATCAGCAAATCGGATCTTGCAACCCCTGAAGGCCTGGCGTCTTTGCAGCAGCGTCTGTCCGACCTTAACCCTCAAGCCACGCAAGGCCTGGTCGTGCACGGCGATCTGCCGCCCAGCGCCCTCATCGGCCTGGGCCTGGCGTCGGCACGCGCTGGCGAGCACACCTTGCAGTTCCTCGGTGAGACCATGGCCGACACAGATGGCGCAGCATCCAGCTCGGGCCGCTACCTGGGACAACGCACGGTCCGTCACGACCCGTCCCTTCGCACCCTGTCGTTGCGCTTTCAACAGCCTTTTGCCTGGTCCGCCTTCTCCAGCGCGCTGGATTTGCTCACCCAGATGCGCGGCCCCGACTTGCTGCGGGTCAAGGGCATCGTGAACGTGGAGGGCAAACCCGTGGTGGTGCAAGGCGTGCAACACCTGTTTCACCCGCCCGTGGAACTGGACCGCTGGCCCAGCGACGACCATGATTCCCGGCTGGTGTTCATCACCCGCCATATAGAGGCCGACGTGATACGCCGCCTGTTTGAGGTGGTGGGACAACTGGGTCTGGGCACGCCCCAGGCCGTTGCATCCGCCTCAACTGCATAGCGTGAAGCCCTGATGGCCCCGACCTCATGACAACGACAACTGACAGGAGATTTTCATGAACACTTCACATGCACCGATCACCCACGCCGGTTGGCGGGGCACCCGTCGCCTCTTGAGTGCCTGGTTGCTGGGCTGTGGCGTCGCACTGGGTGCCGCGGCACAGACCTTCCCCAGCAAGCCGATTCGCATGATCGTGCCCTTCCCCGCGGGCGGCACCACGGACATCGTGGCGCGCATCCTGGCTCAACGCATGAGCGAGACCATGGGGCAAGCCGTGGTGGTGGAGAACAAGGCCGGTGCCGGGGGCGCCATCGGTGCGGACCTGGTAGCCAAGGCAGCGCCAGATGGCCACACCCTGCTGATGCACAACCTCACGTTCCCGCTGTCATCGGTGGCTCAGACACTGAGCAACCGATCTCCCTTCAACGCCGAAACCGATTTCGTCGGCGTCTCCATCGTCGTGTACGTGCCCTTTGTGTTGACCGCCAACCCGAGCGTACCGGCCAAGGATTTGCGCGAGCTTGCCAACTTGCTGCGCAGCCAGCCCCAACTGCAATACAACTACGGCTCCACCGGTCCGGGTTCCGCGGTGCATGTGCTGGGCGAAGCGTTCAAGCGTGAGGCCAAGGTTGAGATGCAGCACGTGCCGTTCAAAGGAGCTGCGCCCTTGAAGCAGGAGCTGCTGAGCGGGCGCATCCAGGTGGGCGGCGATCAGTTGTCCTCGTCGCTGGCCGATATCCGTGCCGGCAAGATCAAGGCCATCGCCACCACGGCCTCGCGTCGCATGGCCATCCTGCCGGACGTACCCACCGTGCGCGAACTGGGCTTTCCCAACCTAGAGTTGGAGGGCTGGAATGGTTTGTTTGCCCCTGCCAAAACACCGCGTGACGTTCTTGAGGTGTTGCAACGCGAAATCAGCGCAGCGTTGAAAAACCCTGAAGTGATTCGTCGCCTGAACGAGCTTGCTGCGGAGCCGGTCGGCTCCAGTGGCGCTGAGCAGGAGGCCATGCTGAAACGTCAGATGGACCAGTACCGCCCGGTGATCCGTGACATGAAGATCGATTGATGCCGAGGCAGCGGGTCGGGGCTGGCGCGCCACCCGCTCGGCACTGTCCCGGTGGCTCGTGCCGCGCTCAGCTGCGCGAGTCAACCCACCAAACCGGATAACGGGTGCAGTCGGCCTCGTCCATGCCCTGGGCAGCGGCCCGCTCAAATTGCTGCAGCGTGTGTTCGGTCAACGGGGCCGAACGGCCCATGGACTGGATCTGCTCCAGCATGGAGCGAACGTCCTTGCGCATCACCGACAGTTGTACCGTGACTTGTTCGCTGGGCTGATGGGCCAAGGCTTGCGTCAGCATGCCCCCACGAACCTTCAACATGTTGGGGCCCCCGGACGATTCACTGAACAACTCCACCACCAGCTTTGGATCCAGGCCCAGGGGATCGATGATGGACAAGGCCTCGCCCAAGGTTTGCCAGTACACCATCAGGGGCAAGTTGATCGCCAGCTTCATGCGCGCACCGGCACCGTGCGGGCCCACGTGTTCGATTCGACGGCACATCCCTTCCAGCACCGGCCGCGCCCGTGCCAGCACCTCGGCCTGGCCGCCCACAAAGCCCATCAGTTTGCCTTCCCGCGCGGGACCGATGCTGCCACTGACCGGGCACTCCAGGTAAGACACGCCGGCGGCCTGGGCCAGCGCCGCCATGGCCTCCTGCTTGGTCGGCGGCACCGTGCTCATCTCGATAAATAGGCGATTGGGCTCACGGGCCTTGAACAGGCCGTTGGACGACACATAGACTTCGTCAAGGGCCTGCTCGTTGGTGATGATGCTGATCACCACCTCGGTGGCGTCGGCCAGCGCCTGCGGTGTATCGGCCCACCCCATGCCGGCAGCCAGCAAAGGCTCGGCGCGCGCTCGGGTGCGGTTCCAGACCGTGACCTGGTGTCCCAGGGATTGCAAGCGAACCGCCATGGCGGCTCCCATCTTTCCAGTACCGGCGATGCCAATGTGCATGATCTCTTCACTCCTGCCCGCGTTGCGTAACTCTGTTGGAGTCTATCGGAACGCCTGCGCGAATCAATCGCTGGCTGTCGCGGCGGTCAAGCGCAAGCGGGTGGCCTCGGCCTGGAACCAGATGCGTTGACCCTGAAAGAACACCCGCAACTCATTCAGGTTGTCGGACGTCACCTCGAAGGGCTGTTTGCCCGGGATATTGACACTCTGACCGGCCTGCAAGGATTTGCGCGTGACCTGGCCGGCCGCATCGCGAACACACACGCTCAAGTCGATGGCGGCGGTGACATACACGTAGTCGGCGGCCTTGGACGGCTGGGAAGGTACGATGGTCTGCGGGGTGCCGCCCGCGTGACACGACTCGGCCATGGAGGGAGGTGATAACGCCGTGGCGGGCGTGGTTGTCGGGGAGGACGTTACAGAGGCCTGGTCAGCCGCAGCGGTCGGGTGTGTGCGCTGCGCCTGCGTTGACAGGTGGGCATCTGCATGCGCCGCAGCCGACAACGTGCGGTCAGGTGATGCAACCGCTGTGGCGGGCACAAGCTCAGCGGTTTGCACCACCCCTTGCGTGGCACCAGGCGGGTGAATGGACGGAATCTGACTGATACCGGCGCCAATCAACGCCACCCCCACCAGCGAGAGCACGATGTAGGGCACACGCAGGGTCGACTTGGTCTCGCCGGTCGCCAAGCCGCTGGGTTGCGGGTCCGGTGGCGTGTCGACCCACTTGGGTGGCGGATCGGACACTGCCGACAGGCCTGACGTGGCATCGGAGGGCGCCGGGATGGCCATGTGGGGCTCGACACCCAGCCGCTTGAGCAGCTTGACCCCGGTGTCGTACTTGATCGATTCAGAGTAAAACGCTGACGAACCACCCTCTTCGAGTTGTTGCAGGTGTCGCAGGGTGAGGGCGTTGTCACGCGCAAACGTGACATCGCTCACACCAGCTTGCTGGCGAGCGCCTTTGAGCTGATGTTGATGTTCTTCAGTCCACTGTTTGCGGTCAGCAGTCATGTCAAGTTGTTCATCCGTCCTGGCGAATCGGTTGGCTCAACGCATCGTTGAACATGATAACCCGGGGCATCACCAGCGCCCCGGACAATCTTCATCCTAGAGGCACCCACCTCTCTTGGGTATCCTCAATTCGGAGGATGAACAGCGCTGGCGGCGCCCCACTGCGCGGTCAGTCAGCCAAACCAGGGAGCGCCCGACGAGGGCTCGGCCAGGTCCCAGTACAACCCGGCCATCATGGCCATGCCTTCGCGGGCCACACTGGCTAGCAAATGCTCGTTGGGCGCGTGCTGGGAACAAGCCGGATACGAATGCGGCACCCAGAGGGTGGGCAAACCCAACACATCGGCAAACACGTGGTTGGGCAGTGAGCCGGCCAAATTGGGTAGCAGGGTGGCGGGCTTGCCGACGCTACGCTCAATCGACGCCAGGGTCCATGACACCCAGGGGTGCTGGACATCCAGCCGGGTGGCCGGGCTTGAGGCCGTGACCTGAACGTCAATATCGGCAAATCCGTGTGCGTCCAAGTGCGCGCGCACGATGTCCGCCACCTGCGCCCACGCTGTTCCGGGGACGAAGCGCAATTGGCAATAAGCTACGGCACTGGGTGGAATGGCGTTGACCGGGCGCTGGGGATTGCCTGCACCCATGGCCAGCACTTCAATCGTGTTCCAGGCCATCAAGCGTTCCGCCTCGCTCAAACCCGGTTCGCCCCAGTGCGGGTTGGTGGCGGGATCGTCATCACCGCCCCCCACGCTGACCTCGGCCAGGGTCTGGCGGATGTCGGCGTTGACGGACGGTGGCAGCAGGCCCTGTACCTGGATGCGACCGCTGGCATCGGTGAGGGTGGCAACCGCATGCGCCATGCGAATGCCTGGATTGGTCAGCACACCGCCCCAATTGCCCGAGTGGTAGGCCCGCTCGCGGCTGTGCAGCGACAGCGTGAAATTCACCAAGCCCCTGGACCCCAGAAACACGGTGGGCCGCTGGGCATGCACGCGGGGGCCGTCACAGGCGATCAGCACATCCGCCGCCAGCAGGTCGCGTTGTTGTTCGCAAAATTCGTGCAATCCCGGACTGCCCGCCTCCTCGCCCATCTCCAGCAACACCGTGACGTTGTAGCCCAGACGTCCTGCGCGGGCCTCGATCACCTGTCTCAAAGCCGCCAGGCTGGCCGTGTGCTGGCCTTTGTTGTCGGCCGTGCCACGCCCGTACCAGCGGTCACCTTCGATCGTCATGTGCCACGGTTGCAATCCGCTTCGCCACTGGCTGTCCTGTCCATTGATCACGTCGCCGTGGCCATAGGTCAGGACACACGGCAAACCCTGGCGCTCGATGCGTCGTGCAACCAGCAAGGGCGGCGCCCCCGCAACGGGGTTGTCAAACACCTCGCATTCAAATCCGCAGGCCTGCAGATCCGGCGTCATCTCCTGCGACAGATAGGCCCGCAGCACGTCCTGGTTACCCGGCTGGTCGCTGGCCGTGGGCATGGCCACGCGCCGGGACAGCAGCGACTTGAAATGGCCAGCGTCAAACCAGTGGCGGGTCTGGTCCAGTACCTGTTCTCGTTTCATGGAAGGTGCGACTGCGTTGATGTCAGGGTTACTGTAATTCAATCCCTGGTCCGGCCAGCCTGCGTGCGCTGCCAGCGGTGCCACGAGGCTGCGCCCTTCTAGAATGGTTCGTCTACTCAATATCAGGAGGTCATGCCATGCCCCGAGACGCCCACATGAACCCGATCTGTACCCGGGTGATGCACAGATTCCTGGGCCTGTGTCTGCTGGCGTTGACCACCGCGGCCTGGGCGCAATCAGCAGCCGACTGGCCCGCCAAGCCCATTCGCCTCTTGCTGGGCTATCCGCCCGGTGGCGGCTCGGACATCGTGGCGCGGCTGATCGCCAAACCGCTGGGAGATCGACTGGGCCACAACGTGGTGGTGGACAACAAGCCTGGCGCTGGTGGCAGCATCGCCTCCGAAATGATGGTGCGGGCAGCACCCGACGGCTACACCTTGCTCTTCATTCCCAGCGGCCACGCCAGCAGCGCCGCCATGAAAAAGCAATTGCCGTTTCATCCGGTGAATGACTTCAACTGGGTCAGCACGGTCACCACCTACCCGCTGGCTCTCTCAGTGGCGCCGGACTCCCCCTTCAAGTCGTTTCAGGACCTGGTGCAACGCGCCAGGGCCGAGCCCGGCAAGATCAGCTACTCCTCGGTGGGCGTGGGTACCGCCATGCACCTGGCGACCGAATGGATTGAATCCGAGGCCGATATTCAGCTCAACCACATTCCCTTCAAGGGCGGCGTGGGTCCCATGACCGAGTTGCTGGCCGGCCGACTCGACGTGATGGTGGACACCATGACGCTGACGGCTTCGCTGCTCAAGGACCAACGGGTGCGCGTGCTGGCCGTGACCTCCCCCAAGGGCAAGAGCCCAGTCGCTGGCGTGCCGGCCGTGGCGGATTTTTACCCCGGCATGGTGTTCGAATCCTGGCTGGGGATCACCGCCCCTGCGGGTACGCCAGCGGCCGTGGTGGAGCGGTTGAACCGAGAGATTCGGGCCGTGGTGGAGACCCCGGCCATCCGTCAACGCCTCATGGAGCTGGGTGGACAACCTCAGGCCAGCACGCCCGCCGAATTTCGCGCGCGGGTGGAACGCGATATTGGAAACCTACGCAAAGTGATGTCCGAACGAAAGATAGATCAAGAGTGAGCACATGCTCCAAGGCACGCTCGCCCTAGGGAAAGCGAGTGCTGGCCCCCAGCACGATTGGACCTATGATGAGCCCAAAGCTCGACTCTCATGACCCACAACGGACGCGGCCTCACACTGTCAACCTGATGGACGTGGTACTGTCCTGACCAACCCCTCAACGTGGCAGCGTGCGGGCACGTCCCCCGCGCTGACCGACTGAATTCCAACCCCAACGACTATCACCCAAGGAGATGTCTATGAAACTCAAAGTTGTTGTCTCTGCTGCGCTTCTCGCCGCCGGCCTGGTGGCTGGCGGTGCGGCCAGTGCCCAGGAAAAACTCACCGTCTGGTGGGTCAAGGGCTTTTACAAAGCCGAGGACGATGCGCTGTTTGCCGCGATCAAAAAATACGAAACCAAATACAAGAACGTCAAGATCGAGCTGTCACAGTACCCGATCCAGGACATGATCCCCAAGACCGTGGCCGCCTTGGACGCCGGCAGCCCGCCTGATCTGGCCTACTCGGACACTTACGACTTCCAGACCACCGCCTCCTGGGCCTACGACGGCAAGCTCGAAGACATCTCCAGCGGGATCAACCCACTGCGCGCCAAGTTCGCGCCAAACACAGTGGAAACCACCTTCCTGTTCAACAACAAGCTGCAGACCCGCAGCTACTATGCTTTCCCGATCAAGCAGCAGACCATGCACATCCAGTACTGGGCTGACATGCTGGCCGACGCAGGGTTCAAGGACACCGACATCCCCACCACCTGGAAAGAGTACTGGAGCTTCTGGTGTGACAAGGTGCAACCCGCCTCGCGCCAGAAGACCGGGCAGCGCACCTTTGGTATTGGCCAGCCCATGGGCGTGGATTCGACCGACTCGTTCTTCTCGTTCCTGACCTTCATGGATGCCTACAACATCAAATTGGTCAACGACTCGGGCAAGCTGCTGGTCGATGATCCGGACGTGCGCAAGGGACTGATTGCCGCCGTTTCCGATTACACGTCGGTCTACGCCAAGGGCTGCACACCGCCGTCTTCCACCAGCTGGAAAGATCCGGACAACAACGTGGCCTTCCACAACAAGACCACGGTGATGACTCACAACGCCACCATCTCGATCGCTGCCAAATGGCTCGACGACATGAACAACTCGGCCTTGACCGAAGCCCAGCGCGCCACGGCCAAGAAAAACTACACCGAGCTGATCAAAACGGCCGGCTTCCCCAACAAGCCTGACGGCAGCAAGATGACCTACCGCGCTGCCATCAAGACCGGTGTGATCTTCAAGGACTCCAAAAACAAGGCGCGCGCCAAGGAATTCCTCAGCTTCATCCTGCAGGAAGAAAACCTCACGCCTTACGTCGAAGGATCCCTGGGCCGTTGGTTCCCGGTGACCAAGACCGGTCAGCAAAGCAAGTTCTGGAAAGAGGACGTGCACCGCAAGGCCGTGTATGACCAGTTCATGGCAGGCACCTCGACCTTCGAGTTCACCAAGAACTTCCGCTTCACCCAGCTGAACAACGAAAACGTCTGGGCCAAGGCGATGAACCGCGTGCTGAACGAAAAAGTGCCGGTGGACAAGGCGGTCGATGAAATGATCGAGCGCATCAAGACCGTCGCACGTCAATAAGACGTTGCCAAGGATGGCGGCTGCCTGTGATGGGCAGCCGCCCTTTTGTTAGAGAGTGTGACGATGTCCCCATCTGCGACCCTGCCATCTGCTGTCGCGCCTGCCCGCACCAGCTCCTCCTGGGAGTTCTGGGGCCGTTGGCTGGTAGTGCCTTATTTGCTGATATTCCTGGTTTTTGTGCTGTACCCCGTGTGTTACGGGCTGTGGTTGGCACGCCACCCCGAGAGCTATGTGAAGCTCTTTGAAGATCCCATTTTCTTTCGAACGGCTGTCAACACCCTGGTGTTTCTGGTGATCGCCATCAATGTGAAGATGCTGGTCGCCCTGGTGTTGTCGGGCTTTTTCATCCAGACCCGCTGGTGGATCAAGATCGTCTCGGCCCTCTTCATCCTGCCCTGGGCCGTCCCCTCGATCCCCACCATCCTGTCGGTGCGCTTCATGTTGAACCCCGAGTGGGGCGTGATCAACAGCACCATCTTCCGCATGACCGGGCTGGATGGCCCCAACTGGTTGAACGACCCCACGCTGGCCCTCACCTTTTCGATGTTGATGCACATCTGGAAATCGCTGCCGTTCTGGACCCTGATCCTCGTTGCCGGTCGCCTGGCCATTCCCGCCGACCAGTATGAAGCGGCGTCGGTCGATGGCGCCTCGAGCTGGCAGAAATTCCGCTTCATCACCTGGCCCTCGATGAAGACGCTCTACCTCACCTCCACCTTGCTCTCCACGATCTGGACCCTCGGCGACTTCAACAGTGTCTACCTGCTCACGGGGGGCGGACCGGCCGATCTCACGCACGTGCTGGCCACGCTGGGCATACGCTACCTGCGACTCGACCAGGTGGACCTGGCGATGGCCTCCATCGTGGTGGCCTTGCCACTGGTGTTGCCGCTGGTGTATTACATGATGAAGCGACTCTCCAAGTGAAGGCATGACCATGAAGAGATCCTTCCTCAAAACCGTCACCACGGAAGCCAAGCTGCTGCTGATTGGCATTCCTGTGCTGATCTGGACGCTGGTGCCCATCTATCACATGTTCTTGTTCGCGATTTCGAGCAAGGACTCGGCGACTTCGGGTCGGCTCTGGCCCCAGGAGCCCACACTGCAGAACTTCGACTTTGTGTTCCACCAGAAGCATTTCTATCTGGACCACTTCTGGGTGCAGATGGGCAACTCGCTGCTGATCGCCTTGACCGTGGGGTTTCTCACCCTGCTCATTGCCACCTGTGCCGCGTTTGCCATCAGTCGACTGAAGGTGCGCGGGGGCCGCACCGTGATGAACCTGGCCTTGTTCACCTACTTCATCCCTGCGGCTTTTCTGGCCGTGCCGATGTACAAGACCATGGGGCTGTATGGCCTGCTCAACACCCAGTGGTCACTCATTCTGGCCATGGTGACGATTGCCTCGCCTTACTGTATCTGGGTGCTCAAGCAGGCCTCGGACAAGCTGCCCTACGAACTCGATGAGGCCGCGCGCATGGACGGGGCATCCCCCATGCAGTTGTTCTTCATGGTGTACCTCCCGCTCATGGTGCCGTCTCTGGTGGCCGTGGGCACCTACTCGCTGCTGCTGGCGTGGAATGAATATCTCTACGCCTTCTTGCTGCTGTCCAACGACAAGAGCGTGACCGTCGCCGTCGCCCTGGGTAACTTCCTGTCGGCTGACGATTCCCCCTGGGAGTTGCTCATGACCACGGGCCTCATCTACGCCCTGCCGCCCGCGGCCATTTATTACACCTTCAAGCGCTACATGGTGTCGGGCCTGACCGCCGGCGCCGTCAAATCCTGAGAGTCCGACATGGCATCCGTTTCCTTTCGCAACATCAAGAAATCGTTCGGCAAGACCGACATCATCCACGGCATCAGCTTTGACATTCGTGACGGTGAATTTGTGGTGCTGGTAGGCCCATCGGGCTGCGGCAAATCCACGCTGCTGCGCATGCTCGCCGGCCTGGAGGACATCACCGATGGCGAGATCATCATTGACAACACCTGTGTCAACGACCTTGAAGCCAAGGACCGCGACATTGCCATGGTGTTCCAGAGCTACGCCCTGTACCCACACATGACGGTGCGTGAAAACATGGGGTTCAGCCTGCGGCTGCGCAAAGCCAGTGCACAACTGTTGCAGGAACGAGTCGCCCATGCCGCCCGCATTCTCAACCTCGACGCCTTGCTCGAGCGTTATCCGCGCGAACTCTCCGGCGGCCAGCGACAGCGCGTGGCAATGGGTCGCGCCATTGTGCGTGACCCCAAGGTGTTCCTGTTTGACGAGCCGTTGTCCAACCTCGACGCCAAGCTGCGGGTGGCCATGCGCGCCGAGATCAAGGAATTGCACCAGCGCCTCAAAACCACCACGGTGTATGTCACGCACGACCAGATCGAGGCCATGACCATGGCGGACCGTATTGTGGTGATGCACGACGGCATCATCGAGCAGATCGGCACACCACTGGAGCTGTTCGACCACCCGGGCAACCTGTTCGTCGCCCAGTTCATCGGCTCACCCGCCATGAACGTGGTGAAAGGGGAATTCCAGGCTGGCTCGCAAGTGGTGCAAGCCCAAGGAGTGCAGTGGCCCGTGCCGCCCGCCTTGACTCGCCACGCCGGACGCTCGGTGCACTACGGCATTCGGCCCAGCGACATGACCTTGTCCACCACGGGTCAGGGTGTCCCCGCCCAGGTGGTGGTGGTGGAGCCCACAGGTGCCGAGACCGAACTGTTGCTGCAAGTCGGACAGACGCAACTCACCCTGGTGATGCATGGTCGCACCACCGTCCAGCCGGGTGACACCGTGCACCTGGACATCGATGTGAGCAAGGTCCATCTGTTTGACGGACACACCGAGCAGCGGCTGGACTGAGACGTCACGCCGCCCCCAGCGACGCCTGCACTGAGCCTCTGCGTCTGCTCAGCGCGTGACCCAATGAGGGCCCAACTCGGTCAATGAGGCCGCCCCTGAAAGCTTCATCGAGAGCCTCAATTCATCGATGAGAATTTGCAGCGCCCGATGTGCGCCGGCCTCGCCAGCCACCGCGGCACCGTACAGCACCGCTCGGCCCACGGCCGCACCGCTGGCTCCCAACGCACAGGCCTTCAACACATCCACGCCACGCCTGACGCCGGAGTCAATGATCAAGGGGGTGCCCGGCACAGCTTGCGCAATCAACGGCAAGGCATCCGCTGTGGCCATGGCGCCGTCGAGCTGACGGCCCCCATGGTTGGAAATCCAGATGCCATCAACGCCCATGGCGACCAGTCGCTTGGCATCCTCGGGGTGTTCCACCCCCTTGACCAGCAAACGACCCTTCCAGCGCTCACGCATGCGCGCGAGCTTCTCCCAGTTGAAAGCGTCGTCCAGGCTTTGTCCCACACGTTCCGCAATCGGCAATCCGTTGTCGGCCATGCCCCCATAGCCTGCCATATTCTCGAACTGTGGCAATCCTGCACGCAGCAACCGCCAGGCCCAGCCGGGATGGGTGACGCCATCACACCACAAGCGCCAGCTGGGGCGCAAGGGAATTGAAATACCGTTGCGATAGTCCTTCTCGCGCTTGCCGCCGGCTTGCAGGTCCACCGTCACCACCAGCGCACCGTAGCCATGCGCCTGTGCCCGGTCGATAAGTTGCAGATTGAAGTCGTGGTCTTTCAACACATACAACTGAAACCACAAGGCCCCCTGCACCGCGCGCGCCATGCGCTCAATACTGGTCGTGGACATGGTGGAAAGCGTGTAGACCAAGCCATGCGCATGGGCGGCGCGCGCAATCGCTATATCGGCTTGAGGCCAGGCCAGCATGCACGAGCCCATGGGCGCCACCACCAAGGGGACCTTCACCGGGGCACCCAGGAGTTCACGCTCGGTCTGAAGCGCGCTGACATCCGTGAGCACACGCGGCACCAACCGGATGCGCTCGAATGCCTGCCGGTTGTCGCGCAACGTCAACTCGTCCTCGGCACCACCATCGATGAAGTCGAAGATGGCGCGCGGCAGCTGCCGTCGTGCCCCTTGCCGAAAATCATCGATCGACAAGTAGCGCGCGAGCCTCGCCTGACTCATCCGCACACCCTCACTTGCTCTTGATGAGCTGTGTCATGAGGTTGTCGAAGGGCAAATCACAGAACTGCTGCCACATGATCTGCTCGGCACGGAATTTCGACCAATGCGCAAAAATCTTGTTGAAAGCCGGGCTTTTCTCGGACAACTCGACATAGAGCTGCTGTGCCGCCTTGTAGGACGCCTGGGTGACATCCTTTGGGAATGAGCGCAACTGCGCACCACCGGCCACCAGCCGTCGCAAGGCCTGCGGATTTTCGGTGTCGTACTTGACCGTCAGCCACTGGTTGGCCTCGGCAGCTGCGGTGCGCAAGGCCACCTGGTACTGAGGTGGCAAGGTGGCCCAGGCTTTCTGGTTGATGAACAGCGACAGCGTGGCCGAGCCTTCCCACCAGCCGGGGTAGTAGTAGTACTTGGCTACTTTGTGCAAGCCCAGCTTTTCGTCGTCTAGCGGCCCCACAAATTCGGCCGCATCGATCACACCTTTTTCCAACGCCGGGTACAGGTCGCCGGCGGCGAGCTGTTGCGGCACCACGCCCAGCTTGGACAGCACCATGCCAGCCAAACCACCGACGCGGAACTTCAGGCCTTTGAGGTCGGCCGCTGTCTTGATTTCCTTGCGGTACCAGCCGGCCATTTGCGCTCCGGTGTTGCCCACCGCCATGCTCATGACGCCATAGGTGGCAAAGAACTCATCCATCAACGCTTGTCCGCCCCCCTCATACAGCCAGGCATTTTGTGCGCGCATGTTCAGGCCAAACGGCAAGGCCGTGTGAAACCCAAACGCCGGGTCCTTGCCGATGTAGAAATAGCTGGCGGTGTGACCCACCTCGACCGTGCCATTGGAAACCGCATCAAAGACGCCCAGGGCCGGCACCAGTTCACCCGCTGCATGCATGGAGATGTTGAACTTGCCGCCCGTCA
>JACCEB010102724.1_pt1 | contig 26220 bp, 30 predicted proteins | sample 7454761 | NCBI WGS metagenome assembly JACCEB01 (sample SAMN15323454, study PRJNA562643) | freshwater metagenome | isolation source: river surface water | place: USA:Blue River Watershed | collected 2017-08-18
CCGGCTGGTGTTCGTGCGCACCGTGGTGATCGGCCGCGGCCGGCAGCGTTGCCGCCAGCAGCGACAGGGCCAGCAGCGATGCCAGCGATGCGCGCTGCTTCGATGCAGCGACGGGGGTGTTGCGTTGCTTCTGCGTTGCCATTGATTTCCTCCCTGGTTTATCGGTGGTGATTTTTGTCATCAGTGATTGCCATCATGCGCATGCGGCTTGCGCGCCTTCAGTTCGCCGGCCGGCGGGCCCGGCTGTGCAGCCGGCATCGCCTGCCCGCCGGCGGACTCCTTGCGTACCGGCGGCGGTAATTCGCCGGTCCATTCCCACGCGACCGTGCCGGGCGGATGCGCATACCAGCCGGGATCGCTGTGGTCGCCCGGCTTCTGGTCGGCCCTGACCTTGATCACGGTGAACATGCCGCCCATCTCGACGCTGCCGAACGGACCGTCGCCGGTCATCATCGGCAGGGTGTTGTCGGGCAGTGGCATCTCCATCGTCGCCATGTCGGCCATGCCCTTGTCGCCCATCACCATGTAATCGGGCACCAGCCGGTTGATCTTCTCGGCGACGCCGCGATGGTCGACGCCGATCATGGTCGGCACGTTGTGCCCCATCGCATTCATCGTGTGGTGCGACTTGTGGCAATGCAGCGACCAGTCGCCCGGCTCGGTCGCATCGAACTCGAGCGCGCGCATCTGGCCGACGCCGATGTCGACGGTCACCTCGGGCCAGCGCGAACCCGGGGGCGTCCAGCCGCCGTCGGTGCCGGTCACTTCGAACTCATGGCCGTGCATGTGGACCGGATGGTTCGTCATCGTCAGGTTGCCGACGCGCAGGCGCACGCGGTCGCCGAGCCGCACCTTCATCGAATCGATGCCCGGAAAGACGCGGCTGTTGAAGCCCCACAGGTTGAAGTCCAGCATGGTGTTGACCTTCGGGGTCGCGCTGCCGGGCTCGATGTCGAAGCTGTTCAGCAGGAACACGAAGTCGCGGTCGACGCGCATGAAGTCCGGATCCTTCGGATGCGTGACCCAGAAGCCGTACATGCCCATCGCCATCTGCACCATCTCGTCCGAATGCGGGTGGTACATGAAGGTGCCGGCGCGGCGCGCGTCGAACTCGTAAACGAAGGTCTTGCCGGGCGGGATGGACGGCTGCGTCAGGCCGGTCACGCCATCCATGCCGTTCGGCAGCCGCTGTCCGTGCCAGTGCACGCTGTGCGGCTCGGGCAGCCGGTTGGTCACGAAGATGCGCACGCGGTCACCTTCGACCACCTCGATCGTCGGCCCCGGCGATTGTCCGTTGTAGCCCCACAGATTGACCTTCATCCCGGGGGCGAATTCGCGCACCACCGGCTCGGCCACCAGGTGGAATTCCTTGACGCCGTCTTTCATCCGCCACGGCAATGACCAGCCATTCAGCGTGACGACGGGATGGAACGGCCGCCCGCTCGGCGGCAGCGGCGGCGGCACGGTCGCCGGTCCGCTGGCGACCGCGATTTCCGGCAAGGTGGCCGCAGCGACGCGGCTGACGATGCCGGCGCCGAGCGCGGCCACGCCGGCCTGCATGAAAAATTCTCTTCGCGAGACCATGGTCGTCTCTCCTTGTTCAATGGGCGGCCGCAGCCGCGGCCGGCTGCGTCGCAGTGGCTGAAGGCAGCGCCGATACCGCGCTGCCGCCGTGGATGGCGAACTGCAGCTCGCTGTCGGCAATCCAGAAGTCGCGCTGCGCATCGATGGCCGCGTTCACGCTGGCGATCTGCGCGCGCGCATCGGCCAGCAGCTCGAACACGCTGGCCAGCATGCCGTTGTAGCGCAGCAGGGTCTCGTCGGACATCTTCTTGCGAAGCGGAACGATCTCGTCGCGATAGCGGCGCGCGACCTCGTACTGCGAGCGCAGCAGCGAATGCCCCTCGCGCACTTCCGAGCGCGCCTGCACCGCGACATCGGCGGTGCGCTGCAGCGCGCGCAGGTAGGTGGCCTCGGCGCGGCGCACGCGCGCCGTGCCCCAGTCGAACAGCGGCAGCGACAGCTCGACTTCGTAGCCATCGGCGCGTGCCTCGCCGCTCTGGCTGCTGTTCTGATAGCCGAGCTCAAGCACGTTGACAAAGCGCGTGGTGCGGGTCAGGCCCAGCGTGCGCGCGGTGAACTGCGTGTCGAGCGTGGCCAGCTGCACGTCCAGCCTCTGCGCCAGCGCGAGCTGCTCGGCCTGCTGCGGCGCCTGCAGCTGCGCGGGCAGCGCGGGCAGGCGCGCCGGCAGGCGCAGCGAGGCGTCGGCGGCGGTCAGGCCGAGCAGGCGGATCAGGCGCTCGCGCGCAGCCACCGTTGCATGCTCGGCGCGCAGCAGCTGTGCGCTGACCTCGGCATGGAATACCTGCTCGCGTGCCTCGTCGAGCCGGCTCCAGTTGCCGACGGCCGCCATGCGCTGGCCCAGCTCGGCGCCGGCCTGCGCGGCCAGTTCGGCCTGCCGCAGGTAATCGAGCGACTGCGCGGCGGCGACCGCCTGGTACCACGCGCGGCGCGTGTCGGCTGCGGTGCGCACCACCTGCAGCGCGGCCTGCAGCTGCGCGCCCTGGAAGCGCTGCTGCTCGATCGCGCGGCGCAGCGGCAGGGTCAGCAGGCCGCCAAGATCGAACATCACCGCACGGTCGATCTCGACGGCGCCATTGCCGCTCAGCCGTCCAAATGAAAAACGCGGATTGCGCAGCAGGCCGGCCTGCACGAGGTCAGCCTCGGCAATGCCCAGTTCGGCCAGCGCGGCCTGCAGCCGCTTGTTGTTCAGCAGCGCGACCTGCACGGCCGCGTCGACGCCCAGCGGTTCGGCCAGCAGCGCCGCGACCTGCTGCCGGGTTTCCGGACTTTCGCGTTCGACCGCGTGGCCGGTACGCTCGCGGCTGAGCGTGCCGACGCGGTCGATGCCGCCGTCCGGCGAAAAGCTCGCGCAACCGGCGAGCATGACCGGCAGCAGCGCTGCGGCCATTCGTGATGATCGGGGGAACATGCATTACCTCATTGCCAGTTTCGGTGCGGAACAGCGTCCGCACACGGGATGCAGCGTGCCGTTGCAGGCGGCGCCGCTTCGGGTTCAGGCGATGAAGTGTCTGGGCGGCCGGTCAGGGCCGTCGGTCAGGAACGCCGGGACCGGCGTGCTTTGGGAGAGGAAGAGCGCCCGGGCCACGGCCGGGGCAAAATCGGCGACCAGCGCCGGCGGCGGCGCCGATGCCGCCAGCAGGCAGCATTTCGCACAATCGGCACAGCCGGCCTTTGCGTGAACGGATTGATGGGTGGCGGTCTTGCCATCGCCATGCTGCGCTTGGGCTGCAGGGCCGTGCTCACCGTGATGCGCATGCGCGCCGTCATGCGCCGGCCGGGCGCCGCGCCCGTGATGGCCGGCTTGCGCGTGCGCCTGCATCGGCCGCACGGACTCCGCGGCAGGCTTCGCGGCCGTGACCACCGTGCCATGGCGCGCCATCGCGGTCGCGCGCGCCAGCGTCGCGCCGGCCTGCAGCGGAAGCAGCAGGCACAGCAGCAAGGCGATCACGGTCCGGATGACGGTGTTGGATTTCATACCGACAATGTAACTCGGAGGGCGCCTGTCAGGCAAGGCGCCCTCCGCGCGGGTCAGCCGTCGTTGCCGTCGACGCGGGTTGCCGTCAGGCGCGGCAGGTAGGTCGCGAGATACAGGGCGAACGCGATGCTCCAGCAGGCGGCCGACGCCACCAGCAGTTCGCGGTAGCCTGCGCCCAGGTGCAGCGAAGCCAGCACGCGCAGCAGTGCGCCGCCCATCAGCAGCGCGTACATCAGCACCTCGGCCTTGCCCGCGTGCAGCGGACGACCGGTATGGCCGAGCGCGGTGCGCGTGATCATGCCGATCACCAGGCCGCCGGTCGCGCCGACACCGAGCGCATGCCAGCCGGCGCTGGCCGGCGCAAAACCGAGCGCGGCGGCCGACAGCAGCGCAAAGCCGATTGCAATCCACAGGTAAGAGAAATGCAGAATCCACAGCAACGGATGCGCGAGCGTGCGTTGCGGATGGTAACCAAACACGCGCCGCGCGGTGGCCAGCGCCGCCGCGGCGAAGCTGCTTGCCTGCGCCGGCTCGGGCAGGCCGAGCAGCCAGCTGGCGATGGCGAGCAGGGCCAGCCCGATCGCCAGCCTGTCCTCGCGCGGCCGCACTTTCGGCTTGGCCTTCGGCGCGGCGTTCGACGTGAATGACGGGATCACGCGGCCGCCCATGACCAGTTCGATCAGCACGATCATCAGCAGCCCGCCGCGCAGCGGCATCAGCGGATCAAGCGCGAGCCAGCCAAGCGCCGCCGCATGATGCAGCCCATTCAGCAGCGCGAGCGCGCCGAGGATCAGCGGCAGGAACTGGTTGCGCCGGTTCTTCGCCTTGCGCAGCAGCCGCCAGATGGGCCATGCGGCCGCCGGCAGGAAGGCGAAGTCCACCAGCGCGCCGGCCAGCGGCGGCGCAGCCAGCAGCGCAATGCGCCCCGCGGCCCACAGCAGCACGAGCGCCGCAAGGTGCGTGCCGCGCGGCGTCGGCAGGTTGGTCCAGTTGCGCACGGCGGTATAGAGGAAGCCGACGATCACCGCGACCGCAAAACCGTACACCATTTCATGCACGTGCCAGTACAGCGTCGGCTGCAGCCCGAAAGGCGCGGCGCCGAGGAAGGTGGCGACCCACAGCGGGATCGCCAGCATCGCGAGCGCCGCAGCGACGAGATAGAAAGGACGGAAGCCCAGCCGCAGCAGCGGCACGCCCTTCGGCGGATTGACGGCCCGGCTGCCGGGACGGGACAGTTGCTGAACGGCCGGCGTCAGCGGCTCGTTTATCTTGAGCAGGGACATGGGATATCCTTAACATGCATAATATCCGCATGTTATAGTTGCACGCACCGAAACGCAATGCCAATCGGGCAAATTCCCCGCCTTCGCCATGAAACTGACCGCCTTTACCGACTATGCGCTGCGCACCCTGATCTATCTCGGGCTCAATCCGGGCCGGCTGTCGACGATCGACGAAATTTGCGAAGCCTATGACATACCGCGCAACCACCTGACGAAGGTCGTGCACCTGCTTGGTTCATCGGGCTGGGTAAGGACGGTGCGCGGCAAGGGCGGCGGCCTGCAGCTGGCGCTGCCGCCGGAGCAGATACCGATCGGACAGGTGGTGAGGCTCACCGAGACCGACTTCGAGATGGTCGAATGCTTCAACGGCGCGACCAACCGCTGCGTGCTGTCGCCGGCCTGCCGGCTGAAATCGGCGCTGAAGCAGGCCACCGATGCGTGGTTCGCGGTGCTCGATCCGCTCACTCTGGCGGACATGCTGGGGAATGCGGCCGGGTTGCGTCTGCAACTGAAGGGCGTGTCCGCCTAGCGGGTGTTGCGCACCTCGCGGCGTCACTCGACGCTGAATTCGAACTTGTGGCGCCGGCAGTCGAGCGTGTTGATGTAGTAAAGGTCGAAGCGCGCGCCGGTGGCCGCGCCTGCGCGCATGCGCACGCTGTGCCGGCCGACCACGTCGCCCTCCTCGTCTCGCACCGCCAGCCGCAGCCGGCCGTGGAATGGCTGGCTGCCCTTGTTCACCAGAACCCCGGCCACGTTGGCGTCGACGCAGGACACGCGCTTGACCACGATGTCGGGGTTGTTGGTGGGCAGGGTCTTCGACACCGGCGGCAGGGCCGCCGGGTCGGCCGCCTGCGCGCCCAGTTGCGCTGCCGCCGGCAGCGGCAGCAGCGTGAACGACAGCGCCGACAGTACGGCGATTTTCCTCATGCGCTTCATCTGTGCTCCATTCGATGACGCGCACGCGGCGCGTCAGTTCAGCCGATAGCGTTCGACCGCGGCCTCGTCCCACGCGATGCCCAGTCCCGGGCCGCGCGCGCTGACGCAGCCATTGGCGTCGACGCGATACGGATCGGCCAGCACGGCCGAACCGAAATCCATGAACTCCAGCCAGTCGCAGGTCGGCGTGACCGCCAGCACATGCGCGCTGCCTTCGATGAACAGGTGGCTCGACACCGGCATCGACGCCGCTGCGGCCAGGCCCATCACCGACAGCCAGCCGGTAATGCCGCCGATCTTCATCAGGTCCGGCATCATCTTGTCGCAGGCACCGGCCGACAGCGCGCGCTCGGCATCGCGCGGGAACCACCAGTTCTCGCCGGTCTGTATGCAGGCGCCGGTGCCTTCGCGCACCTTCGCATGGCCCTGCAAATCCTCGGCCGCCACCGGCTCTTCGATCCAGCAGAGGTCATAAGCTTCAAGCGCGCGAATGCGGCGGATCGCCTCGGCCGGCGACTGGCTCTGGTTGAAATCCACCATCAGCGCAATGTCCGGACCGATCAGCTCGCGCACCGCGCGCACCACCTCGACATCGCGCTTCGGGTCGGCATAGCCGACCTTGATCTTCACCGCGCGAAAGCCTTGTTCCAGCGAACGCCGCAACGGTCCGGCATCCTGCACCGGATCGACCATGCCGTAGCTGTCGTAGGCGCGCACCGGCGCGGCCTCGCCGCCGAGCAGCTGCACGACCGGCTGACCGGCCGCCTTGCCGAGCGCGTCCCAGTACGCCATGTCGAGCGTCGACACCAGCATGCCGAGCAGGCCCTGCAGGCCGAGCAGGCGGAAACGCCGCTCAAGCTGCTGCATGCGCGCGAACGGCACGACCGGCTTGCCGACCAGTTCGGCACGCAATTCGTCGACCAGCGCGAGCAGCGGCCGGAGTGTCGGCTTCGTGTAGCCGAACGCATAGGCGCTGCCGGTCACGCCTTCGTCGGTCAGCACGTCGACCAGCAGCAGCGGCGCCTTTTCGATCTCTCCGGACGCCGTGCGCACCGGGCGCGGGATCGGCGCCTCGACGGCGCGCGCGCGAATGTCGCGGATGGTCAGCTGGCTCATCGTGTTCTCCTTGTATATATCGGCCTGAAGTTCGCCAATTTTAGGCAAAGCCGGCGTTGCCCGCCTTCCAAAGAATTTGAGGCGGCCTCGCAAAGGCTTGCCGGGAATGCGGCACGGCCGAGACGCCGCGCAGCGCAGAGTTTATTTCGACGGACGATCCGCGTCCTGGACCGGGTAGGAGTCCGACGTGTACTGCGGGCCCTTCATGATCATCACGACGACGCAGCCGATCGCCACCGTGAGGACCATCGTCACATGGAAGATCGCCATGCCAATCAGCGTGTAATGAAAGGTGCGCAAGGCGCGCGCGACGTGCTGCGGATCGCCGTCGAACGGCCAGAGCGCGGACACGCCCCATAGCGCCACCAGCGCCAGCAGTCCGAGGACGGCCAGCCGGGGAAGCTTCCTGAACAGCCGCCATTCGAGGCCGGCGGGCGCGCGTACCGAGTCGGGATTTTTCTTCATTGCATTGCCGCCGGTGCAGCGGCACCGGAGTACAGGCCAAGCATACACCGGTTCGACCCCGCGCCGCTGTGCGCGTTCCTTCGGAGCGGGCGCGCTTGCCGGCACGGACAGCCGCGATCACGGTTGCTACACTGACTGCCCCGGCGCCGCGTGCGCGCGTTAAAAATGAAAGGATACAGAATGGCTACCGTTCCCCTGATCGACCATGCGAATGCCAGCCCGGCCGTGCGTGCCGTCTATGACGACATCAAGCAGCTGCGCGGCGTCGCCGACGTGAACAATTTCTGGAAGTCGCTGGCGAATTCGCCGGCGCAACTGGAACAGGTCTGGTCGGAGGTGAAGGCGGTGATGCAGCCAGGCGCGCTCGATGCGCTGACGAAAGAGCTGGTGTACATCGCCGTATCGGCAGCCAACAGCTGCACCTACTGCGTGCACTCGCATACGGCCGGAGCACGTGCCAAAGGCATGACGGCCGAGCAGCATGCGGAACTGCTTGCCGTCATCGCGCTGGCCAGCCGCACGAATGCGCTGGCCAACAGCCTGCAGGTGCCGGTCGATCCGCAATTCCAGGCCGGCTGACCGCGCCCCGCAACGCACCCTGCTTTCCCTGCTCCCCTGTCAGGGAAAGCGCACCCAGCCGCGCACCGGGCTGCCGTCGTCGCTCGCACCGGCTTGCGCGGCCTCGGCGCCGTGGCCGGCCACGCCCGCCTTCTCCGGCATGGCCGACGAATGGTGGCTGCTGATCAGCCAGTCGCCGCCCACCCGCTTGTACGCAAACGTATAGCGCGCGCGCACGCTGCTTCCGTCCGTGAACCGGAAGGTGTAGAGGCCGCTGTCGACGGCGCTGTTGCAGTCGACGTCGATCACGCGGTCGTCGATCCTGCCTTCCGGGCCGCGCTGCAGGAAGTGCAGGAAATATTCTTCCTTTTCCGCCGCAGTGAAACGCACGCGGTTCGACAGGGTCGGCAGCAGCACCGAATCCGGCGCGTAGTTCGCGACGACCTTCTTCGGGTCGCCGCTGCGCAATGACGCATTCCAGCGGTCAAACAGCGCGGCCACTTCGGTCCTGAACGGCGGGTTGCATTCGTCGCCGCGCGCGGGCGCCGCGGGGGCCGGCGCCTCTGCCGTGGCCGCGTGCGACGGATGCTCGTCCGGCAGCGCGTGCGGAGCGGGCATTGCCTGTACATGCGCCTGCGCCGCGCGGCCGTCAGTCGCCTGTGCGGCAGCCACGGCGACAGCCGCCGCCGCCCGGTCGCGAACCTGCACCCGCGGCGTTGGCGCCACGACCGCCGGGACGACAGGCGCGGGCGACGCGTCATGTGAATGTCCGGCCTCGCCCGCGGGCACCTCCAGTCCGCCCACAGCCGCCCTGGCCTCCTTGCCGGCGGCCGGCGCGGCAGCCTTGCGGTGCCGGTGACGTTTCGGCTTCGGCCGGGCGGCGCTGTCCGCTGCGGCTGCCGCGGCAACGGGCGGCGGCGCCGGTAGTGCTTCGGCCGCCGGCGCCGCGCCTTTCGCGCTGCCGGCGCCGTGCGGACTGCCGGCATGTGCCGCGTCATTGGCCAGCGCCGGGGCAACGCCGATGGCCAGCAACAGGCCTGGCAGCATGAATTTTGCGGATGTCATGATGACGCTCTCCTTCTGTTCACGGTCGCACCTGCGGGCGACATGCCGGCATTGGCAAACCGGCATCACGCGCCGCGGCCGTCGGGGCCGGGACGATTTACAAAAGATTCCTGTTGATAATTATCGAATCGGCCGTTAATTTCTGTAGGGAAATTTTTTCCCTGCCGATGGCCCGCGCGCCGGAACCACGGTCGCGCCGGCGCGTCGACACGGCCGGTGGGCGCCGCTCCCGGCCGCAATCCTGTTTTCCATACCGGACAGCCGCGGCTGCGCAAGCAGCGGCGGCATGAATGAAGGAGAAAGCAATGTCCCGCACACCGATCAACCCACCCGCGAGTCTGGCGCACGGCGATGCCTGCCCCTGCTGCACGCCGTCTCCTGCGATGGCATCGCGCCGCCAGTTCCTGGCCGCCGGCGCAGCCGTGCTGGCCGGCGGGCTGGCCGGCTTCGTCCCCGGCCGCGCGCTGGCGGGCGGCGGCAATTACGACGCGATGCTGGTCAATTGCATCGACCCGCGCTTCACGACGCTGAGCTGGCAATACATGGGGCTGCTGTCCGGCGTCGACCGCGAGAAGCTGGGCGACAACTACAGCCATTTCGTGATGGCGGGCGGCCCGATCGGCGCAGTGCATCCGAAGTTCCAGGCCTGGCACCAGACCTTCTGGGACAACCTCGGCATCACGGTCAGCCTGCACCACATCAAGCGCGTGGTCGCGCTGTCACACCGCGACTGCGGCGCCGCGAAGCTGGCATTCGGCGCCGACAAGGTCGCCGACAGGGAGTCCGAATCGATCGCGCACGCGGAAGCGCTGCAGGCATTCCGCAAGGAGGTCGGACTGCGCCAGCCCGGACTGGCGGTGATCACCGGCATCATGGACCTGAACGGCCGCGTCGACCTGATAGGTTAAGAATTTAGAATTATCGGCACGCTCGCTGTCCGGCATTTTTGACGCACGTCAAAGACTGCGACCGGTATGAAACGGAATACTGGAACCATCTAACAAGGAGCCTGTATGACTTTCAACCATGCCGTAATCTGGATCGACCACAGCGAAGCGCACGTGATTCATTTCGACGCGGAGGCGAGCGAGAGCGAAGTCGTGAAGACGCGTTCGTCGCACCCGCACCTGCACCACAAGTCCGGCTCGACCGGCGCGGGTCATTCGCGCGCAGCCGAGGAATACCTGCGCGCGGTGGCGGAGGCGGCAGCCGATGCTTCCGAAATTCTCGTCGTCGGCCCGGGTTCGGCGAAGCTCGAACTGATCCGTTATGTCGAGAAGCAGCTGCCGAAGGTGGCGGAAAAGATCCTCGGCGTCGAAACGGTCGATCATCCGACCGACCGCCAGCTGGTGGCCCATGCGCGCAGGACTTTCGTGCGCATCGACCAGCTCAACGGCACGGCCGCACTGCCGACCTGATCCCCTGCGTTCCCGGGCAGGCACTCGGCCTGCCCCTGCTTACTTGCGGCCCGCCAGGTACCTGACGCCTTGCGGGCCGTAGTTTTCCGTATGCGGCACATTGGCCGCGAGGCGGAAGGTGTCGCCCGCGCGGCAATGCTGGGTGCCGGTGTCGGCGACAATGGTGATTTCGCCGTCGAGAATCAGCGCCCTCGCCTCGAACGGATGCGAATGCGTGTCGAGCGAACCGTTCGGTTCGCGTTCGACGACAACGACGGTCGTGATGCCCTCGGAGGCCAGCTGGTCGCGGAATTGCTGTTCGGTCATGTCGTTCTCCTTCAGCGCGTGGCGACCAGCCTGACCAGCGCCAGCAGGGTCTGGTTGATGGGGGTCGCAACGCCATTGGCCTGACCGCGCCGTACGACATAGCCGTTCAGGTAGTCGATTTCGTTCGGCTTGCCGCGCGCGACGTCCTGCGCAGTCGATGAATACTGGTTCGCCATGGAATGCGCGATGCGCCGCACCGCTTCGTGGCTGTCGCCGGGAACGCTGATGCCGTCGGCCGCAGCGACCCGCAGGCACTCGTCGACGACGGCCTGCATCAGCTCGGGTATGCCTTCGGTTTCAACCAGCTTGCCATAGGTCTTTTGCGCGATCGCCGACAGTGCGTTGTACGCGCAGTTGACGATCAGCTTGCCCCACAGCGCGCCCATCACGTTGTCCGACACCTGCACCGGCACGCCGGCGCGCGCGAATGCGTCAACGATGCGCGCGCTCTCGGGCGCTGTGCCGATCGCAAGTTCGCCGCGCCCGTGGTGCTTCAGGTGCGCAGGGCCGGCCATCTCGGTGGCCACATAGACGACGGCGGGAATGACCCGCTGCGGCAGCACGCGCTGGATGATCTCGGCATTCTCGACGCCGTTCTGCAACGACACCACCACGGCGCCAGCCTTCAGCAACGGCGCGATCTCGCGTGCGGTGCGCTCGGTGTCGGTGGATTTCACGCAGAACAGCACGACGTCCGCGCCGGCCACCGCCGCCGTGTCGGTGCTCGCGTCGACCTGCACGGTCTCGTCGAACATTTGCGTGTCGAGCCGCAGTCCGCGCTCGCGCATGGCGTCAACATGCGATGCACGCCCGATCAGGGTGACCGGCACGCCGGCCCGGGCGAGCATGCCGCCGAAATAACAACCGACTGCGCCGGCGCCGACGACCGCGAAGCGCGGGGTGTCGCTGGTTTGCATCCTGTCTCCCTTTTTTATTTTTGGACGGAAACTATAACCGATAGCTGCGCGTTAGTTCATGTCAAATTGGCAAAGGGGATGTTGTCGCATTCGGTGCGGCATCACGCGCGCAGATCCGGCGCCGCATACCAGCCGACGTAGGCAGCCAGCGCCGCGGTGCCCGCGTGCAGCCAGATGTCGTGGCCGTGCAGCGGCATCAGCCCGAACAGGGTGTCGAGCCGCGGGAACAGGCCCATTACCGCGAGCACCGCGAACAGGATGGCGATGGTGCGCGCATAGGTGGCGGCGGCGTCCGACGCGCGTGCGGCGAGCACGCCCCAGCCGCCGATGGCCAGATGCACCAGCGTGTGCGTGAGATTGACGGGAAAGATGCCGAACAGTTTGCCGTTGAGCACACCGGCCGTGATGTGGCGGGTCTCGTCCGGCGGTGAAAGCAAGGCAGGGAAAAAGCCGGCAACGCCGATGAGCAGGTAGGCGATGCCGGCAACGATCGCAAAACGCTTGGTGATCATGGCGCTGTCCTTCGAGTCCGAACCCGACTGACCCTGTGACCGCGCCGGCGGCCGGATGACCGGCCTGGTGCGCTCCGGCTGGAGCGCGATCAAGCCTGCTCTGCGTCCATCTCCGCAAACACCTTCTGCGCGAGGGCAAAGGCCGAGTTGGCCGCCGGCACGCCGCAATAGATCGCGGCCTGCAGCAGCGCTTCCTTGACCTGCTCGCGCGAGACGCCGTTGTTGGACGCGGCGCGCAGGTGCAGTCTGAGCTCCTCCTCGCGGTTGAGCGCGACCATCATGCAGATTGTCATCAGGCTGCGCGTGTGCCGCGTCAGCCCGGGCCGGGTCCAGATCTCGCCCCACGCATAGCGCGTGATCAGGTTCTGGAACTCGGCATTGAGTTCGTTCAGGTTCGCCTGCGCGCGGTCAACATGCCGGTCGCCCAGCACCGCACGGCGCATGGCCATGCCCTGATCGAAACGCTGTTCGTCATCCATCGGCTTCGCCCCGTGCTCAGGCTGCGGCATCCTGCCGCAGCAGGAAGTTCAGCAGCTGCTGGGTGAAGGCCTGCGCCACTTCCCAGTTGGACAGGTGCGCGGCGTTCAGCTCGACGTAGCGCGCGCCCGGAATGGCGCGTGCGATCAGCTCGCCGTGCTCGGGCGGCGTCGACTTGTCATGCTTGCCGCCGATGACCAGCGTCGGCGTCGCGATGCGGCCGAGGTCGGCGCGCTGGTCCATGTCGCGCACCGCCGCGCAGTTGGCGACATAGCCGTCGACGGTGGTGTTGGCCAGCATCGTGCGCACGCGCTCGACCTGCGCCGGCGCATGCTGCAGGAAATCATCGGTGAACCAGCGTTGCAGCACGGTGTCGGTCACCACCTGCATGCCGCCCTGGCGCACTTGCGCAATGCGCGCGTTCCACATCTCGGGCACGCCGATGGCGGCGCTGGTGTTGCACAGCACGAGGCGATCGATGCGCGCCGGATGATGGATGCCGAGCCACATGCCGGTCATGCCGCCCATCGACAGCCCGCAGAAATGCGCGCGCGGAACCTTCAGGTAGTCCATCAGCGCGATGACGTCGCTGCCGAGCTGGGCGATCGAATAAGGGCCGGGCGTGACGTCGGACTGGCCGTGGCCGCGCGTGTCATAGCGCAGCACGCGGAAATGTTCGACCAGCGCCGGCATCTGCGGCAGCCACATGTCCAGGGTCGTGCCTAGCGAGTTCGACATCACCAGCACCGGCGCGTCGTCGGCGCCGTCGAGCTGGTAATGCAGCTTGCCGTTACCGGTATCAATGAAGGGCATCACTTGACTCCATAAAATGTTTCATCCGGCCTTGCGCTGCCGGTGCGCGGCAAGCACCCGGTCAACGAAAGCCGCCGCTTCGCCCGCGTAGCTTGACGGATCGAACAGCGCGGCCAGGCGTTCCCCGCCGAGCACCGGCGCCACGCGCATGTCGGCCTGCAATACGTCCAGCAAGTGCCGGCCGCTGTCGGCCGCAGTATGACAGGCCGATTCGATGATCTCATGCGCGCGCGCACGCCCGAGTTCGGCAGCCAGCGCCACAGACACCGGCTCGGCCATCACCAGGCCCTGCGTGAGCTCCATGTTCCGGCGCATCCGCGCCGCATCGACGACCAGCCCTTCGGCGACGTCGCGCAACTGCGTCAGCGCCGCGCCGCACAGCGATGCGATCTCGGGCAGCGTGTCCCACTCGGCCTGCCAGCCGCCGAGCGCGCGCTCGTGCTCGTTTGGCATGGCCGACAGCAAGGTCGCCACCAGCGCGGGCACGCGCACGGCCGCAGCCAGCACCGCAGCGCAACCGACCGGATTGCGCTTGTGCGGCATGGTCGACGAACCGCCGCGTCCGACCATGACAGGCTCGGACAATTCCGCGACTTCGGTCTGGTTCTGCAGCGAGATATCCCGCGCGATTTTACCCAAGCTGCCGGTCAGCAGCCCGAGTACCGTGCCGAATTCGGCAACGCGGTCGCGATGCGCATGCCATGGCAGGCGCGGCAGCGGCAAGTCGAGCACGCCGCCAACCGCATGCGCGACCGCCAGACCGCGATCGCCAAGGCTGGCCAGCGTGCCGGCCGCGCCGCCGAACTGCAGCACGCACAGCCGCGCGCGCATCTCGGCCAGCCGCTGCTGGTGGCGCAGCAGCGCGTCGAGCCAGCCGGCGGCCTTCAGCCCGAAGGTGACCGGCAGCGCATGCTGCATCCAGGTACGACCCATCATCGGCGTGCCGCGATGACGGTGCGCGAGCCCGGCCAGCGCGTCGGCCAGCTCGGCCAGCTCGACGGCAATCAGGTCGAGCGCTTCGCGCAGCTGCAGCACCATGCCGGTGTCGATCACGTCCTGGCTGGTCGAGCCCCAGTGCACGTAGCGAGCGGCCTCGGGATCGCGCGCGGCGACTTTTGCGGTCAGTTGTTTTACGAGGGGAATGGCAAGATTGCCTGCATTGCGCGCGGCCAGCGCCAGCGCGTCGAGGTCATAGTCGCGCGCGTCGCAGCAGGCCAGGACCGGATCGACCGCAGACGCCGGGATCACGTCCTCGCAGGCCAGTCCGCGCGCCAGCGCCGCCTCGAAGTCGAGCATGCGCCGGACGGTGTTCTCTGGCGAGAACACCTGCCGCATGCCCTCACTGGAAAAAATGGCTGAGGTGAGGGCATGCATGGTCGTTGCGGGTCAGTGGTGGGTCAGATGTCGAAGAATACGGTTTCGTCGTTGCCGCCTCCGCCGAGCACGATGTCCCACTCGAAGGTCCCGGCGTTGCCGGCCGCCGGCCTGGCCAGCAGCGTCGCACGGCGCGCAGCGGGTACCTGCTGCATCACGAAGTCGCTGTCGTGATTGTCGCCCAAAAAATAGATTCGCGTGGACAGTTGCCTGAGCAGTCCGCGTGCGAACACGTTGACCATGATGTGCGGCGCCTGCGGCTGGCCGTCGGCGCCGGGCACGCTGCCGGGCTTGATGGTGGCGAAGTGAAAGCGGCCGTCCGCATCCGTCGGGCAGCGTCCGAAGCCGGCAAAACCGGGGTCGGACGGCAACGCGCGCGCGTCGTCCGGATGCGCATACTTGCCGTGCGCATTGGCCTGCCAGATCTCGACCACGGCATCCGGCACGGGCACGCTGTCGGCGTCGAGCACGCGGCCCGTGATCACGATGCGTTCGCCGGACACGCCGGGGCCGGCCAGGTCCGTGGTATTCAGCCAGTCCAGCCCGATGTGCAGGTAGGGTCCGACGGTCTGCGAAGGGGTCAGCGGGAAGCTCATCTTATTTCTCCATCGGCGTCGCATCGCGGCCGCGCAGGACGATGTTGAAGCGGAAGCCGAGTGCGTGCTCGGGCTCGGTCAGGTCGAGATCGAAATCCGAAATCATTTTCTGGCGCGCGCCGTCGGGCACGCTGTGGTAGATCGGGTCGAAGGGCAGCAGCGGGTCGCCCGGGAAGTACATCTGCGTGACCAGCCGTGTCGCGAAGGCATTGCCGAACAGCGAGAAATGGATGTGCGCGGGCCGCCATGCATTCGGATGGTTGCGCCACGGGTAGGCGCCCGGGCGGATGGTCACGAAACGGTAGTTGCCTTGCGCATCCGTCAGCAGGCGACCGGTGCCGGTGAAGTTCGGATCGAGCGGCGCGTCGTGCTGGTCGCGCTTGTGCCGGTAGCGGCCGGCGGCGTTCGCCTGCCACACTTCGATCAGCTGGTTCGCGACCGGACGACCGTCTTCGTCGAGCACGCGGCCGGCAACAATGATGCGCTCGCCGAGCGGCTCGCCGGCATGCTGGCGAGTCAGGTCGGCGTCTTCGGGGCGCACGCGGTCATGGCCGAACACGGGCCCGGTCATCTCGGACAGCGATTGCGGCAGCAGGATCAGCGGCTTCGTCGGCGTGCGCTGGACGGTCGACTTGTAGCCGGGGTACAGATAATCGGGCTGGCTTCCCGCAGCGGGACGCCGGTAAGGCGGGAGTGAAGACATCATGGCTCCTTGTCTCGGATGATGGTTGCCTGGGGAGTCTTGAGCGCCGGGAATCAGACGCGCTCGATCAGGATCGCGATGCCCTGGCCGACGCCGATGCACATCGTGCACAGTGCGAAGCGGCCGCCGCTGCGGTGCAGCTGGTACATCGCGGTCGTCACCAGCCGCGCGCCGCTCATGCCGAGCGGATGGCCGAGCGCGATCGCGCCGCCGTTCGGGTTCACGCGCGCATCGTTGTCGGCGATGCCGAGGCCGCGCAGCACGGCCAGTCCCTGCGCCGCGAACGCTTCGTTGAGTTCGATCACGTCGATCTGGTCCAGCGTCATGCCGGTCTGTTGCAGCAGCTTCTGCACGGCCGGCACCGGGCCGATGCCCATCACGCGCGGCGGCACGCCGGCGGTGGCCATCGCGACAATGCGCGCACGCGGCGTGAGCCCGAAGCGCGCGGCCGATGCCTCGTCGGCCAGCAGCAGCGCGCAGGCGCCGTCATTCACGCCGGACGCATTGCCGGCAGTGACGCTGCCATCGGGACGCACCACGCCCTTCAGTTTTGCCAGCGCCTCGACACTGGTCGCGCGCGGATGCTCGTCATGCAGCACCGTCAGCGGTTCGCCCTTCTTCTGAGGAATAATGACCGGCACGATCTCGTCGGCAAGAATGCCGGCAGCCTGCGCGGCCGCGGCCTTGTTCTGGCTGGCGACCGCAAAGGCGTCCTGGTCGGCGCGGCTGATGCCGTGATCGGTGGCGACGTTCTCGGCCGTCTCTGGCATCGAGTCGACGCCGTACAGCGCCTTCATCTGCGGGTTGACGAAGCGCCAGCCGATGGTGGTGTCGAAGATCTGCGCATTGCGCGAGAACGCACTGTCGGCCTTGCCCATCACGAACGGCGCGCGCGTCATCGATTCGACGCCGCCGGCGATCATCAGCGAGGTCTCGCCGGCCTTGATCGCGCGCGCGGCGCTGCCGATGGCGTCCATGCCCGAGCCGCACAACCGGTTCACGGTCGAGCCCGGCACCGACAGCGGCAACCCGGCCAGCAGCAAAGACATGCGCGCGACGTTGCGGTTGTCTTCGCCGGCCTGGTTCGCGCAGCCGTAGATCACCTCGTCGATGGCGGCCCAGTCGACCGTCGGATTGCGCTCTTGCAGCGCGCGCAGCGGCACCGCGCCGAGATCGTCGGCGCGCACGTCCTTCAGGGCGCCGCCAAAGCGGCCGATCGGGGAGCGGATTGCGTCACAGATGAATGCCTGTTTCATTCGTCGTCCTTGGATGGAAAGTGGGGTTGGTCCGGGCCGCTTACGCGAGGGCCAGCGGCACGCCGGTCAGCGCCTGCAACTGGTCCAGCGTGAGGCCTTCGGCCATGTCGAGCACGCGCAGTCCGTGCGGCGTGACGTCGATGGTGGCGAGGTCGGTATAGATGCGCGACACGCAGCCGACGCCGGTCAGCGGGTAGTTGCAGCGCTCGACGATCTTGCTTTCGCCTGTTTTGGTCTGATGCTCCATCATCACGAACACGCGCTTGGCGCCGATCGCGAGATCCATCGCGCCGCCGACGGCGGGAATGGCGTCAGGCGCGCCGGTGTGCCAGTTGGCGAGGTCGCCGGTGGCCGACACCTGGAATGCGCCGAGCACGCAAATGTCGAGATGGCCGCCGCGCATCATCGCGAACGAGTCCGCGTGATGGAAATAGGCGCCGCCGGTCAGCAGCGTCACCGGCTGCTTGCCTGCATTGATCAGGTCTTCGTCCTCCATGCCCGGCGCCGGCGCCGGGCCCATGCCGAGGATGCCGTTTTCACTGTGGAGGAAAATTTCTTTCGACGCATCGAGGTGGTTTGCGACCATCGTCGGCAGGCCGATGCCGAGGTTCACATAGGCGCCCTCGGGGATGTCCTGCGCGACGCGGCGCGCGATTTCATCACGGGTAAATCGCTTCATTGCACACCTCCGACCTGCACTACGCGCTGCACGAAAATCCCCGGGGTGATGATCGTTTCCGGATCAAGCTCTCCCAGCGGCACGACATCGTCGACCTGGACGATGGTGCACTTCGCGGCCATCGCCATGATCGGGCCGAAGTTGCGCGCGGCCTTGCGGTAGACAAGATTGCCCCAGCGGTCCGCGCGACGCGCCTTGATCAGCGCAAAGTCGGCGTGGATCGGTGTTTCGAACACATAGTGGCGACCGTCGATGACGCGCGTTTCCTTGCCTTCGGCCAGCAGCGTGCCGTAGCCGGTCGGCGTGAAGAAGCCGCCGATGCCGGCGCCGGCCGCGCGGATGCGCTCGGCGAGATTGCCTTGCGGCGTAAGTTCGAGTTCGATCTCGCCGGCACGGTAAAGCCGGTCGAACACATGCGAGTCGACCTGGCGCGGAAATGAACAGATGATTTTCTTCACCCGGCCCGCGGCCAGCAGCGCGGCCAGTCCGGTGTCGCCGTTGCCGGCGTTGTTGTTGACGATGGTGAGCCCGCCGGCGCCCTGCGCAATCAGGGCGTCGATCAGGGCGCTGGGCATGCCGGCGTTGCCGAAGCCGCCAATCATCACCGTCGCGCCGTCATGGATGCCGGCGACAGCCTGTGCCAGATTCGGAACGATCTTGTTGACCAAGGCAATCCTCCCGTTGAACGTGATGCCAGTCGGGGGCGGCCGAGCGCAAGCGCGACACACGCACAGACGAGGTCTGTTGAACGCGCGCCACGCTCCGCCTATACTTCGCCCATTCGTTCGTTTATCGAACAACTGGCTGTTTATAGAACACTTTGTCAGCGCGGCGCAGTTTATCGCTGACAATTAGCGACGACAAGGGCTCGCACGCAAATTCCGTGCGATTCTCGAACATGCTGCGTTTTTAAGGGGAACTTCTGTGAACTGTCAGCAAGAAACAACGATTGCCGTTCAATAGGCGTTTAAAAAATGCCGGTCACGCTGACGGAAGCAAAGATTGTCAAATAAATATCGAGTTCCGTTACGGTAACGCCCAGCCGCATCCGAAGACCCCGCCCCATCCCGGGCTTCGCGGCACGAGTTCCCAGTTAGCCACCTCTCACAGCGACCTGACCATGCAGAATTTTTCCACTGCCACTACTGACACCCACCGCGCCACTGCACCGGAGAACGAGGAATCCGCGGTCCTCAAGGATCCTGCAGCACCGCCGGCCCCTCCGGCACGGCCCCTGACGATCGCCGAAGAGATCGATGCGCTGACTGACCCCAGCTTCATGACGTCGCTGGCCCGCGGCCTTGCGGTCGTCAAGGCATTCAGCGACCAGCGCCGGGCGATGACGATTGCACAGATCAGTCACAAGACCGGCATCCCCCGCGCTGCGGTGCGGCGCTGCCTGTACACGCTGAAGCAGCTTGGCTATGCCGATTCGGAAGCGAACAACTTCTACCTGAAGCCGAAGATCCTGTCGCTCGGCTATTCCTACCTGTCATCGACGCCGCTGACCATCGCGGCGCAGCCCTGCCTGAACCAGCTGAGTCGCACACTGAACGAGTCCTGCTCGCTGGCGGTGCTGGAAGACGACGAGGTGCTGTACATCTCGCGTTCGCAAACCTCGCGCGTGCTGTCGGTGGCGCTGAATGCCGGCAGCCGCCTGCCCGCGTATTGCACGTCGCTCGGGCGGGTGCTACTGGCCGGCCTGCCGGACGCCGAACTGGATGCCTATTTCTCGCGGGTGAAGCTGGTCGCGTTCACCGACCGCACCGAAACTTCGGAAGCACGGCTGCGCGAGATCATCGCTGACGTGCGCCAGAAGGGCTATGCGGTTGTTGAAGAGGAACTGGAAATCGGGCTGCGCTCGGTTGCGGTGCCGGTGCGCGGCGCTTCCGGTGCAACAATGGCAGCGCTGAACATCGGCGCACAGGCAACGCGCGTCGCGCGCGCGCAGGTGGAGCAGACTTTCCTGCCGGCGCTGCTGAACGCGTCAAGCGAACTGTCGGTACTGCTGCCCTGACCTCCGAGGGCGGGTCCGGCGCGGAACGCCGCCACGGATCTGCCCGCGTCAGCCGGCGCCTTCCGGGCGTGCGGCTCGTTCCCTGAACTCGGTCGGCGACAGGCCCGTCGCCCGCCGGAAAAATCGCGTGAAATACGCCGGATCCGAAAACCCCAGCAGGTCCGACACTTCCCGGACCGTCATTGCCGTATAGACGAGGTTGCGGCGGGCCTCCAGCAGCAAGCGGTCGTGGATCATTCCCAGCGCGGAACGGCCGGCATATTGCCGGCACAAGGCATTCAGGTGCGCAACGCTCAGGCCCAGCCGCGACGCATAATGCGCCAGCGGCGCGTGGCTGTTGAAACTGCGCTCGATCTCGGCGCTGAATCCTGCCAGGTGAGCCGAAGCCGGCGCGGGCACGGCCCCCCTGCCCTCCGGCTCCCCGCCGGCTTGCGGCTGCCTGAGCAGCATCGCAAGGATGGCGATCGCCAGTGACTCGAGCAATGGCGAACGAAACGCCAGTTGGCGTCCGTATTCGTGCGCGAGCAGGTGCAGCAGGCTTTGCAACTCGTCGCGGACGCCGTCGCGCGCCGGATGGCGGATCACCGGTGTCGTCATCGCCAGCAAGTGCCGGCCCAGCGCGCCGGGCATGGCCGCCAGCATCGGGTAGGCCAGCGTCAGCACCAGGCCGCCGGCGCCGGGCTCGAAGCGAAACCCGTGTACGCAATGTTGCGGCACCAGCACGGCTGAACCGGCGGAAATTCGCCCCGGCCGCTCGTCCAGCATCAGCTCGCCCCCCCCCTGTTCGAGCCACAACAGCTGGAACAGCGCATGGTGCCGATGCGGCCTGATCTCCCAATTGTGCAAGCTGCTGCGCGCCGCAATCGATTCGACATGGATCGGATCCAGCGCCGCACGCTGCCCCTTCTCTCCATAAAGATCAAATACCGGCACGGGCTTGCCGGTGCGCCGGGTGCTTGTCATCAGGATCTTGCGGGTTGGATCATAATCCGCGAAATGTACAAGCATTCATCCTGATCGTCCATTCCCAACATAGGCGTTAGCACCGACACTCGCGCTTTCGGAGAGACAACACCCGCACCGGGAGACAAGAGCGTGAAGACCCAAGTTGCCATCATCGGCGCCGGACCATCCGGCCTGCTGCTCGGACGCCTGCTTGAACTGCAGGGCATAGACAACGTGATCATCGAGGCGAAATCGCCCGAGTATGTGCTTTCGCGCATCCGCGCCGGCGTGCTCGAGCAGGGTACCGCCGACCTGCTGCGCGAGGCGCGCGTGGCCGATCGGATGGACCGCGAAGGCCATGTGCATGAAGGCTTTTCGCTGTCGTTCAGCGGCCGGCTGGAGCGCATCGACCTGAAAAAATACTCGGGCGGCAAGACCGTAATCGTGTACGGCCAGACCGAAGTCACGCGCGACCTGATGGACGCGCGCACGGCGTCCGGCGCGCCGGTGTTCTACGAGGCTGCGGATGTCGCAGTGCACGATTTCGACGGCGAGCATCCGAGCGTCACCTTCACGAAGGACGGGCAGCGCCACACCATCGAATGCGACTACATCGCCGGCTGCGACGGTTTTCACGGCGTGTCGCGCAAGTCGGTGCCGACGGAGCGGATCAAGCTGTTCGAGCGGGTTTATCCGTTCGGCTGGCTTGGCATCCTGTCGCGCACGCCGCCGGTATCGGATGAATTGATTTACGCGAACCACGAACGCGGGTTTGCGCTGTGCAGCATGCGCTCTGACATGCTGTCGCGCTACTACGTGCAATGCAGCCTGTCGGACAAGGTCGAGGACTGGTCCGACGACCGCTTCTGGGAAGAGCTGCATGCACGTCTGCCGGAACACATCGGCCGGCGCATGGTCACCGGCGCGTCAATCGAGAAGAGCATTGCGCCGCTGCGCAGCTTTGTCGCCGAGCCGATGCAGTTCGGCAGGATGTTCCTGGTCGGCGACGCCGCGCACATCGTGCCCCCGACCGGCGCAAAAGGGCTCAACCTGGCGGCCAGCGATGTGTATACTCTTTATCACGTTCTTCGCCGCAGGTATAAAGAAGGTCGAACCGACCTGGTGGCGAAGTACTCGGAGATCTGCCTGCGTCGCATCTGGAAGGCCGAGCGTTTCTCGTGGTGGATGACTTCAATGCTGCACAAGTTCGGCGAGGATCCTTTCGGCCAGCGGATTCAGGAAGCCGAGCTGGCGTACTACACGGGCTCGGAAGCGGGCCTGACGAACATTGCAGAAAACTATGTCGGACTCCCTTATGAGCCTGTTGAATAATCCTGATTCGGCTTGCAAATTGGCGCCCGTTCGCGTGATGCGGTACAGTCGTCCCGCCCAACCTGCACAGACGCCATGACCCAGCCCGCCACGCAAGCCGCGAGCCAGCCGCTTACGATCCATACGCTGCGCAACAGCTGCTCCACCTGCAGCATGCACCAGCTGTGCCTGCCGATGGGGCTGGGCGAATCGGATATGCAGCGACTCGACCAGATCATCGGCCGCCGCCGCAAGGTGCCAAAGGATTCCCTGCTCTACCGGATGGATGACCCGTTCACCAACCTGTACGCGATCCGTCTCGGTCATTTCAAGACCTATCAGGTCAGTCCGGGCGGCGAGCAGCAGATCACGGGTTTCCAGATGTCCGGCGAACTGCTTGGCATGGATGCGATCAGCACCGACCGCCACCATTGCGACGCCATGGCGCTCGAGGACAGCGAAGTCTGCGAGATTCCGTTCTCGCGGCTGGAAGACCTGTTCGGCACGATCCCGACGCTGCTGCATCATTTCCACCGGATGATGAGCCGAGAGATCACTCGCGAGCAGAACGTGATGCTGTTGCTGGGGAATATGCGCGCGGAGCAGCGCTTTGCGGCCTTCCTCGTCAACCTCGCGTCGCGCTATGCGGCGCGCGGTTACTCATCGACCACCTTCCAGCTGCGCATGTCGCGCGAAGAGATCGGCAACTACCTCGGCCTGACCATCGAGAGCATCAGCCGCCTGTTGTCGCGACTGAAGAAGCAGGGCCTGCTGCGAGTCGCGAACCGCGAGATCGAGTTGCTGGACCCGGAGCGCCTGCGCGCCATTGCGGCGGGCGTCGAAGCCGGCGCATGACCTGCCCGGCCGGGCGCAACGCCAGTCCCGACTGGCGGAATTCTCTATTCAATGACTGACTGAAACGCATTCCCGGGCGGCCTGCCACACAGGCGGAGGCCGTTCACCCGGACCAGCGGACCCACCTGGTTTGCCTGCACATGGGACGGCGACCGCCTGATCGCCGTCGCTTGCGATATCAGAACGGCGGGTGCCCGGGCACTTCGGTGCGGACCAGATACAGGCTGATCATGCTGGCGATCGAGCACACAGTCCAGAAGAAGAAGAATCCCATCGTGTAGGCAGCGATCGGTTGGACGTCGATATGACCCCCGACCAGCATCAGGTCGCCCGGATCAAACACGGAGAAGAAAAAACCTTCCGCAATGATGGCCGAAAGAAAAGAAGGCCAAAGTACGGACATCGCCAATCTGAGCATGGATCCCCTCCGATTCAACCCGGCCGGATCATCAATGCGCTTGATCCGACGCGGATACGTTCATGCACCCTTGCCCGTCTCGGCAGCGGGCTGGATGTCTAGATTTTTCTGTTCTGGCCACGACCAGTCGCCATGCAGTCGCCATTCGCCGCTCGCATCCTCGAGCTGCACCTGCCACCGCGCCCGATCGAGCAAGGGCAACGGCAGGCTGAACTCGCCCGATGCGTCCGGCGTGAACGTCCGCCTGACATCTTTCGCCGGCACCGTCGGATGGATCAGCTGCAGGGTGACGGCGGTCGCCGGCTTCATGCCTCCGAGCCGACCCTTCAGGGTGTCGGTAGCCGCATCATAACGCATTGATGCACTCAGGCGCATCGTGGCTGCAGCGCGATCGCGGCGCAAGTCCTGGTTGATCGCCTTGCCCTTCTTGTAGTAATCATCGACCACCAGCGCATCGGCGCCGGCGAAAGAAATCCAGGTGGTGATGAATCCTGCAATCAGCACGGCTGCCGGACCGACCATCAGCAGCCAGGGCCAGCGATGGCGGTACCAGGGTTGGGTGTCGTTGTTCATGGTCTGCATGTTTTCAATGATTCCCGACATCAGCGCGGCACGAAGAACACGGCCTTTTCCTTCACCTGCACTTGCGGGTTGTCGACCGCGGTCAGCGTGAAGTAGATCTTGTTCGAGCCTTTCTCGCCCTGGCCTGCGTCAGTGCGCACCGACACCGGTACCGCACGCGATTCCGTGGCGCCCAGTTCGACTTCGCTGGCGCCCATCAGGTGGACGCTGGCGATGCCCTCGACGCCGATGCGGAAACGATGCGACGCTTCGTCGGTGTTCATGATCTGCAGCCGGTACACGTTTTCGATCTGGCCATCGTCGACCTCGCGTCCCATCGAGCCGCGGTCGCGGATCACGTCCATCTTGACCGGCGTGCGCGTGAGCAGCGTGCCGAAGAACACGCCAACGATCACCAGCAGCACCGCGCTGTAGATCAGCACGCGCGGACGGAACGCATGACGGACGATTTCAGGCGTGGCCCAGCGGTTCGCCATCGCATGGTCGGTCCAGTAACGCACCAGGCCGCGCGGCGCGCCGATCTTGTCCATCACGCTGTTGCATGCATCGACGCAGGCGGCGCAGCCGATGCAGTCGTACTGCAGGCCGTTGCGGATGTCGATGCCGGTCGGGCAGACCTGCACGCACATTGAGCACTCGATGCAGTCGCCGAGCGGCTTGCCGCCGCCACCCTCGGATTTGCTGCGCGCGCCGCGTGGCTCGCCTCGGTCCGTGTCGTACGTGATGATCAGGCTGTCCTTGTCGAACATCGCGCTCTGGAAGCGCGCACACGGACACATGTACTTGCATACCTGCTCGCGCATCCAACCGGCATTGCCGTACGTCGCGAATGAATAAAAGACGACCCAGAACCATTCCCATGGTCCGAGCGACAAGGCGGCTACCGACTCGGCGAGCACCTTGATGGGAGTGAAATAGCCAACGAAGGTAAAGCCGGTCCACAGTGCCAGAGCGCCCCAGACCACATGCTTGGCCGTCTTGCGGGAAAATTTTTCGACCGACATGGGCTGGCGGTCGAGGCGCATGCGGGCGCTGCGGTTGCCCTCGATCTTTCGCTCGATCCACATGAAAATCTCGGTGTAGACCGTCTGCGGACAAGTGAAGCCGCACCAGACCCGCCCGAAAATCGCGGTAAAGAGGAACAGCGCATACGCGCTGATGATCAGCAGCGCGGCGAGGTAAATAAAGTCCTGAGGCCACAGGACGATGCCGAAAATATAAAACTTACGAGCGCCCAGATCGAACAGAACGGCCTGGCGGCCGTTCCATTCGAGCCAGGGCAGCCCGTAAAACAGCAACTGCGTAGCCCAGACGAAGAACCAGCGCAGGCTTGCATACCTCCCCTGAATCTCGCGCGGATAGATCTCTTTCCGCGCTTCGTACATCTTGATGATGGCGATTTCAGGGGAGGGGTTCTCCATGGACTTTCCCGTTGTTGACGATTTACTTGTCTGCGGCAGCAAGCGTCGGCTTGTTCGACAGCCCCCAGATGTAGGCAGCCAGCAGATGGACTTTGGCATCCCCGAGGAATTCCTCGAATGCCGGCATCACGTTCTTGCGCCCGTTGCGGATGGTTTCCATGATGGTCGCCGCGCTGCCGCCATACAGCCAGGTCTTGTCGGCGAGGTTTGGTGCACCGACCGCCGGGTTGCCTTTGCCGTCTGCGCCATGGCAGGCCGCGCAGGCAGCGAACTTTTCCTTGCCCATCGATGCCTTGATCGGATCCGAGGTCGAACCCGACAGCGACAGTACATAGTGTGCGACGTTCTCGATGTCCTTCTCGCTGCCAACCGCAGCACCCATCGCCGGCATCTGGCCATGGCGACCTTTCAGGATCGTGGCCTTGATCACCTCGGGTTCGCCGCCGTACAGCCAGTCGCTGTCGGTCAGGTTCGGATAGCCCTTGTTGCCGCGTGCGTCCGAGCCGTGGCATTGCGAGCAGTAGGTCAGGAACAGTCGCTCTCCGATGGCTTGCGCCTGCGGGTCGGCTGCCAGCGACTTGATCTCCGTCTGCTGGTACTTGGCGAACATCGGCCCCACCTCGGCATCGGCGACTTTC
>JACCEB011698054.1_pt1 | contig 26220 bp, 22 predicted proteins | sample 7454761 | NCBI WGS metagenome assembly JACCEB01 (sample SAMN15323454, study PRJNA562643) | freshwater metagenome | isolation source: river surface water | place: USA:Blue River Watershed | collected 2017-08-18
ATTGAAGATGTTGTAGCAAAAACTGGATTTTTATTTGGAGTGTTACTTGTAGTCGGTGCTGTTGCCTGGAGTGCAAATCTCGGCATGGGTGCTGCAATGCTCGGATTCCTTGGTGCATTTGGATTAGCAATTGCGATTTCATTCTCCAAAAAGATTAGACCTGGCTTAGTAGTTGCATATGCAGCGCTAGAAGGTTTAGCACTTGGCACAATTTCACATTTTTATGAAGGGGCGTACCCAGGAATTGTTAGCCAAGCAGTAATTGGCACAATCGCAGCATTTGCTGGTGTTTTGTTTATGTATCGCAGTGGAAGATTGCGTGCCACACCACAATTCACACGTGCAGTAATGGGAGCTGCAATTGGTTACTTCATTCTTGGCTTTGTCTCATTAATTGCTTCATTCTTTGGAGTTGGACAAGGTTATGGATTTTATGGAGTATCTGGCTTAGGTCTACTACTTGCAGTCGCCGGTGTAGCAATCGCAAGCTTCTTCTTAGTGCTTGATTTTGATCAGATTGAAAAGGGTGTAAATGCCGGCTTACCAGAGCAAGAATCATGGCGTGCTGGCTTTGGTTTAATGGTAACTATCGTTTGGCTATACCTAGAGGTTTTACGTCTGCTTTCTATCTTGCGTAACGACCGCTAGTAATTAAAAATTTAAACAGGGGTTGTGAGAAATCACAGCTCCTGTTTATTTTTATCTGGAATTAATTCATAACCTAACTTTGATTGTCTAGTCTCAGGCAAGATTATTGCCAAGAAAATTGCTATTGAATAAACAATTGCAGATGCAATAAAAGCAAATTGGAAAGAGTATGTATCGGTTAAGAAGCCGACCAAAATAGGTCCAACAATCATTCCGGCATCTCCTGCCATCTGCCAGGCAGCAATAACCTGACCACCGCGTCCTCGAATAATGTCGCCAACCACACTGCCTGGTGCCGTTCCTACATATGCACCACCTAAACCAAATAGCGCCATAGAAATAAAGTAGAGAGTGACATTTGTAGTTAGACACAAAACCAGGATCGCAGACATAACAACAATTCCGCCAATCAGCAGTGCAGCTTTACGCCCACTTTCATCAGAGAAGCGTCCTGCTTTTAACAAAAACAATCCTTGGAATAAAGCACCAATTGTTAAACCTAATCCAGCAATAGATGCAGTGGAGTTTAATTTTTCAGTAACAAACAATGGCAAAATTGATGAACGCATTCCAAACAAAACCCAGTTATTAACAAATGCCAAAACTAAAGCTATTTGGTAAGGCTTTAACCGGAATGCCTCCTTTAAAGTTGTAGTTTCTATCTCATTCCCTAATGCAACAACCTTTTTGCCCGAACGCTTTTCACTTAAGAAAAACAATGCGGTCATTCCCGCCATGGCTAAAGTAACTGAGTAAACAAAAAATGGTGCTCTAAGGGAGACTCCGGAAAGTAGGCCACCAAATGCAGGACCAGCTACGCCACCGACCAAGAAACCACCGTTGTACAAAGATTGTGCTCTGGCACGCACATCATCATTTACCGATCTCATTAATAGCGAGCCAGCCGATACAGAGAACATTGATGAACCTAATCCGCCCAAGGTTCTGAAAATTAAAAGTTGGTTATAGCTTTGGGATAGTGCGGTAAGTAAAGTGAAAAACGAGACCATAAATAAGCCAAAGCCAAGAACGGCTCGTTCACCAAATCTATCAACTAATTTTCCAGAGATTAAACCGGAGGAAAATCTCATAATGGCAAATGCAGAAACAATTAGACCTATTGCGGTTTTATTAACACCAAAAGATGCAGCAAAGATGGGAATCGCTGGAATTATCAATCCAAATCCAATTGCTACTAAAAAAGATACAGTTGAAAGGATTGCTACTTCACGAGGGAGATCCCGAAATGGATTCTCCCACTTTAATTTAACGTTAATTTAACCGACCGCCTCGCCAGCTGCCTCTTTACGAGCTGCATGGTGGGCAGCGCTACTTTGCAGTGGTTTCTCTTTAAGCAAGAAAGCAAGCAAGAAACCAAGAAAGGTAACTGGAGCTGCAGCGAGAAATACCAATTGGAAGCTTTGTACAAAACCATTTAGAACTGTTTCCTTAATTGGTTCTGGCAAGGCAGCAATTCCAGAGGTATTGGTTGTTAATTGCTCTAACTTGCTGGAGTCAAATCCCTCTACCGCAGTTGGATTTGATACAGCCAACTTAGTTAGGCCATCCTCTAAAAAGTATGCAACACGGTTGCTGAAAATAGTTCCGAAAATTGCAGTTCCAAATGCACCGCCAAGTGATCTAAAAAATGTATTGGAGCTAGTAGCTACGCCCATGTCAGCAAAATCAACTGAGTTTTGTAATGCAATCACAATTGTTTGCATAGAAAGACCAAGGCCAGCACCAACTAATATGGCAAATCCGGAGAGAATCCAAAAGGATGTATCTTCCGTCAACGTAGACATTAGAAGTAAGCCAATAGTCATAATTCCAGCGCCAATAATTGGGAATATTTTGTACTTACCAGTTGCGGATATTTGTTTTCCACTCATGATCGACATTGAAACAATTCCTAACATTAGTGGAATCAATTTCAAGCCAGCCTGAGTTGCGGAGTCGCCCTTAACTACCTGCAGGTAAAGAGGCAACATAACTATTGCGCCAAACATGCCTGCTCCAATGATGAAGCCAAGTGCAGATGTTAAAGAGAAGGTTTGATTCTTAAATAAGCGAAGCGGAAGAATCGGCTCCTTCGCCAAAGTTTCCTGCCAAATAAATAGCAAGGTTAGGGTTAAACCCAAGCCGGCAGCACTTAAAGTTTTGGAATCAGTCCAACCATTTTCTGGTCCATAAACAGAGACCGCCATTAAAACTGCTGACACAGCAGAGACCATAAGTAGAGCACCCAGGTAATCAATCTTGTGATCACGTTTTACTTTAGGAATGTGAAGAGCGGCTGATGTGATTATCAGCGCCAAAATTCCAAATGGTAGGTTGATATAAAAAATCCAACGCCAGCCAGTAATTCCCAAGATGGTGGCATGATCAGAGAAAAATCCACCAAGTAGTGGACCTGCAACTGAGGATAATCCCCAAACTGCACCAAAGTAACCTTGGTACTTTCCGCGCTCACGCGGCGAAACAATATCGCCAATAATCACAAATGTAAGTGCCATTAATCCACCAGCACCTAATCCTTGAAGTGCACGAGTGAAGATTAATTGCGTCATATTTTGTGATGCACCAGCTAAAAATGATCCAAGTAAGAAAATGACAATTGCAAATTGGAATACCGGGCGACGGCCGTAAAGATCGGAAATTTTTCCATAAAGTGGTGTAGATGCAGTCGATGTAAGAAGGTAAGCAGTTACCACCCAGGTGTAATGATTTAAACCATTAAAATCCTCAACGATATTTTTTAGAGCGGTAGAGACAATAGTTTGATCAAGTGCTGCTAGCAACATTCCGGTCATCAGACCGCTGAGTACAACCATGATTTCTTTATGACTTAGTGGTCCATCTTTAACTTTTGACATTTATTTATTACCTTCTATCTACAGTTAGAGTCAGAGCAAAGCTCAACATTTTTTGGATAAGGTGGAAAGTTTACTGCTCATAGGATTATGATGCAGTACATGAAAGCGGTTATTGCGGAAAACTTAGTAAAAACTTATGACAATGGCCGCGTTAGAGCGTTAGATGGCTTATCACTTGATGTTGAAGAGGGAACTGTTGTTGGTGTTTTAGGTCCAAATGGCGCAGGTAAAACTACGACAGTTCGTGTGTTAACTACTTTGTTAAAACCAGATACTGGCTTTGCAAGTGTTGCTGGTATTGATGTTCAAAAAGATCCAGATGCAGTTCGTAAAGTAATTGGATTGTCTGGTCAATATGCCGCAGTTGATGAAACCTTAACTGGTTGGGATAACTTAGTAATGTTTGGCCGGCTTTATCATTTATCAAGCAAACAAGCACAAGTGCGTGCAACTGAATTGCTCGAACAATTTTCCTTAACTGATCGAGCAAAAAGCCCAATCAGAACTTACTCCGGTGGAATGCGCCGCAGATTAGATTTAGCTGCCTCGTTGATCGTGAAGCCAAAGGTTTTATTTTTAGATGAACCAACAACTGGTTTAGATCCGCGGGGTCGACAGGATATGTGGGGCGTTATTGATGATTTAGTAAAGGGTGGCGTAACACTGCTCCTGACAACTCAATATCTAGAGGAAGCAGATCACTTAGCTGATGAGATTGCAGTAATTGATCATGGAAAGGTGATTGCTCGCGGAACATCTGATTCACTAAAGAAACAGGTAGGTGGCGAGAAGTTAGAAATTATTGTAGAAAATCAACATATTGCCGCTGTTAGAGAGATTGTGGCAAAGGTAAGTGCATCAGCTGTTGCAGTTGATGAGGGAATGCGACGCATTAGTGCGCCCGTAAATACCGGTAGCAAAGCTTTAATTGAAGCAGCTAAATTATTAGATGATCAAGGTATTCATCCATTAGATATTGGTTTGAAACGACCATCATTAGATGATGTTTTCTTATCCTTAACTGGGCATGTGGCAGAGGATGAGAACTTAGCGGAAGAAACAGATCCAAAGGCAAAGAGAAAGCGGGGAAAAAAGAGTGAGTAAATTATCCAACTCAATCTCCGATTCATTGGTTATAACTAAGCGACAACTTTTGCAATTAAGTAGGGTTCCAGAGGTTTTGATTTTTTCCACAATTCAACCAGTTATGTTTGTTTTGTTATTTAGATATGTATTTGGTGGCTCTATTGATACTGGCCAACCTGGTGGATATGTGCAGTTGCTTATGCCTGGCATATTTGTGCAAACAGTTGCCTTTACCTTGGCAGGAACAGCAGTGGGCTTATCAGCTGATATGCAAAAAGGATTAATTGATCGATTTAGATCATTGCCAATTGCTAGATCAGCGGTAGTAATCGGAAGAACCCTTGGAGATGCTGCATTAAATATTGTGGTCTTGCTTGTAATGGGAATCGCTGGATTCTTAGTTGGATGGCGGCCAAGCTCTGGCTTATTCAAAATATCTCTTGGCTTCTTGTTTTTATTTGTATTTGGCTACGCCATGTCTTGGATTGGTGTCTTAATTGGATTATCGGTTCGCGAAGAACGAGTTGCCCAAAATGTCACCTTTATTGCAGTCTTCCCACTCACATTTTTATCAAATGCATTTGCGCCAACTACTGGAATGCCAAGACCACTTCAATACTTTGCTGAATGGAATCCAGTTTCAACAATGGTTGCGGGCTGCCGCGAATTATTTGGCTTAAAGAATGAGTTTGGTGCTACCGCAGGTTCATTCCCAAGTGAAAATCCACTTGCCATGTCATTAATTTATATGGTGATAATTATGTTGATCTTTATTCCACTTAGCATCAAAAAGTACAACAACACCTCTAAGTAATTAGTAAGGCTGCGCCTCAAGAATTGCAACCTGAATTGATTTTCCATTTGGCGCAACATAGTTAACTGTTTCGCCAACCTTTGCACCAAGGACAGCTGAGCCAAGTGGTGACTTTTCAGAGTAAACATCAAACTCACCGCTAGCGATTTCTCTTGAACCTAGAAGAAATTTAAGTTCATCTCCGGCGATATCAACTGTAATTAACATTCCTTGACCAACAACTCCTGACTCACTTGCAGGTGGTGTTCCAATATGCGCATGCTCCAACATATGTTTTAACTGGCGAATTCTTCCTTCAATCTTTCCTTGCTCTTCACGTGCTGCGTGGTAGCCGCCATTCTCTTTCAAATCACCTTCAGCGCGAGCTGTTTCAATCTTCTTAATAATTTCAGCACGAAGTGGACCCTCTAATTGCGCAAGCTCTGCCGCAAGACGATCTGCTGCCTCCTGGGTAAGCCAGGTCTGAGTTGGTTCGCTCATAAGAAGGAGAAGGTTACTGGCAACTGGAAATTCCTGCATTTACCGCAGGAGTTCGGGTAGGAATAACAACAGTCCGCAGATTCTTACCCGGCTGTAATTCACCAGCGGCAATCGCATCATTGATCTCACCAACAACAGTTTTTGCCAAATCTCTCGCAACTAAGTTACATGAGTGTGCAATATCTAAATCTCTAACCTTTAAAGTGTAGGTGATTGAAATACTTTGATCATCAATCACTTTAAATGAAACTAACTCTGAGCGAAGTTTTGGATTGGCAATATTCGTACCGCTCCAGATAAACCAAAGAACTGAAAGTGTTATTAGGCCAACTGCAAACCACAAATTTCCGCGCTTTCTGGATTTAATCCCATAGCGCTCTCGGAGCATGGGATCGGTTAATACTTTTGGATGGACCACTCGCTCAGTGTAGAACCATTAATATTTGCAGGTAAAAAAGGTAGGGTAAGTGGCATGGATGAAGCAGGAAATTTTGATGTAGGTGTGGCTGGATCAGTCACAATGATTATTCTAACCTTGGCGACAACAGCGCTAATGATTAATTTTTATCGTAGATACAAGAGATTAACTGATCGTAAAGATAAATAATTCGCTGGCATGAAAAAGTTTGGTCGCACAGCCGCAATCGCAATCATTTGGGTGCTTCTTATCTTTATATTGATACAACTTGGATTTTGGCAACTACATAGAGCACAAGCATTAAATGAGGCGACTGCTCCAACTCCTGATCAACCAGTAATTGCATTAACCGAGGTTGCATCTGCTGGAATGAATCTACCTATAAAAGCTGTCAATCGAATTGTCAGTGCCACTGGTGTTTATGAGAAATCATTTATTGCCAGAGATCAAAAGGTAAATGGTGAACAACTTGCAGATCTTGATGTACGTATTCTTAGATTAGAAAATAAATTTTCAGTGCTAGTGGTACGAGGTATTGCTGATAATCCACTACCAAGTATCTCAAGCAAGGTTGATATTGTTGGCCGAATCTACCCAAGACAAAATGTTGATCGGGCATTCATAAAACCTGGAGAATTATCAAGAATTGACCCCGCCTTAATTGTCAGTAAACAGTTTCCATTTCTCTACGATGGCTACATTGTTTTGAAATCTGAAAAAATCTTAGATGGAACTCAATTGGCAACTGAGTTGATTCAATCACCTCAAATTTCTCAGCGAGTAGCTGGCTTTTATTGGCAACACATTTCCTACGTAGTGGTGTGGTGGTTCATGGCGGTTTTGCTATTAGTTTTGCCATTTTTTCCACAAATGCGACAAAGGAGTTATATTTCGATTGCAGCAGAGCAGAAAGTTAAGGAAAAAACCAAGGCGAAGAAAAAGGTGAGTAAAAAATGAACGGTGCGGTAAAACGATTCAGATTTATGGCTCTGTGGGCCGGCGCATTATCACTTTTACTTTGGTTTGGTTATATGCCAGCTAAGTACCTAGTTTCTGATCCAACATTTTATGAAAAATTTATCTGGATTCCAATTGTTCATGGATTTACATACCCGGTCTATCTTCTCGCAACTCTGCATCTTTGTTATCTGCAGCGTAAATCCATAATCAGTACCGCTCTATATATGCTGGCTGGAACATTGCCAGTTGCATCTATTTGGGCTGAACGTAAGGTAAGGAATTCACAAAATTAATCTTGCATTAAAGCCAGCGATTAAATCCTTGGTTTACCCAATTTATGAACGCCGGCTAATTTCGCAATTAGATTTCTCACAAACCCCACATCATGTTGGTGTGATCCTTGATGGAAATCGCAGATGGGCAAAGGCAAATCCTGATGAAGCGGGAGATACCTCAACAAAACGAGGTCATCAGGCAGGGGCTAAGAAAATTGTTGACCTACTTGATTGGTGCGAAGAGGCGCAGGTTGCGGTTGTAACCCTCTGGCTCCTTTCAAATGATAATTTAGCTAGACCAACTGCAGAATTAGATCCGCTTCTACAAATAATCGGCGATGCTATTGATGAACTTGGTCGAATTGGCAGGTGGGAGCTTCGTCCTGTTGGATCGATGGAGTTGCTTCCAACTTGGTTGCAAGAGAGATTGCAAAAGGTTGCCACCAAGAGCAAGGGAATTCCTGGCGTCTTGGTAAATGTGGCGGTTGGATATGGTGGCCGGCAGGAGATAGCAGATGCTGTTAAATCACTTATCGCCGATGCGGCTAAAGATGGAAAAAGTATTGACCAGCTATCAGCTCTTATTTCAGAGGATGAAATTGGTAAGTTTTTATACACTGCAGGAGTTCCCGATCCCGATTTAGTAATTAGAACCTCAGGCGAACAGCGGCTTGGTGGCTTTCTACTTTGGCAAAGCGCAAAATCTGAGTTCTACTTTTGTGAGGCGTATTGGCCAGATTTTCGAAAGGTAGATTTCTTAAGAGCACTTAGGGCGTATGCCCAGCGGCATCGACGGTTAGGTCTATAAAAAAGTTACTTAAACTTCATATTGAGGGTTTGCGTGTCTGCGCAATTTTTCCGCCCAAATAATTTACCTTTTAACCACTTCCAAACCACCGACCATACTTAATTAAAGTTGGGATCAAAGATATTGGCTAGTGAATCAGTTGTACTGAAATCTGTTGGAATCAAATCACTTCCCGGCCGCATCACATATGTATTAGATACCAGCGTTCTACTGGCTGATCCAGTTGCCCTAACCCGATTTGCTGAGCATGAAGTAATTATTCCAATTACGGTAATTGGCGAGCTAGAGACCAAGCGAGATCATCCAGAGTTGGGTTACTTTGCAAGAGCTGCTCTTCGCTCACTTGATGATTTAAGAGTTAAGAATGGCAGATTAGATCACCCATTTTCGATAAATAATGAGGGCGGAACACTCGCTGTTGAATTAAACCACTCAGATTTATCTACCCTACCAGCGGGCTTTTTGCGTGATGGTTCAAATGACTCAAGAATTTTGGCAATTGCCAAGAATTTAATGAGTGATGGGCGCAGAGTTGTTTTAGTTACCAAGGATTTACCACTTCGAGTAAAAGCATCTTCTGTTGGAGTTGAAGCTGAGGAGTATCGTGCAGAGTTAGCTTCCTCAAGTGGTTGGACTGGAATGGCTGAGGAGAGTGTTGGTGGAAATTTAATTGATTCACTCTATGAATCAGATCGAGTTGCACATGAAATCGCTACTGAGCTTCCATGTCACACAGGTGTAGTTCTGCACTCTGAAAAAGGTAGTGCGTTGGCAAGAGTTACTCCAGATAAAAAGTTGCAGCTGGTCCGTGGTGATAGAAGTGCATTTGGTTTGCATGGTCGTAGCGCCGAACAAAGAGTCGCTTTAGATATCTTGCTTGATCCAGAGATAGGAATAGTTTCACTTGGAGGCAGGGCCGGAACTGGAAAAAGTGCGCTGGCACTTGCTGCCGGGTTAGAGGCGGTTTTAGAAAAGCGTGCTCACAAAAAGGTCGTAATTTTCCGTCCGCTTTATGCAGTTGGTGGGCAAGAGCTTGGTTACCTGCCAGGAACTGAGGGCGAGAAGATGTCCCCTTGGGCACAAGCTGTTTTCGATACCTTAGGCGCACTGGTTAGCCAACAGGTTATCGATGAGGTGGTCGAGCGCGGGTTAATTGAGGTGCTTCCACTTACTCATATTCGAGGTCGATCCCTTCATGATTCTTTTGTGATAGTTGATGAAGCACAATCCTTAGAGCGGGGCGTCCTGCTAACAGTTCTCTCTCGAATCGGACAGGGCTCAAGGGTTGTCCTAACTCATGATGTGGCACAGCGTGACAACCTTCGAGTTGGCCGACATGATGGTGTGGTCGCCGTAGTTGAGTCACTAAAGGGTCATCCACTCTTTGCCCACATTACTTTGATCAGAAGTGAGCGCTCGCAAATCGCGGCCCTAGTTACTGAGATGCTCGAGGAGCCGATTAACTTCAGTAATTGATCCATTTGGGGGCTCAAACGACATTTAGGATAAATCGGACATTACCCTGTCTGACCTGCACTTTTGTGGATCGTGGAAACTGTGAATTTAATAAAATTGGCGACTCGAGCCTCTTTAAAGTTGCCGGCTGAACCCACCCCTGCCACTCTGAACCAGTCAGATTCCCAAATCAGGGGGTTTGGAAGGTAGTAAAGGAGGTAGGTATGAAGCGGTTAGACCAGCTTCTGCACCTAAGTAGGGCCCGCCGGCTCTCCCTTTTCGCTGCCTTTATGGCTTTTTTCTTATTTGCCTTTGATACCGCCTACGCCTCTGGAACGATCCAGGCATATGTAACTATCCCAAACACCACCCCGACAGAAAGCCCTTCACCAGCTCCTTCACCGGATGAGTCATTGGATCCAAACCCAACCATCCCAGCTTTGATCGAGTTAGATGCAATCAAGATTGTTAATGCCAATGAGATGGCCTTAATTTCAGTTGAGGCCCGCAAGGTAGAAATGGCCAAGACCCCCGACGGCGCTCGGTTGATAGCTAAAGATTTAGTTCTAAATAAGTACGGTTGGTCAGCCTCTCAATTCTCCTGTCTAAACAAGCTTTGGACCAAAGAGAGTAATTGGCGCTACCAGGCTCGCAATAAAACCTCTGGTGCCCATGGAATTGCACAAGCTCTGCCTGCCACCAAGATGGAGGTTGTCGGTACCGATTGGCGAACCAATCCGCTAACACAAATTACCTGGGGCTTGAAGTACATATCAGAGCGCTATGAGACTCCATGTTTAGCGCTTCGTAAATTTAATCGCTCACGTTGGTACTAAAACTTTACCGAATAAAAATTATTGTGGCTTTTTGCCAATCATTAATGGCTTACTAGTTTCTGCATAAAAATCATTTCCTTTATCATCAATAATTATAAATGCTGGAAAGTTTTCTACCTCGATCTTCCAAACCGCTTCCATTCCCAACTCTTCATAATCTAAAACCTCTACTTTTTTTATACAATCCTGGGCAAGGCGAGCTGCTGGCCCACCAATTGAACCTAAATAAAATCCGCCATACTTTTTGCAGGATTGTGAAACTGCGGTAGATCTATTTCCTTTAGCTAGCATGATCATTGATCCACCTAATGATTGAAACTGTTCAACATATGAATCCATACGGCCTGCAGTAGTCGGACCAAATGATCCAGATGCATAACCAGTTGGAGTCTTGGCTGGGCCTGCATAATAAACAGCGTAATCCTTAAAGTATTGCGGCATTGGCTTTCCAGAATCAATTAACTCTTTAATCTTTGCATGCGCTAAATCTCGTGCAACTACCAATGTTCCAGTTAATGAAACTCTGGTTTTGGCAGGATGTTTAGATAGTTCAGCCAAGATATCTTTCATCGGTTTTGATAAATCAATTTTGACTTCGTGATCACTTAAATCTTGATCTAAATCTGATGGTAAAAAGTGGGCTGGCTCAGTCTCTAATTTCTCAATAAATACGCCCTCTTTGGTGATCTTTGCCTTTGCTTGGCGATCTGCAGAGCATGAGACTGCAATTGCAATTGGCAGAGAGGCACCATGACGTGGCAGGCGCACTACGCGAACATCGTGACAGAAGTACTTTCCACCGAATTGAGCACCAATTCCAATTGTCCTAGTTAACTTTAAAACCTCTTGTTCAAGCTCTAGATCACGAAAGCCGTGCCCGGTTTTAGCATCACCTTTAGTTGGTAGTGAATCTAAGTACTTTGTGCTGGCCAGCTTCGCAGTTTTTACAGTGTGTTCAGCGCTAGTGCCACCAATGACAATTACCAAGTGGTACGGCGGGCAGGCAGATGTACCGAGTGATCTTAATTTTTCATCAAGCCAATTCATAAAAGATTTTGGATTCAAAACCGCTTTAGTTTCTTGATATAAAAATGATTTATTTGCGCTGCCGCCACCTTTAGCAATAAATAAAAAATTGTATTCATCGGCATGCTCAGAGTCGGAATAAATCTCAATCTGAGCTGGCAAATTGTTGCCAGTATTTTTCTCCTCCCATGTTGTTGTAGGAGCCAGTTGTGAGTACCTGAGATTTAATTTTGTGTATGCGTTGTAAACGCCTTTGGATACAGAGATCTCATCTTTCTCTGAAGTTAAAACTCGCTGACCTTTTTTGCCCATAACAATCGCAGTTCCGGTGTCTTGGCACATTGGTAAAACACCACCTGCAGAAATATTGGCATTTTTTAATAAGTCCAGCGCAACAAATCGATCATTTGGTGAACTCTCTGGATCCTTTAAAATATTTTGTAATTGTTGTAAATGTTCGGCTCGCAGATAATGGGAAATATCATGCATTGCTACCTCAGTTAGGTTTGCAATTGCCTCTGGAGTTACCTTTAGAAACTCCATCCCCTCAGCGGTGAAGGTAGAGACTCCCTCACTTGAAATTTTTCGATACTGAGTCTGATCTGGCCCAATTGGCAGTAGATCTTCATAAATGAACTCAGGGCCGGCCATGAGCCAAATCTACTAGTTTGATCATCGATTAGGATCTACCCATGAGCGAGGGAAAAAAGGTATTGCTAGCCGCACCTCGTGGATATTGCGCAGGTGTTGATCGCGCCGTTGTTGCGGTTGAGAAAGCGCTAGATCTATATGGAGCGCCGGTTTATGTGCGCAAGCAGATTGTTCACAACAAACATGTTGTTGCTACCTTAGAAAAACGTGGCGCAATTTTTGTTGATGAAACTGATGAGGTACCTGAGGGCAAAACCGTTGTTTTCTCAGCGCATGGTGTTTCTCCGGCAGTTCATCAAGCTGCAGCTGAAAGATCTTTGAAAACAATTGATGCTACCTGCCCACTTGTGACAAAGGTTCACCACGAGGTTAGAAGATTTGCACAAGAGGATTTAGATATTTTATTGATTGGTCATGAGGGCCATGAAGAGGTTGAGGGCACTGCAGGTGAAGCGCCAAATAATGTCTTCTTAGTTGATGGCATCGATAGCATCGCAAATATAAAGGTAAGAGATGAAAACAAGGTTGCCTGGCTATCTCAAACAACATTAAGTGTTGATGAAACCTTACAAACTGTTGCCGCATTACGTAAACGTTTTCCAAATTTAATTGATCCGCCAAGTGATGATATTTGTTACGCCACTCAAAATCGACAGGTAGCAATTAAGCAGATTGCACCAAAAGCAGATTTAGTTTTAGTAGTTGGTTCAACTAACTCTTCAAACTCTGTTCGCTTAGTTGAGGTCTCACTTGAGTACGGCGCTAAAGCTGCTTACCTAGTTGATTTTGCAGATGAGGTAAAAGAGGAGTGGCTTGAGGGAGTTACAACAATCGGCGTATCAAGTGGTGCATCTGTTCCTGAGATCTTGGTTGAGGATTTATTAAAGTGGCTGGCAGAGCGAGGTTTTGGCGATGTTGAAACAGTTACAGCAATGGAAGAGCACCTCTTGTTTGCAATGCCACCAGAGTTAAGAAAAGATTTAAAGGCTGCCGGTAAATGAATCATCAGATCTTTGATCTGATTTAATCCGCTCTTTTTTGTACCAAATTAGCCAAGCAACTGCAGCACCACTTAATAAGTAAAAAGATACCGCTGCTAAACCCGCAATTAAATCAAGTAAAAACTTACTTGGCCTTAATGAGCCACCGCCAACAGTGGGCATTAATATAAAAGAGGCGATTAAAAGTGAGATAGGTGGTGCAACTGCATTTACATATGCAGTTCCTTTTCGACCAAGGTAGGTACCGCCAAAAAATGCAATCCACATTGCCAGACCGGTAATAATGCCGTAGGAGTTTCGGAATAAAAGCTCTACGGCCGCAAAGAAAAAGATGGTTAGAAATTGCAGAATTGCAACACCAGCTTTGGTTAAACCAGGACCTTTAATTGGTTTGTTTAATTGGAGATTATTTATGGACATTGTTAATTGTTACTTTCAATCTCTTCGACCTCAATAAAATCATCATCACCTTGAATAGATTTTAATTCACGTACAGATCCCGGAGCCTCTGGATATTCAATTGCTAACTTATCCTTATCGCCGCTGACACCAAGGTTATGAATTCGGCGAGCTGGACTAAGCACTGTTTTTTCTGCGGTTGGAATTAGATCTTCATAAGCTTTTGAGGTTGATGAGATTGCCTTTCCGACCGCCACGATCTTGCTGTGCAGCAAGGTGATATTTTTTAAAAATGTTCCAGCAACTTTTTGAATTTCATCTGCATTCTCTGCCAACTTATTGCGCGAGAAGATATTTCCAATGGTTCTAAGCAGTGCCATCATGGAGGTAGGAGTAGCAACTGTGACATTTAATTTGAAAGCTTTTTCTAAGAAGTTTGGATCCATTCTCAACGCCTCGGAAAGAAGAGTTTCAAAGGGAACAAATAAAATAACGAAATCTGGTGAGCCTTGGGATTTGTGATAGCCGCGCTTTGCTAATGCTTCAACATGTTTTAACAAATCTTTAGTGTGAAGTTGTAAAAACTCATCACGCTCTGATTGGATCTCTGTGCCAAATGCTTCTAGGAAACGATCAAATGGAAATTTAGAGTCGATAAATATGGTGGAGCCACCAGGCATCTTTACAGTGATATCTGGAATTCCAGATGAATCAGAGTCGGTTGTTGATTTTTGTCTAGTGTACTCATGTCCCTCGCGTAGACCAGCGCCTTGCAACAGGAGCTCTAACTGGGCCTCACCAAATTTGCCACGTGTTTGGCTGCTGGAAAGTGCGCCAGCAATTTTCTTAGTTTCATCAAAGATTGATTCAGAGGCACGGCGCATCTCATTAATAGTTGTTTCTAACTTCGCCTCGGCCTCAGTGCGAATTCGATTTGCCTCATTTGATTGCAGTGAAAGTTTTTGAACCGTTTCTTTCATCGCCGTTAACTCTGCAGTTAACTTAATTGAATTTTCAGTTTTACCGCGTTCGGCCTCAAGTTGTGATTTGTAATCTGCAAGCAACGCTGAATCTACACCGCCACTATTTTTATTTTTGGAAATTAAAGTTCCAATTACTGCACCAAGTGCAACGCCGATTAATAAGGCGATAACGGTGATTAATGAGCCGGACATGCGCCTATCTTGGCAGTATCAACTGACAAAACCGCTTAAATTCTTAATCTAACCCGTAATGATCTAGGCTCTACCCCTCGTGAGCCTTTCAATCGGAATTGTCGGACTGCCAAATGTGGGTAAATCCACCCTATTTAATGCGCTGACCAAAAATAATGTGCTGGCGGCAAATTATCCCTTCGCCACAATCGAGCCAAATGTTGGCGTAGTTGGTGTTCCAGATGCCCGCCTGGGAAAGCTTGCGGAGATATTTAATTCAGAAAAAATCCTGCCCGCAACCGTCTCCTTTGTAGATATCGCCGGAATTGTAAAAGGTGCATCTGAAGGTGCTGGACTTGGAAATAAATTTTTATCAAATATTCGTGAGACCGATGCAATTTGTCAGGTAATTCGAGTATTTAAAGATGGCGATGTTGTACATGTAGATGGAAATGTAGATCCCAAGAAAGATATGGAGACAATCAACACCGAACTTTGTTTGGCAGATCTCCAAACTCTAGAAAAAGCAATTCCAAGATTAGAAAAAGAGGTTCGCACAGTTAAAGAAAAGGGTGCGGTCCTTGAAGCGGCTAAGCAAGCACAAGAGATTTTAAATCAAGGTCAATTACTGCGTGGCAGCAAGGTTGATTTAGCTGCAATTGCCGAGTTACAACTTTTAACTGCTAAACCATTTTTATATGTATTTAATGTTGATGCTGCGGAATTGGGTGACAATGCACTTCGAGCAGAGTTAGCAGCACTTGTTAAACCAGCCGAAGCGATTTTCTTGGATGCTAAAACGGAAGCAGAGTTAGCTGATTTAGATGAAGCAGATGCGCTGGAATTACTAAAATCAATCGGATTAGAGGAGCCTGGACTTACTACATTAGCCCGAGTTGGATTTAATACATTAGGATTACAGACATATCTCACCGCTGGGCCCAAAGAGGCCAGAGCGTGGACGATTCATAAAGGTGATACCGCCCCAGCAGCAGCTGGAGTAATTCACACAGATTTTCAAAAGGGATTTATCAAGGCAGAAATAGTTGCATTTGATGATCTAGTTACTGCCGGATCAATGGTGCAAGCCCGCGCCAATGGCAAGGTGCGAATGGAAGGCAAAGATTACGTAATGGCTGATGGCGATGTAGTGGAGTTCAGATTCAATGTCTAATAAACCCGCCTCAAGGAAACAACCACACCTAGATGGCTTAGAGCTAAAGAAGCGCGAAAACTTACGCAACGTAGCAATCATTGCGCACGTAGATCACGGTAAGACAACTTTGGTTGATGCGATGTTATGGCAATCAGGAGCATTTGCTGCTCACAAAAAGCAGGATGAAGGCACAGATCGCATGATGGATTCCATGGATCTAGAGCGCGAAAAGGGAATCACAATTCTTGCGAAAAATACTGCGGTAAAACGTGGCGACACAATTGTTAACATCATTGATACACCAGGTCACGCTGATTTTGGTGGCGAAGTAGAGCGCGGATTAGAAATGGTTGATGGCGTTATCTTGTTAGTAGATGCCTCTGAAGGTCCTCTGCCACAAACTCGTTTCGTTTTAAGAAAAGCATTACAAAAAAATCTGCCAGTTATTTTATTAATTAATAAGGTAGATCGTCCCGATGCACGTATTGCAGAGGTTGTTGATGAGGCTTATGGATTATTCCTTGATTTAGATGCCAATGAGGATCAAATTGAGTTTCCAATTGTTTATGCATCTGCAAAAGCAGGACGTGCTTCAAAGAATCGTCCAGCAGATGGTGGTATGCCAGATAAAGAAAATCTTGATGAATTATTTGAAACTATTTTCTCTGCAATTCCAGCACCTACTTATCATGAGGGTGCACCATTGCAAGCACATGTTACAAACCTTGACTCCTCACCATTCTTAGGACGTTTGGCTCTATGCCGCGTTCGCGAAGGTGTAATTAAAAAGGGTCAATCAGTTACTTGGATTAAAACAGATGGCACATCAGAGCGTGTAAAGATCTCTGAATTATTAATTACCGAAGCGCTAGAGCGTGTACCAGCTCTTGAGGCCCATCCAGGCGACATCATTGCAGTTGCTGGAATTGAAACAATTACATTGGGTGAAAGACTTGCAGATCTTGAAAATCCACACGCACTTCCATTAATCACTGTGGATGAGCCAAGTATTTCGATGACAATTGGTATTAACACATCACCACTTGCTGGAAAGAGCGGAACAAAATTAACTGCCCGCCAAGTTAAAAACCGTCTTGATGCTGAACTTGTCGGTAACGTTTCATTACGTGTACTAAATACAGAGCGCCCAGATACCTGGGAGGTTCAAGGACGTGGTGAGCTACAACTTGCAGTTCTAGTTGAAATTATGAAGCGCGAGGGATTTGAGTTAACTGTTGGAAAGCCACAGGTTGTTACCAAGATGGTTGATGGCAAATTACATGAGCCGATGGAGCGTCTATCAATTGATGCACCAGAGGAGTACTTGGGTGTTATTACTCAATTAATGGCGCTGCGCAAAGGTCGCATGGAGCAAATGGTTAACCATGGCGCTGGTTGGATCCGTTTGGATTACCGCGTGCCTTCTAGAGGATTAATTGGTTTCCGTACCGAGTTTTTAACTGAAACTCGCGGAACTGGTTTGCTGCACCATGTATTTGATGGATATGAAGCATGGCATGGTGAGTTACGTACTCGCTCAACTGGTTCATTAGTTTCAGATCGCATGGGAACTGTTACCAGTTACGCACTTTATGGAACTCAAGATCGCGGATCAATATTTGTTGAACCAGGTGATGAGGTTTATGAAGGTATGGTTATTGGTGAGAACTCTCGCGCAGAAGATATGGATGTTAACTGTGTGCGTGAAAAGAAGTTAACCAATATGCGTGCATCCGGAACAGATGAAGCAGAGCGATTAATTCCGGCTAAGAAATTAAACATGGAAGGTGCACTTGAGTTTTGTCGCGAAGATGAGTGTGTTGAAGTAACTCCTGCGGTGGTAAGAATCCGCAAAGTTATTTTAGATGGCTCAACTCGTGCCCGAATTACCTCCAAGAATAAGCGAGCAAACGAGAACGCTTAATAACAGCTTATAAACCATTTAAAAAGCGTTGATTCAGGGGATTGTCAGCGCCCACCAGTTAAATTAGGGCGTGGCCAATAATGCAGCAGGTAAATTGCAACTTGTTCGGATGCCATTGCCCAAGCAGAATAGATTTGATTTCACCCCTGCTCAACAAAAAGTAATTAATCATCGCAACTCGCCATTACTAGTCACCGGCCCGGCAGGAAGCGGAAAGAGCACAACATTAATTGCTGCAATCTCGGCGCGAATAGATGAAGGTTGCGATCCAAATTCCATATTGGCTATTACCTATGGTCGCGAAAGTGCCAGCAAATTAAGGGATCTAATTGCTACCGCTAATCCAAATCGTCATACGGTAAATGAACCAATTGCGCGAACCTTTCACTCAATCGCTTTTTTGATTTTAAATGATCACTCATTAAATCAAAGCGAGGAAGCACAGAAACAATATATTTTGTTATCAGGTGCTGAACAAGATGCAGAGATTCGGCAATTGCTTTTGGAGGATGCCAAATTAGAGAAAGAAAAACCGGGATCAACTGATTGGCCACCTGAGTTAGTTGCTGCACTTACTACCAGAGGTTTTGCCAAAGAGCTTCGTGACTTTATTGGCCGCGCTACCGAACGTGGTTCATCCCCTGATGAGTTAGTTAAGTATGCAGATAAGTATGGGCAAAAATATTGGCCGGCTATTTGCAAATTCTGGTCGCGCTATCAAGGTGCGGTTGCCTTAAGAAATGCAACCACTACTCACTCATTAAATCGAATAGATCCAAGTGAAATCATTATTGCAGCTGGAGTTAAATTAGAGGAAAATCCCAAGTTGCGCCAGAAGTATCAGAGCTTGTTTCCAATTATTTATGTAGATGAGTTCCAGGAATCAGATCGTGGCCAACGAAAATTACTTGAACTATTAAGTGGCCCCGAATTAATTATCTTCGCCGATCCACAATCAACCGTTGGACGCTTTCGTGGCGCAGACCCCGAGAATCTCTTATCTGATTTAGAAAAAATAGGTATAACCAATCAAATCAAATTAGATCAAAGCTTTCGCCAGCTCAAAAAAACATCTGTTGCAAAGTTAAGCAGTGCAACAGAGGAGGCAAATTACATCGCCTACCAATTTCGTAGTGCTTATTTAAAGCAGGGTATTCCGTGGTCTCAAATGGCGGTTATTTTGCGATCCCCTGGTTCGCAAGTAAGTGCTCTGCAACGAGCATTTGCAATAAATAATGTTCCAGTTGAAATAGATGCACTTGCCTTGTCATTGGCTGATAATCCAGCGATTAAACCAATTTTAACAATCGCTCAAATTGCCTTAAAACAAATCTCCTTGATTCCAGCTAATTGGGAGGTTATTGAGGAGTTACTACACAGCGAATTCGCCGGCGCTGATGCAATTTCAATTAGGCAGATTCGAATCGCTTTATCAAAGGCGGAGAAAGCCAATCAAAGTATTGATGGAAAAAGTTCAACAGAGTTAATTTTAGATGCGTTAACTGCTCCCACTATCGCTATCGAATGGGAACAAGCAGCCCCACTAAAAAGATTAAATGATCTGATTTCACATGCGATTAAATCCTTAAAAAGTAAGGGAGAAATCTCAGATCTGCTATGGGCAATCTGGAGCAATAGTAAGAATTATGAGGGTAAGTTAATTTCACAAAGCTGGCAAGAATTAGCACTTGCTGGAGGTACATCTGGTGCAATCGCTGATAATAATCTAGATGCGGTAATTCAATTATTTGAGGTAGCACGAAGATTTAGTGAACGTATGCCAGGTGCTAAACCACAATTATTCATCAACCAATTGCTTGGTGAAAAGATTTTAAGTGACAGTATTACTGCAACTGCCCAACGTAATGAGGTAGTGAAGGTCTTAACGGTACACAGCGCCAAGGGAGAGCAATGGCAATTTGTTGCACTTGCTGGCATGCAAGAGGGTACCTGGCCAAACTTAAAACAACGTGGCTCATTATTAGGTAGCGAGCGTTTAGTTGAAATCTTTAGACATGGCATCAGCAATCCACAAGAGTTAGATGCAATCTCAGCCAGCGGATTAATAGAGGATGAGGCTCGGTTATTAAATGTAGCTGTAACGAGATCAACAGAACAACTATTAATCACCGCAGTTCAACAAGAAGATAATGAACCTTCAAGATACTTTACTAAATTTGCCGGAGATGAGATTGAATTTACAAAACCACAGCGCTCAATTACCCAGCCCGCTTTAATTGCAGAGCTTCGAGGCAAATTAATAAATGCAACTGATGATCAAGAAAGAGAGTTTGCGGCACGGGCATTAAAAACATTAGCAGCAAATGGTGCTTATGCAGCAGATCCAAAAAATTGGCTGGGCACATTGGAGATATCGGATGATTTACCAGTTGTAACCGCCGATGAACAAATTCGAATTTCACCAAGTTATCTCGAATCCTTTGATGATTGCGGCGTTAAGTGGATGCTCGAGCGAAGTGGCGGTCGAGATAGTGACTCAACTGCGCAGGTTTTAGGCAGTGCTATTCACGTTTTAGCTGCGCAATTTAAAGATAATCCAGAGTTATCAGTGGATGATTTACAGGAGAGATTAAAGGGCGCCTGGTCTTTAATTGATATGAATAAGGGTTGGATCAAAGATTACGAGTACCGCCGGGCCTCCAAGATGTTGCATAAATTCTTTACCTGGCAATTGGCAAGAGGAAATAAATTAGTAGATGTTGAGCGCCGATTTGAATTTGAGTTAGGTGGCGCAAAAGTTACGGGATCGATTGATCGCCTGGAGTTAACAAGTGAAAACAAGTTTTATATTGTTGATTTAAAGACTGGGCAAAGTGTTGTATCTGTTGAAGATGCAAAAACAAATAAGCAGCTTCAGGTATATCAATTAGCGGTTGTCGAAAATGGATTTGAGCCAAAGCTAGAGAGCAATCAAGTATCTGGCGCTGAGTTGTTGTTTGTGGGAGATCAAAAAAGTAAGAGCGCAGCGGTCAGGGCGCAAAGTGAGATTGATGCTGATCAAGTAAGAGCTGAATTATTAAACTCAGCTCGGGGAATGAGCGCAGCAACATTTACTGCAAAGATAAATGATCGTTGTCGCACCTGCTCACTCAAATCCTCCTGCCCAATTCAGCCACAAGGCCGGCGGGTGATTGAATGATTTCTGCATTAGAGATTGCCAAACGAATTAAGGCGGTAGATAACTCCTATCGCGAGCCAACTAAGGAACAAATTCCAATAATTGAAGCACCTCTTGCTCCGGCGGTTGTAATTGCTGGTGCCGGCTCTGGCAAAACCGAAACTATGAGTCAACGTGTTTTGTACTTGGTAGCAAATTCAATCATTGCACCAGATCAATTGCTTGGTTTAACCTTCACCAGAAAATCAGCTGGTGATTTAGCCAAAAGAATTCGCAAACGACTTCGTCAATTAAAAGCAGCGGGTTTACTTCCAGCAAATGTTGATGAATCTGAATTAACTGTTTCTACCTATCACTCATACGCTGGTCGAGTTCTAGCCGATCATGCGATCCGAATTGGAATTGATGCCGCTGCAGATCCAATAGGTGAGGCTGCAGCTTGGCAGATTGCATATGAAGAGGTGCAGAGATTTGCTGGCACTGAATTACAAATCAATGGTTCACCAAAATCAGTTGTTGAAGAGGTTATGGAGCTATCGGCGCAACTTGCAGAAAATAATAAGAGCGCGGCAGATGTTGCGGAGTACAGCTATAAATTATTGGATCAACTAGCTCAGTTAAGTGAGAAGCAAACCAATCCAGTTAAAGAGTTTATTGATGAGATACAGCAACGGTTAGCAATTCTGCCAATAGTTGAGGCCTTTGATAATCGACGAAAAGAGCAAGGTTTATTAACCTTTAATGACCACATGTCGATGGCTGCGCAATTAGTTGCTCAATCAAAAACACAACATAATGATGATATTGGCCAATTAGAGCGCAGTAAGTACAAGGTAGTTTTACTCGATGAGTATCAAGACACCTCATTTAATCAAATAAATTTTCTATCCAATTTATTTGGCAACAACCATCCAGTTACTGCAGTCGGAGACCCAAATCAAGCAATTTATGGTTGGCGCAGTGCTAGCTCTGAGACGCTAGATACCTTCTCGCAATCCTTTAACTCAAATGCAACTCGTTACTCACTTCTGACTACTTGGCGAAATGATCAAGCGATCCTAGAGATTGCAAATGTCATGATCGATCAAATCGCAACAGATAATGCAAATTTATCTGCAACACCAGGTGAAGCGAAGGCGAAAAAAGAGATTGAAAAACTCTCACCAAGACCTGATGCAAAAACTGGCGAGGTTATTTGCGGAATATATGAAACTCAAATGCAGGAAGCTCAAGCTATCGCCGATTACTTTGCAAAGTACTGGTTTGATCCAGAGCGAGAAAAATTACCAGAATCAGAGCGTTCCACCTTTGCCGTGCTTGTTAGAGCTCGTTCTCAAATCGATGCAATTCAAAGTGCATTTTTAGATAAAAAAATTCCGACAGATGTAGTTGGTGTTGGCGGATTAGTTCATATTCCAGAGGTCGCCGACATCATTGCTTTGCTTCGCACATTGACTATGCCAGATTCTGGTACCGCACTAATGCGTTTGTTAACTGGTCCATACTTGGCACTTGGTGCGCGAGATTTAATGGCACTTGGTGCTTTCACCAGAAAATTTGCAGCTGAAAATGATCACACTCGAGGGAAGCAATTAGAAGAGGCATTAAATAATTCGCAAAGCCAGGTTGCAACTGCAGATGAGTTTGCATCTGGTTCAATTATTGAATCACTAGAACTTTTAATCACTTTAACTCCAAAGGAGTTAAAGCATTACACAGCAACACCAGAGTTCAGCGATCTTGCACTCTCCAGACTGCGCCAATTTGCTATTGATCTGCGCCAATTACGTAGAAATTTAACTGGCTCAATTACCGATGCATTACTAGCCGCAGAACACTTCCTATCTCTTGATACAGAGGTCTTAGTTAGAAGTGGTTGGCAAAATGGCCGCAAAGATTTAGATCGCTTTTTAGATGAAGCTGCCCGTTTCCAAAAAAATGGTGGAACATTAATTGCGTTCCTGCAATGGCTGAAGATCGCCGAAGATGCAGAGGGTGGGCTAAAACCAGCCGAGGTTGATGTCAGAAGCGATGCAGTTCAAATTCTGACAGTGCACTCGGCAAAGGGTGCCGAATGGGATTTTGTGGCTGTCCCTGGACTTGCAGAAAAGAACTTTCCAAACTCTGGACGTAAATCAGATAGTTGGATTAAAAATGCAGGAGCAATCCCAGTAAGTATGCGTGGTGATTACGCGCAACTTCCAGATATTAACTTTGCTAACTTCTCTACAAATAAAAATTTGAAGGACGGCCTAGAGAAATTTGGTGATGAGTGGAAGGCTCGTAAAGCGGTTGAGGAGATGCGACTTGCATATGTGGCATTTACTCGGGCAAAGCAGGGATTACTTTGTTCAACCTCTCACTTCAGAAATGGCGAAAATGCAGTTGCACCAAGTCGCTTGTATTTACTTTGTGCGCAATTTTTACCTGGTATTAAAGGTGCCACAGTATTAAGTGATACACCCATACCAGAGGGCAAAAATCCACTTAAAGAAAATCCAATTACCGGAAATTGGCCAGATCAACAATCTAGATATGAAGTTAGAGCAAAACAAGTTAGAGAAAGTGCCAAATTGGTAGCAAATGCTCAGCCATTTACCGATCAACAAATTAATGAATTATCAAAAGATAATGAAGTTATGAGCGACCTAAATGCCTTAGTTAATGAGCTAAAAAACAAATCGGAGGTTTCCAAGGTTTACTTACCTGCCAGACTCTCTGTTTCAACCCTGTTGTATTTAAAGCAAGAGCCAGATCAATTAGCTCTTAGATTGCGCCGGCCGATGCCAAATCACATCGATAAATTTGCTCGCCGTGGAACAGAGTTTCACTTATGGCTTGAGGATCATTTCAAGCACACTTCATTACTCTCCTTGGATGAAATATTCAATAATGATTCAACCACTCAATCTCAAATCAATCCAAATCAGGAGTTAATTGATGCACCAATGCAAGAGTTACAAAAGGCTTGGCTATCTAGTGAATGGGCAAATCAACAACCAATAGGTGTTGAGGTTGGCTTTGAAACTGTAATTGCCGAGACAGTAATTCGCGGTCGCATAGATGCGGTTTACGAGAAAACACCGGGCAAATTCGAGGTAGTTGATTGGAAGACTGGCAAGATTAAAAGTGGTGAGGATTTATCTGTTGCAGCGGTACAACTCGCTATGTATCGATTGGCCTTTGCTAAGTTAAATAAAATTGATGTAGCAGATGTAAGCGCCGCCTTCCATTATGTTGCCCAAAATGAAACTGTAAGACCTGCAGACATAATGAGTGAGGCGCAGTTAATTGAGATTATTTCGCAAATTCCGCTAGCACAAACTGTTAATTAAATTCTCTGCCAATCAATTAAAAGAAATCTCCGCAAATTAATTAAAAGATATCTCCGCACTAATTGGAATGTGATCTGAAATTATTGGTTTTAATTGCGGCAACTGCTTAGCTGTAAATCCAGAATCACCCTTGGCTAGTAGGTAATCAAATTGAATCTTTGGCTTCCAACTTGGATAAGTGCTTTGTTTGATTAATGAGCTCCACCCACCGGTAATCGATGATAATTTTGAAGGCAAATCACCCGGTAAATTCAAATCTCCAGTGAGAATGTGTTTTCCGGGGATTGTCTTTAAAAATTTGGTCAACTTTCCTAATTGATAAATATTTACACCAGGTGCGAACGAAAGATGAGTTGTGGTGATAGTTAAGCCATTTTCTAACTCTGCAATTAAGGCAACTCTTGGCTCATCCTGAACATAAATAAATTTAGCCCCAGATTTGCCCTCATTTGGAATAAGCAGTGGCATTCCCACCATAGATCTTCCCAAGTACTTGTAATGGATTTTCTTAATTGGTTGATTAGTTGCAAAGCCAACTCCATAACTAGCGGGCATTGAGTTAATCGTGGCTTCAGTTGAAGCGTCTTGAGTTGAAGCGTGGGTAGATAAATTACTTGAGATTATCGGAGGATTTTTTTCATCAACCTTTATCCACTTCTCACCCGGTGTGCCAATTAATGTTGGAATAAATGCCCAGTACTTAAGCCCCATTGTCTCGGCAATTAATTTGGTTTGATTTAAATTTGCAGATCTACTTTGATTTAAATCTACCTCTTGCAGACCAATGAAATCTGGTTGTAAATTTTTGGAAATCTCCATAGATGCAGTGATTAAATTATTTTTCCACTGTTCAGCAGATAGCTTGCCGATCGGTGGAATCTGCTCACCATGCAGGATATTCCACGAGAGGATTCTCAATTTTTGAGCGGGCACGACAACCATGATGTCAGGCTAGTAGGGTCGGCACCTGATGACATCCCAAAAGCCGATTAAATTGCCACTTTCACTGGCTGAAGTAGATCGCGCCGCACACCTGCGGGTTGATGAGAGTTATTTAAAAGCAGCTTGGAGAAATGCACAAGTTCTGCAATTTCAAGATGAGAAGTTTCTATCTGAGGAAAATCAATTGAAATTTGTTGCTGGAAGTGAATTAGGAGAGTATCAATCTCAGAGTGATTACTTCTTAGGCGTGAATAATATTGAAAATAAGGAGACAGCTCACTACTTTGTAAGAAATTACTCAAGTGAAGCACAAGCAGGTAAAGATTTGGCTGTTGAAAATTTGCGCACCCTTCGTCAGATTGGCGCCTTTTTATCGCCTCGCGATATTGGGCTTTCAGTTCATGCTCAAGGATTAGCTAATTGGCATCAGAAGCATCCACGTTGTTCCCAGTGCGGGGCAGCAACAACTGTTATTTCTGGGGGCTCGGTTCGTAAATGTTTAATCGATGAAAGCGAGCATTACCCTCGAACTGATAGTGCAATTATTGTTTTGGTTAAAGATGATCAAGATCGTGTATTGCTTGGTCGTCAAAAGGTTTGGCCAAAAAATAGATTCTCTACCTTTGCCGGCTTTGTTGAACCAGGTGAATCCTTTGAACACTGCGTAGTGCGCGAAGTTGGTGAAGAGGCTGGCATTACTCTAAACAAAATTAATTACCTAGGATCTCAACCTTGGCCATTTCCATCATCTCTAATGATCGCATTTGAAGCAACAACGGATAATCCAGGCGCGGCACGACCAGATGGTGATGAGATTGAGGAGATTCGCTGGTTTTC
>JACCEB011380821.1_pt1 | contig 26219 bp, 19 predicted proteins | sample 7454761 | NCBI WGS metagenome assembly JACCEB01 (sample SAMN15323454, study PRJNA562643) | freshwater metagenome | isolation source: river surface water | place: USA:Blue River Watershed | collected 2017-08-18
AAAACTTTCTTAATAGCTTCAGCATTCATACCATCTATTCCAGCGACCATGGAATTTCTATCAAAATTATATTCAGTTAAATTTACTCCTGGAATTCTTAAAGAATGTATAATATCATTAATTTGTCTATCTATTACTCCAGCTTTAAATTTATGTTGTCCAGGATCTGTTTCTCCTGCTTCAAGTTCTTCACATAACTCTTCAAGTCGTTCTCCTAAGTTTTGAATAAATCCTTGGCCTGTTGGTCTATCAACACCATTTCTTCTTAAAAATACAGCAACATCATCTATAACATTTTTTATAGTTAAATTAGAAACTTGAGAACTTGATGAAGAAGGTCTAGGTGCGACTCTAGGTCTAGATTGAGTTACTGGTACTGGTTCAGTTACTGATTCAGGTGCTCCACTAGCAACTCTACCTCCAAATGCATTAACAATAGCACTAGCAATTGCTCCAAAGCTTTGTGCTCCATCTAAAGCAGTAATAAGAGGACCTTTTTTTGCTTCAGGTAATGCATTTAATTTAGCTACAAAATCTGGAGGTAATGCTAACATAGCATCTCCATCTACGGCTGGAACTGCAGGTATAGGTGAACCAGGAGTTAATTCTGTTAATGTTTTAAGCCAAAATTCAAAAGGAGAAGTACTTTGTACAGCATTTTGAATGTCGGCAGGGCATATTAAAACACCACCTTTTTGATTAATTTTTCTATTAATTCTAGGCATTATATATATATAATACTATATAATTTTTTGAAAAATTGATTAATTATAAATATGTAATTATAATATCTATATTATAAAAAATGCAGTCCTATCTTATAAATTTTAAGAAAAGACAAAATTTAAAAACCGATTATATATTAAAAAAATATTACAAAAACTATAAAATTAATGATCAAGAAATACATATACTTTTTAAAGACGATAGTACTTTTACAAATTTAACTTTATTTTGGGATAATGTTAAAATTACTTATATTATTGCAGATGTAGAAAAATGCTCAAGTAATTTTATTGAGAAAATAGAAGAAATAAATAGTATGATTGATGATTTTGAAAGAGCAGAAGATGTTCTTTTAGAAATTAACAAATTATGGAAAAATAAAATAATATTTGTTGAAAATAAAATAGAAGTAAAAGATAAAAATCATAAAGAATTTACTGATAAATTAGAGACAATAAAATCAAATTATATTCAAAATGAATCAGCATATTCAGACATAACAAGTAAATTATTTACATTCAGATCAATGATTGAGATGTTAGGAGACCAAATATCAAAAATATATAATGATGACAGATTTGATATTGAACTCGAGGAGTTTTCAAGTTTAGAAAATATAAATATAACATTAAAAAATTTTAATTTTAATAATTCTCAAGATTTAAGAGTTATTATAAAACTTACAGTATCATTAAATTGGATAAAGAATCCACCAAGCTTTATAATTTCTTCAAACAAAATTCTTAGAGACAATATTTTACAAGTGATTGAAAAATTAAAACCATTTTCTGATGTTAAATCTTGGTCAATAAAATATTCAGTGTTTGATACTATTTCCAATATTCACAATATGATAGATAAATACGGAGAAATTCATGTGGATAATCCAAATGAATTTGAAACAATAATAAATGATTTAGAATACTTATTTTCAATCAAAAATATAAATATATCTCCATCAAAATTACTTGAATTATTTGATAAAGAATTGTTAAATGATTCACCTAAAAATAAATTTAGTAAAAATAATTATTTCATAAATGAAGGTCCTAAAAACAATACTCAATATTGGAAAAAAGGTACTGGTTATGGTCATGAGAATGCAAATGGTAATAATTGGGATATAGAGCAGTATGTATCTAATCTTAATAACAAAAAAAAGACTATTGGTATAAAAATGAAAGATTTTATTGAAAAACTTTCTTCAGATAATATTACTAAATATTTTGATAAAGTATTAGAACTCTTACAATCTTATATGAATGATAGTGAGGTATCAGGAGAATTAGTATCTGATATAGCTAATATCATAGTTAAATACAACAAAATTTTTAATAACTTAAAACCAAATTGTATTAAATTAATTGCTCAGATAAAAGAATATTTAAAAGACAATGATATTAATCATGATATAAATTTAGAAAACAACAAGGAAATAGAAATTATAAATAAAATAGTAAAAGAAAAAACAGAAGAGAAACTAGATGATTTTCAGAAAATATTTTTAGATTATAAATTTAAATTTGTTGATGCTTCTTACAAAGGATTTTATTATGATAGTGTAAAAGTGGGTGGTCTTAATATTCCAAGTGCCCAATCTTTAAATAATACTCAAATATCAAGATTACAAAAAGAGTTTATAATACTAAAAAAGACAATAAGTATAAATAAAGATGCATCAATATTCTTTACAGTTGATAAAGCAAATATACATAAAATGAGGTATATAATTACTGGACCGGTAGGTACACCATATTCATATGGTCTTTATATCTTTGATATGACTATAACAAATGATTTTCCAAATAAACCTCCTGTTGTTAATTTTGTAAATAATGGTAACAAAAGATTTAATCCAAATTTATATGATTGTGGAAAAGTATGTTTAAGTTTGTTAGGTACATGGAATAGTTCAGAAAAAGGCGAAATGTGGAACTCTTCAACATCAACCTTTAATCAGTTACTAATATCAATTCAGGCACAAATATTAATTGATGAACCATATTTTAATGAACCTGGTCACGAAAAATATATTGGAAAACCTCACGGTATTGAAAATTCAACTAAATACAATTGGAATATTCGTAAATACAATTTAGACCATGCAATAAATGATTTAATTGAACGAGTAATTAATGATTCTCAATATCATGAATTTAAATTTATTATACGTAATTATTTCAAGTATCATGAACAGAATATTATTAAACAAAATCAAATATGGTATGAAGAAATGCCTGCAGGTATGAAACAATCTTTTAAATCAAGTATGGATAAATTTGAAAATCTAGTAAACAAACTGTAATTAAATTTATATAAATTTTATGTATAATGGAGTTAAGTATTAATTTTTATGAATTAAATTACTTTGAGAATAAAAATGTTTATCTTCACAGTATAAATCTAATTTTTTTTTTATATTTTCACAATCAACAAAATCTCTATATTTTTCTCTTGCTAAAGATTTACATAATAACAAACTATTTAGAGTATTGAAACAAAAATTTTTATTAGTTTTATTAGTTTTATTAGTTATATCAATTTTATCTTCTAATTCTATAAATTCAACCATTCTATAGTGATATTTTTTATATTATATATCAAATAAAAAAAGTAAAAATTTTGAAAAATAAACATTTATATATTTGTTAAAAAACATATATACTATGACCAAAAATTATGAGTAGTGTAGAATACAACGATGATTTGGGATGTGAAACAATTAAGAGAGAGTATAAATTACTTATATTTAATCCAATCATCGTTGAACCTGAGCAATGTATAGAATTGCTAAGGTCTGGGAGATGGATATTTAATAAATCTACAGAACTCACAATTAGAAATTACTTGAGAATATATCTTCCAAAGTATATTGCAACTTACACACATCCATTAACTCGTATTGAGAATGGAGAATTTTATTTGGGAGTTAATGATGATGGAATAATTTATGGAATTCCTTATATCGGAGCAATACCAATAGAAATTATTCAAGAAGAAATTCATAAAATTTTTGACTCTATGATTAGACTTAGAGGTCCAGTTCCTGAAATTTTACATAGATACAAAGAGAAAATATCAATTAAAGTATTAAAAGTTAAAACTAATTTTATTCCTGAAAGAAATTTGATTTACGAAGAGTTTATAGAAAAATCAAATGAAATAATGCGGAAACACGAATTATATATTCAAAAAAAAAGAAAGAAAGAACAGCTTGTAATTAAATATACAAGTAAACTTCATGAAATGCTAAATGATAGAGATATCAGAGAAGATATTACAAATTATATTAGGGAAAAATCAGGTTACCAAAAAAAATATTTCAAGACAAAATTTTCATCAGTATATCATCTTTGTGATGTAAGAGATTATTATGATTTTATTTTTGAATTAAAATCATTTCATCAATATAAAGGGACTAAACATGAAGAAATAGATACTTATAAAGAAGACCCCACAAGTATTTTTTATTGGGTTACTAAATGGAAAGATTCTAAAAATGCAATGTTAAAACAATTTAAACCTAAATCTCCTAAAATGTCGAACTGTAAAAATTATCCAATGTTTTTATTATCTCAAGTTCATAGAATGATACCTATATGGTGTAGAGCTAACCCTCAATTAAAAGTTTATATGATTAAAATTAATATTCCTGGAAATTTAGATTCGAACTCAATTATTGAGTATTTGGATTTAGAAGGTAATTGGATTGAAAGTTACAGAAAGATAGAATATGGTCAACCTCAAAGTTGTCCAACAAGTTACTTTTTTTAAAAAAATTGATTCAAATAGTATATATAAATATAATTATATAAACTAATAAAGTAATTAAAATGAGAATAGTAAGTGCTAATATTGTTGGATATTATTCCTATAAACCCGATATCGAGATAGTATATTATGGTGAAAAACAAGAAGTATCTAAAGAGTGTGTAATTTGTAAGAGACAGCTTTTTGAGCCAAGTTATGACACAGTTTCTGATAATAAAAATATTTTCAGAGAGACAGAAATCCTAATAGGTAAATGTGGACATTTGTTCCATGGAGACTGTATGGGTAAATGGTTAGAAACTTCCCATGATTGTCCAATTGATAAACAAAAATGGTGTGTTCATCGTATTGCTGACACAACAACTAAACTTGAATTATGTAAAAGACAATGTTCTAATGATTTTAAATTTAATACCAATTACATTAAAAATAAATTTGACCAAGCTCGTAAAACCGTTAAAAATATGCAAAATTAAATTAGTTTAATTATATTTTTCAAGTAATTTTTCTAAATTATTACAAGGTATAATATTACAACCTAAATAAAATAGTTTGTTATGTAATTCATTATCTTTAGAAAATGAATCTATTAAATTATAGTCTCCAACTGTCATGTTATTATATATTTTTCCAATAATTTCTCTACAACTTCTATTTCTTTTATAAAAAAGTTTAAATAATTTATCTTTAGAGTCAGTAAAATTTGGATTTTCCATAAAATTTTTTGAAGCTGATACTATTTGTTTAGATTCATCTATTTTATAGTTAGTTTTTTTCTTTAAATAATTATAAATCTTTTTTTCTAATTTACTTGGAACAAAAGGAACTTCATCTAAATTAAATACCATTGCACTATTATTACTATTTTCAGCAATCATATAGTTTAATTTCTTTTTAAAATAATTTAATGATATTCCATAATCACATTCTGTTTTACCATTTACTTTATTTTTTAATTTATAAACAAATTCGATTAAATTGTTTCTGTTTGAAAAATTTTGGTAGTTATTTAAATTAGTATCATTCTCTAATATATATACATTATATGAATTTCTACATGATTCACAAGGTAAACATGTTCTTAATGATAAGAAAAAATTTCTAGCATTTTCAATAGTCTTTTGATCTGGTTTTTCAGGATATGTTGCAACAAAAGAATATATCGTGCTCCAAAAAACTGGACCCCATAAATAAGGTTTTATATTACCAGGCATTCTATATATAATATATTATATTATATAAAAAAATTGATTTCAAAGATAGAATGTAATGTATTTATAATTAAATATACTAATATACTAATAATACAACTAATATAATGTCTAGTATAAAATCAAAATACGAATTAGATATATTTCAAACGCAAGCTTGTGAACACATTGATAATGGTTATCATGTTCTAGTTTCAGCTCCAACTGGTTCAGGTAAAACAGCTATAGCAGAATATGCTATAGAAGTTACAAAAAACAAAAATAGTACAACGCAAATTATTTATACTTGTCCAATTAAATCTCTATGTAATGAAAAATACAGAGATATGGTTCTTTCTTATGCATCAATAAATTCAACATACACAATTGGTTTAATGACCGGAGACATTATTATTAATCCAGATGGTGATATTATTATTATGACTACAGAAGTTTTATTAAATTTAATAAATAATTCAGAAAAAGAGTTTAATCCCGGATGTGTAATTTTTGATGAAGTCCATTATATAAACGATGATGGTAGAGGTCATGTTTGGGAAAAATGTATTATTTATGCACTTCAAAAATATGATGCTTTACTTGTATTACTAAGTGCAACAATAGGAAATATTGATTCATTATTAGACTGGTTAAATTCAGTTAATGAAACTAAACAATTTAAAAAAGTAATTAAAACAGAAAGACCTGTTCCTTTAATTGAATATCTTGTTGATAATACTAAAATCAGAAAATTAAAAAAACATCTTGATGAAGGTGAAGTTATTAATATTACAGATGAACCTGCTCCTGAAGAATATGAGCTATTAGAATTGAATGACTACAATTATAATAAAGTAAAAAAATATTGGGGAAAAATTGAAGACTTTGGTTATTCTGTAAACTATGAATTACAAACTTTATGCAATCAAATTGCTTCTCATCCTAGTTTAGGAATTCCAGCCATTATATTTGTACTGTCAAAAAACAGATGTATTAGTTATGCAGAAATGTGTACATCTACTTACGTTGATCACAAAGAGCAATCTGAAATTTTAAATTTTTATGATGAAAATCTTAAAGAGTTTAGTACTTGTTCTCAATATATATATTTAAGAAAAACGATTTCTAAAGGTATAGCTTATCATCATTCAGGTTTAATTCCAAAAATTAGAGAGGTTGTTGAATTTTTAATTAAACGCAAACTTATCAAAATTGTTTTTGCTACTGAAACATTTGCTGTAGGACTTAATTTTCCTGTTAAAACAGTAGTAATGACTGCTTTAAATAAACCATCTGAAAAAGGTTTTAGAAATCTTCTAGTTTCAGAATATAAGCAAATGGCTGGACGTGCTGGTCGTAGATTTATCGATACAGTAGGTAATGTTATTATATGGTTATATAATGACAGACCTAAACATAAAAATCCTTATCCAAATTGGGCTGAGATTAATTCAATTGTAGCTGGTCCTGTTGATAATGTTAAATCTAAATTTGTTATCGAACCAAATTTTCTCCTTAAAAATCTAGATTCATTTAGAAACATTAGTCAAATGAGTTTTAAATATTATAATACTGATACTGCTGGAGTTAAAAAAGAATTTGTTGTTCCAGCCAAATATGTTAAATTATTTGAAAGTGATATTAAAGCAATCGAATTTAGTAAACAAGGTATTAGCTTTGTTGATAAAAATTACAAAAAAAATATGGGAAAACTATCTAAAGATGAACAGAAAGAATATAAAGCTCTTCTAGATAGTTATAGACTTCAATCAATTAAAACTGATTTTGAAGTCTATCTTGATACTGAATATGGACTAATTAATTTTCTAGAATCAAACAATTTTATTACTAAAAGTGAAGAAAATTATATTCTAACACATAAAGGAGAACTAGCTTCTTATTTTAATGAAATTAATCCAGTGTTTTTTGTTGAAAATATGGAATATATATTAAGTCATAGTGAAAATATTATACCTATTTTATCAATGTTTACTGATGATGGTATTGGTAATAAAGAGGACCAGGACCCAAGTATTTTTGAAGACGAAATTGTGGGTTATTTTAATTCAGTGATTTCCACAAAATACTCTAAATTTGTTAATATTTTACCTAAATGGACATTCTATCCTGAAAACTATTTTTTAATAAAAACTTGGCTGGATAATCCTGAAATAACTTTGGATGATATAATTCAAGTTTATGACGTTGATATGGGTCTCATGGTACGAATCTTAATTAAAATGTACCAGATAACTGATGAATTAATAATGAAACTAGTTAAAATAAATCGCACAGATTTAACTGAATATCTTGCAAGTAAAAAAGAGTTATTAATTAGATATCCTATCAAATTAGAAAGTCTTTACATAAATAATTAATTTTACACTTTCAGTTTATTTTTTATAATATTAACTTAAAAAAAATTTAATATTAAATTAATTATGAATAGTAATAGTGAAACAGAGATTGATACTAATTTAAATTCTGACTCGAGTTCAGATGAATTTATCGATATTGAAGAAATATTAGAAAGAAATAATCAAAAAAAATTAGATATATATCAAATTCAAATAAATGATGACAAATTAAATTTAAAAGTTATTGGAAAAGAATTTTTTGCTCCTGATGTAATTATCAAAGAAAACTTTGGACCAGATAAAAATATGAGTTTGTATTCATGTGTTTATACAGATGAAGAACTTTTTGAAAATCTAACTTGTAATCAAATTTTTTTTCCTTTAGTAAAACTAGTTATTAATTGTTCGCCTGATGATATAACTACTTTTAGTATAGCAGTATTATTCAATAATTTACATAATCTAGAAAATATTTCTCCTGATGACATTACTGATTTTATGTTATATCTAGTTTATAATAAAAAAAATAATGAAAGAGTACATACTAAAGAATTAGAAAAAAACATTAATTCTGATAATATAATTGAAAAATTAATAGAATATGCTAATATAGTATTAGAGTAAATAAAGTAAAATATTGAAATAATATTAAAAAACTAATATATAAATTATTTATTTTGATGAACGATGAATCAATTGTCAATGTTTATACAGATGGATCATTAGTGAGAAAAGGTAAAGATATATATTGTGGTTATGGTATATACTTTCCAAATGGAGAATATAAATCGATAAGTAGAAAATTTACACATGAACCTATAACAAATAATAGAGCAGAACTTTATGCGATACTAAAAACAATAATAATTTGTAATATAGTAAATTTACAAAGAACAAGAGATAATAAAAAACCAGTAAAATATGTAAATATATATTCTGATTCAGAATACAGTGTAAAAACATTTAATATTTGGTTAAAAAACTGGGTTAAATTAAATAAAAAATATTTGAACCAAGATATAATTGATGAAATTAGAGACCATATGGATAATGCTCCTTTTGAAATTAAATTAATCCATGTTAGAGCTCACACTGGAAAAGATGACCCTCATTCTAAGGCAAATGCTGTAGTAGATGAATTAGCAAGAAAAGGTGCATTTAGAAAAAAATAACTTATGTACACCATACTAATGAACAAGATGAACATAATGTTAAACAAGCTATACACATTCCCATTGCTTGTTGAGTTGGTAAAGGTGATAATGAATATGTAGATATAAAACCAGCTGCTGCTAAAGACATTATACACCATATTGATGTTGAGAATCCTGTAAAGAAAAAACCCTTACCTAGTTTTTTTTGAAACATAAAATAAAAACTACACATCAATAAACCTGATAGTAAAATATACATTGGTAATAAACTTGCTCCGATCATTATTAAATACTTATATATAATCTTTTGATAAAATAATTTAATTTATTATAACAAAATTAAATTATATTCTAATAAAAAAATGTTTTCTATACTAAGCCATTTATAAAATTGTATATATTGATTACATTTTTTAATCTTATTTTCGAATCTTTAATCTGATTTTCTGTTGTCTCAGTATTTATTATATTATTTGTATTGGATTCTATATTTTTTTCCATTAATTCCAATTCATTTTCCAAATTATTAATATCAATATTCTCATCGAGAGGAGAATCTTGTATATATTCTAATTCATTCTCAATAAGACCATAATATTTAAGTGTCCAACATAAATTATTAAAATATATTGAAAATCTTTCTAAATCTAAATTCTTTTTATTGAATTTAACTTTTTTATTAATAATTATATAACTTATATAATTTATTAGATTACTTTTTTTAACTTTATTTTTATTTATTATTGATTTATTACCATGAGATATATACTTTTGATAACATGAAATTAATGTTTCATAATTAATATTTGATATTTTAGGTATATAATCATTCCCTAGTAAAATAATTATAAGAATATAATCAGGTCCAAAGCTTTTTACAAATTTATCTCCATTAAATATAGGTTTTGATAGATTTACTATTTTATTTACATCTACAAATTTTATTGGACGTAAACTTGTCATCACATCAATTAATATATTTTTTTTTATAATTAATGAATAAGATATCAAAATCATGTCTGAATCTTTACTTAATATACATATTTTATTATGATCAGATTGATTAATTTTATCTAATATTTTAAGATCAGCTTCTCCCTCAATTGTATCATCTGATATGTTTATCTGAAAATTTAACATATGTATTTTTTTATATTTATCAATTATATCTACAATATATGTTTTAAAAGTTGTTAAAATTTGTGAACCTGGATAAATTGATTGTTTATCATAATCATCTGATTCTTTTTTATATTTATTTCTTAAAATATGAGTTTGTTGTTTTGGATTTGAAGGCATTTTTTTATCATAATGTCCGTCATAAACCAAATTTATTGTTTTTGATACTTTTAAAGTCTCAAAAATATACCCAAAATAATCATATATTCTTGAATAAAATTGTGCATCGTTTTGACACTTGTAAATTAAATAATGAACCATATAATTACAATCAATATATATATGTTCATAATTTCTTGATTTTTTATCGGGTTCTTCATGATTTAAATATTTTAAATAATCTTTAATACCCATTTGTAAAATTATTATTATAATTAGTAATAATTTTGTTTTCAAATCAATTTTTTTATTCTAAATTAAAATTTATTATTTGATCATATATTTCTTTGATACTTAAAGATTGTACAATATCTTTTTTATCACTTGATATAAAAACTTCCATTATATCATCACCTGTTATTGAACCATTTTCTACTATCATTTCGGATACTTTTTCAATTATATCAGAATTATTTTTTAAATTTGATGTTATTATATCAATTAAATAAGTATTAATTTTTCCTAATATTTTTTCTACTGGTTCAGGTACTTTTGTTGTTTCATAAACATTGTCTATATAATTAAATTTAGGATATAACATACCATTCATTACTAATCTTTTTAAGATTTTTCTTGCTTTCATATAATCGTCTTCTGCACCACATGTTACTTCATTCATAAAAATCTTTTCTGCACATCTCCCAGAATATAATATCATTACTTGTCTTAGTAAATTATTTATTGATGTACTCATTATTATATCTTCGTCATCTTGTGTATACATTGTGTAACCTAATGTTTTTGATGTTATACTTATACATATTTTTGTTGGTAATGTTGATTCTTTTAATAAAAATGACATTATAGCATGTCCTGTTTCATGATATGCTATAAGTTTTTTATTTATTAAATTTATCTTTCTTTCTCGTTCTAATCCTAAGATACATTTATTAATTTCTTTATCTATGTCTAATGTTGATGGTTTTATCTCTAAATTAAAGTTTTCTGGTTTAACATTATCATCTAATAATAACGTTCTTTCATATACCTTATTGGTTTTTACCATGTTGATTATTTTTTTTATATCAGAACCAGTTAGACCATATGTTAATTTAGATATTTTTTCCAAATTTATTGATTCATTCATTAGTTCACCCAAATATAATTTAAACAAATCAATACGTTCTTCAAATGTTGGATGAGATATATGAATAATTTGGTCTACTCTCCCTGCTCTTAATAAAGCTTTATCAATTTGTTCTTCAGGCATATTTGTTGCAAATATTACTATTATACCTGATTCAGTTTTTAATGAATCTAATTCTGCTAATAACTTGCATAGAGTTGAACCAAATTCTGTTGATGATGTAGACGTATCTGCTGAAAAAACTCTTCTTCTAATTAAAGTATCAGCTTCATCAATAAATATTAAACATGGTTTTGATGCCCTTGCTTTTGCAAACAAATTTGTAATTGTCATGGAACCTGAACCTACAAATATCTTATTAATATCTGAACCACTTGTAAAAATATAATTTATACCTGTTGATTTTATTATAGTTTTTACTAAATGCGTCTTACCACAACCTGGAGGACCACACAATAATATACCTTTTGGTAGTTCACATGTGTATTTTTCATATAAACTACTGTGTTTTATATGATTAATAACTTTGTTTATGTCTTTCTTAATATTTGAACATCCTACAAAATTATCAATAGATACTTTATTATCTTTATCAGATTTTACATCAGAAGAACTGAAAACATAACCCATTACTCCATTTGATGAACCTCCGAAAATGTTTAATCCTAACCAAATTAACATAATTATAAATGTCCACGGTATAGACAATCCAGATTTAGTAGATTGTTTAACAATTTGTAAATCACTTATAGTATGATTATATAAACCAAAATCTATTTTAGATACTACTGGTTCAATGTATTTAGTACAAATATATGTTGTATTTAATTTATCATTAGGTTCGTATATACAATGATCTTCTCCAACACTAAATACCTCAGTAACATTTGATAACAAATTAATCCATTCATTATTGTTTATATATTTAAATTCATGACTTATTGGAGAATTTATTAATGACAATAATATTGCCAAAAAAAAACCTATAATGTAAATATATGGAATTTTCATTTTTGGTATATTTAAATTATAATATAATTATTTATTTATTTACTGTTTAAAACTCATTATTTTTTTTTTATATAATTCTATAATAATGTATCAAAATATAAAACAAAATAATTTAAATAATTTGAATAATTTGCAAAGCAATATTACTAATTCGCAACAAATTATAACTAAGACTAAATTATACCTTACTAATATATTTATAATTGATTGGGATGATACTCTTTTTCCAACTACTTGGGTTAATCAGAAAAAAATTAATTTAACAGATAATGAATCTATCAATAATTATAAATTATATTTCCTTGAACTAGATAAAACTGTTTCTGATTTTTTAGCAACTTTTAATTCTATCGGAGATGTTTATATTGTTACTAATGCAAATATCAAATGGATTAAATCTTGTCTTTTGATACTCAATCAAACTAGAAACGTAATAATGAAAAATAATATTAAAATTGTTTCTGCTAGAGACAGCTATTCTCAATCTAATACATCTCCTACAGAATGGAAAATTTTAACTTTCCAAGATATACTTGAAGATATTATTAAAAAATTAATTATTAATCTTAAACCTAATACTTGTCTTAATATAATATCATTAGGAGATGCACATTATGAATATATTGCTTTAATTAATTTAGATTCATATTTTAAATCTAATAAACTCATTAAAAATATTCCTAATCAAAATAATCTTAATTATTTACTCAAAAGCATTAAATTTATTGAAAAACCAGAATTTGATTATCTAATTGACCAATTACAAGTTATAATTAAAAATAAAAATACTATTATCAACAAATTAGGTTATATAGATCTTAAATTTAAATAATTTAACTATATATTTATACTTAAATATAGTTATATTCATTTCTCATTTATGAGTTATACTTTAAATCATCCATATTTTATGTATCCTGGTGGACCTTTGTCTGAATACAATAAGTATAAAAATTATAATTCAGAAGTAGTCAGATTATTAGAATATTTAATTAAGCTTAATGGTAAATTAAATAGTTTACAAAGTGTTAAAAATAATTATATTCTTATTCCATTTATTATAGGTTCAGCTATGGAACAAGCTATTAAAGGAGGTTATAATGAACCTAATAGTTTCTTTCAATGGCAGCAATTATTTCCTAATTATATAAATAATTTTATTGATTTTTATAGTAAGATTGATAATTCTTCAGTTACAGTTTATATTATTATCGTTAGTCCTGATATTATTTTTTCCAACGAATATACTTATGATCCATTGTTTACACTTTTTCTTTATGAATTTAAAAAAATAGCTAAAAATAAATATATTTACACTAGTCAAAATGTTACTATAAAAATTAATATTTTTAACTGTCCTTTACCTTCTATTGATAATAGAAAAGATGTTTATGATAAAATTAATAACATGCTTACTAAATTTAATGATAGTTTTACTGAATTAGGTATTGATTCATATAATCAAACTGTAGATGATATCAATTTTATTAATAATTTTTATTTAGAATTAGAAAATCTTTACAAAAAAAATAATTATAAAAATATTAATATTATTGTTAATTCATGGGCTTCTTTTAAAAATTTAGAAGGATTTCAAAATTTTAAAATGTTTTATAAAGTTCTTGAATTGGCTAATGAAAATAATATTTTAGTCACTGAATGGACTTATAGAGACACTTTATTTTGTACTAACATTGTTTCTAAATTTATTAGTTATCAGGACAATTCAACTAATTCAGCTAATTCAGCTAATTCAACCAATCCAAAACCAAAAATATGTATATTTTTAAAAATTTGTTATATTGACCCATCAATATCTGAAATAATTGATACAGAAAACTTTATTGAATACTATATTCCTGGGAATAAAAAAATATATTATATCGATTTTGATGGTAAATTGTGTATTAGGTGTATCCAAAAAGATTGAAATTTTTTTATTTAAAGAATACTATATATATTATATAATATCATTTGAAATGTCCACTAATATAACTGAAATATCTGATAATACAGATAATCCTGTTCTTAGGGAGGGAATTTCCCCTATTACAGATGAAGCTTCTCAAGTGTCTACTAGTCTAGTTAGCCAAGTTAACCAAGTTAGCCAAGTTAGCCAAGTTACTCCTAAACTTTACAATAACAAATATGATAATAGTATTGTGTCATCTGACAGATTTGACCAACATGGTTGGACAATGATTGAAAAGGTTCCTAGTAAAGATGAAACTAGAACATTAGATGTTATTAAAAAAATTGGTTCTTCTGCAAAAAGTTCAGAAGATATGAATAAATCAAGTGTTGAAACATATGGTAGTGAACTTTATTATGAAGCCAGAAATATTATGGCTGAAAGTGATTCTATAACATTACCAGTAAGTAGTTATGTTAAACAAGAAACAGGTAAAAAAGGAAAATCCGCTAAAAAGTATGTTAAACCTTCGAAAGAGGAAACTGATAATCCTAAAAAGAAAAAATCTGAAAAAGAGTTAGAACTTATTCATACAAACGTTAAAAAAATATTTGAAAAGAAAATTAAGACTGTTCAAGATATCATTATGGATAATCCTGAAGAGAAAATTTTTTCGGACTTAATTGTAAATAGTGCTTTAAGTTCAATCGAGTTTAGAATAGTATTATTGATGAAAATCATAGATTCTTATGCAATCAAATTTTCGCCTAATGAACAAAAAGAAGAATTGTTAATTGCATCTAAGAAAATTTTGAGTGTACTTAAAAGAATAAAGAAAAAAGAAATTGATGATCCTAAATATTATTTCTTCAAAAAGATTTATGACGATGAAAAAATTAACTTACCTGAACAACTTATTGCTGATCTTGAATTTAAAATCAATAATCTTAAGAAATTCTGTAATGTTACAATCTATGATATAGCTAATCGTAGACCTAAATTAATTTATGATACCAAATATGATGATATTATTTCAGACAGTGCAATTAGAGCATATGATTCGCAAATAGAATTTATGAATAAAATCAAACAACACATTGACGATGGTTTCTGGATTTTTCTTAAGACCCTTCCTGGTCTTGGTAAAACCACTATGATTATTGCATTGTGTTTATATTTAAGAAGTATTGATTCTAAACTCCGTGTTATTTTCTGTTGTTCAGATTTAGTCAAGTCTGTTAGATTACAAGTACTTAAAATTGTATTCTATTGTCAAATTAAATTTGGTATCGGTACTGCTCTTCCAAATAGTGATAACTATAGAATTACTAATTCAAACAATTGTCCTAGTGATAGTGAACGAGAACTTATTGTCGCTGATTATAAATCAACTTATTTAATTCTTAAAAATCATGAAAAACAAATTTCTGAACAAATGAAAAACTTTGATTATCTTACCAAACAGGAACAAAATAAGTTACTTGCCGAGAAAGATAAATATATTCTTTTCTTTGATGAACCTACTGTTCTCACTGATAGAGTTGAAAATGCTATTACTCTCGAATATCTTAGTAGAATTATTTATTATCTACCTCGTCATACTATATTTTCATCAGCTACATTACCTGTTCTTGAACAATTAACGGTTATTACTAATCATTACAAGAAAAAGTACCCTACTGGTGTAGTTACTGAAGTTGTCTCTAATAAAACTCTTCTTGGATGTTTTATTAAGGACTTTAATTCTAATGTTATTGTTCCACATTCAGCATGCAGAACTCCAGATGATTTAGCTAGATTAATTCCAAAGTTTAAAATATTCCCTCTTATGGGTAAATTTTATACTCTTCCATTCTTAATTAATTTAAATGAATTCCTTAAACAGTATGAACTTAACATTGATTTAGAATCTATTGAGGATTTCCAACATGAATACATTCTTGAGAATATATTGTTACTTTTGGAAAGAGTTTGTAATTTATCACAAGAAGACTTTAACAAGTTTATGGAAATTAGAGTTAATGATATTCTCGATGAAGCAATTGACCAAAGCAAAGTTAAAAAAATTGGTTTTAATCTTGATGTTATCGACCATTCTACTCTATTAACTACTCATGCTTTCAAGTTTATGGGCTGTTGTCTTATTGCTACTAGAGACCCTCTCGAGTATGTTACTACTCACTTTTATTCTACAGTTAGGTCTCTTATGGAACATAAAAAGGTTAATCTCAAGTTTATCACTAAGGTTTATGAGAAATTTAAAACAGAAAAGAAAAAATATGATGAAACTGTTGCTGATGTAGAAAAAAGATTTACCAATCAAGAAAAAATCGATGAAAGGTTAGAAACACTTAAGGACAGTGAACCTGTTTTTAAATTCCCCAAAAATCTTCAAATTAATACTCCTGAGCATATTAATGCTTTTGCAAAATATGTTAACAGAGAAAAATATGACCAATCTCTTAATACAAATTATATTAATCATGAAGCTATTGATATTACTAAATATAATGTTGATGATGAAATTAAATTTTTGCTTTATATGGGAGTTGGTATTTATTCAAACAGCTTGGACCAAGAATATACTGAAAAAGTATTAGAGCTTTTAACTGACGGTCAATTGGCTTATGTTATTGCTGATGAATCATTCTGTTATGGTGCTAACTATAAAATTTCTCATGTTATTATTAATGATGATATTGGTGATGAACACAGTATCAATACTATTCTACAACTTATTGGTAGAACTTCTCGTGTTGGTAAATCATGGGCTGGTCGTGTTTATCTCGACTCAAATACCAAGCAAAGAATTTTAGACCTGTTTACTAATCCAGAATTTACTGCTGATGAAGGTATCAATATTACTAATTCTTTTGTTCATACTAAAAATCTTATTGTTGAGGAGACTCGACTTGAAGTTGCAAAAGCTCTCAAAGAATTTAAATTAAGAAAGGAACAAGAGAAAGCAAAACTTGCCGAAGAAGAAAATGCTAGACTTAAAGAAAAAGAAGAAAAACTTAGAATTCAAGAAGAAAAAATTAAAACTGAACAAGACGAAATTCTTGAATGGAGAAATGCAAGAGCCAAAAAGAAGCTCCCTCCTAAGGATTCTATTGAATCTATTAAACCTACTGAATCCACTACTGAATCTACTTCAAATCCAATTAAGAATAGTAAAGCTGATTCTACTGAGTTCCCAATTAATCAACCAAATATATTCTTACAAAAGAAATCTGGTTCTGTAACCACATCATCCACTGAAACTAATGCTGCGAATGATGATGATGATTGGGGTGCTATCAGAAGAAAAAAATCAGTTAAAAATACTAGTGCTTTAGATAGTATTAGTCTAGACGCAAGTACTGCTCAAAACACTAACCCACTCAGTTATATTAAATCTAGTGCTAAATTAACTGATAAAGGCGAAGTAGAATCTAAATCTGAAGTTAAATCTGAAAATAAACTAGAACCAAGTCTTGATGATTGGGGTTCTATTCGTAAAAAGGCTTCAGTACAACCTAAAGAAAAAGTACCAGTTGTTTCAGTTAAACAAGTTAAACCTAGTGTTATCCCAGAATCAAAATCTGAATCTAAATCTGAATCTAAATCAGAACCTGAATTAGATGATTGGTCTGGAATCAGAAGAAAAGCCAAATTTGCTCCAGTTAATCATTCTGTTCAACCTGTTCAAGATGTCCAAGTCCAAACTAAATCTGAGTCTAAGACTAAGGTCCAGAGCCAAAGCCAAACTGGTGTTACATTTAATTGTCAACCAGTAGATGATTTTAGTATGTTTGAAACAAAACCCAAACAGAAAAAGTCATTGTATGAACAAAAAGAACTTAAAAAAAGTATTGAGACAAAACCTGAATCTAAACCTGAATCTAAACCTGAATCTAAACCTGAATCTAAACCTGAATCTAAACCTGAATCTAAACCTGAATTAAAGACCGAAACGGAATCTGGTGTTAAAGTTACTAAGAAAAGGAATAACATAAGAAAAGGAGTAGAACTATAAAATTTTTATAATTTAAAGTTTTAACAATAATATATGAATATAAAAAAAGATATGAGTCAAAATAATATAAATTTTAATATTAAACCAGATAATTTTTATATTTATTCAAGAGTAAGTACATCAAAGCAATATAATGATGCTAATGGTTTAGATTATCAGGATATGGTTTCTGAAAATTATATTAAAGAAGTTTTTAAAATGAAACTAGAGGATGTAAATTATTATTGTGATATAGGTTCAAGTTATCATAGTATTGAAAAACTACATGATTTAAATCTTATGGTAAAAAATATAGAAAAAAATTCAGTAATTGTTACAAGTGAAATTAGTAGATTAGGAAGGAATGTACATCAGGTTTTTACCCTATTAAGAAAACTAAAAAACAAAAATTGCTGGATTATTTCAGTTTCTGAAGGGCTTTGTTTAAATAAATCAAAACTAATGGATAAACAATTCTATCAAAAAATTATAGATGCAGAAAGAGAATCTGATTTAATATCTATTCGTACAACCAATGCTAATAAATTCATTAGAAAAAATAATGGTTATATTGGTGGAGTTCCTTATGGAAGGAAAAAAATTAAAGTCAATAATATCCCAGTTTTAACTACCAATTCAGAAGAAATGAATATTATTAATCTTATTATTAAACAATATATGGATGATAAGTCTATTGATGAAATAGTTACTTATCTTCAAACTAATAATATAAAAAAAAGAAATTGTGAATGGACGCATTATTCTGTTAAAAATCTTATTGAAAAAAATAAAAATTTTTCTGTTTCAAAATTTAAAAATATACAAAAAGGTCTAAATAAATTAAAAATATAAATGTATTATCCTAACATAAGGATATTTTATTATATTTTTTATTATATACATTATATAATTTCTTATTTGCAGTCTTTATCTTAATTACAAGATTTTTAAATTTTTCTTTTTCATATTTTATTTTATTAACTTTAATAAAATCGGTATTAAAGTTTAGTTCTTTTATTTCTGTTTTCAACAGATTAATTTTATTGTAAGAATTGTTGTAAATTGTTAGTGTACTAATTGGATTATGTGATACATTTAAACTTAGTAAGTTTTCATAATTTTTTAGTTCTTTAATATAATTTCTTGAACAATTAAAATTGATTATATGATTATTATTCATATCTAATTCTTTTAAACAGTTGTTTTCACAATCAAATTCTACTATTGTTTCTTCAATATTTTTCGAAAATCTAATTTTACTAATCTGGTTATGACTTACATTAAAATATTGTATATTTTTTCCAACATTGATTTCTGATAATGAGTTATTAATAACCTCTAAACATACAACTGAACTAGGATAATATAAATTTTTCAATTTATTATTATTAATTAGAATATTAGTTAGTTTCCTTGATGAACTTAAATCTAGCTTTGTTATCTGGTTATCATTTAAATTTAGTGTTTTTATGTTATTAGGTAATTTTAATAACAAACCATTATAACAATTACCTGATAAATCTAAATCTTCTAAATCATCAAAATTTTCTAACCATTCTGTATTAAAACAGTTGTCATCTATTTTGTTTTTACTTAAATTTAAGGACTTAATATTCAAAGGTAATTGTTCAATACTTTCTAATTCACAATCTATTATAGATACTTTGTTTGTATAACTTTCTTTAAGATGAAATGGTAACATTATTGATTGAATTTTATTTTTTTCAAGTATTATATCCTCAAGCTTTTCATATTCTGATAAATCATAAAAATCAATTTTGTCTAAAAACACTCTTTTTAATTCAAGTCTCTTTAAACATTTGGGTATAATTGGAGGACCACTCGATATTAAATTCTTAATACACAAGCTTTGTATAGTTGTATCTTTCAAGTCTAATTTTCTTATTCCTCCCCATTTTGTAAATACTAATCTATTAAAACTTAGTTCTAGTACATTTAAACCATTGAATACGGCTGGTTTAATATCCCATAGTATTTTTTGATTAGATTCACATTTATCATAAGGATTTATAATTTTTATTGACTTGTGTTTTTCATCTATTTTTTCCAATAAATCTTTTACAATATCTGTACTTAACAAACAATTTGTTGTTAATTCTGTTTCATAATTTATACTTGAATTTGATATTTTTCCACTTATTAATGTGATTGTTTTACCTTTTATCTCACTGTCATATATGTTAGTGTTTTCAATACTGATTTTTTCACTACTTAGTATTTCGTCTTTTATTGAAATATTTTCTAAATTAATTTTACTCATCTGATACTGATTAGATTCTTTATTAACTTGTTCTTTACCTAAATCTAATTTAACTATAGGATTTACTTTTCCTGAATAACTAATATTAAGACATGTTAACAAATCCTTTGATGGAATCATTTCTGACTCAAATTTATCTAATTCTAATTGTTTATTAAAATAATTTCTACAAGTAGGACAATTTTCAGAACTTTCAAACCATTTTTTTAAACAGTCTTGGTGATAAAAATGTCCACATGGAGTTTTTATTACTTGGTCATCTTCTTCAAAGCATATTGAACACTGTTCTGGTTTATCTATTTTATTGTAAATATTATGTGTGTATGAGATATTAAATTTGGGATTTTTTACAATATCAGTTTGATCACCTATGTAATCTCCAAATTCATCAAATTCATTTTCATCAAAATCATCTTCATCATCTTCATCTCTATCACTATCTCCATCAATTGTTGAATATTCTGTAGTATTAACTTCGGATTCATCATCAGACATAAATGAATCACTTGAATCTGATTCATAATCTATATTTTCATCAGATTCAAGTGATTCATCATCATTTTGATTTTCATCTGGTTGAATATTTTGATGTATATAATCATATGTTGAAACTGGTTGACTTTCACTTTCTAATTCAGTTTCTAATTCAGTTTCTGATTCAGTTTCTGATTCAGTTTCTGATTCAGATTCATTAATTTGATTAACTTGATTAACTTGATTAACTTGATTAACTTGATTAACCTGATTAACCTGGCTATCCAGAGATTGATTTAAAATTATTTGATTTAACCTTTCGATATTAATCTCACCATTACTATCTTCTAAATAATATTCTCTAATGTCATTTAATATACTAACAACTTGAGAACTTAACTCTATTTGAGAAGAAATAACTGTAGATTGATTAGGATTTTTATATTCAGGATTAGTATATTCTGACATTCTTTATATATGTGATTTATTATATAAGATTATAAATTTCAATTTTTATTGAATATTATAAATACAACAAAAATTATACAAAATTAATTTTATCAATAATTTAACATTCTTATTGTTACATTTTTTTCATTTATTAAAATATCATCAAGTTTAGTTGTGTCTGATTTTTTGTTAAATTTCCATTTAATAATTTTATTTTTAATTTTTTTTTCATCACATTTTAATTTGAAAAATTTAATATTTGTATCAATTTTATCTGATATTGTTATTTTTTCTATTTTTGTTTTATTTATATTTACATAAAAATAACTGTCTTTATTAAATTTAATGTTATCTATTGGATTATTTGATATATTTAAAGAGTTAAAATTATAATTTGTAAATTTATTTATTTTATTTTTAGAACAATTTATAATATCGATAAATACATTTTTTAAATCAAGTTCCTCAAGTTTATTATTTGATATATTTAGTTTATTAATTGAAATTTGTGTATTACTTATTTTAATTTTTTTTATATTATTATTATATAGTATTATATCCGCATAACTTTTTTTTATTTCAAAATCTTCTATTAAATTGTTAGATAAATCTAAATATGTAACTTTTTTATTTAATTTTAACTTTTTTATCTTATTATTAGAACATTCTAAATTAGAAATATTTGTTAATTTTGATATATCTAATTCTTCTAATTTATTATAATTTAAATATAAATATGAAGTTGATTTTGGAAGAAAGTCAATATTACTTATTTTATTGCAACTTAAATTAACTAACATCCAATTGTAATATGGCTCAATAAAATTAATTGAATCATCTCCCAAATTATTATGAGATAAATTTAAATCTGTTATTAAAGGTGGTAGATTTACAATCTCTTCTAGTCCACAATGATTTATTATTATTGTCCTGGTATCATTTAATGTTGAATAATCATAATTCTCTTCTTGTGCTTCCATTTTATTACTAAATATAATTTTTTTAATTGGTATTTTTAATAACTCTAAACCCATTATTCTTTTATTTTCACTTAAATCTAATACATCAATTTGTTTTCGAGTTATTCTTTTTAAATTTATCATTACAATATCTTTTGGTAATTTGATAAATTCATCAAAAATTATATTTTCAATAGTAATTTCTCGTATTTTAGATGTATATAAATCCAATTGTTTAATACCAGTAATCAATGTTTTACTATTAATTGTTAAAGATTGGATATTATCAAATTTACCTATTTTACTTATGTTTTCTAAAGAAGATGGTGATAGTTTTAATAAATTTAATTTCTTTTTCTTATTATCTTCTAATTCATATATTTTATCAAGTTCTATTCTAAAATAATCATCAGGTTTTTCAAAATTACTTAATAAATTATTAAAACTATTAACACACATATTAATATCACCAACTATACTAATGTTTTTTATTTTAGAAAAATCACAATTTATAAATTCTAAATTATATGCTTGTAATTGTTCAATTTCTAATTTAGATTCAATAATTTCTATATTTTCTAAACAAAGATTTTTTAGTTTTAAATAATGATTTTCGATTTTAAATTTATATGATAAAGTTAATTCTTCTAAATATTTTGGTAAAGATAAATTAAATAAAAACTTTGATTCATTATTAAAAACTATGTATTTTTTCTTTTCATTTTCTGGTATCTTTCCAAAACAATTTTCACATAAATCATAGTTTGATTTTTTTTTATGATATCTGTTTATACAGTCATATTCCTCAGAATATATTCTTTCATTGCATCCATCACAATTATAGGATAATTTATCATAACTCAAATTTAATGATATTATGTTGTTGTAATTCTTATCCAAAACTAGTATATTTTTTAATTCTTCATAATCATCATTATAATATTCTTTTTCAAATGATGTCCTACAAGTTGGACAGTTTTTTTGTTTTTCTAACCATTGTTTTAAACATTCCTCATGAAATGTATGAGAGCACGGAGTTTCTATTATTTTCATTGGTTCATCGTCTGATAAACATATCGAACATACTTCTTTTTTATCTGAATCATTATTTATTTTGTAAAAACATATTATCTTAAAAGGTTGGTAAATATTGTTATTAAGATAATCTTCATTATCTTCATTATCTTCACTTTGATTATCATTAATAACTTGATTATCATCATTAGTTTGTTCATACTGTTCTATAATTTCTTCATTAATATTGGTATCCATATACCTTATATATTATAATATATATCTAGTAAAACTATAAATGATTATAATTTGGACTAATATATCACTAAAAATGTTGAATTTTACTTAAAATAATATATATTTATACAATTAATACATACAAAATGACAGAAAACACAGATACTATCATTATTGCTATTCAGGGTCCGATTGGAGCTGGTAAATCTACTTTTTGTGAGATAGCTACTAAGAAATTAGTGGATTGTGAAAAAGTGGATGAACCTGTTGCACTTTGGAAAGAGTTAGTTGATTCTGACGGTAAAAATATGTTAGACAAATTTTATAATGATATTAAAAGATATGCTTATTTTTTTCAAAATGTAGCTTGTATCACTCGAATGATGAAATTTGAGGATGCAATTAAAAACTCTAATAAAAAATATATTTTACTAGACAGATCTCTTGATACTGATGCACACGTTTTTGAAAAAATGCTTTATGATTCTGGAATGATTAGTGAAATGGAACATCAAGCATACAATCTTTGGTGTGATTTTTACTGGAAATATGTTCGTGACCGCTCCAAAACTAAAATTGTTAATGTTTATCTTAAATGTGATGCTGAAATTTGTATTGAAAGAATTAAAAAACGTGGTAGAACTGAAGAAGAAAGTATTCAACTTGAATATCTTAGAAGTCTAAATGATTATCATGACAAGTGGCTTATGAATAGAGATGACACAATTGTTATTGACTGTAATGAAGATTTTGAATCTAGTGAAGAAAAACAAGAAGAAATGATTACAAATATTATTAGTCGAATTGAACAAATTTTACAAATTAAAGATGAAGAAGTTAAGCAAACTGAATATGAAACCGAATCTATCAAACAAAAAATAATAATTGAAAAGAGTACTAGTATTGACAGTGAATCAACAGTACTCGCTGAGAGAACATAATTTAATTTTTTTAATAATTTTATTAACTTAAAATAATTTTTTATATAAATTATTATTAGAACTATGCACAATTTAACAGTTTTTTGTTCAAGTAAAAACAATCTTTCACCAATTTATTATCAGACTGTCACCAATTTTATCAGTGAATTGGATAATAATAAATTTAATATTGTGTATGGGGGAGGAACTAATGGACTAATGGGAGTTGTTAGAAATACATGGATTACTAAATTTGGTAAGATTATTACTTCTAACATGTATAAATTTATGGAATACGGTATAACAGATGATTATCTATTTGATGATATAGATGATCGTCAAAAAAAATTAGTTGAATTAGGAGACGGATATATTGTTTTACCAGGGGGTTATGGTACTCATTTTGAAGCTCTTGAAGTTATGACCAAAAATGATATAGGAGAATCTTCCAAACCTATCTTTATACTTAATATTAATGGTGTGTTCGATGAACTTGTTTCACATATTAATAAATTAATTACTGAAGGCTTTATTACTAGAGATTTTGAAAAAATTAAAGTATTTGTTTCTTCTAATCCTAAAGAATTAGCTGACATAATTAATCGATTTTTTTAATTTATTTGAAATTTATTTTTAATTCATTTACTTCTTTCTTCAAGTTCTGAATTTCTTTAATTAGGATACCAATTAAGCCAATATAATTTATTGACTGTATATCTTTTCCATCTTTTTCTCCATTTACTAGATTTGGATATATATCTTGTAATTCATGTGCTAACAAACCTATGTCTCTTGTTTTAGTAATTGTATTGTCATATATAACGGGGTTTAATTTGTCTACTGAATAACTATTATCTAATGTTATTATGTTTTGTTTTATTCTATAATCTGATGTACTTGTAAAACTACTAGCAGTTATACTTCCTGTTACACCTATATTTCCTGTGATACTTACATTTCCAGTAACACCTAGATTTCCTTTAATATAACTATTACCATTAACATCTAATTTATAAGAGCCTGTTGATCCAAATGTTGTATCAGTTGATGGATTTATGTATATACCATCATTACTAATTTTCATTCTGGTATATGTTTTAGCAGAAGAATAATCATTTTGAGTAAAATAAATTGGTTCTGCTAAATTATCAATAGTTCCAATTTGTAAATAACTAGTATCATAAGCTGTTGATTTAAATTTTATAATAGCTGAATCTGAACTTCCACCTAAAGAAATAATAGACTCACCTGTATTTCCTTGATATGCAACTGTAATATTTCCACCTACATTTAAATTTTCTGCTATACCTGCACCACCCTTAACTATAAGTGAACCATTAT
>JACCEB010307099.1_pt1 | contig 26155 bp, 9 predicted proteins | sample 7454761 | NCBI WGS metagenome assembly JACCEB01 (sample SAMN15323454, study PRJNA562643) | freshwater metagenome | isolation source: river surface water | place: USA:Blue River Watershed | collected 2017-08-18
AGGTCGGCCGGTTGGTAGGCCGAGGCAATGCCGGAGAACACGTTGCGTGTGCGCCCCTCGCCCACGTCGAGCGTGAGGCGCAGGAGTTTGGTGGAACCTTCGACCGCCTCGCAGGCGACGATCTGCGCGATACGCAGGTCGATCTTGGCAAAGTCGTCGAGGGTGATGGTGTCTGCCATCGCCTCGCCGCCGGGCAGGGCTGGGGACTCGGAGGCCGCAGCGCCCGGTGCAGCCTCAGCGGGCGGCTCGAAGAGCGCGTCAAGCAGCTTGGCATCGACCCGCTGCATCAGGTGCTGGTAGCTGCCCACCCGATGGCCCGCGCCCATGGGGCTGGCGGCACTGGCCCAGTCGAGCGGCGCGCATTGCAAGAAGGCCTCGGCTTGCGCCGCCAGGGCGGGCAGCACCGGCTTCAAGCAGGCGGCCAGCACCTTGAAATGCTCGACGCATTCCGAGCCGATCGCGGCGGCTTCGAGGGCCTTGCCCTCTTTGGCCAGCTTCCAGGGCGCGGCGCTGTCAAAGCGCAGGTTCACCTCGTCGGCGTAGGCCATGATTTCGCGCAGGGCCTTGCCGTACTCGCGCGCCTCGTACAGGGCGGCCACGCTGTCCACCAGCCTCGCGGGCTGCAAGGTGGCGGCATTGTTGGCCACGAGCTGGCCCCCGGGGATGAACTTTGCCGCGCGGGAGGCAATGTTGACGAACTTGCCCACCAGGTCGGCGTTGACCCGGGCGGTGAAGTCATCGGGGTTGAAGTCGACGTCTTCCACCCGGCCATTGAGCTTGGCGGCGATGTAGTAACGCAGCCATTCGGGGTTCATGCCCAGCGAGAGGTACTTGAGCGGGTCGATCCCGGTCCCGCGGCTCTTGGACATCTTCTCGCCGCTGACCGTGATGAAGCCGTGCACGTTCACCTGCGCCGGTGTCTTGCGACCGGAGAACTGCAGCATGGCCGGCCAGAACAGGGTGTGGAAGTACACGATGTCCTTGCCGATGAAGTGCACCTGCTCCACCTGCGGGTCGGCCACGAATTCATCGAAGGAGGCTGCGGTGCGCGAGGCCGGATGCCAGTGGTCCCTGGCCTGACCCTTGTCGAAATGATTTTTCAGGCTGGCCAGGTAGCCCACCGGGGCGTCAAGCCAGACGTAGAAGTACTTGCCCGGCGCGTCCGGGATTTCGATGCCGAAATAGGGCGACTCGCGGGAAATGTCCCAGTCGGCCATGCCGGCCTCGAACCACTCGCTGGCCTTCTTGGCCATCTCCGGCTGCAGCCGGCCGGGGGTTTGGGTCCAGGTCTTGAGAAAGTCGACCACCTTCGGGTTCGACAGCTGAAAAAATAAATGCTCGGAGCTGCGAATTTCGGGCTTGGCCCCGGTGAGCGTGGAGTAGGGCTCGATCAGGTCGGTGGGCGCATAGACCGCGCTGCACACCTCGCAGCTGTCGCCGTATTGGTCTTTCGCGTGGCAGGTGGGGCACTCGCCCTTGATGTAGCGGTCGGGCAGAAACATGCCCTTGACCGGGTCATAGAACTGCTCGATGGTCCGGGTGGCGATCAGGCCCGCGGCCTTGAGGTCTTTGTAGATGCCTTGGGCGAGCTGGGTGTTCTCGGCACTGTCGGTGCTGTGCCAGTTGTCGAAGCGGACATGGAATCCGTCGAGGTACTGCTGGCGACCGGCGGCAATCTCACCGACGAACTGCTGCGGCGTCTTACCCGCCTTCTCGGCGGCGATCATGATCGGCGCGCCATGCGCGTCGTCGGCGCCGACGAAATGCACCATGTGCCCACGCATGCGCTGAAAGCGCACCCAGATGTCGGCCTGGATGTATTCCATGATGTGCCCGATGTGGAACTTGCCGTTCGCATAGGGCAGGGCGGTGGTCACAAAAAGCTTGCGCTGGGTCATGGTGTTCTCGGAGGCAACCCGCGATTTTATGTCGCGTCGTTAAACTGACCGCCTTTCCGACCCTTCAGACCACCATGGCCACCCCCGTCTCCCTCGATACCCTGTCCGCCGCCCTGGCCGCAGCCCAAGACCCCCTGACCGGCCGCGAGTTCGGTGCCAAGGCCATCAAGGGCCTTCGTCTTGAGGGCGACCGTGCCCGTTTCACGCTCGAGCTTGGCTACCCGGCCCGCAGCCAGCACGCGGCGATCACCGAGGTCCTGACCCAGGCCACTCGTGCGGCGGCGGGTGTCGACGGGATCGAAGTGGCTTTCGAACTGCAGGTGGTGCCCCATGCGGTCCAGCGCGGCCTGCAGCCCCTGCCCGGCGTGAAAAACATCATCGCCGTGGCCTCGGGCAAGGGCGGCGTCGGCAAGTCCACCACCTCGGCCAACCTGGCCCTGGCCCTGGCTGCCGAGGGCGCCCGTGTCGGCCTGCTCGACGCCGACATCTACGGCCCGAGCCAGCCCATGATGATGGGCTTGTCTGGCCGGCCCCAGTCGGAGGACGGCAAGACCATGGACCCCTTGATCGGGCATGGGGTGCAGGTCATGTCCATCGGCTTCCTGGTCGGTCAGGACCAGGCCATGGTCTGGCGCGGGCCCATGGCCACCCAGGCCTTGGAGCAGCTGCTGCGCCAGACCAAGTGGCATGACCTCGACTACCTCGTCGTTGACATGCCCCCGGGCACCGGTGACATCCAGCTCACGCTCTCGCAGCGCGTGCCCATGACCGGTGCGGTCATCGTGACCACGCCCCAGGACATCGCCCTGCTCGACGCCCGCAAAGCGGTCTCCATGTTCGAGAAGGTGGGGGTTCCTATCCTCGGTCTGGTGGAGAACATGGCCGTCCATGTGTGCGCCCAATGCGGCCACGCCGAGCATGTTTTCGGCGAGGGTGGCGGGCAGCGCTATGCGGCCGAGCGCAGCATTGCCTACCTGGGCGCGCTGCCCCTGCACATCGCCATCCGCGAGCAGGCCGATGGCGGCCGGCCGACGGTGGTGGCTGACCCCGAGGGGACACTGGCAGGCCTGTACAAGGCGGTGGCGCGCCAGGTTGGGGTGGCAGTGGCCGCACGTGCCAAGGACTACTCGGCCAAGTTTCCCACCATCACTCTGTCCAAGAACACCTGAAGTTCTGAGGCTCCGGCGCTCGGCTCCCTGGCCGATGGGGGCGCGAAGGGACTGGCGCAACGGAGCCTGCGCGGGCGCCTGGATCGCGCAAGTCCTGCGCATTCGAGGCACAGACGTCGCAAGGTGTAAGGCACCGCACATGCGATGTGCCACCGCTGCCTAGCATCCGCTCGTTCTCATTTTTTCATGGGACGAGGCATGGGCATGATCAATCCGATTCGGGCCGTATTCGTGGGCGACGGCAGCCTGGTGGTCCGATGCGCCGAGGCCTTTCTCGAGGCGGGGCACGAGGTGGGGCGCATCGCCAGCGCCGACCCGGCGGTGCTGTCCTGGGTGCAGGACCAGGGCCTCTCCTTCGAGCAGGTGCACCTCGATGCGCAGGTGCCGCGCTTCGAGGGGGAGGACTTCGACGTTCTGTTCTCCATCGGCTGGCTGCACCGCCTGCCCCCGACGCTGCTGGCGCGTGCGCGCCGTATTGCGCTCAACTTTCACGACGGCCCATTGCCCCGCCACGGCGGGCTCAACGCGCCAGCCTGGGCGCTACTCGAAGGCTGCCGCCAGCATGGTGTCACCTGGCATGAGATGACCCCGGCGCTCGACGCGGGCCGCATCGCCTGCGAGTTGTCCTTCGACCTGTCTCCCGACGAGACCGCCTTCAGCCTCAATACCCATTGCTACGAGGCTGGATTTCGCTCCTTCCTCACGCTGGTGGACCTGCTCGCGACCGACGCCCTGGCGCTGCGAGTTCCCGCAGCCCCGCCGCGTCTGCATGGCCGTCACCACCGACCGGCGGCTCTGGCCACCCTGGACTGGCGTCGGACTGCCGCCGAACTTGCGGCGCAGTGCCGGGCCCTGGACTTTGGCCCCACGCCCAATCCCCTCACCTGCCCCAAGCTGTGGTGCGCGGGCCGCCTGCTGCGTGTGGGGTCTGCACAGGCCGATGCGACGGTCGATGCCTCATTGGCTCCGGGCTGCGTGCTGGCCCAAAAGGGTGACCGGGTCTGGCTCGCCACGGCCCAAGGAACCCTGCGGCTCGAAGGCCTGGTGGCGCTCGACGGCGGGCCGCTGCCTGCGCTGGTGCCTGGCGAGGTGTTGGCGCCGCTTCCCTTCGGCCGGCTTCAGCGCTTGGCCGAGGCCCGACCCGCGCTGGCCCGCGGCGAAGCGGCATGGCGCTGCCGTCTGTTGGCCCTGGCGTCGCTGCCGCTGGCCGAACTGCCGCATCCTCGCCGCGACACTGCCGGTGCACCAGATGTCGCCGACCCAGCGGGCTGCGAGGCCGACAGTGCATATGCCCTTGAGGTTCTACTGCCGGTTGACCCGGTCACTTGCGCGATCCCAGGCCATGTTCTGCTGGCCGGCTGCGCTGCCTGGCTGGCCGCCGTGTCGGGCGAGTCCCGGGCGGCTCTGGCCTGGCGCGACCCCTTTCTGGCCCTGGCCGCCGAGGGGCTTGCGCCCCATGTGGCCGATTGGTGGCCCCTGCTCCTTGGCGTCGGTCGCGACACAAGCGCGGCCGACCTGCGCGAGGTGGCAGCCGAGTGCCTGTCCCTGTCGCGCGCCGACGGCCCCCTGACCGCAGACCTTCGGCTGCGCCTGGGCCGGACGGGGCCGGAGGCACTGACTCTGGGCGTGTGCATCGGGCCCTGGCCCGAGGGCGCAGGCCATGATTCGCCCTCGGTGTGCCTCATGGTGCCGGCGCTGGCGGACGCATTGCCCGCCGAGGAGGCTTTGTCCTCGACGGATGCCTTGCCCTCCGATCAGGTGGGCGACCCTTTGGCTGCCCGTATGAGTGGGACCCCTCGGGCCCATGGCGCGCAGACCCCAGGGCCCTGGCGCTTGCGCGTCGACGCCCGAAGGTGGGCGGCGCCAGTAGCCGCTGAAATCGCAGCGCAGCTGGCCGCCTGGTTGCCCCGCTTTGCTCGCCATGCCGGCGCGGTGAGTGACTTGTCATTGCTGCCGCCCTCCGATCTGGACCGGATCGCCGATCTTCACGACAGCGCGCAGCCCGTCGACCTGCGGGCTGGCCTCTGGGCTGCCGTCGCCCGCGGCCTGGCGCGTCACCCGGAGGCGACTGCGCTCGAGTGGGTCAGCGGGCTGGACGGTCAGCTCCAGCGCCTCAGCCGGGCCGAGCTCGTCGAGCAGGTGAATTCGCTGGCGCGCCTGCTACGCGCACGCGGCGTTGCCCGCGGCGAGGTGGTGGGCGTGTGCCTGCCGCGCGGCCCTCAGTTGCTGGTGTCGGTGCTGGCGGTGCTGGCCTGCGGTGCGGCCTACCTGCCGCTGGATCCCGAATACCCCGCCGACCGCCTTCGCTTCATGTGCCGCGACGCCGCCCTGCAACAGGTGATCGGCGGCCCCGAGGCTGCGGCCCTGCTTCGCGTGCCTGAGGAGGCGGTGGTCTCCCCCTGTGCTGCGTGGCCTGGCGTGGGCGTGGTGGGTGAGTCGAGGTGGGGCCCCCTCCGGGTTCCTGTGCGCGCCGGTGAAGATGAAGATGACGATGAAGATGGTGAGGATCAGGATGAACCCGCTGTTCCTTCTGACGACGATGGCACGGAAGTGGACGTGCACGATGACCAGGAAGAGATAGAGGAGGAGGAAGGGGAAGAGACCCTGCCGGCCGACCTGGCCTACCTGATCTACACCTCCGGCTCCACAGGTCTGCCCAAGGGGGTGGAGATCACCCAGGCAAGCGTGTTGAATTTCTTCGCCGGCATGGATGCGGTGCTGGCTCAGACCCCCCGCTCGTGCGTGACCGACTCGCTTGTCACAACTCAGGCGGCAACGGCCCGGCCTTCCCCTAGCTCAATGCCGCGGCCCGATGGCGAGGTGGCCGGCCGCTGGCTGGCAGTCACCAGCCTGTCCTTTGACATCTCGGTGCTGGAGCTTCTGTGGACGCTCGCGCGCGGATTCACCGTGGTGCTGCATGGCGTGAGGCAGGCTGCGGCCGCCGGCGCGGCAGGCCTCACGGCCCGGGGCGCGGCCTCCGGCCTGGCGCTGCAGGCCGCCACAACCGTGCAAGCCGGTGAGCCTGCTGCCCCAGCGGCTCTGGTGCCGGGAGGCACCCCGCAGTGGAGCCTCTTTCACTTTGCCAGCGAGCGCGAAGGCGCCGCAACCGAAGACGCCGGGGCGGCCTACCGTTTGCTGATCGACGCCGCGCGTTTTGCCGACACCCATGGGTTCGCCGCCGTCTGGACCCCCGAGCGCCACTTTCACGGCTTTGGCGGACCCTTTCCAAACCCGGCGCTCGTATCCGCCGCGCTGGCCATGGTCACCCGCCGTGTGCATTTGCGCGCGGGAAGCTGCGTGCTGCCCTTGCACCATCCGCTGACGGTGGCCGAGGACTGGGCCTTGGTCGATCGGCTTTCCGGCGGTCGGGTGGGCGTGTCCTTTGCTGCCGGCTGGCAGCCACAGGACTTTGTGCTGGCGCCGGCGGCGTGGGCTGGTCGGCGCCAGCAGATGTTCGAGGGCATCGACGCGGTGCGCCGCCTGTGGCGTGGCGAGGCCCTGGCCTGGCCCGGGCCCGAGGGGCGGACGGTGACAGTGCGCACCCTGCCACGACCGGTCCAGGCCGAATTGCCTGTCTGGGTCACGGTGGCTGGTAACCCGCAGACCTTTGCCGAGGCCGGCCGGGCCGGCTGCCACGTGCTCACCCACCTGCTGGGGCAGTCGGTCAAGGAGTTGGCTGACAAGGTGGCGGTGTACCGCGCGGCCTGGGACGCTGCTGGCCATGCGGGCCGGGGCCAGGTGGCGCTCATGCTGCACACCTTTGTCGGGGACGACGAGGACGCCGTGCGCGAGATGGCGCGCGGACCGCTCAAGGCCTATCTGCGCGAGGCGATGGATTTGATTCGTCGGGCCGACTGGCGCTTTCCCACCTTCGCTGCGCCCGCCGGGGGTCCGTCGCCCGCGATGCCGGAGGGCCAGGCGCACCCCTTAGGCCAACCTGCCAGGTCCTTTGGGCCCATGGGGACCGTGAGCCCCATTGGACCCGTTGGGCCAGCCGCTGGACTCGCCGACTTTGCCGAGCGCCCGCCAACGGAGGAGGAGACCGAGGCCCTGCTCGATCACGCTTTCGAACGTTATTGGCGTAGCAGCGCCCTGATCGGTACGCCGGAGCGCTGTATGGGCCTGGTGGCGCAGCTCGCCGCCATCGGGGTGCACGAGATCGCCTGCCTGATCGATTTCGGCATCCCCGCCGACCAGGTGCTGGCGCACCTGCCCGACCTGCACCGATTGAAGGGGCTGGCGCAGGCCAAGCCAGGGGCAGCTCCGGTACCGATACCGAAGCCGGTGTCAGTGCCGGTAGCAAGTCCCGGCGTTCATGCCGAGCAGGCCGCCTGCCGCGCCCTCTCGGTGGGGGAAGCGCTCACGCGCCATCGCATTACCCATCTGCAATGCACGCCGTCGCAGGCGGCGATTCTGCTGGCCGATGAGGCGGGCCAGCGGGGGCTGTCAAGGCTGTCGGCGCTGCTGGTAGGCGGCGAGGCACTGCCTCCCACAATGGCCAGCGCGCTGCGCGATCAGGTGCCCGGTCTGGTGCTGAACATGTATGGGCCGACCGAGGCCACGGTGTGGTGTAGCGCCTGGGCGCTGCCTGCACCGGCAGCATCGTGCGAGTCCAATGACATGTCCGCTGACATGCCCGGTGAAGTGTCCGGGCCGTTGGTCGTCTCCCTGGGTCGCCCCCTTACCAACACCGGACTTCACCTGCGCAACGCCTGGGGTCAGGAGTGTCCGGCCTTCGTCCCGGGTGAACTCTGTGTCTCGGGCGCTTGTCTGGCGCAGGGCTACCACGCGCGCCTCGAGCTGTCCGCCGAGCGCTTTGTCGACGACCACTTGCGCCCGGGGCGCCGGCTGTACCGCACCGGCGATCAGGTCCGGCGCGAACCGAGCGGACGGCTCGCCTTCCTCGGCCGACTGGATCACCAGGTGAAGATCCACGGGCACCGCATCGAGTTGGGCGAGATCGAGGCCGCGCTGGCAGCTTTGGACGGTGTGCGCGAGGCGGTGGTGGTCTCCTGTCTCGACGGTGGGGGCGAGGCCTGGCTTCAGGCCTTTGTCACCCCGCAGCCAGGGCGCTCGCCCCAGCCGCTGGATATGGCGCGCGCCCTGGGGCGCCAGTTGCCGGCGTTCATGCTGCCGCGGGGTATTGCCCTGCGCAATGACTTGCCCAAGACGCCCAACGGAAAAATCGACCGCCAGGCGCTGGTGGCGGCCAGTCGGACGGGCGAGCCTCGGCGGCTGACGCCATCGACGCCGATACATCAGCCACATCAGCGCCATCCGTCGCGGCCAGCGCCTGCGCTGGTGGCCGGCCCGGTGACCCTGCCAGGCCGCGGGTGCTTTGCAGCGAGTGCAAGCACACCGCAGGCGATGGAGGCGCTGGAGGCTGTCGTGGCCCAGACCTGGTGCGCGGTGCTCGGGCGGCAGGAGGTGGGCCTCGAGATCAACTTCTTCGACCTCGGCGGTCACTCGCTGGCCGTCATCCAGGTGCAGCGGCGCCTTCGCGAGGCCTGCGGGGTCGAGATCCCGGTGATCGATATGTTCCGTTTGACCACCATTTCCGCGCTGGCCCGTCACCTCGCCGCGAGCGCGGCGGCTACCTCTGCGCCCATTGCGGTGACCACCCTCTCCGTCGCGCAGAACCGGGGCCTGGCGCGCCGCGCCTTGCGCAACAGCCTCCCGGGCTGAGGGCAGGCCATGACCAGTCCAGTTGCCCCCTCCGGCTCGGTCGCGGTGGTGGGCCTGGCGGGGCGATTTCCCGGTGCACCCGACTGGCGCGCCTTCTGGCGCCTGCTGCGTGACGGGCGTGAGGCCACCTGCTGGCTGGACGAGGCTGCCTTGCGTGCGGCTGGTGTGAGCGCGCGCGACCTGGCAGACCCCGCCTATGTGCCTGCCTGCCTGCCGCTGGCGGACATGGAGTGCTTTGACGCCAGCTTCTTCGGCATCAGCCCCCGCGATGCGGCGGTGATGGACCCGCAGCACCGGCACTTTATCGAGTGCTGCTGGGGGGCGATGGAGGACGCCGGGCATGTGCCTGGCAGCGGGCCAGGGCGCTTTCCCGGCGCCGTTGCTGTTTTCGGTGGCTGCGGCCAGCAGGTCTACTTCGCCCGGCACCTGCTGCCCAACGCGGAGTTGCTGCGGACCATGGGTCTGTTCCTATTGCGGCACACCGGCAACGACAAGGACTTCCTAACCACCCGGGTCTCCTACCTTCTCAACCTGCGCGGGCCCAGCGTGGGCGTACAAACCGCCTGCTCCACCTCCTTGGTGGCGGTGCACCTGGCGGCGCAGAGCCTGCTGGCCGGTGAGTGCGACATGGCGCTGGCCGGCGGCGTGAGCATCGAGCTTCCGCATCGCCAGGGCTACCGCCACGCAGCTGGCGAAATTCTCTCGCCTGACGGCCGTTGCCGCGCCTTTGACGACGCCGCAGCGGGCACCGTCTTCGGCAGCGGCGTGGGCGTGGTGGTGCTGCGGCGCCTGCAAGACGCACTGCGCGATGGCGATGCCATCTGGGCGGTCATCCGCGGCTCCGCCGTGAACAACGACGGTCGCGCCAAAGCCGGCTACCTGGCGCCGAGCCAGGAGGGGCAGGCCGAGGTCGCGGCTGAAGCCTTGGCGATGGCCGGCCTGGAGGCGGCCGATATGGACTACATCGAGGCCCACGGAACCGGCACGCCGGTGGGCGACCCAATTGAGGTCGCGGCCCTGTCCCAGGCCTATGCGGGTGCAGCGCCTGGTGCGATCGGGCTGGGCTCGGTCAAAAGCAATATCGGGCACCTGGACGCAGCTGCCGGCGTGGCCTCCCTGATCAAGGTGTGCCTGGCCCTGCGCCACGGCCAGATACCACCCAGCCTGCACTTTCAAACGCCGAACCGCCGCTTCGGCGCAGGCCTTTCGCTGCAGGTGCTTGCCCAGGGGCGATGCTGGCCGTCTGGCGCCCGACCTCGACGCGCCGCGGTGCATGCGCTGGGCGTTGGCGGCACCAACGCGCACCTGGTGCTGGAGGAAGCGCCTTGCCCGCCTTTCCCGACACCGGGCTCTCCGTCTTGGCAGTTGCTGCCGCTGTCGGCGCGTACGCCTGAGGCACTGGTAGCCCTGGAAGCGCGCTGGCAGGCCTGGCTGGCGGACGAGGCCGGCAATCCAACGGGTGCGACTGACGCTACAGGCCTAGTGGAACTGGCAGACCTGGTTGACGCGGCCTTCACCCTGCAGGAAGGGCGCGTGCACCAGCCCTGTCGATTGGTCTTGGTTGCGCGCCATCACACGCAGCTGCCCGGCGCCTTGCCAGCGGTGGACACGCCGGAGGGGCCTATCCCGCCCAGCGCTGGCTCGGTGGTGGATCCGCCAGCGCGTCGGGTACACGGGCGGGCGCAGGATGCACCGCACCCGGTGGCCTGGTTATTCCCTGGCGCTGGCTCGCATCGGCCGGGTGCCTGCCATGACCTGCTGGCGCTGCCCGCCTTCCGCGAAACGGTGCAGGCCTGTCTTGAGGCTTGGCCTGCTGGCGTCGACCCCGCGGTCGCTGAGGACCTGCGGTCTGCGTGGCTGAAGGGAGCCACGGAGCGCGGCCACGCTCACGCGGTTTCACATGACGGCACTCAGGTCCGCGCGGCGAGGCCGGCGCCGCCCTGCGCGAACGGGGAGGCTCTGCCTCGCAGCGCTGGCGACGGATCCCAGCGAGGCGCTGTCAACCCCGCCCACTCCGAAGGTCGGAGCTCGCCCCGGCTCGAATTGCCGGCGCTCCTGGTTCTCGAACTGGCGCTCGCCCGCTGGTGGGAGGCGGTCGGGGTCACGCCTTGCGCGCTGATGGGGCACAGCGCCGGTGAAGTCGCCGCCGCCTGCGCCGCCGGTCTGCTGTCGCTGCCCGATGCCCTGGCGTTGGCCTGCTGGCGCGGCGAACTGCTCGAGGCGGCTGGCGGCACCATGCTCGCGGTCGAGGCGTCAGAGGCGCAGTTAGCCCCCTGGCTCGCGCAGGAGGGCCTGGACCTGGCGGCCGTCAACGCGCCAGGACTATGCGCGATCTCGGGCTCGCCGCAGGCGCTGGCACGCCTGGCCGCGCACCTGCAGGGCCTGGGGATCGGGTCGCGCCCCTTGCCGGTGGCGGTTGCGGCCCACTCGCGCGCGGTCGACGGCTTGGTGCCTGTCTTGCTCGAGCGCTGCGCCGGTTTGCGCCCCTTGCCGGCGCAGCGGCCCTTTCTCTCTGCGCTGGACGGCGAGTGGATCCTGCCTGGGCAGACGCTGCCCCCCGATTACTGGGCTCGGCACCTGCGCCAGCCGGTGCGCTGCGCGCAGGCCATGGCGCGCCTGGCCCAAGACTATCCGGGCGCAGCCTGGCTCGAGTGTGGGCCGGGACAGGCCCTGACCTCGCTGGCGCGCGCCAATGGCTGCGGCGAACGGCTGCTCCTGGCCTCTGCGGGCCGACCGCAGGAGGCTGGCGAAGACCTGCCCCATTTGCTGGCTGCGGCGGGGGCCCTCTGGTGCGTGGGCGTGCCGCTGCGCTGGGAGGCGCTGCGCGCCGGCCGGACCGGCCGGCGTGTTTCCCTGCCCACTTACCCCTTCGAACGGGTTCGGCACTGGGTCGATGCTCCTGCCGATGGTTTCGAAGACATGCACGGCAAGGCCGGCTCGGCGGCGAGCCCGCCGGCCAAGCCGACGACCGTCGCTGCGACGTCAGCCAAGGGACGCCCGCTCGCGTCTGCTCCCCGCTTGCCCTTGGGGCCGGATTGGTTCAGCCAGGATGTATGGGAACGCCAGCCGCTGGCGCCAGCGTCGACTGGCACTGCCCCTTGGCTGGTGCTGGGGGGTGCCTCGGCTGCAGGCGCAGGTATTCGCCGGGCGCTGGTCGCGGCCGGTGTCGAGTGCCTGGCGGAGAACGCGGGCCTGCCACAGCAGCCGTCGCCTGCGGTGGTGCTTGTGCTGGGGGCGCTCGACGGCGACAACCCGGGTGCCCCACCTCCGCCCTGGCCCACCCCGCACGAGCGGGCTGAGCGCCCCGAGCGGTCCGATCTGCAGGAGGCGCAGCAAGTGCATAGAAGGGCCGAGCAGCCTCTCCCCGGGGCCGGTGCCTTGGCCAGCCTTCGGGCGCAGCAGTCTGCGGCCTTTGAGCCGGCAATCGGTCTGGCGCGCCAGTGGCTGGAGGCCGGCATCGAGGCGCCCTCACGCTGGCTCTTCGTCACCGCGGGTGCCTTGGCGGTGTCGGGCCTGCCCCCGCAGTCACCCGCGCAGGCCCTGGCTCTGGGGCCGGCGCTGGTGATCCCGCGTGAATTACCCGGTGTGCAGGCGCGGCTGGTCGATCTCGACCCCGATGCCGAGCCAGCCGCATTGGCCGACTTGCTGCGTGCGGAGGTCGCTGCCGATGCAGCTTGGGCCGGCCCGCTGCCTTCGCCGGTGGTGGCCTGGCGGCAGGGCCAACGCTGGGTTCGTCGCCGCGCGACTGCGGCACCACCCGAGCCGGCCATGCCGCCGGGCCTGCGCTTGCGTCACGGCGGCGTCTACCTCATTACCGGCGGACTGGGGGGCCTGGGCTTGACCCTGGCGAATTGGCTTGCGCGGCGCTGCGCGCCCCGGCTCGCGCTGGTCGGCCGCCATCCGCTGCCAGCCGAGCGTCACGGGGAACTGCAGGCCCTCGAGGCCGCTGGCGCGCAGGTGCAGGTGTTTTGCGCCGACGTGTCCGACCCCGCCCAGATGGCCCAGGTGGTCCACACCTGCGCGCTGCGTTGGGGAGAGATCCACGGGGTCTTCCACGCAGCCGGCGACATGGGCGACGCGCCGCTGGCGCAGCGGCCACTGGCCGAGATGCGCCGCCTGATTGCGGGCAAGGCCGGTGGTGCGCTGGTGCTGGACCGCCTCTTGCCCGAGCCCATGGACTTGTTCGTGGTGTTCTCGTCGACCAGCGTGTTGCTGGGCCCGCCCGGTCAGGTCGACTATGTGGCCGCCAATGCGGTGCTGGAATCGGTCGCCGCCCGCCGGCCAGACGGCTTGGCGATTCGCTGGGGCGTGTGGGCGGACCGGGGCATGGCGGCGCGGCGGGCCGGGATGGAGCAGACGCCGCCAGCGCCTGCCACTCGGGCCAGCGCGCGTCCGGCCCTGGGCGCGCAGACCGATGCGCTCCCGATCCCGGGCGCGCAATCCGATGCACACCCGATCCTGGGCGTGCAATCCGATGCACACCCGATCCCGGGCGCGCAGACCGATGCCCACCCCCTTCTGGGCGCGCGGGTCGCAGCCACCGGCAGCCCCTGCTTCGAGGTGCTCCTCGCGCCCGATGCGCAGTGGGCGCTGGGTGAGCACCAGGTGGCAGGCCGCCCCGTGCTGCCGGGCACCGCTTACCTGGAGATGGCTCGGGCTGCGATGGCCTCCATCGAGAAGGACGAGGCGATCGGGCGCGCCACCCGGGCACCGCCCGCGGTCGATGGTCCGGGCGAAGCCGCCTGGCTGGTTGTTCGCGACTGGGCCTGGGAGGCGGCGATGGTGTTTGCAGACGCCCCCCGGCGTGTGCGCCTGACGCTCGGTGCTGTGCGGGGCACACACATGTCGCCCTCACAGCGTGTGGCGGGCGATGCAAGCGGAGGCGATCAAATCAAGGAAGCCCGTGAGCCAGTCACGCCACCCCCTGCGCTGACAGCTTGGGACCTGCGCATCGACAGCCTCGGCCCGGGCGAGGCCACCTGGACCCGACACGCGCGCGGCCGCCTGACGTGGGTGGGCGCAGGGACAGATGCGGTGAAGGCGCCCCCTGCGATGCTGGTGCCGGGGCCTTGGGCGGTGGCGCAAGCGCCGCAGGCCAGCCACCCCGCACTCGCGCTGGGGCCGCGCTGGGATTGCGTGGAGGGAGTGGCGCGCTTGGACCTTGTGCAGGACACGGGCCGCATAAACGGTACGCAGCGCATAGGTGTCACGGAGGTCATATCTGGGCCATGGTCCAGCGGCGAGGCCGATGCATCGCCTGCCTTGCCCGGCCCGACGGTCCTTTCAGCAGCCCGCCTGGCCCTCGCGCCCGAATTCGCGCCCGACCTCGCGCGGTTCGCCTGGCATCCCGCGCTGATGGACATCGCTCTGACCATGGGTTTGCCGGCCCGCGAACCTGGTCAGCCAAGCGGGCAGACCGAGCCTGTGGGTCGGCTCTATGCGCCGGTAGCCTTGGCCGAGGCCTGCCTGCCACCGGCGCTGCCGGGGCGGCTGGTCAGCGTGTGCACCCGAAGGGAGCGGCTCTCCGGCGGCCGGCTCTCGCTGGATGTGCAATTGCAAAGCACAGAGGGCCCTGTGCTCGGCTGGGTGCGCGGTCTGGTGCTGCAGCCGGTGGATCCCGCAGGGCTGGCGCGCCAGGACACGCCGCAGCCCGAAGGCGGCACGCTCGCCACCCGGGACCTACAGGGCACGCTCGCCACCCGTGCCCTGCAGGCCACGCTCGCCACCCGTGCCCTGCAGTCCCTCGTGGCCGGCGGCATCCGCGCCGAGGATGCGTCTGCGGTCTTCGAGCGGGCGCTGGGATCGGCCGCGCCGCTGGTCACCGTGTCGTCGATGGACCTGGAGCGCTTGCAGGAGCGGTTTTCGCCATCCGTTGCCGGAGCGCTTTCCGCTGGCGTGGCCGCAGCAGCCAGCCGGGCACTGCCCGCAGGGGCGGCCGCGCCGGCAGCGATCGATGGTTCGCCGATGCCGCCTGTGCCAGCAACAGCAGGCCTGGCAGCATCCCAGGCCCGATCAGAAATGACCGCGCCTCCGGCGGGAGCCCTGGCTCCGGTCGAGGCTGCCCTCGCGCAGGCCTGGCGCGAACTGCTCGGCGTGGCGCAACCCGGACCCGACGACGACTTCTTTGCCCTGGGTGGCCACTCCCTGGTGGCGGTGCGTTTGTTCGCGCGCCTGCGCCGGGATCTGGGCGTCGACCTGCCGCTGTCGACGCTGTTCGAAGCGCCTACGCTGGCCGGTCTGACCGCGCGAGTGGCGGCCGCGCAGCCCACAGATCTTGCCCCTCCGGCGGCCTGCAGACGGAGCACTGCGCAGACGGACCCGACGACCGATCAGACCGCGCCCCCAAGGACGCCGGTGCCCTGGTCCCCGCTGGTGACCCTCCGGCCCGGCCCCCGACCCACTGCCGGTGTCCACCCCCCGGGCCGTCCGCCCCTGTTTTGCGTCCATGGCGCCGGCGGCAATGTGCTCAATTTCCGGCTCCTGGCCGACAAGCTCTCGCCCGACCAGGGCTTTTACGGCCTGCAGGCTCAGGGCGTGGACGGCCGTCTGGTGCCGCTGGCCAGTGTCGAGGCGATGGCGGCCCAGTACGTCGGCGCCCTGCGCGAGGTCTGCCCCGAGGGGCCCTACCGTCTCGCGGGCTATTCGGCCGGCGGCGTGATCGCGTTGGAGATGGCGTGCCAGCTCCAGGCCGACGGGCAGCAGGTCGATCTGTTGGCGATGATTGACACCTTGTGCCCGGTGGCCGCCCGTGTGCGCCTGCCCTGGTGGCGGCGCCTGTGGCTGATGCGCCATTGGTCGCTGCGATTCGCGCTGGGTTGGCCGGTGCGACGCCTGCAGGGGCGGGGCGACAACGCCCGCCACGCGCAGGCTCTGGAGGCGCGTCAGCGCGGCGAGGCGCTCCCGCCCGAGCTGGCCGAGGCGGTGCTGTTTCGCAACTTCATCGAGGTGCAACGGCGCTACCAGCCGCCGGTCTGGGACGGCGATCTGCTGCTGATCATGGCGCGCCAGGCCGAGGTGCCCTATCTCGCGGCCGGCCCCTGCCTGGGGTGGGACCGTTGGGTACGAGGTCGCATCGAGAGCCGCCACGTGGGCGGCTCGCACTTTTCGGTCATGCGCGAGCCAGGGCTGGGCGAACTGGCCAACGCCCTCCAGTCGGCACTGGATAAGCGCGATGGGGTACCGTACGAGCCATGGCCCTCACGCACCGCCCCCCGTCCTTCTGGCAACTTGGCTGGCGAATGCTCCGGCGCGACTTGCGCGCCGGCGAACTGGGCCTGGTGGTGGCTGCCATCCTCCTGGCGGTGGCGGCGCTGACAGCGGTGGGTTTTTTCGCCGACCGGCTGCAGGCTGGCCTGGCGCGTGACGCTCGCCAGTTGCTCGGGGGCGACGTGGTGGTGGTGAGTGACAACCCGACGCCACCGCAGTTCGCTGCGCAGGCGCGGGCGCTGGGCCTGCAGGTTGCAGCCACCGTGTCCTTTCCCACCATGGCCCGGGCCGATGAGGCCCGTGGCGGCGCCACGCGGCTGGTGGCGCTCAAAGCGGTGAGCCCCGGCTATCCCTTGCGTGGCCGAGTCCAGGTGGCGCAGTCACCGGGTCAGCAGGGCGCTCCCACCGCTGACATTCCCGCACGCGGCGAGGCCTGGGTGGACGCGCCTTTGCTGGATGCGCTTGCGCTTCAGGTGGGCGACCTGATGGGTCTGGGCGACGCCCAATTGCGTATCAGCCGCGTGATCACCGCCGAGCCCGATCGCGGCGCTGGCTTCATGAGCTTTGCTCCCCGGGTGATGATCCACGAGGCCGACCTCGCGGCCACAGGCCTGGTGCAACCGGCCAGCCGGCTCACTTGGCGGCTGGCGGTGGCTGGTGGGGACTCGGCGGTCAAGCGTTTCCAGGACTGGGCGCAGGCGCAAATTCAGTCCGCCCCCGGTTCGTCGGCGCCTGCTAACGTCCAATCGAATCCCCAGGCCGACATGTCGCTGCGCGGCGTGCGGCTGGAATCGATGGACGCTGGTCGCCCCGAGATGCGCCAAACCCTGGACCGCGCCAGCAAGTTCCTGCACCTGGTAGCCCTGCTGGCGGCCCTCCTCAGCGCGGTGGCGGTGGCCCTGGCGGCGCGCGGCTTCGCAAGCCGCCATTTGGATGACTGCGCCATGCTGCGCGTGCTGGGCCAGAGCCAGGCCGGCATCGCCCGCGCCTACGCCTTCGAGTTCGGCCTGGTGGGGCTGGCCGCCAGTGCCCTGGGGGTGGCGCTGGGCTTCGCGGTCCACTTTGTGTTCGTGCAACTGCTCGCCGGTCTGGTGGAGGCGACGCTGCCCCTGCCCGGGGCCTGGCCAGCCCTGTTTGGATTAGGCGTGGGTCTGACCCTGCTGGTCGCCTTCGGCCTGCCGCCGGTGTTGCAGCTGGCACAGGTGCCGCCGCTGCGGGTGATCCGCCGTGACCTCGGCGGTCTCAAGCCGGCCTCGCTGGGCGTGCTGGGTCTTGGCGTCGCCGGCTTTGCCGCGCTCTTGCTCGCTGCCAGCCGTGATCTGGCGCTGGGCGGCATTGCGGTCGGTGGCTTCGCCGTCGCGGTGCTTCTGTTCGCCGGTCTGGCGGCGCTGGCGCTGCGTCTGCTGCGGCGCGCGGTCAACGAGGCCACCGCGCCGCGCTGGCTGGTGCTGGCGACCCGTCAAGTCGCTGCCCGGCCGGCCTACACCGTGGTCCAGGTCAGTGCTCTGGCGGTGGGCATGTTGGCACTGGTGCTGCTGGTCCTGATTCGTACTGACCTCATCTCGAGCTGGCGCCGTGCCACGCCACCGGACGCACCCAACCGCTTCGTGATCAATGTCCAGCCCGAGCAAGCGCAGGACTTTCAGCAGGCGCTGGCGCGCGCGGGCGTGGCCCGCTACGACTGGTACCCGATGATCCGCGGCCGTCTGCTCACGATCAACGGCCGTGCGGTCTCGCCTGATCAATACGACGACGACCGCGCCCGGCGTCTGGTGGACCGCGAGTTCAACCTCTCGCACAGCGCCGAGATGCCGGCCCACAACCAGGTGGTGAGCGGCCGCTGGCAGCCAGGAGACGCCAGCGCGATCAGCATGGAAGAGGGCATCGCGCAGACGCTCGGTCTTTCGCTTGGCGACACCCTGGTCTTCGACATCGGCGGCCTGCGCCAGGAGTCGCGGATCACCTCGCTGCGCAAGGTGGACTGGGGTTCGATGCGGGCGAATTTCTTCGCCATGTACACCGTCTCGCAGATGCCTACCTTGCCGGCTACCTATATCAGCGCCTTCCGCGCGCCGCCGCAGCCTGGCTTTGACAATGCCCTCGTGCGCGCTTTTCCGAACATCACCAACATCGACATGAGCGCCACGCTCGGCCAGGTGCAGCGGGTGCTGGACCAGGTGATCCAGGCGGTGGAATTCCTCTTCGGCTTCACCCTGGCCGCCGGACTGGTGGTGCTCTTCGCCGCCATCACCGCCACCCGTGAGGAGCGGGCGCGCGAGTTCGCCATCATGCGGGCGGTGGGCGCCCGTGCCTCGCTGCTGCGGCAGGTGCAGCGGGCTGAGCTCATTGGCGTGGGCTTGCTGGCGGGCTTTTTGGCCTCTTCGGTAGCCAGTGTGGTGGGCTGGGCGCTGGCGCGCTGGGTGTTTGACTTCAGTTGGCGGGTCTCGCCCTGGGTGCCTCTTGGCGGTGCGCTGGCAGGTGCCCTGCTGGCCTGGGCGGCGGGCTGGTGGAGCTTGCGCGGGGTGCTGCGCCAGCCGGTGGCCCAGACCCTGCGCCGCGCGGCGGAGTGATCGGCGGGGAATGGCGCGAAGCAGCGTTGCGCTGCGGATTATTCAGGGCAGCTCGGCGCTGCGAACTGTTCAGGGCAGCTCGGCGCCGCCCATGCGCCCGACGATCACTTCGGCACGGCCGGAGAGGTAGGGGGAGTTGGGCAGTTTTTCGAAGTAGCGCGGGCGCGGCAGCATGACGGCCAGACGCGCGGCTTCGAAGGGCGAGAGTTGGGACACGCTCTTGCGGTAGTAGTGACGCGCCGCAGCTTCGGCGCCGAACACGCCCTCACCCCATTCCACACTATTGAGATAGATCTCCAAGATTCGCTCCTTGGACAGCAGTTGTTCAAGGGCGAAGGTCAGCACGATTTCCTGGCCCTTGCGCACCAGGGTGCGTTCGCCTGAGAGAAAGAGGTTCTTGGCCAGTTGCTGGGTGATGGTCGATCCGCCCACGATCCGGGGTTTGGCGTTGCGACCGGCCTGCGCCCGCCGCGCCGCTTGCTGCTCGGCCCGCGCATTGCGCTGCCAGGCCTTTTCAATCGCGTCCCAGTCGACGCCGTCGTGGCTGGCGAAGCCGTCGTCTTCCGAGGCGATCACCGCACGCTTGAGGTTATCGGAGATGCGCGCGTAGGGCACCCATTCCTGGCGCCAGCGCAGGCCGTTTTTCCCCTCTTGCGCAATCCGCCAGGCTTCGGAGCGCTGGAAGGCGGTGGACTCCGGCGCGACGAGCGCCATGGAGGCGATGCGCAGCACGAAAAACAGCTGCAGGCCCAGAAAACCCACGACGACAAGCAGCAGCCAGCGCGCCAGTGCCTTCATACCTTCATGCCTTCCTACTCATGCCAAGCGGGTCCGTTCTCACATGAGGGTCCAGGGTCGTCAGGGGCTGGGCCCAGCGATTTATCGACCGCTCATGCGGGTTTCCAGGGTCTCCTCCCGGGTGAAGCGAAAGCGCGAGACAACCACGATCTGGTCAGCCTGGCGGCGCATGGCCTCACTGAAGCGGGAAAAGGGTCCGGCAAGTCGGGCAATCGCCATCGCCCGCCGGTCGAGGTTGAGGTTACCCGAACTCTCGACCACCTCCGCGCCCAGCACCCGCCCGTCGTGGTTCACCGTGAGCAGCAGTGTCAGTTCGCCATAGAGCTTTTGCCCGGACTGTGTCGGGAAGTTTTGCGTGCCCCGGTCCTCGATCCGCCGGCGCAGGGCGTCGTAATAGGTGGCGTAGATGGCTTCCCGGGTGGCGGGGCTCACGAAGCGTTTGCGGGGACGGGCGTTTTCCTCCTGGATACGCCGCTCAATTTCGGCCAGAAGCTGTGTGAGTTGGCGGCGGCGCTGCTCACGCTCGCGCGCCTGGGGGCTGTCGGCCTCGGCGCGCGGGTCGGGCGGGGGCAGGGTAGCCAAGGCTTGTCGCACCTGGGCCAGCAGGGCGGTCTGCTGGGCCTGCATCGCGGCGACCCGCTTCTGGGTCTCTTCCAGCGCGTCGCCATCCTGGGCTGCGGGCGAGGGCGGCAGTGGCGAGGTGGCCCGCCCGCGCGCGGCCTCGCCGCCGCCGGCGAGCGAGGCGTTGGCCAGGGCCTGGGGCTTTTCGATCCGCTCCTTGCTGCGCGCATTGACCAGCACCACCTCCAGGGGGGTGTCCTGGAAGATGCGGTCAAAGCGCTGCGGGTCGACGATGCGCAGGGTGAGAAGGGCCACATGCACCGCCACCGAAATGAGCAGGGCGATTTGCAGCGTGGTGAGCCGCAGTCGCTGCGGTGCCTGCGGCCCGGCGGTGCTGCGGTGCGCGCCAGATTCGCCCCGCTCGCGGCGATGCAGCGCGCTGGTGACGAGCTCCCGCAGGCCCATAGCCCTCGCCCGGTTTCAGCCTGCCGCCGGCGGGCTGCTGACGGCCTCTCCACCGTCGGCGTCGGAAAGATCCACCGCAATCGCCAGTGGGCCGGCCACCGGCTCTTCGTCGTCGGCGCCGTCCTCCTCGGCACCCGTGGGCAGGGCAGCGGCATCAAGGCGTTCGCTCACCGTGCCGCCTAGGTCCAAGGCAATCTCGTCGACCTCGCCCAGACGCACCCGCACACGCGCGCCGCGCGGCAGGCCGTTCGCGCCCATGACCGGAAGCACCAGAGGCAGTGTGTCGGCGCGGACCAGGCCCTCCTTGAACACGGTTGCCTCAAGTTCCTGGATGCCCCGCTGGGCCAGGTAGCGGAGCGTCCAGAAGCGCTCCATGCCGGCCTGGTAGCCGTTGTAGGCCGCATAGGCGGCGTCGAAGCTGGAGATGATGGAGAACAGCTCCGCATCCTTGGGCTTGAAGGGCGCCGCCAGGGCGGCGGTGCGCCCGTGGCGCGCGGCGGCGATGATCTGCCACTGGTTCACCAGGTCGGTGTATCGGCGCAGCGGCGAGGTGCTCCAGGCATAGCACTTGACCCCGATGCCGGCATGGGGCGCCGGCTTGGTTCCCATGCGTACCTTCACGCCCGGCGCCAAACTGGCCTGGCTACGGTAGATGGCTGGCACACCCAGGTCTGCCAGCCACTGGCCCCACTGGCTGTTGGCAAGAATCATGGCCTCGGCCACGATCAGGTCGAGCGGTGCGCCACGCCTGCGCACGCTGATCTCGACCTGCTCCTGGCCCGAGGGTTCATCACCCGCCGTGTCGACCAGACGGAAGTTGTAGTCGGGCCGGTTGAATGTTTCGGGCTTGCCCCGGACCACCTCGCGCAGGCCCTTGAGATGGCGGGCCAGTCGCCACAGGAAGGACAACTCGGGCCGCAGCGAGGCCGCAGGCTCGGGAACCGGATCGCCCTCGTACTCGGGGTTGGTCGGGTCCTCCAGCCAGGGCTCGGTGATGGTGGCGTCGAGCTTGTCGTGCCGCAGGTTGTGGGCAATGGCCACCCGTTCCAGGCGTGTGTCGGCGCCCTGGATCTCCAGGGTGGCCTCGTCAAAGCGCACATACAGCGAGACGGCCGGGCAGTCGCGCCCTTCTTGAAGGGTGTAGGCCTGTACCACCGCGTCGGGCAGCATGGTGATCTTGTGCCCCGGCATGTAGACGGTGGACAGGCGCTGGCGCGCCACCTGGTCCACCGCCGAGGCGGGCGCCAGCGCCAGGCCGGGCGCGGCGATATGCACGCCCAGGGTGACGGTGCCAGAGCCCAGGCCCTGCACCGACAGTGCGTCGTCTATTTCAGTGGTGGCCGAATCGTCGATGGACCAGGCCGGCACCGGTGCCAGAGGAAGTTCGTCGGTGATCGGGGGCGCCTCCAGTGGCGAAAAGCCAGTGCCCTTGGGGAAATGCTCGAACAGGAAACGCTTCCAGTGGAACTGGTAGGCCGACTCAATGGCGCCGGCCTGCCGAAGCAGGTTCAGTGGTGCCAACTGGGTGCTGCGCGCGGCCTCGACCACAGCTTTGTATTCGGGCGAGTTTTTGTCTGGCTTGAACAGGATGCGAAAGAGCTGCTCGCGGATCGGGTCCGGACACCGGCCGGCGGCCAGATCGCCCGCCCACTCATCGATCTGGGCCTGGACCTGCTTTTTCTTTTCGATGGCGGCCAGCGCCTGCTGCACGATCTCGGCCGGCGCCTTGCGAAAGCGCCCTTTGCCTGCGCGGCGGAAGTAGTGCGGCGCCTCGAACAGGCGCAGGAGAGCGCCCGCTTGCTCCTCGAGGCTGGCTTGAGCGCTGAAGTACTCGCGCGCCAGGTCGGCGAAACCGAACTCCTCTTCGGGTGCGAATTCCCAGGCCAGCTGGAGCTCAATTTCGGCGGCCACGCGCTGGGCACCCGCAAGCAGATGGGCGGGGCTGGGCTTTTCGAAGCGCAAGAGGATGTGGGCGGACTTGACCTTGACCCGCTTGCCGGACTCAAGCTCCACCTGAGCCGAGGCCTCGGCCTCGGACAGCACGCGGCCGGTGTGGAATTTGCCGGCGTCTTCATACAGAACAAACATCGCCGGATTGTCCCATGCAGGCTGGACAGGACGGGCCGACTCCTGACTGCACCGGCGATAATTCGCCGCCATGCCTGCCGTCATTGAAAAACCCTCCCTGTTGCAACGGGCCGCACCCCTGGTGCGGGGGTTCGACGGCCCCTTGGCCTTCGCCATCTTCATGCTCGCCTGCGCCGGCATGCTGACCATGTACTCCTCCGGCTTCGATCACGGCACCCGCTTCGTGGACCATGGCCGCAACATGCTGATCGCCGGCTTCGTCATGTTCGTCATCGCCCAGGTGCCGCCCCAGCGCCTGTTGACGCTGGCGGTTCCGCTCTACACCCTGGGCGTGGCCTTGCTGGTGGCGGTGGCCTTGTTTGGCATCACCAAGAAGGGGGCCAAGCGCTGGGTCAACATCGGGATCGTCATTCAGCCCAGCGAGATCCTCAAGATCGCGGTGCCGCTGATGCTGGCCTGGTGGTTCCAAAAGCGCGAGGGTCAGATGCGGCCGCTGGACTTCCTGGTTGCGGGCGCCCTTTTGGCCATTCCAGTGGGGCTGATCGTCAAACAGCCGGACCTGGGAACCGCCATCTTGGTGCTGGCGGCAGGCCTTTCGGTGATCTTTTTTGCGGGCCTGTCCTGGCGCCTCATCATCCCGCCGGTGCTGCTGGGTCTGGCGGGCATCATCGGGCTGGTGGTGTTCGAGGCGCAACTGTGCGCGCCCGGGGTGGACTGGCCCTTGCTGCACGGCTACCAGCAGCAGCGGGTGTGCACCTTGCTCGACCCCGGCAAGGACCCGCTCGGCAAGGGCTTCCACATCCTCCAGGGCATGATCGCCATCGGTTCCGGCGGCATCTTCGGCAAGGGCTTCATGCAGGGGACGCAGACCCACCTGGAGTTCATTCCCGAGCGCACCACCGACTTCATCTTCGCCGCCTTCTCCGAGGAGTTCGGGCTGCTGGGCAACCTGCTCCTCATCGCCGGCTTTGTCGCCCTGGTGCTGCGCGGCCTGACGATTGCCTCCGAGGCCTCGACCGTCTTTTCCCGCCTGCTGGCGGGCGCGGTGACCATGATTTTCTTCACCTATGCCTTCGTGAACATGGGCATGGTGAGCGGCATATTGCCGGTGGTGGGGGTGCCGTTGCCCTTCATCAGCTATGGCGGCACCGCCATGGTGACCTTGGGTCTGGGCCTGGGGATTCTGATGTCCATCGCCCGCAGCAAGCGGCTGGTGCAGACATAATCGTCCAATGATTTCCCGCGAACCGACCCTCGAACGCCTGGACACCGCCCGGCGCCTGCTCCTCGAGCCTTTTGGCCTCACCGAGTCCGACCTCACGCGCGCACTGGGCGAGATCACTTCGCACCGGGTAGATGACGCCGACCTTTACTTCCAGTACACCCGCAATGAGGGCTGGAGCCTGGAAGAGGGCATCGTCAAGACCGGTAGTTTCAGCATTGACCAGGGTGTGGGCGTGCGTGCGGTGAGCGGCGAAAAAACCGCGTTCGCCTACTCCGACGACATCTCCCTGGCTTCCCTTCTCGACGCCGCCCGCACGGTCAGGGCCATTGGCGCAGCCGGTGGCAAGGCCCGGGTCAAGACCCCGGCGCGCAAGGTGGCCGCCAGCCGCTCGCTCTATGCGGGCCTCGACCCGATCGCCACCCTCGACAGCACCGCCAAGGTCGAGCTTTTGGGCAAGGTTGAAAAGCTCGCCCGCTCCCGTGACCCTCGCATCGTGCAGGTCATGGCGGGTCTTGCCGCCGAATGGGACGTGGTCATGGTGGCGCGCGCGGACGGCACCCTTGCCGCCGATGTGCGCCCGCTGGTGCGGCTGTCTGTGAGCGTCATTGCCGAGCAGGCGGGCCGACGTGAGTCTGGCTCTGCGGGCGGCGGTGGCCGCTTCGGTCTGGCCTATTTCGACGACGCCCGCATCGCCACCTATGTGGACGAGGCGGTCAAGGCCGCCCTGACCAACCTCGAGTCCCGTCCGGCCCCGGCTGGCGAGATGACTGTGGTGCTCGGCCCCGGCTGGCCCGGCGTCTTGCTGCACGAAGCCATCGGCCACGGCCTCGAAGGCGACTTCAATCGCAAGGGCTCGAGCGCCTTCTCCGGCCGCATCGGTCAGCGGGTGGCAGCCAAGGGCGTGACCGTGCTCGACGACGGCACCATTGCCGACCGACGCGGCTCGCTCAATGTCGACGACGAGGGACATGCCACCCAGCGCAATGTCCTGATTGAGGACGGCATCCTGCGCGGCTACATCCAGGATTCGCTCAACGCCCGTCTGATGGGTGTCAAGGCCACCGGCAACTGTCGGCGCGAGAGCTATGCGCATATCCCCATGCCGCGCATGACCAACACCTACATGCTGGGCGGCGACAAGGCGCCCGAGGAAATCGTGGCCAGCATCAAGAAGGGCCTGTACGCCACCAATTTCGGCGGCGGCCAGGTCGACATTACCTCTGGCAAGTTCGTCTTTTCTGCCAGCGAAGCCTACTGGGTCGAGAACGGCAAGATCCTCTACCCGGTCAAGGGCGCCACCCTGGTCGGCAACGGCCCGGACGCGCTCACTCGTGTATCGATGATCGGCAACGACATGGCGCTCGACTCCGGTGTCGGTACCTGCGGCAAAGAAGGCCAGAGCGTGCCGGTGGGTGTGGGTCAGCCCACCCTGCGCATCGACGGACTCACCGTCGGCGGTACCGCCTGAGGCCGGGGCGGGCGCAGACCCGCCCCCGTTTTGCCCACGACCAAGGCGTTTCTTTTCCGCCTCCAAAAAGGCGTCTAGCCAGCGTCTAGTGCGCGTCGAATTCGCATCTGCTCGATACGCGACCGACGCACTGCTCCAGATACCCATCGTTGCTCAGGTGACACGCCGGCCCGCAGGCCGGTCTGTTTTCTGTGCTAGATTCCCCACATGTCTCGCGCGAACGTTTTCTTTTTTGCGTACTTTTATTTCTCCTGCCCCACCGGCGGCCGAGAGACCTGAGCGCACCCAAAGAAAACGCACTCAAGAATCCCGAAAAACCGCCGGTCCCCACCGGCGGTTTTTTTTTCGACCCTTGCAACCCCTCTCGAATCACAACTTGAACAGGAGCCCCCCGATGTCCGCCAAGCCCACCACCGATACCTCCTGGTATGCGAACCCCGTCGACAAGACAAGCCAGACCGACGATCAGCGCATCAAGGACATCACCGTGCTCCCGCCGCCCGAACACCTCATCCGCTTCTTCCCGATCGCCGGCACGGCGGTGGAGCGGCTCATCACAGACACCCGCCGTCGTATTCACAACATCATGAGCGGCAAGGACGACCGCCTTCTGGTGATCATCGGCCCCTGCTCCATTCATGACCCAGCCGCAGCACTAGACTATGCCCGACGGCTCAAGCCTTTGCGTGAGCAGTGCGCTGACACGCACGAGATCGTCATGCGGGTCTACTTCGAAAAGCCCCGCACCACGGTTGGCTGGAAGGGCTTGATCAACGACCCCTACCTCGACGAGAGCTACCGCATTGACGAGGGCCTGCGCATCGCCCGCCAGCTGCTCATTGAAATCAACCGCCAGGGACTGCCCGCTGGCAGCGAGTTTCTCGACACCATTTCGCCCCAGTACATCGGCGACCTGATCAGCTGGGGCGCCATCGGCGCGCGCACCACCGAGAGCCAGGTGCACCGCGAGCTCGCCTCGGGTCTGTCCGCGCCGATCGGTTTCAAGAACGGCACCGACGGCA
>JACCEB010324550.1_pt1 | contig 26029 bp, 37 predicted proteins | sample 7454761 | NCBI WGS metagenome assembly JACCEB01 (sample SAMN15323454, study PRJNA562643) | freshwater metagenome | isolation source: river surface water | place: USA:Blue River Watershed | collected 2017-08-18
CACCTTGTTCAAAAGTATCAATTGATTTAGGAACAGGATCACTGATTACTCTTTCACAACATAGCAAACATTCTTCTACAACCAACTCGGCGAACTTTTCTTTACTAAAAATCAATTCACCGTTATGCTCGACAAGACTTTGTGCGGCAAACTTTTCTAACATTGGTATCTTTTTCATTCTTTTGTCCTCATCAACTCAAACAAATCATGTCCGAGTTTATTTTTAAATTCTTCTTCAGTCATATCTACAAGAACATCCTTTGCCAGTTCCATGGGCAAAGCCACGGTTATTAACATTTCTGGAGCGAAGGTATCTGGATTTGCTTTTATGTGTCTACTGATTAGTCTCATACATTGTTCCTTCCTATGCGGCTGTAGCCTAACTTTGATTTAATCTCTTTACGGTCCGTTTTCTTTTCTGGTTTCCATGCCCTGGGATCTACAGTTTCTCCAGTTAACTCATAACGAAAGTCTGGGTCGTAGACCATATATCCCAACTTGTTCCATTTGATTACACCGTTGTCGAATAAAAAGATACAACCACGGCACATACAAAAACTGGCGCCATTATCGCTCATTACATTACCATTTACCGTGCCAACATATTTGACTACATTGCCCTGGTGCATTTCTCTTAGTGCTTGGTAATAATCAAACATTCTCTATCCTTGAAATATTTTTATTAGAATAACACATGTCGAAACCTTTGTCAAGCATTTTTCTATGGTTTCGACTAAATAATAGTATGAAACACAAACACCACATCATTCCAAAACATATGGGCGGTTCGGACGACCCGAGTAATCTAATAGAACTAACTCCGGGCGAACACGCCGAAGCACATCGTTTATTGTATGAACAACATGGGCATTGGCAGGACTATGTTGCTTGGCAAGGACTTGCCCAACTTGATGCTAACTTTGATGCCGCTAAAGAAGCAATCATGGCAGGTAGTAGGAAAGGTGGACAAACAAACATTAGACAGCGTAGGGGCAAGAAGTGGGAAGAAATCTTCGGAACCGAACGAGCCACTGAACTACGCCAAAAGTATAAGAGCAAACGCCAAGCAAGAGGTAAAACTTGGACCGGGAAGGTGTATGATGTTACTCACCCAGACGGAACCGTTGAGCGAGTGGAAGGGTTGCGTCAATGGTGTATGGATCGCGGATACAATGCTAATGCCTTTGCCAATGCGTCATTGCGAGGCAATAAGACACATGGTGGTTTCATGGTAAAACAGGCTTAGTCGAACCCGCGTCCAGAACACTTTTCTCTTTGCTTCATACAGCAATAACTTATATTGTATGTTTACTGCTAGATGTTGTCAATTGTTTGTTTGCCGTTAAACGTTGTCGTCGACCAATTCGATAACGTATCCGATGTATTCTTTGGCTCGCTCATTATCCCCGGCGTCAATTGCCGCTTGTGCATCATCGAGATATCCAAACATTTGATCTCGTAGAGTTTGGCGATTGCCCTCCCGCTTGTCATGGCGCGGCTCAGCGTCCATAGCTTCGTTGACAATACCTATATATTTGCGAAATAATTCTGAGCTGTTCATGGCAAATTTCCTTTGATATATTTATACAAAAACTTTACATACACTACCATTGAGCTTTTATCGTAGATTGACAATTTGATAACCAAAATACGCAACTGCTACAAATGCAAGTAACCAAAGTAAATTAGACATAACATTTCCTTATACTAATTTCAATAATCCAAATACGGTACCATCGCGATTACTGTACGCTAGATAGTTAACGTGCGGGTCGCCGACGTTGTTACTTGAACCTACCCACTTTTCCTGCTGTTCTGCATCAGTTACTTCAACCCAATTACCCGTTCCGTCGATTAAAACTTCACCAGTTACTGGATCAGTTATTCGATTAAGGACCCACTTTTGTGTAACACATGTTTCAAGATTAGTCCACCACACCAACTCCGAAGGATAAGCAGGCGGCTCGTACCCAGTGTATACTTTATTTTCTGCGGCAAAGTATAAATTTGTTCCTGTTGGAAACGAACGACGTCGACTTTCACCTTCTTCTCCATCAAGGCCGTTTGCATCTTCTAACAATTCATAAGTTTCTAACCTGCTTAGTCCTTGATTGAATTTAACTACCGCGCCATTTTGTACTCTTGGCTTTAAGTTTTCATCAACATAACAAATATAAAATTCTGGTGCTAGTGTATCGCCTAAGTGATCGTATGAAGGGATACTTAGAATATGATTGTAGCCCCGTCTAATTTCAATTGTTGGATTTGCATCTAAATAAATGTCTCTGCGACCATGCACAACTTGTTCGCTCTGAACACCATTGACCGCCCAACAATTTCTATCAGTAATCCATAATATGTTAAAGGTGGTGTTTGGTGGATTAGGATCAGAGCCGGCTGTTGGATCTCCGCCTGCCGCTGTTTCGTCGCCTGACACTACTGTTGATGTGTACCCGACAAATTTTCCGCAGTAATTGTACACAGGATCTTGTTGTGCAAAGAATGGATCTTGTGGATTAAGTGCGTTTACTGCTAGAGAATAAACATCGGGTCCAAGTAGTCCTGCCCAAACATTATTGCTGGTAACACCGTCAACTAGTGCTGGATAACTACCAGTCTTGTTTAATCCAGCAACTAATAATTGGGCTTGTGCTGTTGCATCTTTTAAGTTTGGAGAATCTGCTGGAGGGTATGGCGGATTCCATTGTACCTCAGGAGGTGGCGCTAATGTAATTGCGCCTGCTTCGCCAGCATAAGGTTTGCCTGTTACTAAATTATGTTTGTGCCGGAAGTCAGGGAACAGTTGGCGATTGATTGATTTTTTCAATGCCTTACTTACACCCTGTAGTCTTTTTTTCAGACCGTCAACTTTCTGACCAGGAATGTCTTCCATTCTGCTAATGTGCTTTTGTATACTTCCTAATATGCTATCAGGATTGTAACTGCCGGTGTTAATACCTCCTTGACCAGTTAAACAAACTTGTGGTTTGCCTAACCTACCAAGGTCGTTAAGAATTGCATTTGCTTCAGCAAATTCTGCATCAATTATCTGACCAAGTACGTTTGGTATTGCTGGTGCTTTTAATGGAATTGGGCACATACCATCAAGTGCCAACAAGCTTTGAACTTCGGCAATTGCCTTGTTAGTGCGATCTAAAATATCTTTGATGCCAGAAACTTGTTCTAGTGCCTTTAGTTGATCTTTAACTTCCATTAATTCAGCTTTAAGATCTTGTAAGTTTGGAAAATCTGTATATTCGCTAATAAGTGTGTCAATGTCCGCGCTTACGCAAAGCAATGGACCTTTTAGCATATTATTAATGCCGCCAAAAAGCAAGGCACAAATAATGTCCTTAATTGGTTTGTTTAAAATACCCTTGGTGCTAACTTTAACGCCTGGGATTACTGGAATATCTGCCATGCTGTACTTATGCCCACTTTAAGTCAGGTGGTAAGTTCGAACCAGCTCTTTGGTGCCATGATGTAAAGTTTTTCCCGTCACGTGCAACTCCAATCGCACTAGCCGCGTTCGATCCGCCACCATATGCAACGTGTACCCAATTTCCTTCAAAAAGTAACTGAGAAAAAGGTAGGCCACTGCTACCAATAAACTTAAAAATTTGCTTGGACATTTCAACTTTGTTGGCGCCAACAATTTGTATATCGGCGGCCTTACCAAGACCGTGATCTGCTTGGGACTGCCCAGGACGGAAACCAGAAGAAATGCTCAATGCAGGGAACCGTGCTTTCACTGGATCTAAAATATTTTCGCAAAGCTTTTGCCAATTACAAGCAATTTCATTTGGAGGTAGTCGGCCACCATTGGGCTTTATACCCATGTTTGCATATTTGAAATATTTACTACAGTTGGTGTCCCACATCGAATCTGTGTATGTTTTGCAATCTGTTAAATCGGTAGGAGGTTGCTCGTCGGGTTCCTGGTGATGTTCTTCTTCGCTGCCAGGTCCCATTGTTTTATTTCGATCTTCTTTTGCGGCCGCATTTCCTTCAGGTGTATTATCATAGTATATAATACCACTTGGGGTTACTTTTCTTGCGCCGTTGCCAGCAGGTTTTGCATCACACATAAAATAAAATCTCCCAGCTATTTATGGGAGATTTTATTATTAACCAATGTGTACGTCTGGACTACCTTCGTCCCTGGCATGCCCGCATTCGTCTTCGTCGCCTTGCCTATTTACTGGAATGCCACCAATAAACACAGTTTGGCTTCCATTTGCAGTTGTTGTAGGGAGGTGTAAATCGTGCCCAGATACAGTACTACCGTCAACGCTTGCAAGCTGTCCGTTTACGTAAACAGTGCCTTGAGCAACATCTTCAATGACTCCGCCGCCAGTGTTTTCGTCACCAAGTCTGTGAACTGCTGGCATTATATCATTCCTGCTGGAGCAATTTGAATGCCGCTTAGTGCGCTGGTATATTGATTAGCAAGCTCTTTATCAGTGTTTGCTACAGTAACAACTAATGCCTTGTTAAACTTTAAATTTCTAGCATTGCCAGGAGCAACTGTCATAAGATAAGGAGTTAGTGCCGGGCCACCTTTAGGGCCAACACTTAGGGTTACGGGGCGATCAATTGTATACGTTACTGCATCTTCGCTTACGTAGGCACCAATAACCTCTTCCCCTGAGCTCATCTTAAGAGTTACTACATCACCGTCTTTTTTAACATCAATTAACATTTTGTTCCTTTAAAAATTTATCTATACTTGCACTACCACCAATGTACTGACCTTTATACCAAAACTGTGGAATAGTGTTTGGATTATAGCCTAACCTATACTTCCATACGTCGAATGCTCTATATAGTGCTTCTTCAGTATCAACATTTACCACTTCAAATTCTATCCCAGCAGTTTTGAGTTTTTCTAATGCAGAATGGCAAGAGTGACACCATTCTGCAACATAAAGCTCGGTAAAGCTCATACACTCGGTAACGCATCATAATCCACAGCATCACTCATAACGCCAATAACATAATTAGTTGATTCGTTTTCTTGCAATGCTGTTTGCTTCTTGCTTGTATCACTATGCTTATTGAACCACGGAATTGGTGTTGATTTAGGTGCCGGGTTCCAGTACTTGATACCTACTTGCTTGAGTGCATCAGCGGCTGTGTAGTCAACAAACTCTTTAAGGATAGATGCATTTAAACCAATTACCGGGCCTTTCTTAAACAAGTAGTCAGCCCATGCCTTTTCTTCTGCAATAACATCTTTATAAATCTGGATAACTTCTGCCTCGCATTCTTTAGCGGCTTCAGCAAAGCGAGGATCTTCTTTGACTACTTGATTGATCAAGTAAGCGGTCCAACCTTTGTGCAACAGTTCGTCTTGTAGAATCAAACTAATAATGTTGCCGTTGCCAATAAAGATCTTGTTCTCAACCATAGCCAGGCTTGTAGCAAATGACACCATGAAACGGAATGCTTCTAATCCATATGATGCGTGTAGTGCTAGATAAATTGCCTTGACATGCTCTTTTACAGGAATATCTTCTCCTAGCTCTTTGCGACAATTAATAACGTGCAACTTGTCATAGTATTCACCAATGCTAGAAGCCATGCCAACAATCTCTTGTGTGTCATGGATAGTGTTAAACACTTCCTTGGGCACGTTGTAGATATTGCGAATAATGTGACTGTAACTGCGACTGTGAATGTTTGTTTCAAAGAACGTCCAATTATAAACCAGTGCTTCTAGTTCTGGAAGGCTTACGACTGGAGTAAAGATTTGACTCGGGCCGCGACCTTGCAAACTGTCCAATGCAGTTTGACGTAGTAAGTTGCTGGTAAAGATGTGCCGAACAGCATCGCTTGAGTCTTTAAAATCATTAGCATCCTTCGTCAGACTGATTTCTTCTGGCACCCAAAAGAATCCACGTGCAGTCTTTTCAAAATCAGCAATCTTACCGTACTTTACTTCTTCAAATCGTTGAATGGTAACCGGTCCAGCTGGATCCAAAAACATCTTGCGATTTAGGTAATCTGTTTTTGTGTTTAAGTTATATTGTTGTTTTGACATTTTAATAATTTCCTGACGCAAGAACTATCTTGCAAATGTGTTCTAATCTTTCAATGTGTTCGTACGCTCGCCAAGGGCTTGTATCAATTGCTACGACACCATGACCTTTAATTCCGACAATGTCATAGGCAATATTTCCATAGTCATCTAATTGTAATTTCTCAAAGCATTGATTTGCAAGCTCTTGACTAATAGGAGGAACGTCGCCTACATTAGGTGCTACTTTAGTATATCGACTCAATTCTGGAAAACTATCAACTACAGTACTTAGGTCAATACCGGCATGCATAGCCGCAACACAGTATGTTGGATGTACATGTACAACAACACGAACATCACTACTGTGCTGACCCATTGCTCTTTGTAATCCAAAGTGCAGTGGGATTTCGCCACTTGGTTTTAAGTTTGCACTAATGTCAGTATAAAACTCTTCTTGCCACAATAGTCCATGAATACTAATTTTTTTAAACTGGTCAGGCTGTAGCGTTTGCTTACGCACACCACTCGGTGTAATATAAAAGTGATCACGGTCGTGATGACGAATGCTCACATTGCCGTCACGACTAGTAATCCAATTACGCTTATAAGCGTCTACCATGATATCACAAATAGTTTCTAACATTATAGTTTACATGCCTCGCAGTCTGCATCATCAAAGTCAATGTCTTCTAATGGTTGTTCTACCGGGGCATCAGCAACAGCCTTACTACCTGCCTTGTTAATCAGACTATAATAAAAAGTCTTAATGCCCCATACATGCGATTGCATTAGATTCTTAGCAATTAGTGTTGTAGGAACCTTACGATCAGGATAATTTGCAGGATTATAGAATGTGTTGGTGCTGATACTTTGATCTACATAAGCCGCAATTACTGCCGCAGTCTTTAAGTAGCCGTCGCAATCTTTTTGTTCCCACATCAATTGATAATTTTTACGTACTTTTGCATTTTGATATTCTGGTACTACTTGAACAAACGAACCTGCTTTGCTTTCTTTGGTACTGATAAGCGACATTGGCATTTCAATGCCATTGGTTGAATTAATAACAACGCTAGAACTTTCTACAGGTGCAACGGCCATTTGTGTAGCATTACGCACACCGTATTCTTTCATTTGAGAGCGCAAAGTTTCCCAATCTAACTCAGGAGTAAAATCAGCAAGTTCGTTTACACCATTAGCACGTAATTCCCAAGGGAATACACCTTTGCCGTATCGTGTATGATCGCTTCCTTCGCACTTTCCTCTTTCTTTAGCAAGTTCAACACTTGCTTCAGTTAGATAATACGCTTGATGTTCCATCCAAGATTTAACTTCTTGCAGTGCATCCTTGTCGCCATACTGTAAACCACGCTTGGCGTGCCAATAAGCTAGGTTAGTAATACCAATGCCCAGTGGACGAATTTCGTCATTACTTAACTTAGACTGAATGCTTAAGAAATCTTGATAATCAAGAATGTTATTCAATGAGCGATGAAGGATACGGCAAGCACGGCGCATGTCCTCTGGATTGCGGAATGCGCCCCAGTTGAGACTTCCTAATGTGCAAAGGGCAATACGCCCTTCTGGGTCGTCCAGCCTCTTAAATGGCTTTGTAGGTAATAGGATCTCAAGGCACAAGTTGCTTTGGAAAATTGTATGGTACTCGGGATCAAACGGACCCTGATTCATAACGTTATCGATAAACACCAAGTAGATACGTCCAGTGTCTGTGCGTTCTTTTAAAATGCCAGACTTAAACACTTCTTCTGCAGACATTGTCTTTTTGCGAAGTCCTGGAGTCTTTTCATATTTTACGTAAAGCTCTTCAAATAGTTTTGTATTTGAATAGAAGGCATCATACAAATCAGGAACTTCATTTGGATCAAAGAAAGTTATGTTTTCTCTGTTCTTAAATCGTCTGAAGAAGAAAGCACTAAGCACAACCCCATAATCCATATGACGGACTCGGGTTTCTTCTGTTCCTTGGTTGTTTTTAAGAACAATAAGGTCATCAAACTGATGATGCCAAATAGGATAGAATACAGTAGCACTAGCATTGCGGATACCTCCTTGTGAACATGATCGCAAATCACCAAACCACTTCTTAAGGAATGGAATCATTCCTGTGTGCATAATTTCGCCGCCGCGGATAGGACTGCCTAATGGACGTAGTCTGCCGATCTCTAAACCAATGCCAGCACGTTTGCTGGCATACTTGGCCATCATCTCTCCACTAGCAAATATGCTATCAAGGTCATCGTCACTGCGGATAAGAACGCAACTAGAAAACTGCTTAGTAGGTGTGCCAAGACCAGCCAAAACAGGAGTAGCAAGAGTGAATAATCCATCAGACGCCGCATTATAATACTCCTTTATGTAACGCATACGAGCCGAGTTGGGCTCTTCTTTGTGGAATACAGTTGCCGCGGCTACCATATAACGTACCTGCGGTGTTTCATAAATTTCTTTTGTAGAACGATTGCGTACTAGATACTTTTCAATTAACTGTTCGATGGCCGCATAAGAATATTGCTCATCTTTGTCGTGATCAATAAACTCTTCCATGCGATCCCAGTCTGCCTCACTGTACCAATCAAGAAGTTCAGAAGTGTACAAACCTACGCTGATGTTACGTTTTACAATTTCATACAGCCTAGGAGGATTGTAGTCGCCGTAAACATCTTTCCTTAGCATACTAAGTCTATGTTTTCCAGCAACATACTGATAATTTGTGTGACCAAGATCTGGGTTAGACTCTACATCGATAAGATCTACAATAGCTCGCAAAGTAATTTCATCAATTTCCCTGGTGCTAATACCATCGTAAAAATGCGGCTGTGCTTTAATCTCAATCATTGATTGGCTAACATCAGCTATACCGCTACATACTTTGCTAATCTGGGCTTGCCATTTTTCTACCGCTAGTGGCTCTTTGTTGCCGCTTCTTTTAATTACATTTATAGTTTTGCTCATACTCTCTTCGTTTTGTTTCATGGTTAGCCTTGTCCGCGTAAGAACATTTACTTACCGGCATCAGGCACGCCAAATCTTTATACTTTAACCAGCCTAGCGAGGTCGCTAGAAGTCCATGTTTGTAAAATTTGTAACTCTATTGAATCAATGTCAACTACCTCGCCCTCTACGCAATTCAATAATTTCTTATTATCTAATAGTACAACAAGGCGTGGCTTTTCATCAATGATCGCTAACATCAATTGGCATTCTATACCACTTAAAACAAGGCTGTAAAATATGCCTAACCCTTGTGCGTTTTGGCAAAATGAACCATTGCTTACTAACTCCCAAGGGGTAGGCCATGTTTCCATTCGCCACGGATCAAATGTTTTGTTAACTAGCGGGACAAATTTCCACCATTCTGCAACTTCTTTAAAAATAGACTCTGCATCCATTGAAGGCAACTGGGATCTCCATTCTCGCCACGCTAAAAGTTTTCCTTGCTTGTCAAGGAACCAATGTTCTAAGTTACGATGTTCCACGATGATACTTATACCAGTTTATAGTACTGTTCTACTCGTCGTAACCATAAATCACTGTAATGCTGAAACATAGATCCTTCAATAATAAAGGTCTCGTATTTGCCCTCGCGGTCTGCCATGAACAAAGCACCCTTTTTGATGTCAGTGCCGTGTACTTCATTATGTGCCATAGCGTATGCCGTAGTCTGGATAAAATAGTCTTCCATCCATTCTGGCTTTTTCATTTTCTTAGCAGTCTTATGGTCCATAATGGCAGGGACGCCTTCAAATAAACCAACTAAGTCTGTTGTTCCTGCATATAAGCCAGGATAGTATAAACTAGCTTCCATTCCCCACACTTCAGTAACTCGCGGCAAACCATTATTGATGATTAAGTCTGACATGCTACGTGCTAGTACATGGATTGGAGTGTTGCCGGGTGGACGCTCAATGCCTTCAATAAAGTTTTCAACATGCTTGTGTACAAGTGTACCCAAGCCTGCTGACTCAGTTGAGATGCGTTGAGCTTCGGCTTCTCCTACACGCTTGCGCCATTCTATTAGCGCAGTTTTGTCAGCTGTGCTACTTAGAATTGTAGTAACGCTAGGGACCTTAGAGCCATCCGGGGTGGCATAAAGGCGACTAGGACCTTCGATCCTAGTTAATTTTTCGTATTTGTATTTGGGATTAAATGTGATCATCGTTGTTTATTATAAACAACGTGTTGCTAAAAGTCAACAGTTACCAGGCCACAACCCACTGAAAGGTTGTTTCAGTATTTGGATTGGTCTGACGATCAATTGTGTAACCCAAGTCGGTAAAGTATTGGATTACTTTATTCATTTGTAATGTTTTTTGGCGGTCGAATCTAGACCCCATCCAGGTATCATAATATTCAGCGGCAAGTGCATAACCAACATCAGCAGAGTTTTTTGCCATTGTGCTTGTTGTTGCTACTGTTACTTCAACTGCTCCGTCGGCGGCCGCTAAAAGAATTTCTTCTTCTAAATCACGAATTTCGCGCAACACATAAATGTCTTGTAAAGACTTTACACGTGCTTCTGAAGCCGTTAACATTACTCTGCTCATAATCCTAGTTCCTTGCGGGCCGCTGCCGTTGCATCTTTATTAACCTGTACTTTGTTCTGTTCCGCTTGATCTTGTGTATCAGCTGACGGAACAGTAGTAAGTGTTATTTCATCATTGTTTACATCAGCAACAAGATCATTATTCTTAACTTTGAATGTTGAAATTAGGCCACGAATTGCATCTACTTGGCCGCTAGCACTGTAGCCCATCTTATTAAGACGTTGGACTAGGTCATTCATAGGAATTTTTGCTAAGCCGTCGTTCTGACCTTTAATGATCAGCATCTTTACAGCATTAGCAAAATTCTTATCAAACCCTGCTAGTTCATTCAATGTCACTCTTCATCTCCCGGCCAGTGGCTTCTTCTTCTGGGCCAGCACTACTTGGGAAAATAGGAGCTTCTTCAGCACCAGGTTCGGCGCCTAGTTCAGGGGCTATTTCGCCGCCACTTGTTAATCCGCTGATAGCACTGTCTAAGCTGTCCTTAGTTTGTGTTAACATGTCAATAGCACCCTCAAGAGCAGTTTTAACTGTCTGGGCATATTGTTCACCTGCGGCATCACCAAAGCGGGCTTTAATTTGATCTACTAATGTGATCATATCGCTTCCTAGCATGTCTGCTACGTCTTCGATCATGCCTTGGAATTCGTTGTTCATTGCTTTAGCGGCAATTACTACTTCAGCTTGTTCTAAATTATCTTCGTCAAGATCTGCTTCAAATAGCACAGCATCTACGTTTGCTAATTCTTCATAAATTTCTTTGTGTAAAATAGCACGTGTGTAAGCTTCGCCGCCTTTGCTTGCTAATGTGTCAATTTCTTGTTGAACACGGGATAATTCTTCACGTAAACGTCGACCTGCTAGAGATTCATTTACTACAATGCTTGCATTACGCAATGCAGTACGAGCCGCTTGTGCAGGTGTTTTTATTGTTGTGATGTCATTAAATTTCATAATGGTCTCCAGTAATCTATTTAGCGTCTTTTTTTGTTTAACCTTGTCACTCTTTTGCTGAGAGGATTGTATTTTTTGGTTCTACGGGTTTTCATGGCAATTCTGCCGCGCATTTTGGCTTTAGTCCTACGTAGAACTAAACGCTTTTTGATATCTATTTTTTTACTGCAACTAGAAGCTGAGCTAACGACCCTACCTTTGCGGCGGCCGGTTGTGCAACGTACTTTTCTGGCAATTTTCTTGCCTTTACGTGCCCAAACAATTTTAGCTTCTACTAGTATTTTCATTGATTATTTTGGTAGGTGTGTTACAACATATCCTAGCATCGCTAGTAAACCTACAATTATTGTTGCTGTTGAGGTAACCATAATTTTAAACTTTTCGTCTTTTGCGCTACTCAACAGTGATTTAATCTCGCCCAAATTTCTTTGATTTTCGTTTTTAAAATCATGGAAATCATCGTGCAACTGATCCAGTCTATTCTCTACTACTTTAAATTTTTCTTCTAGGCGGCCGTATCTCTCAGCACATAACTCAACGTGCATTTCTAGGCTCGTGTTTTCTGTAATTGGTGTATTACCCATACTCAAATATCCATGTGCAAAAAACACCGCCAGACTCATGCCTGTTGTGTTTTTGTAGTTTTTGTGCCTTTATTGAGCCTAGGTGAGTTGTGGTATTACGGGTTTTTCTAATATGCTATATTTAGCACTCTTAGAAAGAATCGTGACGTATAAAAAACGTGTTTGTGTCCGGGCCAGCTGTAATAATCTTCCCACTAAGTGGCAAAGTTTCGCTTAAACCAGTAATCATTTTTTGGCCAGCTGACTCGTCCTTAAGTGTTTGTTCGCTCATTTGCCCGATTGCACTAGCAATCCATTTTAAACACCATACTCGATGCACTCCAGATATATTTTCTCCAAACAGTCCGTCAGTTACATCTTGGCGTTCAATACACTCAACTCCAGCCAACAATGGTTGGCCGCGGTTAGCAATAACGCTCATTATAGTTGCTAGGTTTTCTCGTCCTTCGGGACCAATGTCATATAAGGTCCATGCTGTAAAAAATTCGGGATCGGCGCCAAGATGTGCGCCAGGCACCATGTAAGACTTCTTTTCTGACATTGTGTTCCTTAGATCATTCGTCCAAGTGCATAGCCTGCGGCGCCAGCGGCACCAATCTTAGCAAGGCTTGTTAAGAAACCGCTACCTGTTCTTGAACCAACAACTGCACCAGCACCAAGTGCCGCAAGTTCAGCATTACCTACATCTGTTAGTTCTAAACCTTTGTTCTTGGCTAATGTTTCAAGCACAGGAAGTAACTCACTGCGGCGGCCACGCAAGCGATAATACTGTAGTAAGCGAGTTACACACATTTGACGTTGGTGAGTTGAAAGGTTTTCCCAATCGGCAATTAACCTGCGTAAGCTTTTGTAATTGCTAACATCAATGTCCATTTGCCCTTCAAGTCTATACAAGATACGAATTGCTGTTACTCGATCGAGTGTTCCATTTGCAATGCCACGTAAAAAATCTTTAACTAGTTTAGCATTGGTTCTCAGTTGGGTTGCAAGTGCTTTGTTCTGCTCGGCTGCTTTAAGTGAGCTAGCTGTTTTACTGCCTGGATTTAATATAATATGCAAACCTTGGTATAGATCGGTTCCGCCTACACGTGACACTGCAAAATTACCAAACGTCATTGTTTTTGCCGCATAGTTTTGAGCAAAAGGTCGAGTTTCAAATTCTTTGCTTAACATGTAAAGTGTCAACATGTTTAAGAAGACGCTGTCAACGGCGTCTCTTAAAGTCAATTGGCTTAGATTCGCATTGCGAAACATTTTGCTTTCGTTGCAGTTATCTTTGATAAAACTAAAGTCTTCCATATTATACCTTTTTCATGAACACAGGTCTATTTACTAGCTTAATTTTACCGTGTGGTGTATCTGATACAAAGCCCTCATGGCCTGGTTCATCCCTAATTGTTGCTGTTACGTGAGAACCTGTTGCTAGGTCTAACTGGCTCTTAAGTGCATATTTAAGATTAATTATAGCATTGGCCAGTTTCCAAATGGCTGCGAATCCAGCCTTGTTGTTGTTTAAGTGTTCAATAACATTTGCTTGTTTAGGTGCGCTAATTTTACTTGCTGGGCTCTGCAACCACGCTAAAAACTCGTTGCCGTCGAGACCATGTTCTCCTTGTCCTGCTTTGTAATTTAAGAAGCTTTTAAAAATGTCTGCTAGGTTAGAAATCTTTAGTGCTCCAACTGTCATATTGTCAAGCATTTTGTCAATTGATGGACCTGTTCTAGTAATGAGAGATTTTACTGCATCAATTTCTTTCTTAGGTAAAGGATATGCAGTTGCTTCAACTTGCATTTGTGGACTCAACACTACTAAACCTGGTGTTTGTTTTAGGCCAAGTGCTTCTACGCTTTCAATTGCACGTGGCTCTTCTTCCTCACGACTTTCAAACATACTATGTACAACAATACCTGCACCACTCTTACGAATCTTTTTTCCTAAGTCAGAATCAGCAGGGATACTGTATTTTACTTTCAATGGTTGAATTTCAATAACGCCATCGTGTACTGGTGGCGTATTCATCCACATAATATCGCCTTGGATATATCCTTTAAAACGAACAGGTACTGCGTTTTCCAACATAGGATATAGTTTAGCAATTTGACTTGCATATTCCATACGACCCGGTTGGTCTGGTTTACGATTAAAAATCATGTCCTGAAACATTTTTTGACTGCGGGCCATGCCGTCATATTTCTTAGCACCAAAGCCAGCTTTGTCTGTTAACACAAAACCGTTTTCATCTCGACCAAAAATAATTGCAGGAGTACCGTCCCACTTTACTGTAGTAGCCGACGGATTAGCAGATGCGTGAAGCATTGCGTTAAGTGCGCGAGTAGCTCCGCTTGCACCTTCTTCAAAGACTAAATCTTCAGGGTGGTCAATACGAGCTTTGGCTTCGGCTAAAACTTTTTTATGTGGGGTTGAAATTTCAAAAATCTTCATTATGCTGTTCCGTTTACTGCCGCCATAATTTTATCATACAACGGATCATTTGGTTTAATTTCTTCTCCACCAATTGTTACAGTTTCTGGCTTACCTGCTGGCGGAATTGGCTTGCCTGCTGGCGGGGTAGGATTTGTATTAGCTGGCTCTGATGTACCAATTTTCATTGAGTTTAACATGTTGTCGGCTTTTTGTAACCAAGTGCTATACAACTGTAAACTTTGTTCTGCTTTAGCACCAGTTGATGTTTCTTGCGAAGCAAGATTTAACCAATGCTTAAATTGTTCCTGGATATGAGAGTGTGCCTGTCTTGTTATGTTAGACACTACAGTTTGATCCAAAGAAGGATTGTGTGCTGTTAAAAAGTTCTTTAACTGTACAATATTAACAAGAGGTGGCGGAGTTGTTGCTAACTGAGTTAACTGATCGTTAGGTAGAGAAACATACTTGTCCTTAACCGCTTTAACCATTTGTACAAAGAACAAGTTTTCAATGTTATCTTTATAATCTTGGTTTGGTTTTAGTCCGTTTGTTGGATCTAATAGCAAAGATAGTAAAGCATTACCCTGCTGTTCAAATTGGTCAATGTCGTCGGGATTCATCTCGCCTGCATCACCGGCTTCGGTAGCAGTTTGAATTAAAATGATTGCTGATGCCATGGCTTTGGCTACACCGTCAATAAATTGCTCATATGGCATTGGTGCTACAACATTTTGCTTGTTAGCCACGTCAACGATTGCATCAACTACACTTGCTATTCCAGCACCAACTGTTGTTACAACTGTTCTTTTATTTTTCTTGAAGTAATCAACAATTTGTCCAACACTGACTGGGTTACCATCTTTATCCGAAACAACTTCTGCTGACTTAAATGCTAGCTTGATAATGTCGTTAGCGGGAACATCTGCTTGTCCGTTAGCAACGGCATCAAAATTATTACCTAGTCTTCTGCGTAAAGTACCTGTGAATCCATTTTTGATAGCATCAGCAACACGGTTTAATGCGGCACCCTGGCCGCGTAAACTACGTACAACGCCAGTTAGGCCGTCCCCGCCAGCCATATCTTGTACTTTTGTAATTAAGTTATCTAGGAATCCTTCTTCTAATTCTTGGTATTTTAAATCATTTACTTTCACTGTTCGTTTTCCTTGATGGATCTTACTCCACGGGTAAACTTAGCAGGATCTCCATTTTTAATAGCCAACTGCAATCGTCTGATCAGCTCTTCAGATTGGTGTGGGGGATAATTCTGCTGGATAACTTCTATTAGATTTATTACACGGGCAATGGCTTGCACTGCTAGCCCTTCAACAAGCAAGTGTTTGTCCTGCTTTGGGACTAATCCAGTAATTTCATCTAATATGCTTCGAGTTTGTTTACGCATGATCTTTCTATTTAGCTAAATATAGTTAACAGGAGATTGTAAATTATGCAACTATCACCAGGTGCTCAACAGCTAAGAGACTTAGCAGACAAAATTTCTCGTCTAAACGAGTATGATACCCGTACTGATACAGGCGAGCCCGACCACGAAATTGACGCAAGCGAACTTAGTCGCTTAAAACTAGCATTGCGCCCGCTTGTAAGCGATGACTTACAAAGCCGTTTCATGCAAGTTTTAAATAAAATGACAAGCGGACAACCAATTACTTTTAGCGAATCAAAACTTTTAACCGCGGCATTTGTTAGTATGGCAGACATTATTGCTAGCGACAATTCACTTATCCAACGTTTACGCAAGGACATTCGAGATTTCAACATAAGCAACGATGAACCAGAAGTAGATGCACAGGATGTAGAAGATATTGCTTCTGACGTTAACCCAGACGTAGAGTTAGAGCCAGAAACAGAATATATGCCTAAGTAATTAAATTTCACGACTCACAATCGCCCTCAGTGCGTCACGGTTTGCGCTAGTTGCAACAGGGATAGCTGGGGGTTTTTTAATGACCTCGCCTGTTTCGCTATCAACCGTTTCTGATTTACCTACTGTTGTTCCTAAATTGCTTGTTCTATTAAGCTTAGAATACAAATCTTTGGCGCTAGTTGTTGCAGGTGTGCTATCGCCTTCCATATCGCTGATACGCAATGTGTCTGGGTTAAAGCTTAAATCAATTTTTTGTCCCACAGCACTAGAGCTACGAGTTTTCATAAACTGTAATTGTACCATACAACGTTCACGCATTGTAGGTGTAGAGTAAATACCAAACACGTTGTCAGCAGTTTGAATCTTAGACAAGCCACCAGCGATCATAGAATGGTCAAATTCAACACTTTCAACTGCACTACGGTTTAACTGAGAAGCTGTTGCTAGTAATAGCTGTTCACTAACAACTAAGTTACGCAACTCTTCGGCTACTAACTTATCTTTTACAAACATATCACTAACGCTAATCTTTTGACTTGCTGGCATCATCAAGTCTAAGTAGTCAACTAAAATTGCATCTACTTTGATCTTACGCTGTGTTTGGAATTCACGGATCCATGCTAACACATCATTTGCTGTGATGCCGTTTGTTAGCTGTACAATTTGTAGTACGCCGGCTTTCTTGGCATTAACCCTAACCTTAAGATCAACTTCTTCTAACTTCTTAAACACTTCACGAGTAGGAGTATCTGTTAGCATTGCGTCCATACGCATTGCACACAAGCCTTCACTAAGTTCTAAAGAAAAGTAAACAGTATTCAATCCAGCCATTGCCCAGTTTAGCGCCAAGTTCTGTAAGAACAAGGATTTACCTGCGCCAGATGCACCGGCAAAGATGTTTAGTTCGCCTCGATTAAAGCCGCCATACAATTTGTCATCAAGTGTCTTCCAGCCTGTTGTTAACTGTCCGTTGTTGTCTTTAAGTGCGTTTAGTCGTCCTTGTGGATCGGCAAAGTAGTCTGTACCAAATGTCTTTGGTAAGCCAACTTGTACAGCATCTTTGATTAGCTTTTCAACTGCACCATACTGACTTTTATCCAACATGTCAGCACTTTGGAGGATGGCTTTCTCTAGTGCTTTGTGTCTCGCAAAGCCTTCAAATTCTTCTAAGAACCATGTGCTGTGCTCTGTTGCACGGTCTTCTAAGTTTTGTAGTTCTGTGTTTGTTGTTGCTTTGATCTGTGCAACGTCAGGAATGTTGCCATGTTCGTTTACATAGTTCTTAATGAATTCTGCGGCACCACGCAATCTACGATCAAAGTGTTCTGGATCTAAAACGTTTTGGCAACGAGCGGCCAAGTCTCTGTTACTGATTAAGAAGTCCAGAAATAGTTTCTGTAATTCGTACCCATATTCTTTTACATCATCTGCCATTATTTCTTCCCCCAACGCAACACCATTACAGCGGCGTCTTCTTTATCTTTAAATTTAAAAACCATATAATTTTCAGTTAACTCGGTTATAAACCGTTGCCCTGGCAAACCAAATTCTTCTAATGCCCAGGCACACACTTCGTTCCACCACTCATCTGAGTTTTGTCCAAGAGTCCATGTTATTCTTACGTTATGATTATACACACCACCGCCTTGCTAATAATTTAATCTTCAGCGGTGAGGTCTCAATCGCCGATAACACACTTTGTAGCACAGCAACTCTTCCAAACTGCTGAGCGGCATCGTTAGCATCCTTTATACCATCTGGCCAATCCGGAAAGCTAACACTCCAGCCTAATTCAGCAGCCTGTAATGCTAATACTAAACCTGCTTTATCGCGGTCCGGTAGTACTACTGGTTCGTTATCAATATCTTCAATTATCTTTGCTTGCTCTGGGCTAATGCTATTTGTCATAATAGCAACACCATCTAACGTTAGAGCATCATATTCGCCTTCTGTTACTATTGTGTACTTGCGTTGTTGGCTTTGATGATCTAAGTTAAACACAAAACTAGGTGGTCGGCTCGTGACCATCTTTGCAGTTTTCTTGTCTGGAACGTCACCAATCCAGCGGGCAGTATACCCAACAATTTTACCATTGCTTGTGTAAGGTAAAATAACTCGATTATCCATTCCTTGCACAGGACTTGCACTTGTGTACCAATCTGTTAATTCTAAAACTCTGCGGCTATCTAAATACTCCGCGGCTTCTAGTGTAAGATCACGGACTGTCCATGGCCATTGAATTTCTGGCCAGTCTGGTTTCTTGAAAGGTTCTTCAACAAATGTTTCGTCTTCAACTACCTGATCCCATAGTTGAATTTTTAACCTCTGTATTTCACCTTCGTCAACACCTAATGTACGCATTAACTTGATAAGCTTAATACCAAGACGCTGGCCTGGCCGCCAGCCTGTAGTGTACCCGCAATTAAAACAGTGATATCCTACTTTTTCTTGATCAAACTTTAAGCCGCCGCGGTGCTTGGTATCAGGCCTTGGTTGTCCATTTTGAACGCACATAGGGCAGTTCATGGTTAACCAACCATTTGATGTTGTTTTTAGTGCAGGTAGGTGTGCTCTAAGTGTATTTTCAACCAGACTCATATAGAGTTAGTTTACACTCTTATTAGGACTTTGTCAAGGGTGCCGGCGTTTGAACCGCTGTCTAATTTAACTACTCGAATCCAGCGAACACCTGCGTAATAATTGTAGGGATCAATACCAGTGAATCCATTAAGGTCTAGTGTTGCTGTTGTATAGTCTTGTGGTTTTAGGTTAGCCCATAATGAAGATCCAGTAATGTTTTCGTCAAGTGTTCCTTGTACAATAACCGTACCAGACCAATTTGATGCATACAGGCCAACTGTAAACAAACTTGTATCTTTTCTATAGTACATTGGGCCGTTAAATGCGCTAGATACCAGAAGACCATCAACATTAGACCATGATGTGATTTCATGTGTTGATCGGCTAGTCGGTACTACTGCATCTTTAACTTCAATATCAAATCCGCCTTGCTGGGCACGATTCCAAGTTAGTGCTGTTTCTAAACCTTCAGCATCAACAATAGTTGCGCCTAGTGTGTAAAGGCCGGCGCCTAGAGTCATTAAATCGCGGGCATATACTGTAATTCTAGCTTGACCGTTTTCTGCAACTGTTGGCATCGCACGGCGACGGAAAATAGTGCTACCTGTTTCCCTGTTCCACATTGTAATGGTTAGTTCGCGTCGAAGTAAGCTAACAGGTCGGCGATCGCTACCTGTTATAGTAAGATCTAATATATTATCTACCCCTTTGAACCAGACAATGCGCTGGTCAGTGTAGCTGGGTGCATGTCTTGTTGCACTTGGTCCAGTACCTGCACCGGCATAATTTAATGTTGCTGTAGGAATACTTGAGTTTAATGTGGCCATAGCACTATTTAGCAAACACCCAAGTCTTTAAATTGATAAGTAATTCTGATGGAGAATAAGGTAAAAGAGTTCCTAGAGCGTTTCCCATTTATGAGTTTAGTGCGCTACGGGGATCAAGAATTGGTGGGAATCATACAAAATAGTGACCAAACAGTGGTCACTATGTATGTCTACAACCTATTAAAAGACGACGAAGATAAAACAATTTTTGTAGAGATGGGTGAAGAATGGTGGTGGGGTAGCAACCGTTTAATCCCAATTAATATTGTGCTAAAAGAACCAATGCGTAGATTTACCTACGCATTGAAAACCTTCTCTACTAAAGATTTTGAAGTATTGTACGGCCACCAAACTAGCCTTACTAATGTCATTACTAAACGTACAAAAAGGCGTCAAATTAGCCTTGTAAGAAAGCTAGATTAAGAATATCCGTAACTTAGCTCTTCGCAAATCAAATTCATTTGTGCTACAATAGCAACCGCATACGCAACGGCGTGTGCTTTTTTAAAGTAATATTCACCGTTCTCCGGCTTCGTCCAAACTTCTTTCATAATCGTAGTCCATGGCTTCCCAATCAGATAGCGTTTCGCGGGACGTATCATAGCAAGGACGGCAGCTAATTGTTCCACGGAAGTAGGGCAGGTCTTCTTCAGTACCTCTCCATGCCCGTTCAAATGAAATAACAGATTTACAAAGTCGTTGTCTTGCAATAATTCCCACAATGGCTCCTGTGCGGCTAAACGATCCAAATGCTCTTTGCTTTGGACTTTTTGGTACAAGCTTACGTTTAATAAGTCTACTTTAAAAAATCCTAAATCTTCTGCTTCTTGATAATCTAAGTCACACCAACCAGTGTATGGATTCACAGGTACTGGATGGAAATACACGCCAGTTTTGTGTTTCTGCCGTGTTCCGTTTGGCATCTTTTGTGTCGCCGGAATGTGTGGCAAGATTTTTAAAATTTGTTCACGATCAGCGAAGTCAATGTCTACGTCTGGGTGATTCATGTATTTTTCTTTTTTAACATGTTTAGTAAATCTTGTTGTTGTTTTTTAATATTATCCATTTCGGTTGTCATTGAATCAAGCTTGTCAATAAACTCTGAGAGCTTTGATTCTAATTCTTTGAATCTAGTATTTGCTTCATCATCGTGTTTATCCACACCACTTCTTCTGGGTTTCTTTTTAGTTTCTTTATCCACCATTCTGTATCCACATGTTTTGCTACTGTATCAATTTGGCCCGGCTCCATACGATCTAGTAAGTTTTGGGCGGCTTCAGTTGAGTATATAATCCATGGACTTAGCCTTCCCATAACCACCATATTCATTGCTGATGCTGGTGCTATCTTATTAAAAAACTGACGCCAATCTTCTCCAGTAGCTTCTCCCCATTCTCGCATTGCGAGTACTGTGCGCTCTAACGCACGTTCGGATGTTTCCTTCTTGGCAGCTTCCTGTACATACAATTGATATGTTCCAGGTTTTTGCCAGTCGCTTAATCGAACTCCCATTTTAAAAAGCCAATTTATAAACTTGTCGCTTTCCAAAGGTCGCAATTCAATCAAGTAGTTAGCAAATTTAACAAACCCAATGTAGTCTGGACTTTTAATAAAGTCTTCAACCGTCTTTACTTTCTTAGCATTTGGACTGACATATTTCATAAAGTCTGTCCATACACTAAATCCAATCCTACTACTAGGTTCGTCTTTGCACATCCACCTGCGCTTCTTTTCGCACATATGGCTACTAAGAGTGCGTTCACGTGTAAAGCCTTTGCCGCAAAACTTACATTGATAGTCTTGTGTCATTTATTTAAACAAATCTTTTAGATCTTTATTACCCATGTTTTGGGCTACTGCAATTTCTTCTAGCACTTCTAGGCCGTTTAATGTCCTAAACAATTCAATTTCATCATCGCTCAATGAAGGAAACTGTTCAACTAACCATGCTGTTAGCTTATCCTTTTTCTGTGCCTTTGGTGGTATAAATTCGTGCCGCAGTTTTGTACCAAGTCCACACAATGCAAGAACACGCCAACGTAGCTCTTCGTGCTCTGATGTAACTGCAATATAATCTACATTTGAAAGATCATTTACTGATGTTAGGTAATGCTCTTGTACATCTCGACTACCTTGTACTTGGCTTGCCCAACGTTGCGCCATAAAAGTGCTAAGTGCTTTTACATCTTCGGGCCCTAGCTTTGAATAGTAGTCACCTTTACGAAGATCAACAGCCGCCATTACCTGTTCAATAGGTAGCTTATATGCCGCACTTGCCGATGCTTTCTTTTTAGTAGCCATGCTTTATTTTAAAACCAAATTTTGTTTAGGTCAAGGACTTCTGGAATCTTGTTTGTTTCTTTTAGGAAGAATGCACACATTGGCTCTGGTTTGTTTTCTAATGGTACAGCTAACACGTGTCCGAACTTTAACTTAGGTACATACCATTTTACTTCTTGATAGATGTTGATTACTTCAACCTTCTGCCACTCTGGTTTGTATCCGTTGATCGGGTTGAAGACAAAGGTACTAAATCCTCGATCATTTAGACTCATTACATTAATAACTTCGGGTTCTCCGTGGTCTGGTTCTCCAATGATTAATGACCAATCTAGTGGTACCTTTAGTTCATACGTACCAATCCTTAGCACTGCCGCAGGACATGAAAAGCTTTCTAAGAATACCAATGGCACAAACATATAGTCTACATCTGCTGGGTTAGAATAGTCTAATACTCCGTAGCGCAAATCTTCGTCAATCTCTTCTGGTAATCGATCAAGGTCATACGCCTTGTTATCAACTGTTAAAATATTCATTTGTAAATAACCTTTTCTGTTTGGTGTGGGTAATTTGCTTCATCATAAAATTTCTTGCGTTTTGCCAAGTGGCGTTTAGCAAACTTAGCAGTTGAAGTAATATCCCAAATTTGTACAAAGTCTTTGTCTTGTGCTTTACGAATGCCTCGTCCTATTGACTGAATAACACGTACAAACGACTTGCCAGGCTCCACAAGAACCAGATTAAAGATGCGAGGAATATTGATACCAACAGCGGCCACGCCGTAAGTAGCGACAATAATTTTGTTATCAGCAACCGTAATTTCGTCATACTCATCTTTTCTGTCCTTGGATTTCATTGCACCTGAAACGAAGACACTTTCAGGTAAACGCTCAATTAACATTTTGCCCGAAGCAATGCGATCTACCAACACAAGAGTATTTCCCGATAAGCTAATTGCTTGAATCGTTCTTGCTAGTTCATCGATTCGCTTTTCGTTGGATGTTAGATATGTTAATTCTTCTTGATAAGTTTTATACTCTACCTTATCTTCAAACTGCAATACCTTAACATGACAATTAGATAACACACCCATGTCTTGTAATTCACTTGCTTGTAGCCTATGCAATACTGGACCCAGGCTTGCAAGCAAACTAATGTACTCGTGTTCTTCTTTCGGGACTGTTCCAGTAAGTCCCCAGCGGATTGGAATATTTGCAAAAGGGCCTGTTAGCATTGTACGTAACACATCGGCCTTTGCCATGTGTACTTCGTCAACAATAACTGCTACTAAACCAGTTAAGATTAGATCAATACCAGCTTCTTCTGGCACCAATCCTTCTTTCTCTCGCTTAATTAATGTATTAATGCTTTGCCACGTTGCAATAGTATGCATATGGCCAAGATCCTTTTCGTCACCAAAGTAAACACCAACATCTAGACCCATGTTAACATAGTCGGCATGTGTTTGTCTAACTAGGTCTTTGTTAGGAACAATAACAAGTGTGCGGCCATAAGGTTCGCATGTTAAGCTTAGTGCGGCAGTCATTAAGGTCTTGCCTGCGCCTGTAGCAATCTCTTGAACACCGTGTGGGTTAGCAAGATAACGATTGATGCACTCTACTTGATAATCACGAATCTTAATAGGCTGTCCTTCAGCAGGATGTCCTTTAGGCCAAAGTATATGGGAAAATGTGTCTTCGGTAACTTCAGTAAAATTGAAATTCTGAGGCAACCTCTTATCATCAATTTCAATTTGCCAACCTTCCTCGTCGAGGATTGGCAATACCCTATCTAGCAGATTCAGATATGTTGATCCAGCAGTTGTAAAGAATCCAATCTTACCATCCCACCGACCTAACCTAAAGGCAGGCACGTGATATGCATATGGCAATTGGTATTTTAATTTAGACTCACACTTTCTGCGAGTAGAAGCATCTAAGTCGTGAAACTTAATATTAACTTCGTCTTTGATTTCTAGTCTTGTTATTCCCGGCATAGTATCTATAATAACATACTCCATTGGCAATGTATAGTCGTATTATGCCAAAGCGGAGGAATTGATATTGGATAGATACTTATTGTAAAACTGTCGGTTTTTTAAAAGCAATTTAGCCAAAATTACGGCCAAAAGAAAAGGCTCCTAAGAGCCCTTTCCCCACCGATGTCCATCCACGCAAATAGTCAGCCGTCGGTGTTAAGCAAATATTTCTGGTGCAATTTCTACTAGGCTATCAATGAACGCACGGTCTACATCAAGGCTCACATAATCGTCGCCTTGCATACCTTGTTCGCTGTAATCAATCCCATCAACCTTAAGAGGAATCTTAGACAGTGCTTCTTTAAGCTCAACAAGGAACTGCCTGTCTGTGTAAATTAATCCATCCTTATCAACATTCCAAGTAGCGGTATCAAAATATACACGAAGCTCTGCAAAGTCCATATCTTCGTTACAGTAACCAATGTCAATGCCTTTGCATTTTACTTGGGTTGCAAGATCACTCCAGTAACCCGAACCGTCTGTATTAAGAACTGCACCAAACCTAATCATATTAATCTCCGGTAACTTCGCTGATTAAAACTCACGCTTCATAACAGTAGTCTCAGCAAGACGTTTCCACTTGTCCGAACCAGGAGCACACATCTTCTTCAAGTCTGCAATCTTGATAACAGTACGCAGGCTCAGTTCGCGAAGCTTGTCTTTGTTTTCATCAACGTAGTTGTAAAGCTCTTCCTTGGCACCGTCTTCAAAATCATAATGATCCAGCATACCGTCCATCATAATCTGCTTGATACGAAGCATCTTGTCGCGAGTCGTATCCAGTGTCAGATCCAAGTAGTGGCAACGGCTTTCCAGAGCACCAAGGTGATCCTTTAGTTTAGCACTCTTAACGTGCTCAAACTTGATGTTGGTGATAAAGATTGCGGAGCCTTTAAATTCGAAGCGATCAGGAACGCCTTCGCTACGGAGCATACGGCTGTCAGTGTTCCAGCAGATGGTACGCTTCTTGCTAGAGTCCAGAGCCGCTTTGAGAATGTTCAAGCTCAGCTCGTCGAGCAGAACGCTATCACAGTCGTCAAACACAAGAACGTTGCCGCTGTCGCTGTAGTTGTAAAGCTTGCAGTACAGACCAATTGCTGACATTGCACCTTTTACGACTTCGTAGCGAGGACGCTTGCCACCAATCTTGTCAAACATGGCGGCTTTGTCAAGCACCTTCTCGACACCAAACGACTTGCCAACCCCCGGAGGGCCAACAACAATCATAGCACGAACGGTACCGTCAACAGCGCCTTCGGTCATTTCTTCGAGGATATCAAATCGCTCACGGATGCGCTCAATTGCTTGCTCGTCAGTTTCGACAGGCTTGCTTTGCTTTTTTGCCGGGGCATCAAAATTAGCTTCAATTGAAGTGGTAGCACAATCTGCGGCACTAGCTGGCTCAACGTCTCGCATACTTTCAACTTTAACACGAACTTCGCGACCAGCAAATTCGCCAAGAGTTTCGTCTGCAAGAACAGTAACGTAACCACCTTTGGTGCCTTCTTTATAATCGGCAACAAGCTGGAACGTCTGGTTAACAATCTTAAAGTTACGGTACGTACCGTTTTTGATAGTGATGTAAGCTGACATGTGTTTTTCCTTTGCGTGGATGATTAACAACAATATCTATTATGCACTAAGTTGGCTCAAAGGTCAACCGTTTTTTGCACGTTTTTTTGGGTTTCTAGTACTTGGTGTGTAAAAACAACACCCCCGTTGATTACTTGGTACATTTCTGCTACAGATTTGACGTAAAATTGCATAATTTTGCCCGATTTTGTAATCAATGTGTACTGCATGGGTTTCCTTACTGTCAATACATGTATTATGTGCCCTTTTGGTCCAAAAGTCAACCGTTTTTTACCA
>JACCEB010477499.1_pt1 | contig 26008 bp, 22 predicted proteins | sample 7454761 | NCBI WGS metagenome assembly JACCEB01 (sample SAMN15323454, study PRJNA562643) | freshwater metagenome | isolation source: river surface water | place: USA:Blue River Watershed | collected 2017-08-18
ATCTCTGTTTTTCTCCTGCTCGTCATCACCGTTCTTTTCTCGGTCCTCGCGGGCTTGGGCGCAATCGTCATGGTGGGTTCGATTGTTTTCCCCATTTTGGTTTCGCTCGGGGTTTCGCGTCTGCTGGCCGGCTGCATTTTCCTGATGGGCCTATCGCTCGGCGGAATGCTGAACTTGTTCAACTGGTCGCTGTACACGGACGTTTTGAAGCTCACGCAGCCCGATATTTTAGGCTACACGCTTCGCTACTTTCCGTTGGTTCTCGGGCTCAGCATCGCTTTCATCTGGCTTGAACTGCGGCGCGAAGGCGGATCAAGCTTCAAAAAACTCGAAATCCCCCCGGCTCTAGCTCGCGCGGAAGTTCCCGTCCTGGCCTTCCTCACTCCGCTGGTTCCAGTGGCACTCATCTTCACTTCTGCGGCACTGCGATTCGAATTTCCGATTCTCGGGGCCCTTTTCATCGGAATTGTCTACGGAACGCTCACGCTTCCAAAGTCCTTGGGGGACCGCACGCGTGTCCTGACCCGGTCGATGTTTGAAGGCATTCAGTCGGTCGGTCCCGCCGTTGCGCTCATGGTGGGAATCGGCATGCTTCTAAAAAGTGTTGCCCACCCGACCGTCAAGGAGCTTTTGAATCCTTGGGTGGCTCTTCTGGTTCCCGCATCGGCTTCAGGCTATCTGCTGACTTTTGTTCTGGCGGCGCCGCTGGCTCTTTACCGCGGTCCCTTGAACATTTGGGGCATGGGCTCGGGCTTAGTGGTGATGATGCGAGATACGGGCCTGATGCCAGCGCCCGCTATCATGGGCGCGCTGATTGCTGTGGGACAGATTCAAGGCATCTCGGATCCGACGAACACCTACAACGTCTGGATCGCCAATCACCTAGGCGTGGATGTCATCCGCATTCTCAAGCGCACGCTTCCTTATGCCTGGCTGATGGCCTTCCTAGGCCTCGTGCTGGCTGCGGCTCTTTATTACTGAGGAAACGAGAACCATCATGAGCGCGACACCGAAAAAAGTCAGGATCGGGATCGACGTCGGCGGAACGTTCACGCACGCCGTGGCTCTGGACTCCGAAAAAAGCGAGCTCCTCGGCAAAGTCAAAGTCCCAACCACGCACCATGCGGCCCTCGGTGTTGGTCAGGGCGTGGTCGATTCTCTCCGGCTTCTTTTGAAGCGCACCGGGCTTAAGCCAGAAGACGTCGTCTTCGTCGCCCACTCGACGACACAAGCTACGAACTCACTCTTGGAGGGAGATGTCGATCCGGTGGGGATTGTCTCGCTCGGGACTGGAATCACCGGTACCCTGCTTCGCAGGACCGTTCAAAGCCTCCGGAAGATCCCCGTTTCTGCCGGCAGATTCTTGGAGACCGTTTCTTTTCACGGAAACCCCAAGGACCCCGGCCTTTCCGAAAAGCTCGACTCATTCCTCTCCAGTCTTCGCGCGCGCGGCGTCCGGGTCGTTGTCGTCGTCACGCCCTTTTCGGTCGAAGACCCTTCGACCGAGAAAGCCGTCGCAGACTACATCCGCTCGCAAGGATTCCTCTGCACTCCCACGCACGAAGTTTCGCAGCTTTACGGTGTGCGGGTTCGAGCACGAACCACCGCCATCAACGCCTCGATTCTTCCGAAGATGATGGAAGTCGCCGAAGTGACGGATCGCGAGATTCGGAACCTCGGCATTCGCGCCCCCTTCATGATCATGCGATCGGACGGCGGCGTGATGAGCGTCGAAGAGATGCGAAAGAAACCCATTCTGACGCTCCTTTCCGGCCCAGCCGCAGGGATCGCAGCGGCGCTCCGCTACCTGAAGATCACGGACGGGGTTTTCCTCGAAGTCGGCGGAACCTCGACGGATATCTCGGTGATCCGCGGGGGGCGTGCCGTCACCCGCTCGGCAACCATCGGCGGGAATAAGACATTCTTGAAAACTTTGGACTGCCGAACCTTAGGCGTCGGAGGCGGCTCACTTCCGCGGGTAAAGAATGGGCAAGTTTTCGAGGTAGGTCCGCGCTCGGCTCACATCGCTCGGGTGAAATACGCTGCCTTTGAAACCGAAAACCTTTCGCCCGAGGTGCTGAGCCGCCTGGAGGCTCGCTATGAGCATCCCAAAGCAGGCGATCCGTCCGACTACCTGGTCTTTGTCGACCCAGAGAATCCGACGGAAGTACGCTTAGGTTTCACCCCCACCTGCGCAGCCAACGCTCTCGGTCTGGTTCAAGACGGAGACTGCGCTCGCTCTGGCTCTGCTTTTCCCGGTGCTTGGGATGGGATTCTTCAGCGCTCGGGCTTAGGGAGCGTTCGCGAGTTTTCAGAAAAACTTCTGGCCGTCACTTCTCGTCGGACCGGAGAAACCGTCGATCGCTGCTTGAAAGACTATGGCCTGCAGCCCAGCTGGGTCACTCTCGTCGGTGGCGGCGGCGGCGCTTCCCCGATTGTGAACCCGCTCGCAAAAGAACGCGGGATGAAGCACGAAATCGCGCGCGACCACGATGTGATCTCTGCCGTCGGCGTGGCTCTGGGCCTGGTCCGAGAAACGTTGGAACGAAGCGTAGTAAACCCAAGTCCTGAAGACCTCTGGAAGCTCCGCGAAGAAGCGCGCTCGCGCGTGATCCAGCAAGGCGCGGATCCCGGGAGCGTCGAAGTCTTTATCGAAGTGGACTCAAAGAAAAACCTCGTCCGTGTCGACGCTCAAGGCGCCATTGCCTTTAAGAAAGACGACGCTGCTGGATCTGCTCGCGACTCGGTGGGCGATCCGTGGCAAGCGGATGCGCTACTTCTGACGGCTCGCTCGGCGCTCGGCTTAAGCGCTGCAGCCAGGTTGGGTGAGAAGGCTTCGAGCGATCGTCTTGCGGCGGTCGAAATTCTCTCTCAGCACCCTTGGAAGCTCATGCCTTGGAAAAAGCGCGATCAACGCCACGCCGTTGTGGTGGATTCGCGAGGCGTGGTTCGTCTTCGTCTGCGCGATGCCGAAGTTCATGCAACTTCTGCGGCCAGTGCGGTCGGCGAACTGAACCGCCGTTTGGAGTCGTCTGCGATTTATGGCGACGGCGGCGTCAGCTACCCTTATCCGTTCTTCCTCGTGGGCGACCGGGTGATTGACCTCTCGCGCTTAAACAGCCCCGCCCACTGTGCCAGCGTCCTCGAAATGGAAATCAAGGAAGTGCCGCCCGGGTCGCCGGCAGTCCTCATTCTGACCCACCACCAAGGCCCCGAGCAGGAGAACTAAAAACCATGACGCTCACCACTTTGATTCGAGAATCTGAAGCCCTTCCGGTCCTGGTTTCTCTCCCCAAGAACGATATCGAGCTCGCAAAAGCCGCCATCCGCGGAGGCGCTGCAGGTGTGAAAGTTCACCTGAACGCTCACCACCGGGCCAGCGGTACGGTGTTCGGAACTTTCCAAGAGGAACTCCCCTTCCTGAAAGAGCTTTCCACTCTCGGTGTTCCGCTTGCCATCATGGTGGGGCAAGAAGTGGTGCCCACACTCCCTGAAATGAATCAGCTGGGAGCTTTGGGGTTCCAGGGTTTCAATCTCTATCTGCACCACTTGCAGCCTTGGCTTTTGGAAGCCCCCCTGCGCCCCATCCTGGCGCTTCCCCATGCGTGGACCGAAGAAGACATGACCAAGCTCCTCAGCGTCAAAGACGCTTGGATCGAAGCCAGCATCGTCGATCCTTCGGATTACGGAAAGCCTCTGACTGAAGAAGATCTCACGCAATATCAGGAAATCGTGAGCCGCTCGAAGCGCCCGGTCATCGTGCCTTCCCAGAAAAAGGTCACGGTGGAAGATGTTTCGCGACTGAAAAAAGCAGGCGTCAGCGCGCTTCTCGTTGGAGTAATCGTGACGGGCTCGACTCCTGAAACCATGGAAGCTTCCGTCCGTTCCTTGGTTGAAGCCAGTCTCGCTTTAGCGAATGCGGGTCACTCTTCTACCTGAAAACGAAGTGAAATACGAAGCAGACGAGACGACCACTCCTCCCTCATGACAGCCCTCCGCTTAGCCCTCATTCCACTGGACTGCCGCCCCTGTAACTTCGAGCAAGTCATCGATCTTGCGCAAGTTGTAGGGATTCAAGTGATCTGTCCGCCCGAAGAGCTCGTTCGGTCTCATGCGGATCGCCCGGATCGGTTCCAGCAGCTCGAAACCTGGCTCGAAAAAACTTTGCCCAGAGTCGATGCGCTCGTCCTGAGTCTCGACCAATGGCTTTACGGCGGTCTGATTCAGTCTCGGAAGCTCAGCACTGCCTCAAACGAGCAAGTTTCGGAGAGACTGGCGCGCCTTTGGGAAATTCTGAGCCGAAATCCATCCGTCACCGTTCATGGGTTTCAAATCCTTCTACGCCTTTCCATCACTGTGAATGCTCAGCAAACGGAAGCGGACTGGAGAAATATTTTTCAATATTCGGTAGTGGCCGGAAAAATCGAAAACGCCAAGCGTCTCGGAAAAGACGTTCCCGAACTGAGCCAGGAGTTAGCCGAACTGAAGTCCCAGATTCCAGCCCAGCTCCTCAGCGAATACCTCGAAGTTCGCTCTAGGAACCATCAAGCCAGCCTCGCTGTCGCAGCTCAGGTGGGACGCTTTTCGACTTTGATTTTTGGTCAGGAAGATTGTGCGCCCCACGGCCTTCACCGCGAGGAGAAAACCCGCTTGCGCGAAGCCCTCCAGGCCCGACCTGAATCCGAGCGCGCGGCTTGCCACGTTCTGACCGGAGCCGACGAACTCGGTTTCTTGTCCTTGATGAGTGCCTGGATGGGCCGCCAAGGAATTCCAGCGGGGAATCTGCCTCTGGAATTCCGAGTGGTCGAACCCGAAGGTTTTTCACCCGCTTGGGGCGAGTGGGATGAACCGCATGCATTGCTTCAGGCGGTCTCGGCCTACGAAGATATTCCCGTAGCGAATAACTTGGCGCTTCATCTGGCGCCCTCCCCGTTTCGAAGTGCGGCCGAAGGGGAAACGGGACCCGTCGTTTGGGTCGTCCCGTTTGAGGCGGACGGGCAGAAAGACCTCTGCTTTGAACCGGCTCAAGCCGTCGCGCCAGGATCTGACCGAGAAAAACGCTACCAAAGTCTGGCCAAGCAAATTCGCCCAGGCGATGCGCTCCTCGACCTGACCTACGGGAACGGTGCCGACCCAGCGCTACTGACGGCCCTCACCCAAGGGGGCGTCCACCTCAATCAACTTTCGGCTTTCTCGGCCTGGAATACCTCGGGCAACCGCATGGGTTCTCTGATCGCCCAGTTAGCTTTCCAGGTAACAGGGAAGAATCAGGAAACTTGGAACGAAGCCGCTGACCGCACTTTTTTGGAAGCCCAGCTCCTCGATCATGGTGCTTACCAGGCTCAGATTCGGGGCACGCTCACTGCCCAGGCCCAAAAAGAAGGGCTCAACCCCTGGGCTCTGCCCCCAGAAGCTTGGCAAAAGCTCAGCCACGAAGCCGACGTCTCAGTCCAAGAACAGGCCAAAGCCTGGGGATTTCAGCTCAAGCCGCGCTCCACGTTGCCGTGGGCGAGACTCTTTGAAATCTCCATTCGCGCCTGACTGTAGGGACTTGCCCACACCGAGTGAGGCCTCTTCCCTACGATCGCCCCTGGTTCACTTCTGAACCAATCCAAATTAGCTCGTACTATTCAACACTTAAAAAATCGACTCGTTCGGCCCAAGGGTTGCAATTAACGCGAGTTATGAAGCGCGCACGCACCTCATTACCTAAATTGGATCGAAAAAAGGACACTTCTCCCCGCCTCCTGGAGCTTCAGGACTTTCACCCCTACGGTCCGGAGTATGAAGCCTACCTGGCAAATCCACAGGATCTGCCCACTCGAATCTGTCGCGACGAAATTTCAGGGCGCCTCTACGAAATCCCGCAACTTCTCACCGATCCTCCGGCGCCTTTCGAGCGGAGTCCCGAACTTCCGCTTCTCTCTGAATCAGGAAATGGGGTTCGCCCGACGCGCGAGTCTGCCATTCTTCAAGGCGCTCTGGATCTTTTGAAACGTCACGATTTTTTCCCGGCTTTTCTGAATGAATCCCCGGGAGTCCGTATCGACCCGATCGAGGTCCTCCCTGAAGCAGCTCTCGCATCCATGAAAGAGCGAGGCCTCTCTATCCGGGTTGTTCAATATTCACCGGACTCTGAAATTCCGATTCTTCATCTCTTTCTTCACTCTCCCCAGACACAAACGCTGTCGCGAGGCTCCGGAGCGGGACTTACCCTTCGCTTAGCGGCCGAGTCCGCGCTCGAAGAAGCCCTGCAAATGCTCGAAGCGCATTCCGTAGCCGAGAGCTTAGGGCGCGGAAAACGCCCCGACTACGACGCCTGGGCAACGTCCGTGGTGATTCATCGGATCATTCGCGGCCTAGAAGCGCATCGAAGGGACTACCCGAAGGCGCCCGCATACACGGAAGAGAAAGAACTGCTCCAAGCGGTGATCCGCACTTTAAAAACGATGGGGCTTCCGCTTTTGGTCGTCGAGCCACGCTGCCATGCCCGAGGGCTTTGCAGCGCACGAGTTCTGATTCCAGGATTGACGACTTCGCCGCACGCTTCCTCGAGCCGAGGCGGAGAGGCGCTGATCGGTGCCCCGTTTCGCTGGGCGGTGCCGGTCTAACAAAGGCGATCGCGATGGGTTCAAAAAAAATCCCCGGACCCTCCCCGGTTTGCTCTTCCGCACGAAGCGAAATCACGAATCCGAGTCAGGGTCCGGGGCTCTGGGCTTGATTCACCGATTCCGGACCGGACTGCCTTGGACCGGAACTCCCTCTCGGGAGCTCACGATCCGGCCCGCCTAAGTCCCGGGATTTTCAGCGGGCCGGAGCCAGCCGGCCACGCACCGGTGTCAGGCCGCAGACTTGCTTTCGCGGATGCGAGAGCGAATCTTCTTCATCAGCTCGTCACTCATCGTATTGATGTTGTGAGCGTTCTGCGCATGCTGCTTCACTTCGCGAACAATCTCTTCGTCGGTCTTGGCTTCGACCTTCCAATCACAGTTCATCCCAATATCCTTGCAACCAAAGGTCTTCATCTTCGCCTCCACGCGCCTTGTATGCTTTCCTTTCAATGCAATCGGTGTGCAAACCCCAAGGCCGCCGGGATATACTGTTTCCTTCGCGAGTAACCGATGACCCATCGCCACTGGATCGACGCCCACTGCCATTTAGCCGATCCCCGCCTGAAAGCGGCGCTTCCTGAAATCCTCGATCGCGCTCAAAAAGCCGGAGTCGACCGCTTCATCCAAGGCGGAATCGATCCCGCCGACTGGGATCGGCAGGACCAGCTCGCTGCCACCCGACCGCCCGGTCAAATCCTCGCCGCTTTCGGACTTCACCCTATGTGGGTCGCTGAAAACTACCAGGATGCCTGTGAACGCGCCCTGGAAGCCCTGATCCAAAGGCTTCAGCCTGGGGCAAGCGGCCCCGCGGCTTTGGGGGAACTCGGACTCGACCACCGCCCCCGCTTCGGCCCAGAGACCCGCCCCAGGCAGCTGGAGTTTTTCCAAAGGCAGCTCGAGCTTCCCGAGGGACGCTCATTGCCTCTGATCCTCCATGTGGTCCGGGCCCATTCTGAGGCCCTCCAGGCGCTGAAAGCCGCCTCCAGTCGCCGCCCTCTCAAGGGCATCGCGCATTCCTTTTCGGGCAGTTTTGAAGTGGCTCGCCAGTACCTGGACCTGGGGTTTTTCATCTCAGTCGGTGGAACGCTCGTCGGGCTCCAGTCTTTTGAAAAGACCGCGAAAACTGTGATAAAGCTCCCGCCCGATCGACTGGTGCTGGAAACCGATTCCCCCGACCAGCCTCCGCCTAGTTACGCGGGCCGCCTCAACGAGCCGGCTAGCCTCTGGGATGTGGCTTGCGCCGTGGGAGCCCTCCGAAACGAAGCACCCGAGACGGTTCTCGACCGCTCGCGATCGAATCTGGAGAAGCTGTTTCCGTGGAAACCCTGACGAACGAAGCAAAGCCCCTCAACTCATCCCCCGCCCAAGCCCCGGGCTCCGAGCCGCAGGCGCAGGTCAAACTGCACCGCCGCTTTGATCGCATGGCTCGCTTGGTGGGTGACCCTGCGATGAGGAAACTTCGCGCTTCGCATGTGATGGTGATTGGCCTAGGCGGCGTCGGCTCTTGGGCGGCTGAAGCGGTGGTGCGCTCGGGCGTTGGCCGCGTCACCGTGATCGACTTTGACCAGATCTGCATCACGAACTCCAATCGTCAGCTTCATGCGCTGACCGGGATGGTGGGTCAGTATAAAAGCGACGTGATGGCCGAGCGCCTGCGCAAAGTGAATCCGGCAGCTCAAGTGGACGGTCTTCAAAAATTCTACAATGCGGCGAGCAGCGAAGAGATTTTCGCGCTGAAGCCCGACTTGGTCATCGACGCGATCGATAACGTGACCGCAAAATGCCACCTCCTGGCTCAGTGCCGCGAGCGCGGTATTCCCGTCGTTTCTTCGACCGGATCCGGGGGCCGCATGGACCCGACGCAGATTCGCGTTGCCGATCTTTCTCAGACCGAGATCGATCCTTTGGCTCGCTCGGTACGGCGCATTTTGCGGCAGCAGTACGGTTTTCCTGAAACCGGCGCATTCGGCATCACAGCGATCTTTTCGTTCGAGCCTGCGCAAGATCCGATGGAACTCGATTACGACAACGGAAAAGGTTTTCAGTGCGTTTGCCCGCAAGGCGACAACGGTCTGAACACTTGCGACATGAAAAACCTGATCATGGGCAACGCAAGCTTTGTCACTGGCTCTTTCGGCTTTGCGTGCGCTGCGGAAGCGGTCAAGAAGCTGATCGAAGCCTAAAAGGCGACCCGGGCGTCTAAACCTAGGCGGGCTCTCTTAAGGACCTGGGCGCGCAGTTTCAAAAAGGAAGGGCCGCTCTCAGCTCCCATCGGGATGTCGGAGAGCGGCCCTCAATTTTTGCCCGACTGAGGCGCCTTGCGTCTATTTAGGCGCCTTGCGTCTATTTATGCGCCTTGCGTCTGCTTCCTTAAGCGCCTTGCGGCGACGGCTCGGACTTCTGAACGATTCGGTTCAAGGGCTTCGAAGTCGCCCAGAACGAAAGCCCTGCAAGCAGCCCCAGTCCCGTCAGGAACCAGAAGAACTCGGTTGCGGTCAGAATCTTCTGTTCAAACAACACGCCCACATAACCCGAGAGCGTATTGCCGAAGAAGCTCGACAAGAACCACATGCCCATCATGAACGACAGGATCTTAGCCGGCGCCACTTTCGAAACCAGCGACAGACCAATCGGGGAGACGTAGAGCTCGCCCAAAGTCAAAAGCAAGGTGCAGAACACAGGCCAGAACAAGCTGCCTTTTCCATCACCCACCAAGACAGAACCCACCACCATCACGACGAAGGACAGGCCCAGAATGGCCGATCCCACAGCCATCTTGCCCACACTCGAAGGCTCACTGCCTTTTCGTGCCTGCCAAGCCCAGAAGATGTCCAGGATCGGAGCGAAGAGGAAAATGAACATGGGGTTGAAAGACTGGAAGTAGGTCGAAGGAATCTGCCAGCCGAAAATCGTCGGCCAAACGGTTCGCTCGTCCGCCCAGGTCTGCATCGTGTTGCCTTGCTGTTCGTAAACCGCCCAGAAAACCACGTTCAGCAAGCAGAGCGCGACCAAGGCCCAAACGCGCTTCCATTCGTTGGAAGTCAGCGGAGTGCGGTCTTTTTTCTCGTCTTTCTTCACTGCTTTGGCAGGGATATCGGATTCCGGCGCCAAGTGCTTTTGGCCCAAAGCATAGACCACTAGCCCGATCACCATGCCGACGCCTGCAGCGCCGAAGCCGTAATGCCAGCCCAAGGTTGCAGCCAAAGTACCGCAGATGAAGTTACAGATGAAGGCACCCAAGTTGATGCCCATGTAATAGATCGTGTAGGCCCCGTCGCGGCGCGAATCGCCGGGCGCATAGAGGTCACCCACCTGGGTCGACACGTTCGGTTTGAAAGCGCCGTTGCCCAAGATCAAAAGAATCAGCGCCAAAAAGAACGAATTCTCAAAGGCCATGACGAAGTGGCCTGCGGCCATCAGGATGCCGCCCAGGAACACCGCTTTCCGGCGCCCAAGATACCGGTCCGCCAAGTAGCCGCCCAGAATCGGGGTCAAATAAACGAGGCCCGTGTACCAACCGTAGAGCAAAGAAGCGTAGGAACCGGGAGTGGCGTCAGGGCCGAGCGCCAGCCAATTCCGAACGGTTTCCCAGCCCCAGATCAAATTCGGGTCGCCTTCCACTCGGGCGTCGCCGCCTTGGAGCACTTGGCGACTGGTCACAAACAAGTAGTTCACCAAGTAAAGCTTCAGAAGCCCGCGCATCCCGTAATACGAAAACCGTTCCCACATTTCGGCGAAGAACAGGATTCGGAGTCCTTTCGGGTGCTTCCCGAAGATATTCCAGGCACTCGTATTTTCCGTACTTACAGCGGCAGTCGACGACGTCATGCCGAATCGCCTAACCCATGGCTTAGGGAAAGTCTTCAGATTTTTGAATGGCCTGACATGAGTCAAAGCGGGGGAACGGCTGCCGGTGCTGGTCGGCAGTTCAGGCTCGCAGTAAAGCCTAGCAGTACAGCCTATCAGTTCAGCCTACTGTTCAGCCCCTAAGCACTCGAGGAAGCCCTTCATTCGATCGCGGGTCTGATCCACGTCGACTGAGTTCACGAATCCCAGCATTCCGCGCACGCCCGAGCCCAAGCGCTTCAACTGCGCCCAGGCCTTGAGCCGAGCTTGAACCTCTGGCGGCTTGAGCCACGGGGAAAAAGCCTCGGAGAAGCCCCGTCGATTTTTTTCGTCCAACAGTTCAGGATGCCGATCCAGGAGCTCGATCAGGACGTCCGCAGAATTCAGCGACTTTCTTGAAACGGCAGGAATCTTCAACCCTTTCAAATGGGCAGGGATCCGGCTTCCGTATCCTTGCTGAATCAACTCGGAATAGAGATCCAATCCCCGTGCTCTTTCCACTGGGTTCGCCAGGAACCCCCCGTCCGCGTTCCGGAGAAAAATCTCCCGGACTTCACCCGCGCTCAAAGGGGCTTTCTTGAAGAGATTCGCTCGCTCTTCTCGAGTCGCGTCCTTCAGCCAACGCTCGGACTCTTCTCGCCAGGGATCGTTCGGATCAAAGGGCTTTCCCCGAAACTCCGGATGCCCCGTTCCGCGGGTTCGCTTGATTTCTAAAACCCACTCCCGAAGCGTGTGGGCTTCTTCGTCACTGACTCCAGAAATCCTTCCCCCCATCAGCATTTCGCGCCACCGTTTGGTCTGCTCGGTTCGGCTCATTGCCTGAGGCGGACTCCCGTAAGTGACCCGCTGAAGCAGTTCGGAATGGCTTTTCAGCCAGTCACTCCCCCGCTCAGCAATCAAAGCCAAAACGTAATTTTCGGCCTGCATTGGGTACCGCAATTTTTGGATCTGCTTCAGGTGCGATTTTTCTCGGTTGTTCTCAAAAACGTGGCCTGGATCAATCACCACCCAGCCCTGGTCCGTCAGGATGGTGTTCTTCAAAAGACCAAAGTCGCCAACCTTGAGATTGGCGTCTTCCCAACTCTTCACCATCTCTCGAAGTTCGTTCAGACGCGCAGTGTAGGCCAAGAACTGGGCCGGATTTTCAGGAGTTTTTAGTGCTGCGGCAATCTCTTGCCCCTCAGCAAAGTCTTTCACGATGAGATCCGGCGTTTCCTCATAAGAGGTTCTCGGATCGATCTTTTGACCACCCTTTCCCTGAAGGAGCCTGAGACCCCGAAAGTCCTGCTTGAAGGAGAAGATTTCATTTTCCTCTCCGGGGGCGTCGACCCGCCTGGGAAACTTCACGATCTGGCGCTTGGAAGGAGCAGTGCCCTTTCCGAGCCTTTCCACAAAAAAAGCGAAACCCATCGCCCCTGAGCCGATTTTGTCCCCTAACACCATTTCAAACGGAGGTGCGGTTTTCGGAATCACCCGAATCTTCATCCCTCTCGAATTTTCTTTTGCAGCTTCGACTAACTTTTCAATCTGGGCGTAACGAGTGGCGTAGTCCTCGCGCTCATCAATGACCCAAACGGCACCTTCGCCCAGCAATGCCGACGAGTGCAAAACCAGGCCAAGAATGAGGATCCCAAGAAGGCGAAATTTCACTCCTTCTTATCGGCGAATTCTTCACCCAAACTGAGGGCGTCAAAAGACCGACAAGCCAGGGTTTATGTCTGAATTCAAAGGCCTTTTGATCAGTGCCCTTTGAGGGCCTCGCGCGGGGTCTGTGACAGGTAATAGTCGTAATCCCCTTCGTAGATCCGCATTTCGCCACGGTCGAGCTCGAACACGCGGTTTGCCACGTGCCTGAGGAAGTAGCGATCGTGACTCACGAACATGACGGTTCCGTCGAATTCCTTGATGGCGTCCAGAAGAAGCTCGCGCGATTTGATGTCCAAGTGGTTCGTCGGTTCGTCGAGAACCAGAAAGTTCACGGGTGTTGCCAGGATCGTGGCCAAAACCACACGCGATTTTTCGCCGCCCGAAAGCACGCCGATTTTCTTGTCGACGTCTTCTCCCGAGAACAAGAACGCGCCTAAGAGGTTTCGCACGTAACCCACGGTTGCTTCAGGAATTCGGTCGTGAATTTCTTCAAAGATGGTTTTCTGAGGATTCAGAACTTCGAGCGCGTGCTGGCTGAAGTAGCCCATCTTCACGCTGGCTCCGACCTGACAGACACCGTCCGTGGGCTCGGACGAGCCCGTCAAGAGCTTCAGGAGCGTCGACTTACCGGCGCCGTTCACGCCCACGAGCGCTACCTTATCGAGGCGCCTCACAACGCCTGAAGCGCCACGAAACACGTTCTTCTCGCGGCCATCTTCCAGCCGGAACGTCTTCGAGGCTTTTTCCAACTTCACCACGTCGTTGCCGCTTCGCGGGGTCGGCGGAAACTGAAACTTCATCACGCGGTCTTCAGCGGGAATCTCGATACGATCGATTTTCTCGAGCTTCTTCACCCGGCTCTGAACCTGCGCGGCGTGCGAAGCGCGGGCTTTGAAGCGAGCAATGAACTCTTCTTCTTTCGCCAGCATCTCATCTTGCTTGCGCGCTTCGGCCAGAAGCTGATCCATGCGAATGCGGCGTTCGCGCTCGTAAAAATCGTAATTTCCCGAGTAAACCGTGATGGACTTGTTGGCGACTTCCACAATGCGACTGACCAACCGGTTCATGAATTCCCGGTCGTGGCTCGTCATGACGAGCGCGCCTTTGTAGGTCTTCAACCAGTCTTCCAGCCAGATGATGGATTCCAAATCCAAATGGTTGGTGGGTTCGTCCATCAACAAAACGTCCGGTTGGAGGGCCAAAATCTTGGCCAGCGCGATCCGCATTTTCCAACCGCCCGAGAACTGCTCGACGCCGCGATCGTAGTCGCCGGGGCCGATCCCAAGGCCTGTCAGAATTTCTTTCGCGCGGGAATCCAAGTCGTAGCCACCGCGGCTTTCGAATTCCATCTGCGCTTCACCGTAATCTTCGAGAAGCTTCGTCATCTCATCGTCATCGATGGGATTGACGGCGCTATCTTCCAAGCGGCGCTCGTAGTCTTTCAGCTTTTCGGCCAAAATCGACACGCGGCCCGCACCGGCTTTCACTTCTTCCAAAGCCGACCGTCCGCGCATCTCGCCGACGCTTTGAGAGAAATAGCCGACGACCGTCTTACCTTCGACCGAGACCGTTCCCGAATCCACGCCTTCTTCGCCCGTGATGATGCGAAAAATCGTGGTTTTTCCGGCGCCATTCGGGCCGACTAAACCGATCTTGTCGCCCGGACGAACCTGGAAGCTTGCGTCTTTGTACAGGATGCGAGGCCCGTACTGCTTGGTCACGTTCGTTAAGTGAATCATTGAGGCAAAATCCGGTTTTCGGGACCCAGGATCAAAACGCGCGCGCGATGGGCCTTGGCTTCTTTATCGTCCATCTGCGCGTACGAAACGACGATCACCCGGTCGCCCGGGGCCGCAAGACGCGCAGCCGCGCCGTTGACGCAAATTTCTCGCGAGCCCGACTTCCCGTCGATCGCGTAAGTGATGAAGCGAGCTCCGTTGGACACGTTGTACACGTGCACCTGCTCGAGCGGCAGAATGCCGGCTTCCGCCAGCAAATCGGGGTCGATCGCAATGGACCCTTGGTAATTCAGATCTGCCTGAGTCACCGTGGCGTTATGCAGCTTGGCCTTCATCATCGTTAAAATCATGATGGCCGAGACTTAGCACAAAACGCGGGCGAAAAAGGTTAAAAACCGAGGGGAAAGCTCACCCAAAGCCTCGGGAGCAAGGACCCGGCGCCCTAGACTGCTTTCCCCTCGATCAAGCGCGAATTAGACGCCCTTTTGGCCAGGATGGGTCATGCCTTTTTGGCCGGCCTTATCGCTGCCTTTATCGACGCCTTTTTGGCCAGGATGGGTCATGCCCTTCTGAGAAGACTTATCGCTTCCCTTCTGGTTGCCCTTATCGCTGCCCTTTTGATTCGCGGCATCGGTTCCCTTTTGGTTGCCCTTATCGCTGCCTTTTTGGTTCGCGATATCGGTGCCCTTTTGGTTGCCTTTGTCGCTCCCTTTTTGATTCGCGGACTCAAAGCCCTTTTGGTGGGATTTGTCGCTGCCTTTTTGGTTCACGGCGCCAACACCCTTCTGGTTGGCCTTGTCGGAGCCTTTATCATAGCCCTTTTGGCCCATACCCGGATGGTGAACGGCGTCTTGGGCCACTGCCGAGATTCCGTGAGTCAGACCGAAAGCGGCCACCACGGCCAGAGCCAAGCTAGATTTCATCGATTTCATGGTTTTCCTCCCTGAAGAAGAGTCAGATTCGCTGTCCGCTCACGAAGCAAGCGGGGTGCCATCCGGCTCATTCAGCAAGGAGTAAATCCGCGCTCGTCTGTCCAATCTTGCGGGGGCAACGGCACTTGGCCCGGTAGCTCGCGCTGAAGGCCGGGCACCGAGTCTTTGCTTTCCAAGATCTCCAGGCGCTCCAGATGACTGCGCGCTTGAATCCAAACTCGATCTCCGCGCCTCACCGGCCGACGGCTCCAGGAAAGCTCTTTGCCGCGATCGAACACTTGAAAGCCCTGCTCGGTCCGCAAGATCAGCCACCCCGGCGTGACATCGACCACTCGCCCTACCTGCGACTCTACGGTCGCTTTCTCGAAGGCGATTCCCGGAGATGCCCCCATCAGCGCCCACCCCAGAAGAACCCACCCGGTCGTTCGAAAAGCGCGTAACCGCATCAGAAAGCTTCCTCCCAGCCGCGAGAAATCTTCATGGCGGAAAGAATCAAACCCACGTGGGAATAAGTTTGCGGGAAATTCCCCCAAAGCTCCCCGGTTTCCGGGTCCATGTCTTCCGAGAGGAGGCCCAAAGGATTCATTCCTTGAAGCACATTCTGAAAGAGGTCCCGCGCTTCCGATTTTCTCCCTGCGCCCCAAAGCGCATCGACCATCCAAAAGGAACAGATGGTGAAAGTGGTCTTCGGAATGCCGAAGTCGTCGGCGGTGCGATAGCGGTAAACGCCTCGGCCCGATCTGAGGAGTCGACCATAAGCTTCGATCGTGCGCTGAAACCTTTCTTCTTGGTGCGAAATGAAATGGTAGGCGGGCAAAAGGAGATTCGCCGCATCAGCAGCGTCATCACCGTAACTCTGAGTGTAATACCCACTGAACTCGTTCCACCCTTGACGCTCAATCTCAGCCCGCATTCGGTCGCGAATGGGGAGCCATTCATCAACGAGCGACTGCCTTCCCGTATGGCGCGCAATTCGGATTCCCCGGTCCACCGCAGCCCAGTTCATGAGCTTTGAAAATACCGAATGCCTTTTTTCGCCTCGAAATTCCCAAATGCCTGCGTCGGGAAGTTGAAAACACTGGATGGCCTGCTCGACCAGCTGCTGCACGTTAGTGAACGCCTGAATTTGATCGGTGCGCTGAAGCCTACGATCAAAGAACGCGGGCGCCAAAGCCAAAACCATCTCGCCGTAAACGTCGTGCTGTTCCATTCGGTAAGCCGCATTCCCAACGCGAACGGGCCCGAACCCACGAAAGCCTTTGAGCCAGGGGATTTCGCGCTCGACCAATTCCTTTTCGCCGCTGATTCCGTAAACGGGCTGCAAAACGCGTGTGGGTTCAGAGGCGCACAGATTCTGAAGGAACCGAATGAACTGTTCCATCTCGTCGAACTGCCCCAAGCGATTCAGTGCGTTCACCACGAAATATGCATCTCGGAGCCAGCAATAGCGGTAGTCCCAGCAGCGACCCGGCTCAGGCCCTTCGGGAATCGAAGTCGTCGTCGCAGCGACAATCGCACCCGTATCTTCATAAATGTGAAGTTTCAACGCGAGCGCCGAACGCAGAACTTCTTCCTGGTATTCGAAGGGAATATTGCAGTGCCTCGCCCACCCACGCCAGTAGGCGACGGTTCGCTGGAGCTGCTCTTCACAGTCAAAACGAAGATTTCCCTCAAACGGGGTGCCATAAGAAAAGACGAAGCGCACGGCTTCGCGAAGCTCAAACGGCGACTCATGCAAAACATAGTCGACTGAAGCGTCAGTCTTCAGATGAAGGACACCCACCTCGGTCTCGTACACAAGGCCGCCCGTGACTTGGGAAACCTGGGGCACGAGCCTTCCGTAGTCCATCTTCGGACGAAGGCGCACCACCACCCTCGGAATTCCGCGAACGGGGCGCACTACCCGCATCAGCTGCGAAGGACGATGAACTCCGTGCTCCCGCTCAAAGCGCGGCATGAAATCGAGAATCTCAAAAGCGAGGCCTGAGTCATTTGACCACTCGGTAGAGAGCACATTCGTGTTTCGCAAGTAAGTTTGCTTGGTCTTCCAGCTCGAGTCTCGAAGAGCCGGCTCAATCGACCAGAAGCCGCCCTGCTCGGAATCGAGAATGGACGCGAAGACCGAAGGTGAATCGAGCCTCGGCATACAGCACCAAATGACGCTGCCCTCGGGGCTGATCAACGCGGACACTTGGCAATTACCGATCAAACCGGAATCCAGTTGGCTCATCGTTTTTTCCGCACCTTGAGGGATCAAAAGCAAACGCAGAGCCAACCGAAAGACAGTCCCTTGCTTCAGGCATATGGGTTGCACGCTCCTTCGACTCTATGAAGCGGTTTCCAGCTACGTTCATTGTGCCGCTCACTGTTCTCTCGCTGGCCTTGGCCTGGGCTCTGACTTTGGGCGAGAAGATGCGCTGGCTTCACGAGTTCGATGCGCGAAATGAAGAGATCGCGCGCCACGCGCAGAGCCTTCTCAGCGCTAATCCACGAACGGCGTCTGAAGCGGTCGATGGTAGCGTTGCGCGTTTCGATGCGCTCAAAAAAGTCAGATCCAGTCGCAGCCTCATTCACTTGGCGCTTTGCTTAGGAGATCAAGCTGCTGAAAGCACCACCGGCTTGAATGGATGGCAGCGACTTTGCGAGCGTCCACCTGAAGCTCGGCATGCTGAGACTTTGGAAGTCGGAGAACTCGTCGCTCGAATGAATGCCAGCGAATGGCAGGATTCCCGAGGACGCACTTGGCAGCTTCTCGTCTTTCAAGATCAGGGTAGTCTTCCTGCCGATACGCGTGGCGCTTTTCTCAGAAACTGGCTCGGACTCGTTTTTTTCTTAGCGCTCTCGACCGCCATCTTGATCGGTCAAGCCAGAAACTGGCTTCTGACCTACGCGCTGAGTCTTTACCGAGCGCTTCGGCAGAAAGCCGCAGGAAGGATTCCCCTTCTTCCCGTCACAAGCGAACTCCCCCTTTCTCGAAGCGTTGAGCAACTCACTGCCAAAATTCTTCGCCTCCCGGTCGCGCCTCAGTCGCCTCCCGCCACCGCTAACCCAGATAAAATCAGCGAGCCTCTTGCCGACGCCGACTTGCTCAGGCTCGATGAACTGACCCGCGGCCGAAGAATGATCGTTGTCGCCAACCGTGAGCCTTACATCCACAATCGTCGCAATGGGGGCATCGAAGTGCAGCGGCCCGCCAGTGGCTTAGTGACCGCGCTCGAGCCGGTCCTTCGGCACTCGGGCGGTCTTTGGGTGGCTCATGGTAGTGGGAGTGCCGATGCGGAAACTTCCGATGAAAACGGGATGATCGGAGTTCCGCCCGGACTTCCCAGTTACCAGCTCAAGCGCATCTGGCTCAGTCAGCGCGAAGAGCAAGGCTATTACTATGGCTTTGCCAATGAGGGCCTTTGGCCCCTTTGTCACTTAGCGCACCAAAGTCCGCACTTTCGGCTCCAGGATTGGCAGGAATACCGAAGGGTGAACGCGCGCTTTGCTTCCGAAATCCCGGAAGAATGGCTCGATGAGCGCTCGCTTCTTTTGGTTCAAGACTATCACTTTGCGCTGGTGCCCAGGCTTCTGAAAGACCGACGGGGCGTGGGGAAAATCTCGCTCTTCTGGCACATTCCGTGGCCAACGGCCGAAAAGTTCCGCATTTGCCCGTGGGCCGAAGAACTCCTGCACGGGATGCTGGGCTCAGGCCTGATCGGGTTCCACACTCTCACCCACTGCCGAAACTTCCTGGAATCCTGCGAAAGACTTCTCGAAGCCCGCGTGGACCGCGAGAATTTGAGTGTCACTTACCGCGGACATGAAACGAAAGTTCGAGCTTTCCCCATTGGCATCGATACGGCTCCCGTTCGAAAACTCGATGAACGCGAAGTCGGCGAACTGAAGACTCGCTACGGAGTCGGAAACCTACCCTTCATCGCTGTGGGCGTGGATCGCCTGGACTACACGAAAGGTCTTCTCGAAAGGGTGGCTGGAGTGGAGCGCTTTCTTGAGAAATACCCTCGCTACCGAGGCGAATTCTGCTGGATCCAGATTGCCTCGCCTTCCAGAACCACAATTCCCGCTTATCAAGATCTGAGCCTGCAATTGGAGCATGCGATCCAACGCGTGAATGACCGCTTCGGGGACGCAAGCTTGGGCTATCTTCCCATCCGGCTCCTCGCGCGCCATCACGACTGGGAGGAAATTCGCTGGTTTTACCAGATGGGCCAAGTGGCTTTGGTGACGCCCCTCCACGACGGCATGAACCTCGTGGCCAAAGAGTACGTCTGGTGTCAGTCCGAGGAACGCGGAAGCCTAGTCCTTTCGCGCTTCGCGGGGGCAAGCCAGGAGCTCACGGATGCGCTCCTGGTGAACCCCTACTCGGCCGAGGAAATTGCGGATTCCCTGGATCAAGCTTTCAGTATGTCCGAAAGCGAACGGATTCGCAGAATGCGGGCCATGAAAGAGCGCATCGCACGGCATTCGGCTTTCTCTTGGGCCAATGATCTGATCGAAGCGACTTTAGAATCGAGCCGGGAGACCGCACCTTCCCCCTTACCCGGCGTTCGGGTAAGAACGGGGACGTGAAAGCCGCGTCACTCGAAAGCCTCGAAAAAAAGATCATCGCCTGTGACCGCTGTCCGAGACTCCGCGAGCACTGCACAGAGGTCGCACGCGTGAAGCGCGCTGCTTACCGCGATGAGAATTACTGGGGAAAGCCCGTGCCCGGCTTCGGGGATCCTCAAGCTCGCTTGGTGCTCGTGGGACTTGCGCCCGGTGCGCACGGCGCGAATCGGACAGGACGCGTCTTCACCGGAGATCGATCAGGCGATTGGCTCTACGGCGCACTTCACAAAGCGGGCTTTGCCAATCAGGCAGAAAGCACTTCTCGAAGCGATGGGCTCCTCCTTCGAGACGCTTGGATCACTTGCGCCGCTCGCTGCGCTCCTCCTGGAAACAAGCCCCTTCCGTCGGAACTCGAAGCGTGCTCTCCTTTTCTTGAAGACGAGCTCGCACTTCTTCCCCAAGCACGCGTTTTTGTAGCGCTCGGGCAGATCGCTCTCCAAATGCTCTGGCCCAAGATCGCCCCTGCCACGCTCAAGCGACCTCGCTTCGCACATGGAAGCTCGACCCAATTACCCGATGGTCGCTGGGTGCTGCAATCCTACCACCCGAGCCAACAAAACACTTTCACCGGCCGGCTGACCGAACCCATGTTCGATTCAGTTTTCGAAAAAGCCCGTGAAATCATTCACCAGTCAGGCTCCTGACGCCTCCAGAGCGGCTCCACCGAGTTCTGCTTGTGCTCGAGCGAATAAACCGGGCACAATTTTTAAGGACGGCTCAGGAGGAGCCACTGCATGCGGAAGTACCCACGGATCGGGCTGTGGATCGGTGTTTTCTTTTTTATTCTCCACTTCCCTTTTTCTTCGTCTGGAATAGCGGTCGAACCTGAGTTGAAACTGGCACTCAGAATCGTTTCCTTCCAAACGCCTCAGGCAGTCCCGGTATTGAGCCCAGAGATGGCGCGCGCACTGGTCGAAGAAGTGAACGGATTTTTCACTTCCTGCCGCGTCTCGTTTCTTCTGGAACGACTGGAAAACGTAAACCCGGAATCACTGGGCCTACCCGAGCGCCCTTCGACTCTGGAAGAACTCGATCCGATCCGCGCTCGCTTGAAAGATTCCAATCACCTTCTCATCGTTCAAACGGGACCCTGGCGCGGAACCCTTGCTGCAGCCAACGCTTGGACCGTTCTTCCGGGGGATGGACCACTAGGAACCGTGATGGAGTCCACTTACGCCCGACATGCGCGGCTCGTGGCCCACGAACTCGCGCATGCGCTCGATCTCGACCATGTCACCGATCGAAACAACCTTCTTCATCCGGTCCTGCATCCCGATTCAAGCGGACTCACCCAAGAACAATGCAGCCACCTGAGAAGTGCCGCACAAAAATGGCACTCGCTCGCTCTTCGCGATTCTGACTTTCAGCCAAACTCGGGGCGAAACTTAGCTTCAGCGGGGGTCGCGACGCTTCAAGCTCAGGGTGAGCTCAAAGACCGCCACGGGGTCGCTTCCCGACGTTGACGGGCAAGTGGCCGTCACGAGAACTGTCAGATTCTCGCGTTCGCCTGAAGTTTCCGCTTTTTCGACCAGCGCCCGAATGGCGTCGCCTTGCTCGCACGAGAAATGAACGTCGGCTTCCGGGCGCTTCAGGAAGTTCGCTTTGAAATCCTTGAACACTAAAGACACGCGGCTCTTCCGGGCTTGAGTATAACGAATGGCCATCAGGCCGCCCGCGACGTCCGCACCCACGGCCAGTGCTCCAAAGTACATCGACTTCAGGTGGTTCTTCGTGAAGCGTCTGAGTGGCAGCTTAATCTCACAGCGCTGATCGGAAAGCTCAATCACCGTGGGGTGACAGGCCCAGATCATCGGCACCTTGGCGAAGGCCCATACGCGGATGAAAAACGTGTCCCGGAGTCGCTTTAGCCACATAGGAAAAGTGTAACCCTTGCCGGATCAGTCGGCAAAAAATCGCAACGCTAGGAAATGTGGGTTCAAACTTAGGGCGGGAAGCCGAAAGAAAGCTTCACGGCCTGGTATTCAGGGTGCACTTTGCCGTCGCGAGTGCGGATGATCAACGGCGGTTCACGCCAGCACGCTTCCCACAGAGATTCCGGCAAGTGGTCGGCGCGCATCATCAGGAATACAAAAAGAAGCGGGGGCTCGCCCTCTTTGAAAACCACGTCGCGGGTACGAACCAGGACACCGCCTGCCGCACGCACTCCCTGCTCGACCCGCTCTCGCTGGGCGGCAGGGAAAACCCCGGCAAAGACCCCGCCCCAGTCCAAGTGGCGCAAGGCGACTGCACAATAATCCGTCACGTCTCCGCGCAGCTCGAAGCGACACGCCACTTTTTGGGGGTGATCACCCACCGGACCCGTGCCTTCCGGAAAGTAAGGCGGGCTTCCCAGAATGAGATCGAACTTCTCTTCAGGGCCTAAGATTCCAGGATCCCGGAAGTCTCCCTCGCGGATGTCGTAGCGATCGGTCAGCCCGTTGTAAGCTGCCGACTTTCGCGCCAGCTTCACGCTGATTGACTGCGCTTCCACGGTGACAAACCGAGCAAACGGAAGCCGCCAAGCAGCTGTCATCCCCACGGAGCCAATACCGCTCCCGAGATCCAGAACCCGTTCTGCCCGAGGAACCCAACTCGTTCCGTACCAAGCGGTCAGGACGTCGTCGGTCGAGAAGCGATGCCCATCGCGGTACTGGAAAATGCGGTAATTTCCGCTCAGAGCGTCGAGCGTTTCGCCGTCCTCGGGTTCAATCCCCTCTGGAACAAACGGACCAGGCTTTGCCCAGCCTTTGAAAAAGCGATCGCGCTGCATGGCAGATCCAAGAAAAAAGACCCAAAAAAACGGGCCCGCGGAATCGGATTCCGCAGGCCCGAAAGATCAAGCCAACTTCTAGAAGGGCTTATTTCTTACGCTTTTTCTTCTTCAAGAAAGCCGATTTCTTATCGGCAGCGCGCTTGGATTTTCCTTCGAAATACTTCTTACGGAATTCCACGTCGGACTGGAGTTTCGCGAAACGCTTGTCGCGGCCTTCCTTGCGCAAGGTTTTGCGCGATTTCGTGGAAGTCGTGGTTTGGGTTGCGGCTTGAGCCATGGTTGAAATTCTCCTCATCAATCGGATGGAGCGGGAGGCTTACCACAGACCCTCCCGCTCGCCGAAGGCTTTTTTCCCTTATTTCTCTCCCCGGGTCAGGTCCTTGTAAGCGCCGTCACCCCGGACGAAGAAAGCGCCAGTGCCCCGGTCATGCTTCAACACCGTGTCGACCTGCCAGCGGACCAGGACTTCAAGGCCTGCCACAGGGGCTTCCTGCGTGCCCGCGTTCAACACTTCCGCCACTTCGGCCGAAGCATTGAATTTGTAGCCCCAAGCCACCGAAAGCTCAGCAGGAACCACGCTGACATTGGCCAAATAACCGCCTTTGCCTTTCAAGCTGCCACCCGGGGTAAACGACACCCGGTATTGGAAATTCACGACTTCCACGCCGTACAGGTTTTTGAAAGCCACACGATAAACGCGCGCTTGCGGGTTCTGCCAGCCTTGGAGCTGCGTCCAGTTTTCCAGGCCTTTGGGCAAAGCGGTCGCGCGCGGAGGCTCTTTCCAGTCCACCACGGGTTTGTTTTCTTCGACCAATTTCCACATCTTTTGGCCCAAGTTCACCACTTGATCCAGAATCACCACGGCGCCACCCAAGTCGCCGCCTAGGTCAGTCGGAGTCACGGGCGAATCATCGTACTCGCGGCGCACTTCAGAGATCTCGACCGACCCGATGGTGAAGTACTTTTCGTCTTCGGCTTGAGCCAAAGGAGCGACGACCATCCAACCCAAAACGGCTGAAACGAAAACGGACGTGAAACGTTTCATGCGAACGCCCCCTCCCCAGAAGGCTTGGCCAACGGCTTTATGCCGAGCAGCGCGGTTTCACAAGGCATGGAATCGAAAAAACCTAACTAATGCTATGCGTTAGCGCACTTTCGCATCCAAACTGAATGGGGAGACCGAGCATGCCGATCCTGGAATTTCCCGACCCGAACCTGGCTGACGAGGACGGCATTTTAGCCGTCGGAGGTGACCTGCACCCGGACTCCCTGCTTTTGGCCTACCGGCAGGGCATTTTCCCCTGGCCGGTCGGGCGCGAGCTGGCTTGGTTCAGCCCCGATCCCCGGGCCATCCTCCGGTTCGACGATATTCACCTGCCCCGCTCACTGAAACCCTTCCTGAAGAAACACTCTTACCGCATGAGCGTGAACGAGGCGTTTTCGCAAGTCATCGGTCACTGCGCCAAGGTGAAGCGAAACCCGATCACGAGCGGCACGGGAACCTGGATTTCCCCGACACTCAGGCGGGCGTATGAGGAATTTCACACCCTCGGGTACGCCCACAGTGTTGAGGTTTGGGAAGGCACAGCATTGGTCGGCGGGATTTACGGAGTTTTAGTCGGCGGCGCCTTTGCGGGCGAAAGCATGTTTCACCTCAGGCCCAACACTTCCAAGCTCGCGCTGCTTCACCTAGTCGACTGGCTGAAGCAAAAGGGGCTGACCTGGATGGACATCCAAGTGATGACACCGCACATGGAGCGGTTAGGCGCCCAAGCGATCCCCAGAAAAAAATTCCTGAAGCTGCTGAAAGATAGCCAAGGCAAGCCGCTCCCGGGCACGCCTCCCTCGGGTCAACCGCGGTAAAGATCAGCTCACGCTTTCCGGTTTTTCGACTTTCTCGACCGCAGCGGGACGGGAAGTGCATTCCAACTTCAGCTCGTCTCCTTCGACGTCCACCTTCACTTTGCCACCATTCTCGAGCTTCCCGAAAAGCAGCTCCTGAGCCAGCGCCTTTTTGATTCGGTCTTGAATGACTCGAGCCAGTGGCCTTGCGCCCAGACGCCGATCAAAGCCTTTCTTTGCGAGCCAGTCGCGAAGCACCGGCGTGAATTCAGCTTCCACGTTTTTCACGAAGAGCTGCTGCTCCAGCTCCAGAAGCTGCTTCGAGACCACTTGCCCAATTTCGGATGGGCCGAGAGGCTTGAAGTGCACGATTCCGTCTAGGCGGTTTCGGAACTCGGGCGCAAACACCTGATCGACCGCTTTCTGCGCGGCTCCGGTGTCGAGCGCTTCTCCGCCGAGTCCCAGCGGACGGCGCTCGGACTCGCGCGAACCCACGTTTGAAGTCATCAAAAGAACGGCTTGGCGGAAATCTGCTTTTCGACCGTTGTTGTCCGTCAGAGTGCCGTGGTCCATCACTTGAAGCAGGATGTTCCAAATGTCCGGATGCGCTTTTTCGATTTCATCGAGCAGAATCACCGAGTGCGGCTGCTTGATCACGGCGTCCGTCAAAAGGCCTGCCTGCTCAAAGCCGACGTATCCCGGAGGCGCTCCCACCAACCGCGACACGGTGTGCTTCTCGCTGTACTCCGACATGTCAAAGCGCTGAAACGGAACGCCCAGAGCCCGGGCCAGCTGCCGCGAAAGCTCGGTCTTCCCAACGCCCGTGGGACCTGCAAAGAGGAAAGAACCCACCGGACGATCTCCGCTTCGAAGCCCTGAACGAGCGAGCTGAATCGCATTCACCACGGCGTCGATGGCATCGTCCTGACCAAAAATGAGAAGCTTCAGATCGCGACCCAAATTCTTCAGCCGTGTTTTTTGTCCGGTCGAAACCGAGCGAGCTGGAATCCGCGCGATTTGCGAGATCACTTCTTCGATTTGCGCAACATCGATCAGGGGCACTTCGTCGTCCGAGGTGCGCGCTAAGCGACTCTTCGCACCCACTTCGTCAATCACGTCGATGGCTTTGTCGGGCAGAAAGCGCCCAGTCAGGTGCTTTGCGCTGAGCTCGACCGCAGCTCGCAGAGCTTCCGGCGAATACTTCACGCCGTGGTGCGCTTCGAAGTTTGTGCGCAGGCCTTCCAGAATTTGGACTGCTTCTTCGATGCTCGGTTCGGGTACATCGATCTTCTGAAAGCGCCGATTCAAAGCGGCATCTTTCTCAAAAGTGCTGCGGTACTCGCCGTAAGTCGTCGAGCCCACGCAGCGCAGTTCGCCCCGGGACAAAGCGGGCTTCAGTAAATTGGACGCATCCATCACGCCGCCGGAAACGCTCCCAGCGCCGACCAGCGTATGAATTTCATCGATGAAAAGAATGGGCGTCTTGCCCGCTTTCTTCCGGTCCGAAAGCGCAGACAGAACGCGCTTGATCCGTTGCTCAAAATCGCCACGGTACTTTGAGCCCGCTAGGAGCGAGCCTAAATCGAGCGCAAACACTTCCGCTTCTTTCAAGACGCTTGGGACTTTTCCTTCGACGATCCGAAGCGCCAAGCCTTCAGCCAAAGCTGTCTTCCCGACGCCCGCTTCGCCCACGAGAAGCGGATTATTTTTCCTGCGGCGACACAGGGTCTGAATCATCCGCTCGAGTTCGAGCTGACGGCCGATCAGCGGATCAATTTTTCCCTGGCGCGCCAGTTCATTTAGGTTCTGAGTAAAAGCGCGAAGCGGATCCTGCGCCGCTTTTTTCCCTGAAGCACTTCCGCCTGCTTCTTCTTCGCCTTCGCCCGCAGCCTCTTCCGATGCAGGCTCAATCCCGTGACTGATCAAGCTGAGAACATCCAAGCGCTCGATGCCTTCTTCGCGGAGGAAGAAAAGAGCATGCGTGTCTTTTTCGTTGAAGATCGC
>JACCEB011042176.1_pt1 | contig 25994 bp, 18 predicted proteins | sample 7454761 | NCBI WGS metagenome assembly JACCEB01 (sample SAMN15323454, study PRJNA562643) | freshwater metagenome | isolation source: river surface water | place: USA:Blue River Watershed | collected 2017-08-18
TCTCCAGAGTCTGCACCTCGAGTCTAAGTTTTGCTGCAAGTCGCTTCAGCTCGGTGATGTCGTTTTGAGCAGACTCAAGGTATTGCTGTGTTTGACGAACTGCCTCTTGGTGTTTTTCTAAGTATTCATTTTCCGCGTCTTTGCGGCGAGTGGCGATTTGAGCCTCCAGCTCTGCCAGCACAACTTGCTTGGCCCGCTCCTCGATTTTCAGCTCTGTTGAAAGCAAAAATTGCTTGGAGGCGTAGTGTGACTCAAGTTCTGCCTTGCGCTGTTCCAATTCTCGGCGAGCTGTTGTCCGCATCGAGGCAATTTCAGTCGCCACCTGTCCGCGAACCCTGGCGGCCTCTGCTTCTGCCTCCTGCACCAGCTCTTTAGCCTTGTCTTGGGCCTGCTTGACCAGCTGTTCTGCCTCTAAGTTTGCAGCAGAAATTCTCCGGCTGCTCCTGCGCTCGGCGGAGGCGAGCTGCTCTTCATACCTCTGCTCTAGATCTCTCAGCCGCTCAGCCAACTGCGCCTCGGTCTGGCTAATCAATTCATCGGCTTGGCTCTGCGCCTCCTGCTTGAGTTTGAGGGCAATTTCTTCGGCGTTAGAAATTAGATTGGAGGCTTTGCTACCAAGCGCCGAGTAACTGGGTTGGGCTCGCAGGCTAATTTCCTGCTCAGCCTCAGTTAGGCGCTGGCTCATCAGTCTGAGTTGCTCAGCCAACTCTGAGCTGCTCTCCTGCAAACGCACTATTTCTGCGCTTAAAACCTTGATTTCGCGGTCTACTGCCAGGGGGTCATAGCCTCGTCGAACGATCTCGAAGCGTGAATCTGCTGCCAACGGGCCCCTACCTCTGCGAGTAAACTTTCCAAGCTAGCAAAGTCTACTCGGAGCCCTACTTATGCGCATTTGGATTGCCCTCGTGCTGTTCGTGGGTGGGCTAGTTGCGGGCAGCATTGGGGTGGTCAATCAGCTAGAGAATCAGCCGCTTGACCGAATAACTGCATCTGGCACCCTGGTTGAGCCAACCACCTATGTTTTTATCCCGAGCAAGGTGCTCAGCTCCTATGCCGCGCCTGTTTCAGTCGAGTCGTTGGGCCCACGGGTATTCATTGCAAGCGGGCGGGACTCTGACATCGAGGCTTGGCTGGGGGATAGCCCATATGTGGAGCTGGATTTGCAAATTGATCAAGACGCCAAGCGGGCCATTTTGGTGGAAAAGCCTAGAGGCGGTTCTGGAGTCTTGGCGGATCCCAGCGGGAGCGACTTGTGGCGAAGTGAAGTTGTGGCAGAAGCAAATGCGAAATTGTCAGCGCCGCTGGATGGTGAAACAGGGGTATTACTTGCCTCAACTGGAATTGAGGAAGCCCCAAGGGCAGTTTCTGTTGTTTGGGACTTACCGGATGAACCTGGTCCAATTGCACCGATCACCTTTATTGGTATTGGCCTACTGATAGCAGGCTCTGCCCTCGCACTTTGGGATGCCAAAGATTATTGGAAGAAACGTCGCAGAAAGATTGTCGGACCGAAACCACCGCGTCGGCGCTCGCCAAGAAGAGCGGTAAGTCAAGCGGGGGAACCTCCGCGCCGCGGCAGGAGAGCCAGGCTGGCGATGGTGAGCGCCAGCTTGCTATCAATCAGCCTTCTTAGCGGTTGCGTGCCCGACTACCAAAGTCCAATCGTTTCTCCTTCGCCTCTGCCTGCTCCGGAAACACTGACACCTGCTGTCAGTGTTGAGCAAGGGCAGAGGATTTTGCAGCAGGTAATTGAATCGGTTTTAGAGTCTGATCAAACACTCAATGGAGTGAATCTGGAAACACGTGTCGCGGGACCGGCGCTTGAGGTTAGAAGATTTGACTACAACCTCGCACGGCGCTACACAGACGCAGAGCGGGATCCTCAGCCACTATTTTCTCAACCCATTCAACTGTTCTTGCCACCTTCTACAGACACCTGGCCCAGAAACATGATGTTTGTTACTGGGGAGGAAAATCTTCAACTATTCGTCCTGCAGCAAGTGACTCCGCGGGAAAACTACAAACTTTACTTCTATGCCAATTTGCTACCGGGATCTGATTTTCCGGAGGTGGCATCGGAGTTAGTAGGTGCTAACCAACTAAAACCAGACAACAAATTCTTAAAAGTTTCACCGGATGTCTTAGCTGTTGCGGTTGGAGATCTGCTCAATTTAGGAAGCGAGTCCAGCTGGTCACTGGTTCTGGACCCGAACAACGATTACATCAAGGATGTTTCATCGGTCCAACAGGGCCTAGTTGATACCCTGACTAACGCGAATCTTACTTTCGATCACCAACTATCCGAACAAGAGCCAGTTTTGCTGTCAACTGTGGATGGTGGAGCGTTGGTTGCCATTTACATGGTCGACACCTATCGCATCATTCCCAAGTCGCGTGGCGATGCAGTGGCAATTTCGGGTGACGAAGCTATTTTGCTGGGATCAGGCGGCAGCGCCTCGGGCATTGAAACTCGCTATGGCGCCATGCTGCTGTTCTATGTTCCAGCCGCTGGTAGCGATCAAAGAGTCTCCTTGCTCGGAGCCACGCAGCAACTTCTTTCAGCAACGGCGGTGGAGGATTGAACAACTTTGGTGGCGCCATGGATTTGTCCTCGCTTGGGGGAGCAGGTGAGAAGCTAACCATTAGCAATTGGCTGGTTCTAGCAGACCAACAGACGCTGCGCAGTTATTTGAGCTTGAGCGAAAAAGTCCCAGTTCTGCTTTTCATCAGTGACGACTCCGATGCTTCGAACCAGCTGCGTCAGTTATTGCTGAAAGTTTTGCCAGCCAGCGATGGCCGTTTCGCGGGAATAGAGGTAAGCCTCACCAGCTCGCCACAGCTCGCTCAAGCACTTGGCGTCTCAAGTGCTCCTGCGATGCTTGCTTTGCTGGCTGGCCAGCCCGCTCCACTGTTCCAAGGTGAAATTTCTCAGCAGCAGTTCCTCCAGGTGCTGTCTCAGGTTCTGCAGCTTGCCGCCCAAAATCAAATCACTGGCCGCGTCGCCGTTTCGGAAAGTCCGAATCAAAAGCAGCTCAGTAAAGAGCACGAGGCGGCCATAGCAGCTGTAGAAGCTGGCGACCTAGTTGCAGCAAAGAGCCAATTTTCAAAAATCTTGATTGAATATCCCAACGACTTGGATGCCAAAGCCGGTCTTGCTCAGGTTGAGCTGATGATTCGACTTAGCACCAAGGATCTGAGTGAGTTGGATTTGAAAATGCTGCCAGCGGACCAGCAGCTGGTGGCTGGAGACCCCAGTGGTGCTTTCCAGTTCCTCTTGGACTTATTTGTTGACTCAAAAGGTGACAGGGACGCCATTCGGGAACGCTTGCTGCAACTGTTTAGCCTCTTTCCCGAGGGAGAACAGACAGTAGTCACAGCTCGCAAGCAGTTGACGGCATTGCTGTTCTAACTAGGCTTTACTAAATGGCAGTCTTTCTTGATCATGCGGCAACGTCCCCGCTGCGCCCCGAAGCTTTGGCTGCACTGACGGATGCTTTGTCCCAGCTGGGTAATCCTTCTTCTACTCATTCGCACGGTCAAGCCACCAGGGAAATATTGGAGCAAGCCAGAGACAAAATTGCCGCCGCGGTTGGCTGTAATCGGGCTGAGGTTGTCTTCTGCTCTGGTGGCACCGAAGCCAATAATCTCGCTATCAAAGGAATTTGGTGGAGCAGGAAATCACCTACTCGCAAGCTCATAATTTCAACGGCGATAGAACACAAGGCACTACTGGATCCAATTGAATGGCTGGTCGAGAATGAGGGTGCCGAATTTATTCAAATTTCCATTAACAATGGAGAAGTTGATTTAGCTGCAATTCAGGAAATTGTTAGACAGCGACACTTTGAGATAGCTCTAATCAGCATGATGTGGGTTAACAATGAAACTGGTGTCATTACAGACATCAATAAAATCGTGCAACTTGCCTCAGAGTATGACATTCCGGTGCACTCCGATGCTGTGGCGGCATTGGGAAGAATTCCAATAGATTTTGCCGACTCGGGGCTGACCGCTATGAGTATTTCTGGTCATAAGGTTGGTGCGCCAATAGGCATAGGTGCACTGGTGGTAAGAAGAGACGCTAAACCAATGAGTTTGATTCATGGCGGAGGTCAGGAGCGCGGACTGCGCTCTGGAACAATGAACTACTCATTGGCTAGCTCTTTTGCTGCCGCTGCCGAACAAGCAGTCAGCGAGATGCCAACTACTCAAGCACGCCTAAAAAAATTACGTGATCAAATAGAGACGGAAATTACAAATCTTTTTCCAACGACAAAAATTACTGCGGGAAGTGCCAAGCGGGTTGAGCACAATGCTCACTTTATTTTTCCTGGGGTTAACAATGACTCACTTTTGTTTTTACTCGACCAGCAAGGAGTCAGTGTTTCCGCTGGTAGCGCCTGCCAAGCAGGGGTCCTCGGACCTTCCCACGTTCTAATTGGTATGGGCTATTCCGAGGCAGAGGCTGCCAGCTGCCTTAGGGTGACTCTGGGTCACACCTCGACTGATCAAGACGTTGCGGCCTTCCTGGAGGCCCTCAAGAGCGCCTATCCAAGGGCACTAGCCGCCTCTCAAAGCCGGTAGACAGGCAATTTAGACTTATCCGATGCGCGTTTTAGCGGCAATGAGTGGTGGAGTCGACTCCGCGGTTGCCGCTGCACGCGCGGTCGACGCCGGTCACGAAGTGGTCGGGGTTCACCTCGCCCTTTCTCGCATGCCGGGAACTCTTCGCACTGGTTCCAGGGGCTGCTGCACAATCGAGGATTCGATGGATGCCCAGCGAGCCGCTAAGAAGCTTGGCATTCCCTTCTACGTTTGGGATTTCTCTGAGCGATTTAAGCAAGACGTAGTGGATGATTTTTTGGCCGAGTACCAGGCGGGTAGAACCCCGAACCCTTGCATGCGCTGCAATGAGCGCATTAAGTTTGCTGCACTCCTTGAGCGAGCACTTGCTTTGGGATTCGATGCGCTTTGCACCGGTCACTATGCCACCGTCAGCCAAGACAGCGAGGGTAATTACGAACTTCACCGATCGTTGGCCATGGCAAAAGATCAAAGTTACGTGCTAGGCGTGCTAACTCAGGAGCAACTGAAACACTCTTACTTTCCACTTGGTGCAACAGCTTCTAAGGACTTAGTCAGGGCCGAGGCAGCGCAGCGCGGACTGACCGTTGCCAATAAGCCTGACTCTTACGACATCTGCTTTATCCCAGAAGGTGATACCAGAGAGTGGCTTAGAGAATTTGTCGACAGTGAACCTGGAAAAATCATTGATCAAAGCGGTGAAGTGGTTGGCGAACATGATGGACATGTTGGTTTCACGATTGGTCAGCGCAAGGGTTTGAGGCTTGGCAGACCTGCCAAGGATGGCAAGCCAAGATATGTTCTTGAGATAAGACCCAAGACTAAAGAGGTTGTGGTTGGCCCTGAAGAAGCCCTAGCAATATCTGAATTGGCTGGCTCACGCTTTTCTTGGTGCGGCAAGGAACCAACTAACCCCAGCTCGTTTTTTGACTGTGAGGTGCAGGTGAGGGCGCACGCCGAATCTGTTCCTGCCAGGGCTGCATTAATCGATTCAGAGCTGGTTATCCAGCTCCATCAACCCCTCTATGGAGTGGCACCTGGTCAGACCGCAGTTCTGTATCAAGGAAGCAGAGTGCTTGGTCAAACCACCATTGACCGAACAAAGAGTAAAGCCGCAGTAAATGTCTAGCGTTGAGCGAATCGAAGAGCTGCGACTGCTCATTGCTCGCTATCGCGACGCGTACTACAACCAAGACCAATCTTTGGTCTCTGACAAGGAATATGACGAGTTAGAGCGAGAGCTTCGCAAGCTAGAGCTCGAGCATCCAGAATTCGCGGAAGATTCACCTGCAGCAAAGGTGGGAGCTAGGGCTGGTGAACTCTTTGCTCAGCACCCACACCTTGAACGAATGTTGAGTCTTGACAACGTATTTTCTGAGGAAGAATTCCTCGCTTGGGCGGAACGGGTAGGTGGAGGTCCTTTCCTTTGCGAACCCAAGATTGATGGCCTAGCCATTTCATTGACTTATCAGCGAGGTGTATTGGTGTCGGCTGCTACCCGCGGCGATGGCGAGATCGGGGAGGACGTTACCGCTAATGTCAGAACTATTCAGTCAATTCCGCACAAGCTAAAGGGCAAAAATCACCCTGACACCATCGAAGTTCGCGGCGAAGTCTTCTTTGCGCTGTCTGATTTTGAAGCGCTGAACGCCTCAATTGTCGCAAGTGGTGGTAAGCCATTTGCAAATCCGCGCAACTCTGCTTCCGGCTCTCTGAGACAGAAAGACCCTGCTATCACAGCGAGCAGGCCACTTCGCATGTTGGTCCATGGATTTGGTGCCTGGCAGGGGGAGCTAGATCACCAATCAGATGTTTACGAGCTGCTCAGCTCATGGGGGTTACCAACCACTTCTCGCTATCAAGTTCTGTCAGACGCTGCTGCCGCCTACGGATTTATATCCAGACTAGAAAAAGACCGCCACAGCATTGAGCACGAAATCGATGGCGTAGTCATTAAAGTCGATGAGCTTTTAAGGCAGAGACAACTAGGTACTACCTCTAGAGCGCCACGCTGGGCAATTGCCTACAAATACCCGCCTGAGCAGGTCAACACCAAGCTGCTCGATATCCGGGTTTCGATTGGAAGAACCGGAAGGGCAACCCCCTTTGCTGTTTTAGCGCCGGTAAGAGTGGCGGGCAGTGAAGTTGAGTTTGCGACCTTGCACAACGCCGATCAGGTTTCGGCCAAAGGAATCATGATTGGCGACACTGTCGTACTGAGAAAAGCGGGCGATGTCATTCCGGAAATTCTTGGTCCGGTGGTAGCGCTGCGCTCAGGCAAAGAAAAGAAGTTTGTAATGCCAAAGAACTGCCCCGAGTGCGACAGCAAACTAGCACCCGCCAGCGAGGGCGATGTTGATTTACGTTGTCCAAATTCCAAAAGCTGTCCAGCTCAGCTCAGAGAGCGTATTGCCTATATCGGTTCAAGATCGGTTCTGGACATCGAAGCCCTCGGGTATGTTTCTGCAACTGCTTTGACTCAACCACTGGAGCCTGCCAAGGCTCCAATTCAGTCAGAAGCGGACCTATTCGACCTGACGATTGAAAAGCTATTGCCTATTAGGGCCTACGTGCTTGATCCAGATACAGGCCTGGCCAAGCACGAGGCTGATGGAACGCCAAAAGTCGTCGACTTTTTTAGAAAGAAGGACGGCACTGCAGCTGAAGTTGCTTCCAAATTACTCAAGAATCTCGAGGAAGCCAAAACCAAAGAGCTTTGGCGAATTTTGGTTGCGCTATCCATTCGACACGTCGGACCCGTTGCCGCTAGAGCACTTTGCGATCACTTTGGCTCAATCGCTGCAATCTTCAGCGCTAGCGAAAGTGAGCTGGCGGAAGTTGAAGGAGTTGGGCCAACTCTTGCTAAATCAATTGTTGATTGGTGGGATGAAAAGTGGCATCGGGAAATTATTGATCGCTGGCAAAAGGCTGGAGTTCAATTGGCAATTCCGGGGCATGGCGGACCTGGCTCGGTCAAGCGCGAGGGAGTTTTCTCAGGGCTAACCATTGTTGTGACGGGAACTCTCACCACGCTCAGTCGTGATGAGGCGGAAGCTCGAATCATCGCGGAGGGCGGCAAAGCAGCCTCGTCAGTATCAAAGAAGACTTCCTTTGTGGTGGCGGGCCCTGGAGCGGGCTCCAAGCTGGCCAAAGCCGAGGAACTCGGGGTGGAAGTCATCGATGAACAGGGCTTTCTTTCAAGGCTCCCAAAGCCAAACTAGACTTATCTTTTCGACTCAATGGAAAGACCCCCAATGTCTGAAGTAACGCCTGACCTCGTGCGCCACCTAGCGTCGCTAGCCAGAATTTTGGTCACGGAAGAGGAAGTCAACAAGCTAACCGGGGAACTGAGTGTGATTGTCGAAGCAGTTGCCTCGGTCAATAAGGCCGTCTCAGGCGATGTCGTTCCAACTAGCCACCCAATTCCTATGAGCAACGTTTTTCGAGAAGACGAGATCCTCCCTTCGCTATCACAGGCTGAAGCGCTAAGTGCTGCCCCTGACAGTGCAGAGGGTCGCTTCAAGGTGCCGGCAATTTTGGATGAGGAGTAAGCATGAGCGAACTTGTTCACAAAACTGCCGCTGAACTGGCAGCTTTGATTGCGACTAAAGAAGTATCTTCGGTTGAGGTCACAGCCGCATTCTTTGATAGAAGCGAAGCACTCAATCACAAAACTTTTTCTTACTTGCATCTCAATCGCGAAACAGCGCTGGCTGCAGCAAAGAAAGCCGATCAGGACCTGGCAAGTGGCAAGACTCACTCACCACTGCACGGCGTTCCTATTGCGGTGAAGGATGTCTTGGTTACCAAGGATGCTCCGACGACTGCCGGCTCAAAGATTCTTGAGGGTTGGGTGCCGCAGTATGACGCAACCGTGGTGGTAAAACTCCGCCAGGGTGGATTGCCAATACTTGGTAAGACCAACATGGATGAATTTGCGATGGGATCATCCACTGAATATTCGGCATACGGTCCATCCCGCAATCCTTGGGACCTTCAGCGCATTCCAGGCGGATCAGGTGGAGGATCATCCTCCGCGGTTGCCGGCAAGCTAGCTCCGCTTGCTATCGGAAGCGATACCGGTGGTTCGATTCGTTATCCGGCTGCCGTCACTGGTTCGGTTGGTACCAAGCCAACCTATGGCGCTGTTTCCCGATACGGCGTTATTGCGCTTGCTTCGTCTCTTGATCAGATTGGCCCGGTTACTAACACAGTCTTAGATGCTGCGCTATTGCAGGATGTGATTAGCGGGCATGATTCAAAAGACTCCACTTCACTGCCTAATTCGCTTGGTTCGATGGCTGAAGCTGTTCGAACGGCTGATTTCAAGGGATTGAAAGTTGGTGTCGTCAAGCAACTAAGTTCTGACGGCTTCCAAGCTGGTGTCAAAGAGTGCTTCCAGGACACCATCAACAAACTCATCGCTAACGGCGTCGAAATCATTGAGGTGGATTGCCCCAGTTTTGAATACTCGGTTGCTGCTTATTACCTGATTCTTCCAGCCGAGGCCAGCTCAAACTTGGCTAAGTATGACTCGGTCAGATTTGGAATGCGAGTAATGCCCGATGGGAATCCAACTATCGAGCGAGTAATGGCTGCCACCAGGGAAGCCGGATTCGGACCCGAGGTAAAGCGCCGAATTATTCTCGGAACCTATGCGCTCTCATCGGGTTACTACGATGCCTACTATGGCTCGGCGCAGAAGGTAAGAACGCTAATTCAGCAAGATCTTGCTAATGCTTTTGCCAAGGTGGATGTGCTGCTAACACCAACTGCGCCAACCACAGCTTTCAAGATTGGTGAAAAGGTCAACGACCCACTCGCCATGTATCTAAACGACATCGCCACCATTCCGGCTAACCTGGCTGGAATTCCAGGCATCTCGGTCCCCAACGGTCTTGCCAAAGAGGATGGTTTGCCCTCGGGCGTTCAGATTCTGGCTCCGGCGATGCAGGACGCCAAGGCCTATCGCGTAGCGGCACTAATTGAAAACCTCTATAAGCAGCAGTGGGGCGGTTATCTCATTAGCCAGGCGCCTGATTTGGAGGCTCTAAATGTCTAAAGATCAGCTAATGCCTTACGAGCAGGCTATTGAACAGTTTGAAGTTGTCATTGGCCTAGAAGTCCATGTCGAGCTAAACACCAAGAGCAAAATGTTCTGTGGTTGCAAAAATGAATTTGGATCTGAACCAAACACCAACGTCTGTCCAATTTGCATTGGCCTGCCAGGAGCGCTGCCTGCGGTCAATAAGAAGGCGGTTGAGTCGTCGATAGCGATTGGCCTGGCGCTTGGCTGCGATATTGCCAAAACCTGTCGATTTGCCAGGAAAAACTACTTCTACCCAGACCTAGCTAAAAACTTCCAAACCTCTCAGTATGACGAGCCGATTGCCTTTGGCGGCAAGCTGACAATTGAGATTGCTGATGGAAAGACCTTCGATGTTGAAATTGAGCGAGCCCACATGGAGGAAGATGCTGGGAAACTCACGCACGTGGGTGGCGCCACCGGTCGCATTCACGGGGCAGATTTCTCCCTGGTCGACTACAACCGTGCTGGCGTACCGCTAGTCGAAATTGTCACCAAGCCAATCTTTGGAGCGGGGGATAAAGCACCTGAACTAGCGGCTGCCTACGTTCGTTCTATCCGAGACATCGTGAAATCGATGAACGTCTCCGACGCCAAAATGGAGCGAGGAAATGTTCGCTGCGATGCAAACGTTTCCCTGCGTCCAAAGGGTCAGAGCAAGTTGGGAACTCGTACCGAGACTAAAAACGTGAACTCAATCAGAAGCGTTGAGAGCGCAGTTCGCTATGAAATCCAGCGCCAAGCACACATTCTTGCTAATGGCGGCACCATCATTCAGGAAACCAGACACTGGCACGAGGATCGCGGTTACACCTCAAGCGGCAGAGTTAAATCCGACGCGGAAGATTACCGCTACTTCCCAGAGCCCGATTTGGTTCCGGTTCAACCATCAGCGGACTGGGTCGAGACTATTCGCGCTAGCTTGCCAGAGAATCCAGAGAAGCGTCGCAAGCGGCTTTCAGCTGAGTGGGGCTTCAGCGAGCTTGAATTCCGTGATGTTGTGAACGCTGATCTGCTCGATGTTATCGAAGCCACTGTGACAGCAGGAGCTACTCCGCAGTCCGCTCGAAAGTGGTGGAGTGGTGAGCTTGCAAGGATTGCTAACGCAGAAAACAAAGCTGTCGAGGAGTTAGCTATTACTCCAGCCCAGGTTGCCGAAATTCAAACCTTGATTGACAGTGGCGAACTAACCGATCGCCTCGCCAGAGATGTTGTTGCGGGAGTATTAGCAGGCGAAGGCGAACCCAGAAGCGTGATTGAAAAGCGCGGACTCAGAGTTGTCAGCGATGAGGGCGCTCTTGTTGCAGCGATTGATCAAGCCTTGGCAGCCCAACCAGATGTTCTTGAGAAAATTCGCGAGGGCAAGGTTCAAGCAGCGGGGGCTGTGATTGGTGCTGTGATGAAGGCAATGGGTGGCCAAGCTGATGCGGCTAGAGTTCGAGAATTGGTCCTAGAACGAGCCAAGTAATTTGGGGTGAGTAACGGGACTTGAACCCGCGGCCCCCTGGACCACAACCAGGTGCTCTACCAGCTGAGCTATACCCACCATGTCTGGACTAGCCAGAACTCCTAGATTGTATCAGCGACTTTCTTGGCTATCTGCTTAGCTTTATCGCTATCCGGGCCAGGCTCCGCCACCAACACTGCCAGTCGGTAGTAAGCCAGCTCTTGAATAGATTCTCGAATGTCGGCCAAGGCTCGGTGTGAGCCAACTTTTTTGGGTAGCTGGAAATAGACCCTTGGGTACCACCTTCTCACCAATTCCTTTAGCGAGCTGACATCGATGTTTCGGTAGTGCAGAAATGCATCAAGTTTTGGCATCTGTCGGATTATGAACATGCGGTCTGTCCCAATCGAATTACCGGCCAGGGGAGCGGACCTTGGTTCCATAATGAACTTACCCAGGTAAGCCAGCACCTGTTCCTGGGCGCTTTCAATGCTGACTCCAGAATCCAGTTCGGCCAGTAGTCCACTGTCGGTGTGCATTTGCCTTACAAAATCACCCATATTTGCCATAGCTGATTCGCTTGGTTTAATCACTATTTGAATACCCTCGTCGACCGGCTTTAGCTGATCGTCAGTGACAATAACTGCAATTTCGCAGATCTCATCTTTTTCGATATCGAGCCCTGTCATCTCACAGTCAGCCCAGACGATGTATTCAGTCATCACTACCTAGTCGTTAGAGTGGCGCGCATTCTTCTGAGCTTTTCGCTGAAGCTTTGCTTCCAGCTTTGCCTGTCGCTTTTGCTCGCGCAGTTCTTTTCTTGAAGGCTTCTCATTCTGCTGAATAATAGGCAACTCACTGGTCAAAAACTCAGGAACTGAGCCGGTTGCTTTCGCACTAGCAGGTTTGGAGTCAACTGACTCTTCCGCCCATCGCATTTGAGTCTCGTCGTCCAATGGCATCTCTGTTTCAATGCTCACCTCTGACCACTGCAGGGCTGCATTTTCGGTGACGACAGTCTCTTCATGAACTCGCATAGTTGTCACTGGGGCAGTGGCTGGTTCCATCGCAGGCGCAGCATCACCTTTCTTTTTCGCCTGGCGAACTGCCTTGCGGTTTGCCCGAATGGCCTTGCGGTCTTTTCGACCTTCAACTAGCCAGTACAGGGTCGGAACCAAGATTAGGGTTAGCAGCGTTGATGAGAACAATCCGCCAATCACCACAATCGCAAGGGGCTGAGAGATAAAGCCCGAATTTCCAGTCAAACCAAATGCCATCGGCGTCAGTGCCAAGATGGTGGCCAGGGCGGTCATCAAAATTGGCCGCAGACGTTGCCTTGCCCCATCAATCAGTGAATCAAACACACTCTTGCCCTGCTTGCGATATTGATTCACCAGATCAATTAGAACTATTGCATTGGTTACCACGATTCCAACCAGCATCAGCATTCCGATTAGTGCTGGCACACCCAGTGCTGTGTCGGTTAGCAGCAACAGACCGAGGGCACCGGTAGCAGCAAACGGAATCGAAATCAGCAGCAGCAATGGCTGAATCAAAGACGAGAAGGTTGCAACCATGACAATGTAAACAATTGCAACGGCTGCCAAGAGTGCTAGTCCAAGCTGCTGGAAGCTTTCAGCCTGATCGGCAGCTGCTCCACCCACAGTTGCCTCTACTCCGATTGGCAAATCTAGGTCCGCCAGACGCTCATTGATGGCCACTGTGATGGCACCTAAGTCATCGCCCTCCGGAGTCAGTTGAACTTCCGCGGTGCGATTGCCTCTCTGTGAGGTAATGGAGGTTGGCTTTAGTACCTCGTTCACATCAGCAATTTCGGAGAGAGTAACCAGTCCTGTGAAGGTGGGGATTAGTAGCTCTCTAACCTCAGCGACTGAGGTTGGCGCCTCAGCGCCAGAAATAAATACCTGAGTATCGCGCTCATCAATTCTGACTGTTCCAAGCGGACTTGGTCTCAACTGGGCAGCAACGATTCCGGTGACAGCTGTTTCAGTTAGCAGGTAGCGAGCTGCTGCTTCTCTGTCAACATCGATCTCGAGCACGCGCTCATCCGCTTCCAGGGTGGAGGAAATTGCACTGATGTTCTCCAGCCCCTGCATAGCATCTGATATTTGATCAACGCCCTGCTGCAGCAGATCCTTATCCGTAGCGGAAACCTCTATGTCAATGGTTTCAGAGGAGCCAAAGCCTCCGCCTTGACTCGTGGATATTTCGCTGTCGCCTGGCGCTGGCAGGTTTAGAACCTCTGCCTGCAACTGCTCAAGGTCAGCCCCTTCATCGGCAATGATGCTGAAGGCAATTCCTCGTGCCGCTGCCCCGAAAGCTACGCGACCATCGGCCGCTGAACCAACGGTAGTTTGGACGACATCAATTCCGTCAATTGCAAGAATCTCGGCCTCTAGCTTCTTGGCTGCCTCATTTTGCTCTTCAAATGTGGTTCCGGAGGGCATTGAAAGACGGGCGGTGAATTGGTTGGAGCCGCCACCATCGATGAAGTTTGTCTTTAGAAGTGGAACCAGCGAGAAGGTGTAGCCAAGAATCAGCAGTGCTGCAGTCAGTGTTAACCATGGGTGACGAGTGGTTCCGCGCAAAATCGGCATGTAGGAGCGCTGCAGAAGGCTCTTCTTCTCTCGCTCCTCCTCCGCAATGCGCTGCTTCTTTTCGAAATTCTTGGGATCTGCTTCCTTTAGCGCATTTAGACGCTTTGGCATGCGCAGGAACCAGTAGGCAAAAACTGGGACAATCGTCAAGCTAACCAGCAGTGAGGCCAGCAGTGCTATTGCTACCGTGAAGGCAAATGGTCTAAACAGCTCGCCGACAAGACCATCAACTAGGGCAATCGGCAAGAAGACCGCAACGGTGGTGATGGTTGATGCGGTAATGGCGCCAGCTACTTCCTTCACCGCAGTCATAATCGCTTTTCTGCGCTTTTCGCCATAGCTCAAATGACGATTAATGTTTTCAATCACAACGATTGAGTCATCCACCACGCGACCAATCGAGATGGTCAAGGCGCCAAGCGTTAGCAAGTTCAGGGAATAGTCCGCTACCGAAAGACCGATAAAGGTAATCAAAACCGAGGTTGGAATCGAAATTGCGGTAATGATGGTGGACTTGAAGCTGAGCAAAAAGACCAAGATGACCAGCACAGCCATGCCAAGTCCAAGCAAACCTTCGGTGGTCAGGTCCTTAATGGATTTTTCAATAAAGGGAGCCTGATCGAAAATTGTGACGGTCGTCACCCCACCACCCAGTGCCTCCTCAAGCTCTGGAATTAGCTCTTGAACGCCTTTGGAGACAGCGACCGAATTACCCTCTGGGGTTTTGACGATGGAAACCGCAAGCGATTCATTCCCGTTGGTTCGTGCGATGGTGGTAACGGGAGCTTGCTCTAAAGCAACATCGGCAACATCGCCGATGGTCACTACGGGAGCAGCTGGATTTGGAACCGCTGGAATCAGTGGAAGACTTTCGAACAACTCAACGGTATCAACCGCATTTCCGACCTGAACTGAAACCGAGCCTTCACTGTCCGTAATCGAACCAACTGGCAGAACCAGACCATTTGAGTTGATGGCAGTAATAATGTCGCGCTGAGTCAAACCGGCAGCGGCCAGAGCAACTTGGTTCAAGGTGAGGTTGATCTGTTTTTCTGTTGCTCCTGAAACAGCAACTTCTCGGATTCCATCTACTTTTTGGAAGAGGGTCGGAGCAACTTCCTCTAGCTTCTTACCAATCCGCTCGTTGTCACCGTTGTCATCACTAATTGCAAGAACAATGATTGGGACAGAGTCAAAACTTCCCGAAATAATCCTTGGTTCAGCGTCACTGGGCAGCAGTCCTTCAAGGTCTGAGAGCACTCCATTTAGTTTCTCCGTTGCCTGGTCAGAGGTGGTGCCGAATGCGAAGGAGACACGAAGAACCGATAGCCCGGTGGTTGAGGTGACAGTGGTGGACTCAACTCCCTCTAGGCCGATTACCGCTTGCTCAATTGGAGAGGACACTTGGCTGTCGACAACTTCGGGTGAGGCACCGGGGTATGAAGTAACGATTGCCGCAGATGGAATCTCGATGGACGGGATCAGCTCCTGCTTCAGGCCACCGACGGAGATGAATCCAAAGGCTGCGACTATTAGAGTCACCAGGGCTACGACGGAGCGATTCTTTAGAGAAAGCTTGGAAAGAATGGACAAAATTACCTCTTAGTTTTTCCTAGCTGGTTCAACCAGCCAAGGAGCCAGAATACTCCCATTGGCCTGTCTAAAGGCTGGGAAATACCGTCTAGATGCGCACCAAAGACAGGTGGCGGGCCGGATTACCGAAACGATGGGCGGTAATGCTTACTGCCTGCTCTTTATAAAAAGGAAGTAGCTCGATAATTCCTGACTCGGTTTGCTCAGAATCAAAAATTGCCACATCCACATTTGCCAAGGCGGAAAGCTCTCTATTGACACCGCCAATTACCCGGACCCTTCTGGGCGAGCGAGCAAGGGATGCTAACCAAGCTGCCTCTTCCTCGACACTTACCTTGACGCCAGCTTTGCGAACAAATTTTAGGATTCGGGCGGGCAATTCACTAACACTTAGCTCAACCTTGCCAAGTGCCAACGCAGTCACAAGGCCTCGCCAAATTTGATATTCACTGGCTGATTTTTGAATTCGAATTGTGCAGTCAGATCGCAAGTATCTAAGGATGTTTTTCTCAACACTTAGACCAGATTCGTCTTGGGCTCTTTGGAAATATTCATTCCTTGCAGCGACATCGCTTTGGGCTGATCTTACTAGAGATTCAACTTCCTTGTCACTGAGAGTGCTGGCAGTTGCCATCACCAGTAGTTCTTCAATTGTCTTTTCACCAATTGGTTCTTTGGCATTATTGGAAACTGATTTCCAGTCAGAGAGGCAGAATAAATAATTTGGCCCGCCCGCCTTAGCGGTTGGACCAACGGCGGATTTCTTCCAGCCGCCAAATGACTGTCTTCTAACAATCGCACCTGTAATTCCGCGATTTACATAAATATTTCCCGCCTCAACCTTTTCTAGCCAGGTGTTGATTTCCCCGGCAGAGAGCGAGTGAAGGCCAGCGGTTAGTCCGTAGTCGACTGCATTTTGTATCTTGATTGCTTGCTCAAGATTCTTCGCCGTCATGATGGCTAATACCGGGCCAAAGTATTCAACTTTGTGTGAGGTGGAGCCAAACTTTACTCGATCCCTTACACCCGGCGACCACAACTTCCCATCGTCACTTAGCGGCTTTGGTTCGATGAACCAGCGCTCACCCGCATCAAGTATTGTCAAACCATGCAAAAGCTTGCCCTGTGGGGGAGCGATCATCGGTCCCATTTGAGCAGCTGGGTTACTAGGAAAATCAACTGTTAGCGATTCGACAGCGTCCCGAAGCTGATTGCGGAATCTTTTCGACTTTGCCACTGAACCAACCAGAATCACTACCGAGCTAGCCGAGCATTTTTGTCCGGCGTGACCAAATGCCGAGTAGGCAACATCTTTAGCTGCCAAATCCAAATCTGCATGCGGAGTAACAATGATTGAGTTTTTGCCGCTTGTTTCGGCCAGCACCTTCAGACTGGGTCGAAACTCCTTGAAAAGTTGAGCTGTTTCGTAACCACCGGTAAGAATCACCTGATCAACTTTTGGATTAGAAATCAATTGTCTGCCTAGTTGCTTTTCACCGATGTGGACAACTGTCAGAACTCCCTCTGGTAGGACTTCCAGCAAGAGCGCAGCTAACACTGCGCCACATCGAGCAGCTGGACTGGCTGGCTTGAAAATCACCGCGGAGCCTGCTGCTAGCGCTGCTAAAACTCCACCGGCTGGAATGGCCACGGGGAAGTTCCATGGGGGAGTCACTACCGTCAGTTTTCTTGGAGCGGACACTGCCCCTGGCAAAGCGCCTAGTCGCAACGCCTGCTTTGCGTAGTAGTTTGCGAAATCAATCGCCTCGGAAACTTCTGTGTCAATCTGATCAATTGTCTTGCCAGCTTCAGACATGGCAACTTCAATGAGGTATTCACGGTTTTTCTCAAGCACTACCGCTGCGCGAAGAAGATACTCAGATCGCTCCAAAAGACTCAGCCTTGCCCATGCCTCCTGCGCTACAAGAGCATTAGCGATGACCTGATTCAGGGTTGCCTCAGAGTCAATTGTGTTTTCCGCGACCAAATCCTCGCCTATCGCCGAATTGGCAAGACGCTTGAAAATTGTCTTTGCCCACTCGCGGTTTTCAGCGATGGCGGGGTCGGTGTCATCGGTATTTACAAAGGGACCATCCAAAATCTCGGGCTCTTGCAAAAGTCGATTTTGAATCCTGTTTGGAATTGGGACATCGGTATCAATTAGGGCTACCGAAGCTCTAAATCTTGCCACCTCCAGTTCAAAGTACTGCGAGTCGGTTAGTTGGAAAGCACTGGAAAGGAAATTGTCTTTGGTGGCACCCTCTTCAAGTCTTCTAATGAGGTAGGCGATTGCGACATCAAATTCTTTTGGATAAACAACGGGTGTGTATAAAACCAGTTTCCCGACGCTCTTACTCACAACTTTTGCTTGATTTGGAGCCATTCCCAAAAGCATTTCAAAGTCAAGACCTGACTGCGCTCCGCGCTGCGAAGCCAGTAGCCAGGCCCAGGCAAGATCAAACAAGTTGTGACCAGCTACGCCAATGTGAACGTTCTTAATTCGATTTTCAGTTAGTGCGTAGTTCAGCACGCGCTTGTAGTTAGCATCAGCCTCGGCTTTCGATGAAACTGTTGCCAGCGGCCATCCGTGGAGTTCCGAGTCAACTCGTTCCATGGGCAGATTTGCACCCTTTACCACTCTGACTTTGATGGGTGCTCCGCCATTGAGCACTCTGAGTTCCGCCCACTGCTGAAGGTCAATCATGGCCCTGAGGGCATCCGGTAGATAGGCCTGCAAGACGATGCCGGCTGTCAGCTTTTTGAATTCTGTTTTTTCAAGCAGTGACTTGAAAACTGCGACTGTGAGATCTAGGTCGCGGTACTCTTCCATGTCTAAATTGATGAATTTCTTTGGGCTGCTGTTATTCGCAATGGCATACAGCGGGGTGAGTCGCTCAACTACCTCCCGCACTGTTTGATCAAAGGCCCACGGGGAGTGAGGTGAGACTATTGCTGAGACCTTTACTGATACATATTCAGTTTCTGGTCGAGAAAGAATCTCCTTGACCGCTTCAAGTCTTTTCTTTGCCTCTACTTTTCCAAGTACCGCCTCACCAAGCAGATTGATGTTCAGCGTGGTGTCAGACAAACCAAGCTTCTTGGTTGCTTTTTGCAGCTTGTTTCTTCGGGCATCCAGGACCAGGTGGGAAACCAAGTTCCTCAGGAATGCTCTGGCAATCGGAATGACGGGCCAAGGGAAAATAACTGCAAAGTTGGCACCTAGGGCGACTAAGAGACGAAGGTGGAGAGGCAAAAATCGCGGCGTGATTGCACGCAGGCTATATAGATTGTTGGCAGCGACGCGAAGATCTTCGGGGCGTATTACTCCGTCAATAAAGCCAACTGCAAATTCAAGTCCACGCTCATCCTGTAGCAGCCCCGCCAGCCGCTTAGATGGCTTATTGACTTTCAGCTTCTTAGCCTCAGAAACCCAAGTTGAAACTTGTTCGATGGTTGCATCCACCAGTTCGGCCGAAGGAAGGCTCGGTATTTGGGTTGTCTTCAGTGTCATGGTCTCCCGCACCACTCTAGGTTAGAGCCTTCTTCGTGTTTGCCTTGACGGTCCTACTAGTTCAAGGGATTGAGCTGTTCCAAGCTCTGGCTGAACTAAGACCAGAACGGGACCCTCTTGGACATGCATGCTGGGAAAGCATGAGACCCACCCCCGATGGGAGTGGGTCTCATGGAACTGTAATTAGTTCGCTAGCACTGCAGCCTTAGCTGGGTCCAAGGCACTTATAACGCCTGCCGGGATAGCTTTTATTTGCTCAGCAGTTAGGGCATCCAACGTTTCGAGTTCAAGAGCTGCCAGTTGCTTGGCGTCCATGGAACCAACGGTTTTCGGAGCCAAGACTCCTGCCTGCTCTGGACTTAGTCCTGCAAGCGTTGTTGGAACAACAGAGTCCATCTGCTTAGCAGAGAGAGCAGCTAGGGCTGATGGGCCAACCGCACCAAACTGGCTCGCATCTAACGCCTTTAGTTGTCCAGCAGCCATTGACTGCAGTTGCTTGTCAGTCATGCCACCTATCGCAGCGGGAGTCAGAGCGTCGATTTGGGTTGGCGCAAACGCCTTGAAACTGTTAGGTCCCAAAGTCGCAAGCTGTTCTGCGCTGATGCCTGGCACTGCTGCTGGGCTCAGGGCCTTAGCTTGAACCGGTGACAGTACACCGAATGTCTTTGGATCAAGCGCTGCTGTCGCTTCTGCATCGAGTGCCTTAATTTGCGGAGCACCCAGTGCTCGGAACTGCACTGGCAGCAAACCTTCTAATGCTTCCGGAGTGAGAGCCTGGAATTGTGCAGTTGAAAATGATTTCAAAACGCTCGGAGAGAGTTGAGAAATTTGCTCATCAATCATTCCCTCAATAGCGGCTGGTAACAAACCTTTCACCTGTGCCGGAATCATGCTCTTAATAGTTGCCGGGGTAATCTCGCTGAGCTGAGCCGCGGACAAAGATTTGATTTGATTGATAGCCATTGATTTGAGCTGCGCGGGATCAAGACCACCCAGAGCATCCGGACTTAGCTGCGAGATGAATCCTGGTGGTAAAGCAGCAAAAACTTTGCCAGCAAATGCTTTGATTTGCTCGTCGCTAATCCCCGCTGCTGCAGCGGCTGGCAGAACTTTCACCTGATTAGGGTCGAAGGAACGAAGCGCATCCAGCGGCAGCTGCGAAATATCTGTCGCCTCTAATTGTTTGATAAGTGCGGGTGGCAGCTTGTCTACCTGCTTTGGATCCAATTCCTTGAAAGCAGTAGGTGGAATGTTGGCAAATTGCTCCGGTGAAAAATTCTTTAGAACATCTGGCTTTAGACTTCCAAGCTGATCTGGTGTAAAACCTTTGGCGGCTTCCGGACTTAGTTGGGAAATATCCTTAGGCGTAAATTTCGCCATTTCCTCAGGAGTAATTGACCGAAGTGTTGTTGGGTCAATTGCCCCAAGCTGATCACGGAATTTTAGATAGTCCTCAAATCCAGCCGCTGGAGCGGACGGAATTGGAGCATCGGGAGGCAAATTCTTCAAAATGTCTTCAAAACTTGGGAATGATCCGCCACTTGGAGGCGTGACGCCAGGCGGAAGGATTATCCCTGAGTCTGTTCCACTTGGTGGCGTGTATCCCGGCGGGGGAGTGAATCCTCCCGGTAAGTCAAAAGCTAAAGATGGCAGCGAGAGAAAACTTAGTGACGCGACTACCGCTGAAATTTGAATTACTTTTTTCATGATGTTGCCTCCAATAGCTTCATTTAATACCTCTTTGGCCTCCCCGTAAAGTTGATTTTGCCTTTAGCCCTGATAAACCAAAGACTGCGGCTCTGGGCTGGCTAACTTACTTTCCAACGGTCTCCCCAATCGGGTTTTTGGCGCTAGAAAGACTTTCTGGTTGCTATGGAGGGGGTGCCCCAGTCTCGATTACTAAATTAGACTTCTCAAGGTTCGCCCTCGTAGCTCAGTGGATAGAGCAAGAGCCTTCTAATCTCTTGGTCGCAGGTTCGATTCCTGCCGAGGGCGCCACTTTTCAGGGCATGGGGTTGGTATAGATTGACCTCATGCGAAGACTTATTGGCCTAACTCGATTTGCCGTTTTTGTTCCGGCTCTGGCTTCTATCGTGGGAGCACTACTTCTAATGGCCCAGGGCTCGATTGAAATGATTCGGGTTTTCGTATTCGCTGTTACCAGTCAAGTTTCTCTGAAAGAGACCATTGTTGAGGTTCTAACTGCCGTCGACGCAATCTTGCTCGGGACAGTTTTATTGGTAATTGGCTACGGCCTATATGAGCTCTTTGTCGATGCCGATATTAAGGTTCCTGACTGGCTGCAGGTAAAAGACCTAGATGATTTGAAGTCAAAGCTAATTGGTGTAGTGGTAGCAATAATCGCAGTTGTCTTCGTTGGTGTATTCGTCGATGCCAATCGGGCGGATGAGGTGCTGGCATATGGGGTTGGAGCAGGCGCTCTGGTGCTGGGACTTGCAGTATTTGCGTTCACGACAAAGAAAGAGCCAAGGCAAACCAAGAACAGTTCTTCCAGCGGTAAGTGATCTTTTTCTCGATCTAACTCGACTATCCGCCTGTTATCTTGCTTTTCGAATACCTTGTCCAAATCTAGACAAGATGTAGTTTTCTAGAAGCCCCACGAGATTGTAAAGAAGAATCGAAACTAACGTAATCACAACAACGTAAGTCCAAACCTCCGTTGTTTTTGCTCTGCCCACCGCCGAGATGATTGCGTAACCAATGCCCTGGCCCGTCGCTAGCCATTCCACTAGCAGCGCTCCGGTTATTGCGCCAGGAACAGAAATTTTTATCGCAGCAAAAAATGAAGGCAAAGATGCTGGAAATGCTACGTACCGCAGGGCTGCCAGCTTGTTAGCTCCATAAACCTTTGCCACATCCAGCATCGCGTCAGTGGCGGAGCGCAGTCCAAACACTATGTTCACTAGCGCCGGGAACAAAACAACAATCGCTCCCATAACTGCGACCGTGACCTGCTGCCTGCCGAATATCAGAATGAGAATGGGGGCCATTGCTATCAGAGGAACCGACCTCAGCAACATCGCGATCGGCATCAGGGCCTGTTCAAGACCTTTAGAGAGCGTAAACAACACTGCAACAAAAGTTGCAAAGAACAATCCGAAGGAGAAGCCAATCGATGCATCAATCATGGTTTGGCTCAGGGCCTGTGCGACTAGTAGCTGATTTTCGCCAGCTTTCTCATCTAGGAATAGAAATTCAAAAACTTGCAGCGGCCCTTTACCGATGTATGGAGTCACATCAAACGCCCAGAGTGCAACCACCCACAGCAAGATGACTATCAACAGCGAAAGAAGAGTATTGGTTACACCTTCCCCTAGCTGCCTGACTTGATACTGAATCTCCTCACGCCGCACCCTTGCACGCGTGGCTATCAGGGATTTATCTTCTGAATCTTCAATCTTGAAATTCATTAGCTACCCCTACTCCAGGGTGTAACAAGGCGAGAAAGCAGCGAGAAAAGCGCATAGCCGCCACCGGCTATCAAACCCGAGACCAGAGCAACACCCCACACTCTTGCTATCTCGAGAGATTGCTGAGCATTCACCATGGCTGGGCCGAAGCCTAGATCTGGACCACCTACGTATTCTCCGAGAATCGCACCTAAAAATGCCGCGGGAGCAGCAATCTTAAAAGCGGCAAAAATTGAAGGTAGCGCGGACAGCAATTGAACCTTAATTAGTCGATCCCAAGCACTACCACCGTAGGCGGTGACTAGGTCAAGCGTCTTCTTGTCACTGCTTCTTACTCCAGTTAGTGCACCCACATAGGTTGTGAAAAAAACACTCAGCGCAGCTAACACAATCGCAGCTGGGGCGGGCTCACTCTCTCCCGGCGCACCAACTACCAACCGCACAATTGGTCCGATTGCGACTATGGGAATGCAATAGGTAATGACGGCGATTTGGGTTGACAGGGCTTCCACGCGAGGGATTAGAAGCGCTAAGCCGGCAAACAATAAAGCAAATAGGTTCCCCCAGAAAAAGCCAATGGCGGCTTCTGTCAAAGTCACTGAGCCATTTCTCCAGTAAAAGTCGAAGCCATCGACCATTAGCTGCTCAACAACCTGCAGTGGAGTTGGGATGGCACCGCCAGATCCATCTGGTCTTGCACCAACTGAGGCAAAAACTGTTACGGCCAGTAACCACCACACGCCAATAGTTGCAATTACTCCCATTAGCCCGGTCAATTGGGAGGGAATTCTTCGATTCAGAGTGTCAGTCATGTGCTTGATTTGAACTTGATCCAAAAAGTAGCTCTGACGCCCGATCGTGAAGTTTATGGAACTCTGGAGTTCTCATCATTTCAGGAGTTCTTGGCCTGGGCAGATTCACCTCGATTATTTCCTTGATGCGGCCAGGTCTTGGACTCATCACGGCGACTTGATCAGACAAGAAAATTGCTTCAGATATTCCGTGGGTAACCATCAAGGTGGTAGCCGGCTTTTCAGTCCATATCCTCAGTAGCTCTAGGTTCAGTCGCTGTCTTGTCATGTCATCCAGTGCACCGAATGGTTCATCCAGCAGCAAAACACTTGGTTGAACTACCAGCGCTCTGGCAATCGAAACACGCTGGCGCATTCCGCCCGAGAGCTGAGCAGGTTTGGCATTTTCAAATCCTTGCAGGCCCACCAAGCGAATCAGCTCGTTAATCAGTGACTCATCTGGCTGAACGTGAGCAAGCTCGAAGGGCAAACGAATATTGGCTGTCACCGAGCGCCACGGCATCAAGGCAGAATCCTGAAACGCAATTCCCAATCGATGATCCCTGCGAAGCTCAGCCGGGGCCATCCCGTCCACGGTGACTGTTCCACTAGATGGAGTTTCTAATCCAGCAAGAATTCTCAGAATGGTCGACTTGCCACAACCCGATGGACCCAGCAAAGAGAGAAATGAACCTCGATCTGAGTGAAGGGTTGCGTTGTCTAGAGCAACAATTGATTCTCGACCAAGATTGAAGGTTTTGCTCAGCCCCGAAATGGTAATGCCGCTACCCGTTGAGGGGGTAGCGGCATTATTGGTTTCCATCACCGAAGACTACTCCAGAAGCTCTGGGTGTTCGGCATAGACCTCGGCCAGCAAGCTCATGTCAAACAACTGGTCTGCAGTAATTGTGTATCCTGCGCGAGCCAGAGTCTGAATGTTTTGCTCTTGAAGGGCTGGTGAAATAGTCAGTAGACCATTTGCACGCGTTTCATCGGTGAGAACCAGCAGGTCATTTTGTGCCTTGGACTGCTGACGCTCTTTGTTGATGTCGAGACCTAAGTCTTTTCCGTAAACCTCAACGGCCAACCGTGCTCCCTCGTCAGGATTCGCGATGGCATCTTTCCAGCCGCGAATTGTTGCCCACAAGAACGCCTTTAGTTCTTCGCGACGGTTGTCGATGGAGTCCTGGGTGACGATGAACGCCTCAGCGACAAATGGCAGGCCGTTGTCGGCAAATAATAGGTTGGTAGTTTCATAACCCAAATTTTCAACGGTGATTGATTCGTTAGTGACATAGGCCAAGAAGCCATCTACTTCACCGTTAACCAGCGGCGCGGGATCGTATTCAACTGGAACTTTAGTCACCTGAGTTGCATCAATACCGTTGGCTGCCAGCAGTGCATCAAACAGGGTTTCATTTCCACCTGCCTGGACACCAATCTTCTTTCCAATCAGGTCTTGTGGGGTCTGGATGTTAGCGCCGTCCTTCAGGGAGAGAATTGTGAAGGGATTCTTCTGATAAGTGGCACCAATAATTTTCAGAGGAGCATCTTCCTCAAGAATGACCGGTGTAACAGCTACTGCATCCGATAGACCAACCAAAACATCACCTGACAGAACTACAGCAGCAGTCGCCGTAGGTCCAGCGATGAAATTCACAGAGCTGAAGCCAGCCTCCTGGTAGTAACCCTGACTGTCCGCAAGGTATTCACCTGCAAACTCAGCATTCTTTATCCAAGAAAACTGAACGGCTAGCTCTCCGAAGCCTTCAGTGTTTTCTTCTGGTGTAGCAGCACAGGCGGTGAGACCAAGAGTGGTCGCCAGCACCGCAGCGATTGCGATAGGTCTTAATTTCTTCATTTAGTGGTCCTTGCTTGATCGGCTTTGGGGTGATGGCGACAAGGTTAGAGATTTTTTGTGTCTTTTCTGCTCAACTTGCTCAAAAGTTCGGAAATTAGTTTCGATTTTTTATAAAAGTTCCGCTTGATCTACGTCAGCTTCAAGCTTTTATTGAAGGTTAGAGTCTAGTTTTTAGTCCAGGTGGTGCAGGCGTAAGCGCAGCCATAGTGAAAACAGAGCAACTGGAATCAATAAATCAGTAACAAGAAAAATCGGAGTCTCAATCAGGTAGCGCAGATAATCCTGCCCAGTGGTTGCAATGTTGACGATTTGGGATATGCCGATTGCTACTGGCCAAACCAAAACCGCGTAGGGCAGCAGCGCAATGATTTTGGACATGCCAGATCCAAACTGGAACAGCACGATTGGGGCAACCGTTGAAATTGATACCCAGCCAAGCACCAGTAGCGCTTGGCTCAGCATCAGGGCGGGATTTTGCTGGGCGAATGGATTGACAAAGTAGAACTCACTGTAGGTTGCGATTACACCCCAGTAAATTGCAAAAATAATCACGCCAAAGGTGCTGGCCATGTATTCAAATCTTGAGCGCAGTCTCTTTTGCTTAGTCATTTAGCCCACCTGGTTCACAGTCACTATTGTCGCAGGAATGTGAGGAATCCCCGCTGGCAACAAGTTGAAACTCGAATTTCCATACAGCGATACCCCGTCATTATCCGAGGTAACCATAAGCACGTAGAAGTCATTGGCCTCGGCCTCCACAAAAAAGTTCCAAGCCGCTACTACTCTTTCCGACTCTTGGTCTTTACCGGCAACTAGATCCGTCGAAGAGTTTGGCACCCAATTTGCTTCGGCAATTCCATTTTTGCTCAGCCAAATAGTTACAACTCTGCGGCTATTGGCGCTATTTAGAATTTGTGAAGAGAAGGCGATGTTGTATTTCCCCCTCTGGGAAAAAGTAATTTTGTATTGATCAGTAATTGAAACCCCGCTGGCAAAACCCGGATCTCTTAGGAGTATTGGGTTTGCTACGTTTTTTGTAATGGGCAGGGTGTTGTAGTCAAAGAAACTTCCA